>Ga0193725_1000398_pt1 | contig 13201 bp, 10 predicted proteins | sample H2a2metaG_FD_143058 | JGI IMG/M metagenome (GOLD analysis project Ga0193725, IMG submission 143058) | Soil microbial communities from a riparian zone of the East river system, Colorado, United States - H2a2 | ecosystem: Environmental > Terrestrial > Soil > Riparian zone | place: USA: East River... | reverse complement strand
TTGTTCCAGCGGCGGGCTGAAGGGGACGGGGACGGGCGCCGCGCACACGCGCTGCGGCGGCGCCTTGAGCGCGCGGAACGTGTCCGGGTCTTCGGTGACGAGCGCGATGATCTCGGAGGCGGCCGAACAGGTTGCCGGCGCCTCGTCGACGACCACGAGCCGCCCGGTCTTCCGCACCGAGGTGCGGATCGTCTCCACGTCCAGCGGCACCAGCGTGCGCGGGTCGATCACCTCGACGGAGATGCCTTCCGTGGCGAGCTGCTCGGCCACGGCCAGCGACTCGCGCACATAGTAGGCGAGCCCGACCACGGTGACGTCGCGCCCCTCGCGCTTGATCTCGGCCACGCCGAGCGGGACGGTCACGTCGTCGTCGGGCACCGGGCCCACGACCGAGGCGAGGCGGCTGCACTCGAAGAAGATCACTGGGTTGTTGTCGCGGATCGCGCTCTTGAGCAGGCCCTTGGCGTCGGCCGGGGTCGAGGGCAGCACGATCTTCAGCCCGGCCAGGTGCATGAACATCGAATACGGGCTCTGCGAGTGCTGGGCCGCGACCTGCGATCCGCCGCCGGTGGTGCAGCGATACGTCACCGGGAAATCGGCCTGGCCGCCGAACATGTACCGGATCTTGCTCGCCTGGTTCACGATCTGGTCCATGGCCACGAACATGAACGTGACCATGCCCCAGTGGATGACCGGGCGGAAGCCGCTGCCGGCGGCGCCGAGCCCGATGCCGGTGAAGGCCGACTCGGAGATCGGGGTGATGCGCACGCGCTGATCGCCGAACTTCTGCTCGAGTGCTACCGCCCGCCGGGTGGCCAGCGTGAACACGCGCTCGTCGCGCTGCATCTCCTCGATCATGGCTTCGTCGAGGGCCTGGAGGAAGTTGATCTCACGCATGCTTTCGCTCCTACTCCGCGAACATGTCGACGAGCAGGTCCTTGGGATCGGGGTACGGGCTGGCCTCGGCGAAGTCGACGGCGGTCTCCAGATCGCGCTTGACCCGCTCGCGCATGGCCTGGGTGTCGGCGGCGGTGAGGATCCCGCGGCCGGTGAGATCGCCCTCGTGGCGCGCGATCGCGTCACGCGCGGGGGATTTCCAGCTTTCGAGCACCTTGGGGTCGCGCGTTTCCGGCGGCGGCACGTCGCGCATGGCGTGAAAGAGCCAGCGGAACGTCTTGCAGTGGAGCAGCGTCGGGCCCTCGCCCCGTCGTGCGCGTTCGACGGCCGTCTCGGCGGCTTCGCGCACCGCTGAGACGTCGTTGCCGTCGACGGTGACGCCGGGGATCCCGTAGGCGTTCGCATGAGCCGCGATGTCCTGGACGACACGCACGGACTCGACCGCGTTGTCGGCGCCCCACTGGTTGTTCTCGCACACGAAGAGCAGCGGCAGCTTCCACACCGAGGCGATGTTGAGGCTCTCGTGAAACTCGCCCTCGCCCGTGGCACCGTCGCCGAAGAAGCACGCGGTGACGCCGCCCGCGCCCTCGAGCTGGGCGGCCAGCGCGGCCCCGCACGCGATGGGCAGCCCGGCGCCCACGATCCCGTTGGCCCCGAGCATGCCGATCGAGAAGTCCGCGATGTGCATCGAGCCGCCCTTGCCCTTGCAGTAGCCGTCGACCCGTCCGAACAGCTCGGCCATCATCCGGTTGATGTCCGCGCCCTTGGCGATGCAGTGCCCGTGCCCGCGATGCGTGCTGGTGATCCGATCGGTCGTTTTCAACACCGAGCACACCCCGACGGCCACGGCTTCCTCGCCGACGTAGGGATGCAGCGCCCCGTGGACCCGCCGCGCCTTCCGCAACTCGATCGCCAGCAGATCGAACTCGCGGATCAGGATCATCTTGCGCAGCATCTCGACGAGATCGGGTTTGCTCGGCGTCATGGCAACTCCTCCACAATCAGTCGGCCGCGCTCAGTGTAGGCCAGATGTCTTACTCGAACCACTTGCGCTTGAGCGTGACCTTGGCGGCGTTGGGGCCGGCGCTGTTGGCCTCGACGTAGATCGCCTGGCCGGGGTGGCGCAAGGGCTTGTCGTCGAAGCGGTCGCGCAGCCAGTCGCACATCGCGCCGTGCAGCGGCGCCGCCCAGTTGTTGGTGCCGCTGTCGCCTCCGCCGATGGACGGCATGTGGTGCTGGTCGGCGAAGACCTACAGCTCGGCCGGCGCTTTCACCTGATCGAACATCCGACACACCTCGTCGAGCGGCCCGCGCGGATCGTATTCGCCGACGGCCATGAGAGTCGGGCACGCGATCTTGTCGAGGTGCCCCTCGAGCGTCATCGCCTCCATGACAGCGTCCAGCTCGGCCTCGGTCTTCGACTGGGTGAGGTACGCGAAGAGCTGTTTCCAGCGCGGTGACTCGAGATCCATCAGGAAGTACTTCTCGCACACCGACGCGGCCGGCGCCGCGATCCCGCGCAGGCGCCGATCGTGGGCGGCGAACCTGAGTCCCCAGAACGCGCCCAGGCTGATCGCGTACACGCCGACCTTCGTCGCGTCGATCTCCGGCTGCTTCAGCAAATGGTCGAGCGCCACGCTGGACGCGTCCTCGAAGCTGTCGGCGGTGACCTTGATGTTTCTCAGATTACTCTCCGCGTGCCCGGGTCCGTCGAAGCAGAACACGTGCATCCCGCGCTGCAGCGCCGGGTTGAAGTACGGATGCGGCCACGCCTCCTTGACGGTGTCGCAGCCGGGGACGTAGAAGACCAGCGGCGCCTTGTCGCGCCCCGGACACAGATGCAGGTTGCCGGAGACCACGCTGCCCTTCCAGGGGATGTCGATGTGCTCGATGCGGTACGGCGCCAGCGCGATGACCTGGTCGTAGCAGCGACGCACGCCCGCGTAGAGGTAGCGCTTCTCGTCGTTGTTCTCGAAGACGACGTGCTGGGCGCCCGCGTACTGGAGCGTCGCCTGGAAGTAGAAGTCGAGCGCGGTCTCGCGATGGCCGGCGTCCGCCTCGGCCTTGGCCATCGCCTCCGTCCGTCGCGCGGCCAGCCCGAGGTGCTTGCTGATCATGTCGTGGCTGTGCACGCTCTTCGGCAGCCGCCCCCGCCCGTCGCCCTGGAAGTGAAAGACCTTCCCGGTCTCCTGGATCACGTAATCCAGCATCCACTGCTGACTGTCCCGCGCGAGCGGCGTCCGCCCGCGCACCGTGGTCTTCGTCCGTGCCATGCGAATGCTCCTCCCGAGACGTGAAGCTGGGCGCTCCGCCGCGACGGAGCATAGCTCAGCTCGCCGAAGCCTGCCGTTCCCGCGTGGCTCGTTGGCTCCGCCAGAGGACGGTGAGCGCCGCAACCGAGACGAGGCCGCCGATCCCGCCGAGCGCGCAGGCCGTCGGAGTCCCCAGCGCTTCGGCAACCCAGCCGACGGAGAGGGCGCCGAAGGGAGTGACGCCGGCGAAGACCACCGCGTAGAGGCTCATCACGCGGCCGCGGAGATGGTCGGGGGCGGTGAGCTGCAGGAGCGTGTTGCAGGTGGCCTGGAAGGTGATCTGGGCCACGCCCATCACCACCAGCGTGGCGGAGGCGATCGCGAAGCTCGGGGCGAAGGCGAGCGCGAAGACGCCGGCGGAGACGAGGAAGCCGGCGGCCACCGGCAGCACGATCGGCGGGCGGCCGTGGACGACCATCGCCAGCGTGAGCCCGCCCACGATCGCGCCGCCGCCGAGCGAGGCCATGAGCCAGCCGAACGTATCGGCGCCCCCGTGGAGCATCTGCTTGGTCACGAGCGGGACGATGACGTTGAAGTTGAGGACGAAGAAGCTCACCATCAACAGCAGCGTGAGAATGAACCGGATCAGCGGCGTGGTCATCGCGTACTGGATGCCGCCGCGGATGCGCTCGGTGAACGTGGCGCGGCCCGAGTGATGCGATGCGCCCTCGGTGCGTAAACTCGCCAGGGCGCCGATCACCGCCACGAAGCTCAGCGTGTTGAGCAGGAACGCCTGGGCCAGGCCGAAGCGCGCGATGAGCAGGCCGGCCACCGCGGGGCCGATCAGCCGCGCGGAGTTGAACATCGAGGAGTTCAGCGCGATCGCGTTCATGAGCTGCGACTTTCCGACCAGGTCGGTGACGAAGGCCTGGCGCGTCGGCATGTCGAGCGACTGGGCGAGACCGTAGACGGTGGCGAGCACGGCCACGTGCCAGTACTGGACGTGCCCGGTCCACACCAGGATGGTCAGCACGAGCGCCTGGAGCATCAGCACGGTCTGGGTGAGCATCAGCAGCCGGCGCTTGGAGAGCCGGTCGGCGATGGCGCCGCCGGGGATCGCGAAGAGCAGCACCGGCGTGAACTGAAGGCTGCTGATGAGCCCGAGCTTGAACGCTGAGTTCGTCAGCTCGAGGACTAACCACGCCTGTCCCACGCGCTGCATCCACGTCCCGATCAGCGAGACGAGCTGGCCGAGCCAGAACACGCGGAAGTCGCGCTGCTTCAGCGCGCTGAAACCCGTCGGTAACCTAGCCACGGGTCCCCAGCGCTCGGAGCACCTCGATAGAGCCGGGGCACCCCTCGAAAGCGCTTCTTCTCACTCGCTCGTCCCCGCGCCCGTGTACTCGCGCCCGCGCGCGAGCCACAGCTCGCGCCCCGCGACCTCGCCCGCGGCGAGCTGGCGACTGAATTCCGCCTTGGCCTGGGCGATCAGCGCGGGCTCGGTGAGCAGCTCCGCCGCGGTCATGGCCAGCGCCGCCGCGCCTTCGACGACCGCCGTATCCCCGGCCGGCGAGGCTGACGCCGTCGCGAACTCCACCGTGTGGTTGGCGATGGTCTCCGGCACGATCGCGAAGTACGCGTGCACGGCGGGCAGGATCTGGCTGATGTCGCCCATGTCCGTCGAGCCCATGCGCTCATTGGGGGCGGGATCGATCACCATGCGGCCGATCGTGGCCATGTTGCGCGCCATCACATCCGCGATGGTCGGGTTCGGCACCGTGTTGTCGTAGCCGCGCGTCTCCTTCCACTCGAGCCTGGCCCCGGTCGACGTGGCGCCGGCCTCGGCGGCCTGGCGCAGCATCGTGATGAGGTTCCGCTGGTACGCGCGGTCGCGCGCGCGCACGGAGAAGCGCGCGGAGGCGCGGGCCGGGATGATGTTCACGGCGTCGCCGCCGTGGGTGATGATCCCGTGCACGCGCGCGTCGGCCCGCATCTGAAGCCGCCGCGCGTTGACGCCGACGAACGTCTGGATGACGGCCTCGAGCGCGTTGATCCCGAGGTCGGGGGCGCCCGCCGCGTGCGAGGCCTTGCCGTGAAAGACCAGCTCGACCCGGCTGCTGGCCAGTGAGCTGCGCCGCACCATGTCGCTCCGCGAGGGATGGAGCATGAACGACGCGTCGACATCGTCGAACACGCCGGCCTGAGCCAGCAGGATCTTGCCGCCGCCGCCCTCTTCGCCCGGCGTGCCGATGATGGCCACGCGCCCGGCGAACCGCTGACCGCTGCGCGCCAGCGCGAGGCCTGCGCCGAGCGCGCTGGTCGCGATGATGTTGTGACCGCACGCGTGGCCGATGCCGGGCAGCGCGTCGTACTCGGCGAGGATCGCCAGCGTCGGTCCTGGCTCGCCGCCGTCGATCTCCGCCCTGAACGCGGTCGCGAGACCGCCGACCCCGCGCTCCACGCGCAGGCCGCCGCGCTCGAGCTCGTCGGCCAGCCGGGCGCTGGCGTGGTGCTCATTGAAGAGCAGCTCCGGGTTGGCGTGGATGTCGTGGCTCGTCGCCAGCAGTTGCCCGCGCAGCCCGTCCACCGCCGTGCGGATGCGTGCCTTCCATCCCTCGAGATCGATGCCCATGATCAGTTCCTCCGCTGAATTCCCGTGCTCGAGCGACCCAGGGTAACCCTGTTTTTGCCCGTGATGTGCGCTGGTGTTGCGCGACGGCTGGAACGATAATCAGGCGCACCTGAGGGGCGAGGGGACCGAGGATCAACCGAGCTTGCAAAGGAGGTTCGCGATGGCGACCGACAAGCTGATCTCCGCCGATTCTCACGTGAGCGAGCCGACCGACCTGTGGGTCAAGGGGGTCGACAAGCAGTACCGCGACCGGGCCCCTCGCCTGGTGCCCAACCCGCGCGACCCCGACGGCGCCTACTTCCACTACGAAGGCTACGCGCCGCATCCGATCGGCATCGGCCTCGGCGCTGGTAAATCTCCCGAGGAGCTCGCGCAGTTCCTCACCCGCGGCACGTACGCTGACGCGCGTCCGGGCGGCTGGGATCCCGCCGAGCGCCTGAAGGACAACGAGCTGGACGGCGTCGAGGGCGACGTGCTCTACACGACCCTGGGCTTCCGCATCTTCTGGCTCAAGGACGCGGCGCTCCAGCAGGAGTGCTTCCGCGTCTACAACGATTGGCTGGCGGCGTATTGCAGCTACGCCCCCAAGCGGATGGCGGGCCTGGCCATGATCTGCCTGTACGATCCCAAGGCCGGCGCCCAGGAGCTCGAGCGCTGCGCCAAGCTCGGGCTCAAGGGCGCGATGATCTGGTGCTCGCCGCCGTCGGATCAGCCGTACAGCTCGGAGGTCTACGATCCCTTCTGGGCGGCGGCCCAGGAACACAAGATGCCCGTCAGCCTGCACGCGATCACCGGCATGGGCTGGGAGAGCCAGTGGGACTTCGGCGATCGCTACATGCGGTCCACCGTGCTGCCCCACGAAGTCGAGCGCTCGCTCAGCGTGCTGATGTTCTCGGGCGTGCTCGACCGCTTCCCCGAGCTGCAGATCGTCTCGGCCGAGAACAACTGCGGATGGCTACCCTACTACCTGCAGCGCATGGACCGCACGTACGTGCGCGGCCGCGGCGCCGCCGGCTTCAAGGTCCAGCTCAAGCCCAGCGAGTACTGGCAGCGCCAGATGCACTGCACGTACATCGACGACTTCGTGGGCGTCGCCCAGCGCCAGTTCATCGGCGTGGATCGGATGATGTGGTCGTCCGACTATCCGCACCAGGCCTCGTCGTGGCCGCACTCGCAGGAGGTCGTCGCGCGCGACTTCAAGGACGCGAGCCCGGAGGAACGCTTCAAGATCACCCGGGGCAACGTCGCCAAGCTCTACGGCTTCGAGCTCTAATGGTGCTCGCGGAATTGGTTGACGGGCTCGCGTCGGGAGTCGGCTGGCCTAGGTCCTCGAAAAGAGGAGCTGCGCTCCTCTTTTCTGCGAAATCGGCGCTCGACCCCCGACGCGAGCCCGTCAACCAATTCCGCGAGAATCATTAGCCGAGGGGCGCGGCGATCGTCGAGACGCGCGGGCTCACCAAGCGGTTCGGCGGCGTGGTGGCGGTCGACGCCCTGTCGCTCGCGATCGGGCAGGGCGAGATCCGCGGGCTCATCGGGCCGAACGGATCGGGCAAGACCACGACCGTGAATCTCTTGTCCGGTCTGTACCGCGCGGATGCCGGCGAGATCTACCTGCGCGGCGAACGGACCGATCGGTTGCGCCCGCACGAGATCGCCGCGCGCGGCGTGGGCCGGACGTTTCAGGTCCCCAAGCTGTTCGCCAACATGACCGTGCTGGAAAACGTGCTGGTGCCGGCCCTGGCCGCGCTCGATCGCGGCGCGGACCGCCCGATGAACGAGATCCTCGAGGGCGCGCGACGGCTGCTGGAGTTCGTGACGCTGGAGCCGCTGCGCGACGCCCTCGCCAAGGAGCTGTCGGGCGGCCAGGCCATGCTGGCCCAGCTCGCCCGCGCGTTCATGATGCGGCCGCTGCACCTGCTCTTGCTGGACGAGCCGTTCGCCGGCGTCCATCCCACCATCCGGTCGATCATCATCGAAGCGGTGATCCGCATGAACCAGGAAGAGGGCGTGACCGTGCTGGTGGTGTCGCACGAGATGGCCGAGCTGCGCCGCCTGTGCTCTCGCGTCTCCGTGATGCACGAGGGCACGCTCATCGCCGAAGGATCGCTCGACGAGGTCGCCAACGACGCGCGGGTGCTCGAGGCGTACCTCGGACGCTGACGTGCAGGCACTGCTCCAGCTCGAGGGGGTCCACGCCGGCTACGTCGAGGGCATCGACATCCTGGCCGGGATCGATCTCCGGGTCGAGCGCGGCACCATCACCGGCATCATCGGCCCCAACGGCGCCGGTAAATCGACGCTGCTGCGGACGATCTTCGGCTTTCTGCATCCCCATCGCGGCCGGGTCGTGTTCGACGGAGAAGAGATTCACGGCCTGGCGCCGCACGCGGTCAAGCGGCGCGGCATCGGATACGTGACCCAGGGCGCGAATATCTTTCCCCAGCTCACCGTCGACGAGAACCTCCGGCTGGGGGCGTGGGTGCTGAGACGCGAGCGCGGGCGCGTGGCCGCGCTGATCGATCACGCCTACACCGCGTTCCCGCGGCTGGCCGCGCGGCGTCGGATGCGCGCGACCATGCTCAGCGGCGGCGAGGCCAAGATGCTGTCGCTGGCCAAGGAGGCGATGACCGAGCCGCGGCTGCTGCTCGTGGACGAGCCGTCGGCCGGGCTCGCCCCGCGCATCACCGACCAGATCTACGCGCGGCTCCTGGAGACGCGCGAGCGGGGCCTGACCATTCTTCTCGTCGATCAGAACATCGCCAAGGCGGTCGAGGTGTCCGATTACGTCTACCTGATCGAGCGCGGCCAGGTCCATCGCGAGGGGCCGCGCGAGAGCTTCGCTCCGCACCTGCGCGACATCATCCGTGACGCGCTGCTCGGCGCCTGAGCGCCCGTGACGTCAGCCCGTCGGCTCGGCTGGGTCCTGCTCGGCGGGATCGCGCTGGCCTGGCTGCCCTGGGCGCTCTCCGAGTACCACACACACATCTGCATCGTCAGTCTCTACTACGTGATCCTCGCCATCGGCTGGAACCTGCTCGCGGGATACGCCGGCCAGTTCTCGCTCGCCCACCACACCTTCGCCGGGATCGGCGCGTACACGTCGGCGCTCCTCGTCCATCACACAGGCGTGCCGATCGTCGTCGGCATCGCGGCGGGGGTGGTGCTGGCCTCCGCGGTCGGCTACGTGCTCGGGACGCTCTGCCTGCGCATGCGGGCGATCTACCTGGCCCTGGCCACATGGGCGTTCGCCGAATCGGTGCGCCTGTTGATCCAGGTCGAGTACGGGTTCACCCGCGGCGATCTCGGCTTCCGCACGCCACTGCTCTTCGGCACCCCCCACCCGACCAAGTACTTCTATCTCTTTCTCGGGGTCGCCCTGGCCGTCGGGCTGGTGGCGCGCCGCCTCATCGGCTCGCGCGTCGGGACGTATTTGAGAGCGATCCGCGACGACGAAGAAGCCGCCGCCACCATGGGCATCGACACGTTCAAGTGGAAGCGCGCCGCCTTCGTGATCTCCGCCGCCTTCGCCGCGCTGGGCGGCGGCCTCCTCGGCCACTACATCGGCCTGCTCTCCCCGTCCCCGATGAAGTTCAACGAAATGGCCATGATCATCATCATGGTCGTCGTCGGCGGCCTGAGAACGTTCCCCGGCCCCATCATCGGCGCCATCTTCATCGAGCTGCTCTCCGAGCTCCTCCGCGGCTGGGGCGAAATCCGCATGGTCCTCTTCGCGCTGCTCGTCCTCGTAGTCGTCCGCGCCTATCCGGCGGGGCTCCTCGGCCTCACGGGCGCAGCGCTCTCGGTCATGCGAAATCGAGGGCCGGTTCGATTCAGTCGGCGCTCCGCTTCGCGATGAGCTCACGGACAAGCGGTACGAGTTCGACGGGCACTTCCATCTTCATTCCTCGGATGGTTAGCCTCCAACTTGTTCAAAAGAGAAGTGCCGAAGGTCGGCACGGTCCCGCGCGTGCTCGATCGTGAGAGCGCAGATCTTCCCTTGACCGTCGATGTCCAGCTGGGTGTTTTCGTCGAGATCCCTGGTCTCGGCTACGCTCCCGGCTTTGAACTCGATGTATAGCGTATCGGTATCTTGGAAGTACGTGACCTTCATGGCTCGAACGAACGGTCGAAGAACGCATTGTGTATCGTTTCGCCGTCGGGCAAGAGCACGACGCGGAGGAATCGATCACCCATCTCTCGGATGGGCGCCCAACGACGAATCCGACCGTCCGTCTGAATCACCTCCCTCACGGGGTGCTCGATGACCGCACGATCCGTGCGGAGCCGGATCGTCTGGAAGTATCGCGTAGCTTTCAACGCCACTCTCAAGCGCTCACGCGATCCGGTCGCGCTCGCCGAAGAGGCCGGTGGGGCGGATGACGAGGAGGGCGATGAGGAAGACGAAGCCGTAGAGGTCTTTGTAGGCGGGGGAGAGGAAGACGGAGCCGAGGGCCTCGATCACGCCGAGGAGGACGCCGCCGACGATCGAGCCGAGGACGGAGCCGAGGCCGCCGATCACGATGATCTCGAAGCCTTTGAAGGTCGAGATCGCTCCGTTCTCCGGATAGACGAGGAAGTCAGGCGCCAATAGCGCGCCCGCGGCCGCGGCCAGCGCGACGCCCACCCCGAACGCCACCATGTCCAGCCGGAGCACGTCGACGCCCGCGGTCTGGATACCGACGCGGTTCTGCGCGGCGCCGCGAAACGCCATGCCCACCCACGTTCGCTTGACGAGGAGATAGAAGAGGCCGAGCAGCGCCAGGGTGGCGATCAGCGCCACGAAGCGATTGCCCGAGATCGGCAGCGTGAGCAGCGTGGTGGGTCGCGCGTAGTCCTTCGGCGCGTACTGGTTGGGGCCGCCGAGGACGATCGCGAGGTTGCGGAAGAGGACCATGAGCACGATCGTGACGATCGTCGCGTACTCGTCGCGCCGCTCGATCCCGCGCACGTACATCGGGCGCAGGAGCACGCGCTGGGTGACGAGGCCGAGCACGAACACCGCGCCCATCGTCAGCGGCAGGGCCAGCCACCACAGCCCCGCGCCCAGCACGGAGGCGAGCAGCGCGTACTGGACGTAGCTGCCGATCATGTAGAACTCGCCCATGGCCCAGTTGATCATCTTCATGATGCCGTAGATGAACGTGATCCCCAGAGCCATCAGGCTGTAGATGATCCCGATGACGAGGCCGGAGAGCACGTACTGGGACAGGAGGTGCGCGTCCACCTCCTACTTCTTCGGCGCGGCCATCAGGTCGCCGGTCTTGAACTCAGCCGGATAAACGATCTTGGCCTCGGTGAACGCCTGCTCGGGCTTGGTGTACTGCATGAACAGCATCGGCGGCGTCCACTGCTGCCAGTACGGTCCCTCGCCCCGCGCGAAGCTGATCGTGCCGTTCCAACCCTCGAACTTGCCGGCGAGCAGGGCCTTGGCGAGATTCTCACCCGTGTCGCTCTTGGCGGCGTTCAGTGCGTCGGCGAGGAGCGTGATCTGCGCGTAACCATTCAGGGCGCCGTAGACGGGATCCTCCTTGAACTCGGCGCGGTACTTCGTCCGGAACGCCTCGCCGCGCGGGGTGAGCTTCATGGTCGGATGGTAGTAGGTGATGAAGGTCAGGTACGTGCCCTTCTCGCCGAGGTTCTTCCAGAACTCCGGCCGCGCCGGCAAGTCGTACGACACCAGCATCGGCGTTGCCGGGAACAGCCCGACGTCATAAGCCTGCTTGATGATGAGATACGTCGGGGTGCCGATGCCCACGTTGATGAACAGGTCCGGCTTCCAGTTCTTGATCTCGAGCAGCTGCGGGGTGAGATCGACCACCGCGCGGTCGAAGATCATCGTCTTCAGGTCGGCCCCGACGTCCATGCTCTTGAAGAGCTTCTTGGTGTCCTCGACCACCCCCACGCCATAGTCGGTGTTCTCGGCCAGCACGACCACGCGCTTGAAGCCCTGCCCCTTGATCCAGCGGTTCCAGAGCGCGACCCGGTCGGGATCGATGACGTGGGTCCGGAACGTGTAGGTGAGGTGGCGCTCGGTGATGCCCTTGGCCGAGGCCTGGGTGGAGAAGACCGGGATCTTGAACTGCTCGGCGAGGTCTTGCACCGCCCCCATCACCGAGCTGTGGAACTGGCCGATGACGGCTACCGCTCGGTCCTGGGTGGCCAGCTTGCGGAAGCCGGCCACGCCCTTCTCCGGCGTTCCGGAATCGTCCTCGATGTGAAGCTCGATCTTCCGTCCGCCGAGCACGCCGCCGCGCGCGTTCACGTCGTCGGCGGCCATCTTGGCGCCGCGCACGATGAACTGTCCGGCCGAGGCGTCGCCGGGCGGCGACAGCGGGGTCAGCACGCCGATCTTCACCGGGTTCTGCGCGAGCGCCGGCGCGAGGGGGCCGACACCGATGATCACCACGAGCACCACGAGGAGTCCTACGAGCCAAGAGCGCGTCGTCATATCGAATCTCCCATCGCAGAGGTCGGAAGCGTGGCGCCTATTATGCGCCACCGCGCGGTGTCGGGGTCGGCGGCTCAGGGAGTCTGCGGCGTCGGCATGACCGGCCGGCTCAGCGCGTGGGCGACGGCCTCGAGACGCTTGCGCATCTCGTCGCGCAGCTGGCTTCGTCCGACCGAGCGCTTGAGCTGATTGCCGACGCCCAGAACCTCGTCGGTGGAGAAGCGGCAGGTGGCGAAGACGACCGTGCCGTTGCCGTAGGCGAACGCGCCGGTGATGATCTGGGCCGCGTTGTAGGAGTGCCCCACGTAGAAATACCGCTCGACGTGGACGATCAGGTCAGGCCCGCGCATGACCATCTGGTGAAGGAGACTCAGCTGCGGCCGTCGCTGCACGCGACGCTTGATCCAGTAGACGCGGTTGACGAGTTCCGGCGGCTGGCCGGCCGGATAGCTGGTCAGCGCCTCCCGAAGCCGGGGGCCGTAGCGGGCGACTCGCTCGGCGTCGGCGAGGGCCAGCCGGAGCTGCGCCGCCGGATCGGTGGCCGCGCCGGCGGCGCGCGCGTACGGCGCCATCGCGCCGAGGCCTCCGCGCTCGTACGCCTGCCAGCGATCGCGCAGCAGTTTTCGATACCCGTCCGCGCCCTGCTGCGCCGTCACCGGTGACGTTCGCAAAGCGCGGAGCGTGTCGATCTCGGCCGAGGAGACATTGAAGCGTGTGCCGGGCGCGGCGTCGAGCAGACTCTCCGCCTCGCCGCGCTCCTTGTCGGTGAAGAGCACCGCGGGGAGGGCGTCGCGGCCGTGCGCCAAGATGGTCGCGTCGTGAGCGAGCAGGTCGCCGGAGCCGAGATACTCGGCGACGTGATCGAGCGGCGCCGAGACGAAGACCGCGAGACCGACGGCCAGCTCCCGCTCGCTGGTCTCGTTGACGGGGTAGGAGACGACCTCGTTGCGAAGCAGCTGACGGCGTTGGTCG
>Ga0193725_1000397_pt1 | contig 13204 bp, 10 predicted proteins | sample H2a2metaG_FD_143058 | JGI IMG/M metagenome (GOLD analysis project Ga0193725, IMG submission 143058) | Soil microbial communities from a riparian zone of the East river system, Colorado, United States - H2a2 | ecosystem: Environmental > Terrestrial > Soil > Riparian zone | place: USA: East River... | reverse complement strand
ACTCCGCTTCATAGCCAGATAACAACGGCCCAGCGTGCGCTGCGCCTGTCCCAGGTACCACTTGTTTCCTATTTCTGAGGACAGAGCAAGCGCGCGCTCCAGGTAGCCATGCGCCTCATCGAGATCGCCACGCAAAATGCGCAAATCACCGAGAGAGTCGAGAATCATCGGAACCTCTGGACCTCGCTCGTTGCCTTCGGAGGCGAGTGCCAGGGCGCGTTCGAACGCTTCCTGGGCGCGATCCCACTGACCCATCAAGACCAGATTTACTCCGAGATTGTTATATCCGTTAGCGGCGCTATTTTTGTGATCGGTCCGTTCGTAGTAGTTGATCGCCTTTTCGAGGTAGTGAATACCGTCCTGGGGACGTTTCAAAAACCAGCAGGATCCGGACATGTTGGCGTAGGTTTTGCCCAACACATAGGTGGCAGGATGATCCCCAACCAGCTTGAGCACCTGATCGTAGTTCTCCAACGATTCTTCGTAACGCCCTTCATGAACGTCGGCGATTCCCAGACCAAAGTACGCTTCGGCTAGTCCGCGCCAATCGCCGCTTTGGCGATAGCTCTCCAACGCCAAATGCGAATAGTCGCGGGCGATCGTATACTCAGTGATGCTTCGATAAACGCGCGCCAGCGCGGTATAAATCGCACCGACCTCCGCACCTCCCTGGGGCAAATCTCGCAGCGTGGACTTGAGGAGCGTAATCGCCTTGGGATGATCGCCGTTGTAGTTATAGGCTACCGCGATTTGCACTCGCAGCTTGGCATTCAAACTCAAGTCGAACTTGGCGCACGCTTCTGGGTCTTCATACATCGCGATTGCGTCGAGCGACTCGCGATAATGCCCTTGCATCTCCAGGGCGATTGATAAGGCGCAACGAGCCTGAGCCAGCAGTTGCGGATGATTTCGCGCTTGCGCCAGCAGCGAGTGGAGCCGGGAACGGGCCTCGATGGTTAGACCTTGATCGAGCAGGCCGCGAACGACTTCAAGATCGCCTGCCAGCGACTCTGGAGACGACTTACCGCCACGCGAACGTAACCGCGCGCGCGCATGCTCCAGATCGACAACAGCGTTGTCTGCTTCGTGTTTCTTTTTGCGCAAGTGGGTAAGTTCCCGTGAAGGAACGTCTGGTACCGCAATTTCTAGAGCTAATCCGAAATATGATTAAACTGCCAATGGGTTACGCCTTTCACCTCTGAAGTTCCGAGGGCAGGACGTAACGGGCTTGAGAGTAGCTTGCAATCAACGACCTGAAAATAGCACAGTCCGGAACTAGCGTCACGCAGCACTTAAGAGCTTCGGCCCAGTTCTATCGTGGATAGACAAGGATCGCGTCACTGACCGGGCGCTCACCGGTAGCGTCTGAAGGCTTATTGACCAACTTATTCTTAATGACCATCGTGGTCGAACCGCCGCCATCGAGATTAATTGCTTCCTCCGCGCCGAACTCCAATAGTAGATCCGCCAACATTGTCAGGGACATTCCAATGCTTTCGCCCGGCTGCCGGCCATCGACGGTTACCAGCAGGATCTGCCCTGATTTCAACTTTGCGATTGCGGTTCGCGGGTGGTAGTCACTGACAAAGCTGGGCAGGATCTTTTCCGCGGCGTTAGTAATCTCGACGCGCCCGTTTTTGATTAGTTGAGGACCGCCGCCGATGATGTTCGCGGCCTGTTTCCATGAATCTGCTTTTGCAGTTTCAGTCGGCGACCAATCGATCTTCAGTTTTACTCGCGTCCCGACCCGCAGCTTCTCAATCGCCCACTGTCGGGCCGTGCCCGCAACCGAGATCACAAAACCGTCCGCCGGAATCGTGCTGCTGCCTTTTAAATCGCGTTGCGCCACAATGCGACCTTGGCGAACAATCAATTCCAGCCCGTTGGGATCAGTCAGAGTGGTGCGATGAAACTCCGGTGTGAAAATGATCATCTCGTTATCGCCGCGGAGCCGGTTCAGTCCATCGATTGCGTGCTTTGCCTGCGCGCCGGCGACTAGTTGCCCATCGAACTTTATGTGCCCGAAGATCAGATCCTGCATTCCGTCTCTTTCGATCAAGCCCGCCGCGGCACGCACGTTATTAGGCTCGCTCAACAGTTTCCCATTAAGCACTTCGACTCCCACCGAATCACCACGATAGGTTCCGGTGGTACGAAAATATCCGCTGTTAACCGCCGCCAGTGCGTCGTAACGCGCAGCCATCGAACTTACGGTTTCCAGTCCGACCGCTTCGTCCATCGCGTGAAGCATTTTCAGACGCGCCCGGCTCGGATCTATGCGCAGCATATTGATGAACCAGGGGCCGATTGCATCCTTCTCTGACTTGTGACCGCGAAGGATTTGGATGTGCACGATTCCGGGGGCGATGACTTCGGTCTTTAAGCCGAGTTGAGCGTCCGCGGTTTGTGCCGTGATGTTTGCAGTGTTTTGGAAGGACGTAAGTATTCCTGCGTTAATGCAAAGGAATAGAAGCACGCCCTGTAGAAGGGTCGGCATAATTCGATTGCCGGGCAGGTTTCGTCGAAGCCAGATATTGCTACGGTGCATCATCGGCGGTAAATCCTATCGGTCGTCGTGACGGCATTGGCCGAGCCGCAAGTTTTTTGAGTTCGTCAAACACGACCTTAAAGTATTTCTCGTGCATAGCAAGTCTACGGATCACGGCCGTAAATTTGCGGTTGAGTTCTTCATCGGACTCCAGCAGTTCCCGCAGTTTTACGAAAGCACGCATAATGGCGATATTGACTCTTACTGCTCGTTTACTTCGAAGCACGCCGGATAGCATAGCTACGCCTTGTTCAGTGAAAGCGTACGGTCTGCTGCGTGCGCCACCCCAACTTGAAATCACAATTTGTGATTTCAAGTTGTCGTACTCCTTCTTATTCAACTGAAACATGAAATCATCAGGGAAGCGATCGACATTGCGCTTGATGGCTTGCACCAGCGTGCGCACCTCTACTTGATACAGTTCCGCCAAGTCGTTACTCAGCATCACCTTCTTGCCGCGAATCAAATAAATCCGACGCTCGATTATGGAGACTGGAACGGGTAGGTTGCTGACCGATCTTTTCCTCGGCATGGCGCAAGCGTAACAGGGGATCACAATCCGTCAAGCGACTTTTTAGCTTGCAAGGTTGTGCCAGGCCTGCTTGCGGAGGTATTTGCCCGAGGAGGAGGCCCTGGCCCCGCTCAGTCATCTCGCCTTAGTTGGACTAGCAGACGTTCAATAATTTGAACGCGAATAGCGTCACCAGCCAGCTGGAAACCACCCGCGCCGCGCGGGAGCTGAAAGGGAGAGATGCCTGATACATCACGGTCCGAAGCGGTTGCGATATTCGCCAGAAGTAATAAAGGCCTTGACCATATCGGCGTTCTGGACCCGCACCAGCGCCGCATCACCTGGCACGGTGAAGTTAATCAGTTTCGTGAGCCAGAAGTCATAGCCCGTGTAGTCCGGGTCCTGAGGATCGTTCGGGTTGCGCCGCAGGTATCCAAAGTATTGCATCAGCACAAACGCCCGGTTGAATTCCGCGTTATTCAGATCCTGATCGTCCGCTACGGCTCGCAGCACCTGTGCCCGTGTCTTTACGGCATTTGAGAGTTCACTGACCAGCAGATCGCGTTCGAACGTGGACAGGGGATTGCCGGCGTGGGCGTTCAGCGTGTCGACGAACTGCGCCGGAGTCATCCCGGTTGGAAACGCGCTCGTGAATCTTGCACGCTGCACGAAGTCTGCGGTGAAAGCCTGCTTGTTGTTTTCCAATTGCTGCTCCCAGTTGCCTTGTCCCACCACCACGCCCAGGCCGATCTGCTGGGTGTCGAGCAGGAATTCGCTCAAGCGCACGATGGGAACCGGAAGCTGGTGCGGGTTGGGGAAAGTCGACGTGCCACTGGCGTCACCGTAAGCTACTTTGTAAATCCGCTCAACCAGATATCCGGTACCCTGAAATTCAATCGAGAGATAAAAGGCTGCCGAGACATTGATGCGTTTCAACTCAATGCATGACTGGTTGGTGCCGCAGGAGGTTATCTCATTGGTCCAGAAGGCGAGGCCGGGGGCGTCGGGCTGGCGATTGAGAAAGTCGTGATAGTGCTGACAGACGTAGTTCTGCGGATCGTCGATTACATTCGTCGCCGGCTCGCTGGGGTCGTCAATGATGGTAACGGTGGCAATCGCCGGCGCGCCCAGATTGACGCCGGAAGGATTCGTTAAGTTGACGTTGAAAGTCTCGTTGCCTTCGACAAAGGAATCTTCGTTAATAAGCACGACGAAGGTCTTGGAAGTCTCGCCAGCGGCAAACTGAAGTTTACCCAATCCGGTGATGTAATCCTTGCGTTCAGTGGCCGTGACATCTGAAGTGTTGTAATCCACGCTGGCCGCGCCGGAGGTGTCGCCGATGCGGTTCGTGGTAATCGTGACGGTAGTGCAGTCCTCCTGGGTGCTGTAATTCGAGGAACTGAATTGCACCACATTAGGAGTTGGGGTCGGGGTTGGAGTCGGGGTTGGAGTTGGTGTTGGCGTGGGTGTTGCGCACGTCTGCTGTCGCTCAAAGGCGCCAATGTCCGTGCCGTCGCCGCCGGTGGCGTTGCTAATTGATGGGTCATCGAACGTGCGCGGAAAGCCACTGCCACGCTGATCGAACACCGAACGCAAAACCGCTCCCTGAGAATGAGAGGCCGCCGCAGTGCCGTTCGTGCCACGTGTAACGGTCAATGAAAAAGGCGGGACTTTGCTGATCACTACCATCTGCTCGCTATCAATGAGGATCGTATAACCCGCTCCCGCAGGGAAAAGACTGATGGGGGCAACAAGCGCGATTTCTGTGGTCGAGTTATTGACAGCATCACGAAGGACGCCCAGGCCGCTGGTGCCTCTGTCAAGCGCCGGACTGCCACACGTGAGAGCGATGGTCTGAGTTGGCCCCCCATTGTTCCGCAAGCCCAATGGGTCCAGCTTCGGGTCGAGCGGTGAGGTAATTGTGCCGAGTTGGTTGGTGGCCGCGAAGTCGAAGCCACTACTTCCGTCTACTTTGCCTATTAGATTGAATCCGCCGGCAAAAAACTTTCCGCTAACGTCCGGGGCGCTTTGGTTGGCAGTATTCATGGCAACAATACTGCTCGTCACTGTAGTACTTGGCCCTCCGAACTGACCGGAAGAATCGTTCGTGTGAATGCCTCCCGCTCGCAACCCCGCTGAATTGCCAGTAATCGTGCAGTTCGTGATCTGCATGTAGCTGCCCCAAATGCCGCCCCCTTCCACCGCGGCTGAGTTGCCGGCGATCGTACTGTTGGTGATTGTCATGTCGCCGGCTTGAATGCCGCCCCCTTCCCCTTCGGCTGAGTTCCCAGTGATCGTGCTGTTGGTGATGGTAACTGTGCCGCCGAAATTGGATATCCCGCCACCCAAGCAGCCAGATGAATTGCACCTGTTACGGATGATAGTACTGTTGGTTATATTCAACGCGTCGCCTTCGCTATATATGCCGCCAGCTCGAACGTCGGCCAAGTTATCGGCAATTATGCTGTTGGTAACATTCAGGGTGCCGTCCGTGCCGTTGAAGATGCCGGCTCCGCGTGTTGTTCCATTGCCGTTCGCGCTGATCGTGCAGCTCATAACGTTCAAGGTGCCGCCGCCAAGGTTGGAAATAGCTCCGGCGCTGGCATTGCTGATAGTGAGGCCCGATATGGTTACGGCCGGGGTCATCACCGTGAACATACGAAGGTTAAGAGTAGTCAAATTCCGGACCGTGAGCTGGCCAGCTCCCGGACCCGCGATCGACATGTCGGTGCTTAGATTAGGCAACTTAGAGGTCGTGGTGATCGTGCAGACACCGTTAGCGCAGTTCGAATCGGACGCGGGAATACTAAATTGGATGCTGTCAGTACCGGCAATCGCATTCGCCGACTCTATCGCGGCGCGCAACGTGCAAGGACCGCCGGATTGGCCCCTACTGACTTCCACCGTGCCGCATACGCCGTCGCCTGGCACAGGATCGCTTGCGTCGCCGGTGCTATTTACGGTGAAGGGCAATGCTATTTGCGGCTCTAACGGCGCGTTTGAGGCGGTGGCGCGAGCCGGAGTGCTTCGCGGCGACCCGCCCTTTGACTGTGACGATGAGAACATGTTGAGGGTGGCGTCGCGGCCGAGAGAGACGACCTTGCTCATTGCCAGTGATACGCATGGCAATGACAGCAGGATTATCAAAAACAGACTGAGCCATCCCGCGAATCGGTTGAAAAATGGCAACCTGGTAACCATGTTCATAACTCCTCCTCTCGCTATCTCGCACTACGGCAACACGAACACTGTGATTACCTGCCGGAATACGTCCGAATGTGATTCATCGCCCGGTTGATCGTGACAATCGCGGTAGTAGCCTTGCGGCCAGAAGTGCTCGCAGGCAGGTACGCCGGTCAAGGCGCCGCAGTCGCCCGCGTAGGTGAAGCCGCACAGCGTATGCCCTGGGTCATTCGGATCTGGTTCGGTGCAGTCGCGCAGAGCCAGGCCTCCAGTCTCGCCGGCCGCCTGATCCCTGCCGCGGCAAGCGATCCACTGGACGGGCTCGCCCGGCGCGACGAAGTAGTCGCCGTAGAACGCGCCCTCTTCGAGCGTCCAGCCGGCCACTTCTTCCGGCGTCGTGGCGAGCGCCTGGGTTTGCCCGCGCATCGAGAGTGGCGTCGCCACAGTGTGCTGGTTGACGCGCGCGAAAAGACAGGCGCTCACCCAACCACGGCCCGCCTTGCGCAGCGGATGGTTGAGCCACTCGTTTGCCAGGCCGATGTCACCGAAAAGCTCGAACGGGGAGCCATCCGGCAGTGTCGCAACTAGCGTGACGTCGGCGGGCAATGCGCAGCTCACGATGAAGCTCAGCACCTCACGGCCATCTGAGGTCGCCATGAAGGCGTTTGTGGCCTCGGCGTTCGCAGCATATCGGTTTGGCCCGAGTTGACTGGCGGCAATAGGGCTTGCAGCAAGCGTGCTCGCCGCGGCGCTATTAGCGGCGGCACTGTACGGACTCAATTTATTCGCGGCAAGTTTGTTTGCTGCGAGCTTTCCAGAGGTTGTGGTTTCCAGCGCCAGGATTGCGAAGATGGCCAGCGCGCGTGCAGCTCTTTTAATCCACAGTTTCTTGATTCTCCCCATGGTAGTTTCCTCCTTCAGTGGTTAGCATTCATTCGGCTTCAGACATTTCTCTTACTCAACTTTCAGAAGCTTGCAGAATTTCAATTCCGCCCCAGCTTCACCGTTAAAAATCCCTCGGACCGTTATGTACTGCTCGCCTTTGATCCGCGAAAATTGCTCGGCCTGATCCTTACTAAACCAACAAGCAACAGATCGGGCGGGCTTGCTTTCCTTTTCTTCCAGCAAAACTGAACCCTGATCATCACCGGGATGAGGCATCGTCGCGGCAAGCAGCGTGTAACCTCGGACCATGATTTCTTTCCCGTCGTACTTGCTGCGGGCATCGGCGCTCGATCTCCTGTATTCTTCAGCCAAATTGCGGGCCGAAATCGGCACAGATTCTCCGAACGACGCGGGCTGACAGCCCGCCCAGATCAGCAAACCCAAGAGGATGAGAAGGCGCCTCCACATTGATTTCTTCGCCATCGGTTTGGTGCTAGAATCAGCGGCAATTCCCTATCCAGGTTGGGCAACTTACCGATGAGGATTTGAAAAGTCCTAAGGAATCGATGAGGAAGTTCTAAGAAAGTTCTAAGGGCGAAGATGTCTCTGGCAATTGAGCATTCTTATCGGTTCGGAGAGTTCACTGTTGACCGTGAGCAAAAGGTTCTACTGCGAAACGGCAGTCCTTTGCCGCTGGCTCCGAAGATCTTCGACACGCTTCTGATTCTGGTCGATAACGGCGGTCGGATTGTCGAGAAGGAAGAGCTGATGAAACGGCTCTGGCCGGACAGTTTTGTCGAAGAATCAAACCTCACCTTTAACATTCAGCAGCTCAGAAAGGCACTTGGAGATAATGCGCGCCAACCGCGCTTCATTGAAACGGTCGCGCGACGCGGATATCGCTTTATCGCCGAGGTCACGGAAGACTCCTCTTCAATCGCAGCCAAAGTTGAATCAAAGAGTCCCGGTGCTGACCTCTTGCGGCCCGCGCGGAAAAGATCGTATTTGTCGATTGCGGCTCTTTCAATTCTGGTTGTCGCTTCAGTGGTCATCGCTTTATGGTTTGGCCGCAGCAGAAATGCCGCTTCCGCACGATCGGCGCCAATTCTCTCTTTGCCGTTCAAGTCGGAAAAATTTGCCGGCGGCGGGCTTGGGCACGCCGTGATTACCCCGGACGGGAAATACGTCGCCTACACGAGCGAGACCGGCGGGAAGCAGAGTATCTGGCTACGACAGCTCGAGACTTCGGAAAACATCCAGATTGTGCCGCCGTCTGATAACAGCTATTTGGGGCTGGAAGTTTCACACGACGGCAATTCGCTCTATTTCGTGCGGAAGCCTCTAACAGACCCACCAACGTCGGCGATTTATCGCGTCATGACGTTTGGCGGAATCCCGGTAAGAATTACCGAAAAGGCGGAAGGCACCATTAGCCTCTCGCCCGATGACAAGCAGCTTTCCTTCACCCGCTGCAATTATCAGGATGACGATTTCTGTTCGCTGATGCTGATCGACGTTGACGGCAAGAACGAACGAAAACTTCTGACCCGCCAGCGACCGATTCGCCTTTCAGGCACTCAATTCTCACGCGACGGAAAGTCGATCGCTTTTGCTTCGGGACAATCAGGGAACGCGGGCAGTGATTTTCGGTTGATGCGTCTTAACCTGGCGAGCGGCGTGGAAAACCAGATTTTGCCCAAGACATTCTTCGAAATCACCAATCTGAAATGGCTGCCTTACGGCGATGGGTTGCTCCTGGCCGCTAAGGAGAATTACGATGGCAGACTAAGAATCTGGCAAGTCTCAACTGCGAGTGGATCAGCGCGAGCCTTAACAAAAGACGCGACTGACTACCTCAGCCTCAGTTTGGACCGGGCCGCCGACAAGATAATTGCTACGCACGTCAGCAATACCTTTCATTTGTATCTGGCCAGAATGGACGATGCGAGTAATCCAAAGAATCTGGCCGTGGCGCGCACCGGCGTCGCCTTTGTCACTGACGGAAAAATTGTCTACGAAGGAAACGACGGAGACATCTGGACAATGAACCGCGACGGCGGTGAACAACGTCAACTAACGAACAATTCCTTTAGTGACATTCATCCGCGCGTGTCATCTGACGGTCGCTACATTTTTTTCAGTTCAAATCGTAGCGGCTCAAGCCAGATCTGGCGAATGAATGTGGACGGCAGCAATCAGATTCAAATTACAAAACGGGAAGGCGGTTACCCCACTTTCGTTACGCCTGACGGGAAGTGGGTATATTTTGAGTCGGGACTTCATCAAACCCTCTGGCGCGTTTCAACCGAGAACGGCGATGAAAACGAAGTGTCAGGCGGAAAAGTTTCGAACCCGGCATTTTCGCGGGACGGAAAGTTCGTCGCTTATTTCTTCCGCAAAGAGACCGACAATCGCCTCAAAATCGGTGTCATGTCGGTTGAGACCCGAAACCTGGTAAGAACCTTTGCCCTGACTGACGACACATTCCGCCAGGGAAGAATCGCCTGGATGAGTGACAACAAGGGTTTTTATTATGTGGCCATCAATGGGTCGCAGAATCTTCTCTGGCGCCAATCGCTTGACAGTGACAATCCTCCTCATCTAATCGCTAATTTGGGCAACGAAGAGATTGCGCATTTCGTGCTCTCGCCCGATGACAATACCTTCGCCTTCATTCGGGGCAGTTGGATTCACGAGGCGGTCTTGATCGAAGGTTTGAAATAGGGCTTGTTCGACAAACTCTTAGTTTGTTGCGGGCGCGACAAGCCGAACCTTGTTGCATAGCGAGGTAATGCCCTAATTTGAAATCCGTAGCTTGAATGACTGGCACAGCATTGTTATGACGGGCAGATTTGCGTTGCCTTCTTGAGCGTTTGACGTATCCAAGCGGATAAGGTTTTGTGCTCGCTCTTATCAGCGCACTTTGTCATCGCCTTTAGTTCTTCATCGTTGAAACGCACGGGAACGATCCTTCCCTTCGCGTGACCCTTTGGCAGCTTCGGTCTGCCCATTTTCTTAGCTTTCGACATTCTGTTGCTCCCGGTAATCCGATACGATCGACGCTCTAACTGCGGTCACTGGCGATTGGACGGGCGGTATCTCCAAGACCGTCAGGTAACGTCCTCCCTCCGTGATCGTCGTCGCCATTGCGTTATCTCCTGGTGAGACGCGAAGGTAAGCCACAACGTACCCACGTTTGCTCTATTAGAACGCATCTCCGAGAGGCTACAATTTGACATGTAAGAAGGTCAAGGACAAGTTGTAATACAGTAAAACGGGGTGTAGCAGAGGAACGGAAGCGCGGATTCCAAATTAGGGCAGTACCCACATCGACCTTTCCTTGACACCCCTCAGACCGCCCCTTATCATGCTTGTTTCCGCGCAGGCCGGAATTGCCGTCTAATGTATGTTCGAGTCTCTTTCTGACAAACTTAAGCGGACTCTGAAGAATCTGCGCGGCGAAGGCGTCCTGACTAAGGAACACGTGGACGCGGCGCTGCGCGAGATTCGACTGGCGCTGCTCGAAGCCGACGTTAACTACAAGGTCGCGAAAGACTTCATTGCGTCGGTAAAGGAAAAGGCGGAAGGCCAGCAAGTTTGGCTTGAGCTGAAGCCGTCCGAACAAGTCGTCAAGATAGTTTTTGATGAGTTGGTCGAACTGCTGGGTGGGCAATCTTCGCGTCTGGTTTTCACCAAAACCAGTCCGAACGTTGTGATGATTGTCGGCCTGCAAGGTTCGGGCAAGACGACCTCGACGGGAAAGATCGCGCGCTGGCTGACGCAGAATCAGGACCGCAAGCCGCTGCTGCTTTCCACCGACGTTTACCGGCCGGCGGCGCGGGAACAGTTAAGGGTCATCGCGAAGGCGACTGGCCAATCGATCTTTGAAAAGCCTGAGACGAATGATCCGCTGGAGCTGACGCGCGAAGCCTTGCAGCACGCGCGTGACGTTGGCTATGACACGCTTCTGATCGATACCGCCGGACGCCTGCACATCGACGATGAGTTGATGGAAGAGCTGGTTACGATTAAGAGCGAAACGCGTCCGGTCGAAATTCTTTTCGTCGCCGATGCGATGACCGGTCAGGACGCCGTTCGTTCGGCTGAAGAGTTTCACGCCCGCATAGGCATCACCGGAGTAGTGCTAACCAAGATGGATGGTGATGCGCGTGGCGGCGCGGCCTTATCGATCAAACAGGTGATCGGGCAACCGGTGAAGTTCGTCGGCGTCGGCGAGAAGTACGACGCGCTCGAACCGTTCTATCCCGATCGCGTAGCGCAGCGCATCCTCGGCATGGGCGACGTGCTTTCGCTGATCGAGCAGGTTCAGGACAAAGTCGATCAGGACGAAGCCGAGGCTCAGCTCAAGAAGCTACAGCGCAACCAGTTCACGCTTGACGATTTTCGTGCGCAGCTCAGGCAGGTAAAAAAGCTCGGTTCTTTTTCAAAGATTCTGAAATTGTTGCCGGATCAACTCCTCGGCGGCGTCGGGATGCCGGATCTGACCGACGAGCAATCGGAGATGATGGAGAAAGAGATGCGGCGCACTGAGGCGATCATTGACTCGATGACGCGCGAAGAGCGTCTCAATCACATGATTCTGAATGCGAACCGTCGCCGGCGCATTGCGCGCGGCTCAGGCACGACGGTCGCGCAGGTGAATTCGCTCATCAAACAGTACACCGAGATGCGGCGAATGATGCAGGGAATGTTCAGTGGTGGCGGCTTGGGAGGCAAGATGATGCGCCGCATGGCCGGTATCCCGGGAGGGGGAGGCGATGGCGGCGGCGACCAAATGATGTCAGGAATGGGCGCCTTGCCGGCCGGACCGTCGCGACGGAAGAAGAAGAAAAAGAAAAAGCGACGTTAGCATCGTTGCTTGAGAACTTGAATAAGTTTAATGGCGAGCCTACTGCCCGCCGAGTATCTGGAGGAAGACACTTGTTAGCAATCAGATTGATGCGCACCGGCGCCAAGAAAAGACCTTCGTACCGTATCGTGGTCAAGGAAAAGCAGTCGAAGCGCGACGGCGCGTTCCTGGAGAACCTCGGGACGTACAATCCAACGCGCGAACCGGCAGAGATTACCCTCAAGGCCGAACGCGTTCGCTACTGGATCGAGAAGGGTGCTCAGCCGACTGATACCGTGCGCCAGATAATCAAGCAGGCCGCGAAAGCTAAGGCGGCCGCAGAAGCTGAAGCTGTCTAAAAATCCAAGGTTGCGGAGTCCAACGTCAACCCGACGTTTTTGGACTCTCGGCCTTGGACATCGGACGTTGAACTGGATGATGCGCGACACAGTCGAAATGATTGTCAAAGCTCTTGTCGACGATGTGGAAGCGGTTGACGTGCGTGAGATCGAACGCGAAGGAACCACGCGCATCGAGGTACGCGTGGCCCAGGCAGATATGGGAAAGGTGATCGGGAAACAAGGTCGCACGATCCGGGCTTTGCGTTCGTTGGTTCACGCCGCGGGCTTGAAAAAACATCACCGGTTTGTTCTCGACGTCGTTGAGTGATGTAGTCGATGATTTGATCGTAGTCGCGCGCGTGGCCCGGACGCGGGGGTTGCGCGGAGAAGTGCTTGCCGATCTCTTGACGGATTTTCCGGAGCGCTTTGACAATCTGGATAGCTTGATTGCAATCGCGCCGGACGGAAGTCGCCGATCTTTGCAAATTGAAGAGCATTGGTTCCACGGAAATCGGCTCGTTCTCAAGTTCGCCGCCTATGATTCGATCGACGAGGCTAAGGAACTTGCCGGCTACCAACTCGCGGTTCCAGCGGGCGAGCGAGTTGAGCTGCCGGAAGATCATTTTTATGAGTGGGAACTGGTTGGATGTCGGGTCGAGACGATCGACGGAACGCTGATTGGCCTGGTTCGCGAAGTAATGCACACGGGCGGAGTAGAGATTTTGGTCGTCGCCGGCGATGCGGGTCGTGAGATGTTGATTCCGATGGCCCGGGACATTTGTGTTGAGATCGATGTTTCAAGGAAAGTTGTTCGTGTCGATCCGCCAGAGGGGCTTTTAGATCTTTAATCTCAAATCTGAGATCTGGTTTCATAGCATGGCAGGCAG
>Ga0193725_1000396_pt1 | contig 13209 bp, 9 predicted proteins | sample H2a2metaG_FD_143058 | JGI IMG/M metagenome (GOLD analysis project Ga0193725, IMG submission 143058) | Soil microbial communities from a riparian zone of the East river system, Colorado, United States - H2a2 | ecosystem: Environmental > Terrestrial > Soil > Riparian zone | place: USA: East River... | reverse complement strand
GGGAGACTTCACGACGTTGCTCGATCGCCGCCCCGGCGAGAAGGCGGCGTGGGGCGCCGCACTGCAGCTCGCGATCCCGTATTCGCCGCACACCTTCTCGCTCCAGGTAACCAACACGACGACCGCCACGCTGCAAGGTGCCTCGCGCGGGGCCAACAAGGTCCGGGGCGGCTTCGAGTTCACGATACCGTTCACGCTGAGCCGGTACTTCGGACGCGCGAGGCGTGCGGGCGCGGCCGCGACGGGGGCACAACCGGGCACGTCGGTCGAGATGCGCGCCATGGCGTTCGCGCCGCAGCGTATCGAGGTGAGCGCCGGAGCGACGGTGGAGTGGACGAATCGCGATCAACTGGAGCACACGATTACCGCGGACGACGGATCGTGGGATTCAGGTCCCATCGCGGCGGGGGCGACGTGGCGGCACACCTTCGCCCAACCCGGGACCTACGCCTTCCACTGTACGCCGCACCCGTTCATGACTGGCGCCGTGGTAGTCAAGTGAAGGCGGCCATCTTGCTGCTCGCGGGGATCGCGATCGCGACCGCTGCGTGTTTCTCCGAGCGGACCGCGGGCCCCGCCGCGACCCTCGCCGTGTGCAGCGTCCCTGTGACCGTGATCGACTCGATGCACTACCTCGTGGCGATTCGGGATTTCCTGTACTACCCGGACTCGATCGCCGTGCCAACAGGCGCGACCGTGTCGTGGGTCAACTGCGAGCCGACGGGGACCGAGCCCCATACGACGACGTCCGACGCCCCTGGATGGGACTCGGGCGAGATGTTCACCGGTGCGCGATTCTCGCACACCTTCACGACACAGGGCGCGTTCCCGTATCACTGCACCCAGCACGTGATGGCCGCGAAGATCGTCGTTCAATAACAACACTCAGACCGTCTGAAAGGGGGGCCGAGCAGGATTCCCGAAGCTTCGTGTGGTCTAACCAGTGAGGAGTCCAAGGAGGACGTATGCGCGTAAGGCGCGTCTTTACAGTCCTGGCCGCCGTCGCCGCGATCGGCGTGGCGTGCAAGGACGACACCACCGGCATTCCCGCCGGACTCGAGGTTTACACCGCGACCCTGAACGGCGCCAACGAGCGGTTGACGCCGGTCACGACAGCGGCGACCGGCACCGCTATTGTGACGGTGATGGGCAATTTGGTGAGCTGGAAAGTGGACGTCGTGAACATCGACAGCATCACCTTAGGACATATCCATCATGGTCCAGTCGACTCGGCTGGACCGGTTCGCGTGAATTTCAACCCACCGGTGACTGGCCAGAATTTCACAGGCACAGCCGCACAGGGGTCTTTCGTCGTCACCGGAGACAGCGTTCAAACATGGCTGCGAGAGGGAAACGCGTACGTGAACATTCATACCCAGATAAACGGGGGTGGGGAAATTCGCGGGCAGTTACGGAAGCCCTAACCCTGAGACTCTGATATGCAAAACGGGGGGGCCGAGCGGCTCCCCCGTCTTTTTCTTAGGGGACGACGGCCGTCGTGTCCTGCGCGCGGCGCCGCCGCTCCGCGTCGCGCTCGGCCTGCTTGCGCTCACGCAGCTCGCGCACGTAGCGCCGGAAGTCGTGGAAGGTTTGGGCGCGATCGGCGGCGCGCAGGATGTCCTCGCGCATCGCCTGCAGCTGCCGGCCTCGCATCTCCTCGTCGAAGTTCCCCTGCGGCAGGAAGTTGCCCAGCAGCGCCAGCGCCATCGTCGGGATCTTGATCCCCGCGATGTGGATGAACTGCGAGTCGATCCCAAACTTCGGGATCCCGCCTTCACCACCGCCCACCGTCCACGAGGGCCGCTGCCGCTCGCGCTGCACCTGATCGTAGATCTGGTTGAGCGAGTCCACCATCGCGCGCAGCCGCCCGATCGCTTGTTCGTTTCGCCCCACCGTGTCGCCGTACAACGCGTCGGCCACGGTCGCGGGGAGCGCGGGCCGCGGGCTCACCCACAGGCGTCCGTCACCGACGTGCGGGGCCAGCGCCGACGCGTTGGGATCGTACGCCGGCAGCGTGGACCCGGTGTCCGACGGAGTCACAGGCGCCGGCGGCGTCGGAGGCGGCGGCGTGACCGGCGGAGGGGGAGGGGGCGGCTCGCGGCGCGATGTCCCCACCGTGGGCCCCCGCGCGCGGTTCGTCCGCGTGTTCCGATACGGGGTGAACGCGACCGTGTCGACCGGCTGTAGTACGATGTAGTCGGCGCGCCGAGGCGCCTGCCACGGCACCGTCACGAAGAGGATGACCGCGACAACGTGCAGGACCGCGGTGATCCACCACGCGCGGCCGACCCGTAGGCGCGGTACCTGGCGCTCAAACAGCGGCGAGCACCTTTCCCAGCCGTTCCGCCGCCTCGACCAGGCGCGGCGCCCCGACCGTGAGCGCGATCCGGAAGAATCCCTCGGCCCCTGCCCCAAACGCACTGCCGGGCAGCGTCACGACGCCGACTTCCTCGAGCGCGCGCTTCTGGAATGCCGCCGACGGCAGCCCGTCGGGGAGCGGCACCCACAGGTACATCGTGGCGCGCGGCGTCTCCGCCTCGAAGCCGTTGCTCCGCAGCGCGGGGAGAATCGCATCGCGCCGTTCCTTGAACTGCGCTGCGTACCCCGCCGCAAGCCGCTCCGCCTGCTTCAGCACCTCCGCTCCCGCGGCCTGCACCGGCAGGAAGGCACCCGTGTCCACGTAGTTCTTGACCTTCGCGAGCGCGGCGATCCGGTCCGCCCGTCCCACCGCCCAACCGAGCCGCCACCCCGTCATGCAGAAACTCTTCGACAGGGAATGGAACTCGACCGCGACCTCCTTGGCGCCCGGGATCTCGAAGATGCTGGGCGCGACGTAGCCGTCGAACGTGACCTCGCAGTACGGATTGTCGTACACGAGCAGGACGTCATGGCGGCGGCACAGCGCCACGGTCCGCTCCAAGTACTCGCGCGAGGCGATGGCGGCGGTCGGGTTGTTCGGGTAGTTCACGTACACGAGCTTCGCCCGCTTCAGCGTGTCGGCGGGAATCTCCTCGAGCTCGAGCAGGAAGTCGGTGCGGGGCGTCAGGTCGTACAAGTACGGCTCGGCGTCGGCGAGCACGGTGCCGCCGTGGTACACCGCGTACCCGGGCACCGGGACGATCGCTACGTCGCCGGGATCGAGCACGGCCGCCGCCAAATGGGCAATACCTTCTTTGGAGCCGAGCAGCGGATGCAGCTCGGTGAACGGATCGATCGTGAGTCCAAAGCGGCGCCGCATGTAGTCCGCTGCCGCCTCGCGGAACGCCGGGAGTCCCAGCTGGAAGGCGTAACGGCTCATCGCCGGGTCCTGGGCCGCTCGGGCCAGCGCCTCGACGGCGACGCGCGGCGGCGCGAAATCGGCATCGCCCGCCCCGACGTCGATCACGTCCACGCCCTGCGCGATGAGCCGGCGCTTGATGGCCGGCAGCTCCGCCATCGGGTAGATCGGCAGTTGGGCGACGCGCTTGCTGTATCCCGACACTAGGCAGTTCCCCCGCCGTTGCTTTGGAAGTCCCCGATCAACGTCTCGCGTCCTTTCATGAATCTATTCCTCGGGCGGCGCGCCGCGATCATCGCGCAAGGGCCGGAAGTTCGCCCTTATCAGCGCGACGGCGTCCACGGCGATCAACAATCCCTCGCGCGGCAATGCCGCGACTCCCAGCACCGTTCCCGCCGGCGGGTTCCGCTGCGGGAAGAACTGCGCGCCGGCGCCGCGAATCGTGGCCCAATCGGCCGGCTTGAGCCCGACGACATAGACGTTGAGCTGGACGACGTCGCTGGGCGAGACGCCGGCGATGTCCAGCACCAGCTCCAGGTTCGCGAACGCCTGGCGGGCCTGGGCCGCGAGGTCGCCGGGACCGACGAGCCCACCCACGCTGTCGAGCGCCACTTCGCCCGAGACGTACACCATCTGACCGACGCGAATCGCGTGCGTGAACCCGTCGAGCCCCGCCAGCGTGCCCGGGTTGATGTAGCGCGTGGAGGTGGGATCGAAGCCCCCTCCCATGCGCCCGCCCGGACTACCACGCCCCTGCCCCATCGCGGGCGCGCCAACGAGTCCGAACACACCCAGGGTCATCATCGCCAGCGTCGCGTTCCGCATCAATAATTCTCCTCGTTCGGGATTCGCTTACTACACCGGTGCGCCGATGCCGTGCTGCGCGAAAAACTCCTCCAACACCCGCCGCACATCCACCCAGTTGCCGATCGCCTTGGACGCCGGCGGCAGGCCCTCCAGGATCATCTCGCCGTAGCGCTTGGTCACGACACGCCGGTCCAAGAGGACTACGGCGCCCACATCGGTCTTGCTGCGGATCAGCCGGCCGAACCCTTGTTTCAACTTGAGCGCCGCGTGGGGAACGAGATAGTGCATGAAGCCGTCCTGGCCCGCGTCGCTGAGACGCTCGAGCCGCGCCGCGGTTAACGGATCGCTCGGCACCTTGAACGGGAGCTTGGCGAGGATCAGGACCCGCAGCGCACGTCCCGGGACATCGACGCCCTCCCAGAACGAATCGGTGCCGAGCAGAATCGCCGAGCCCGCCTCGCGGAACCGTCGCAGCAGCTGGTCGCGCTGCCCGTCGCCCTGGACCAGTAACGGCCAGCGGCCCCCCAACTGGCCCCGCACGGCATCCGCGGCGCGCCGCAGAGCCCCGTGGCTCGTGAACAACGCAAAGATGCCGCCGTCCGATGCGTGCGCCAACTCCACCAGAATGCGCGCGACGCTGGCGTCGTGCCCCGCCTCGTCGTCGCGCGGCTCGGGCACATCGGTGGGAATGCCGAAAACGCACTGCGACGCGAAGTCGAACGGCGACGGCAGGATCTCGCGAATCGTGACGCGCGAGGGTGGCAGCGCGAGTCCGAGACGCTCTTCGATGAACGTGAATTCGCCGCCCGTCGCGAGCGTCGCGCTCGTCAGCACCGCCGTCTCGACGCGATCGAACAACGCGTCCTTCAAGACCGGCGCGAGATCGAGCGGCACCGCCGCGAGCGTCAGGTTGGGCGTCCGCCGGCCACGACGCTCCAGCCAACGGACCGAGCCCCGGGAGGCGGCCGGCGCCGGTTGCAGCGCGGCCTTGAGCGCTTCCGCGGCACTGCCCAATCGCCGCACGACGCCGCGCAGCTCACCCACGAGCTGGGCGCGGGCGTCGGCGGGATCGTCGATGGACAGGCGGTCGGCGATCGTCTCCACGCCACCCCTCAGCCGGTCGAACGCCACGAGCAGGTTGTCGAGCGCGACATCCAGCCCTTCCGTCCAGACGGCATCGTCGGCGAACGCGTCGGTGAGGCGCAACACGGGAGCCGTTCCCGGCTCCGTCTCGAGTCGCCGCGACAGCCGGCCGAACAACTCTTCGGCGCCGCGGCGCGCCGCCGTGAGCGCATCGAGCAAGCTTTGCGTCAACAGGTCGCGGCTCGCCGCGGCGAGCAGGTCGTTCTGCGTCGCCAGCTCGGCGGCGAGGGTGGGCAGCAGCCCGCGGCCGTTGCGCTCGAGCCGTCCGAGCAACCGCTGCACGCCGAGCATGCTCACCTGCGAGCCGAGGTGCTGGGCCGCTACGTCTTCGAGGTGGTGCGCTTCATCGATCACGAGCCGGCGGTAGGGCGGCAGCACCGCCGCTTCCTGCCAGTTGTCCGACGCGATCCGCACGGCGAGGTCGGACGCGAGCAGATGATGGTTCACGACCACAACGTCGGCCTCGGCCGCGCGGCGCCGCGCCTGGAACAAGAAGCAGCGATCGAAGTGGGGACACTTGAGCCGCGTGCACAGGTCCGACTCCGCGGCCACCGCGTCCCACACGTCCGGGGACGGCTCTTCGGCCAGGTCCGCGAGGCTGCCATCGGCCGTTCGCGCGGCCCAGCCCGCGAGGGATTCGAGCTCCGCGCCGCGCCCGTCGGCGAACAGTGAGTCTTGCCCGGCGCGCGCCTGGTCGAGGCGCGAGAGACAGAGATAATTCCGCCACCCCTTGAGCAACGCGAAGGTGACCGGCCGGTCGCCTGCCGAGAGCGCGCGAGCGAGGATCGGGAGATCCTTGCCGACGAGCTGCTCCTGCAGGTTGATCGTGTTGGTCGAGACGATGGTGCGCTCGCCGTTGGCGCGCGCCCATTCGAGCGCGGGCACCAGGTAGGCGAACGACTTCCCCACGCCCGTGCCCGCTTCGAGCAAGGCGATCCCGCCGTCGTTGTAGACGTCGGCGGCGTAGGCAGCCATGTCGCGCTGGCCGGGGCGATCCTCGAACGTGGTCCCGCCCAGCGCGCGCGCGACGGGACCCGTTTCGGAGAGCAGCTCGGCCACTGCCACCGGATCGAGACGGGTGACGCTGCGCGCCCGCGGGCACTCGACCACGACGTACAACGCCGTCACCGCGTTGTCGACGATGCCGAATCCCACACCGCCGTCGTGCAGCCGCGCAGCCACGGCGAGATCGGCGCCCGAGGGATCGAGCACACCGCTCGGGTGATTGTGCAACAACATATCGCCGCGCTCGGCGACGCCGGGAAGCGCGAGCACGGCGTCCACGGTGCCGCGCGCCACGACGCGCGCGTGGGCGATCATCCCGTTGGGGTCCTGCCGAACGACGAACGACACTTCGCGGCCGTGCGCCGCGGCGATCTCCGCCCGCAGCAGCTCACGGACCGCGGGCGCGAGACGCTCCGCGCTCACGTCTTGAGCTCGCGCTTCTTGGCCGCCGGAAACAGCACGTTATTGAGGATGAGCCGATAGCCGGGCGAATGCGGATGCAACGACAAGTCGGTGGGTGGATCACCGATCTGGTGCTGCGGGTCTTCCGGGTCGTGGCCCCCGAAGAAGGTCCAGGTCCCCTTCCCCAGGTCGCCATGCACGTACTTGACCCACGGCGCGCCCTCCTCGTCGGCGAGCACGGTGACGCCGGGCTTCAGCCGCGCACGCACGAACGATGTCGTCAGCCCGTAGAAGTCCGGGATCACCTGACGATGATCCTGCACCAGCATCGTCGGCACTGGGTCGATCTTGGCGCTGAAGTTGAAGAGTTTGAACGCGCCGAGCGGCTGGCGTCGCGGCCCGGCGTTCACCTGGTGCCCGTCGATGTCGGAGAACGTCGCGACGAGGGGGTTCGGCTCGAGGTGTGCGCCGGTGAAGGCGAACGTTTGCGACCAGTCGAGCTTCGCGTCGGCTTGCGGATCCATCGGCGTGCCGTCGGCGAAGGTCGCGGCGATGTCCACGCCGTGCGCGGCGAGCGCTAAGTCGATGGTCTCCGTCGCCGTGCACATCGCGAACAGGAAGCCGCCGTTCGCCACGTAATCGTGGATGCCGCGTGCCACGGCTTTTTTGAGGTCTGGGACCGTCGCGAAGCCGAGCCGGCGGGCGGTGTCGGCGTTGCGCTGCACCATGTCCGCGAGCCAGGGCATCCCCGAGTAGATGAGGAAGAACTTCGAGTATTGGCCGGTGAAGTCCTCGTGATGCAGATGCAGCCAGTCGAAGTCCTTCAATCCTCCCGAGACCACTTCGGGGTCCCAGATCTTGGTAAACGGAATGCCGGCGTACTGCAGCGCCATCGTGACCGCGTCGTCCCACGGCGCGGCATTGGGCGGGGCGTACACGGCGACCTTGGGCGCCTTCTCGAGCGGGACGGCGTCCATGTTGTTCGCTTCGATCTCGCCGCGGATCGCGGTGACGCGTCCGCCGTCCACGGGATCCGCCCGCACGCCGCTCAACGCCGCATCGCGCCGGATGGACTCGGCGTCCGGGAGCAGGAAGGCGCCGCCCTGGTAGTTGAGGAGCCACTCCGCCTTGAGCCCGGCGTCGATCACGCGATAGGCGAGGCCGTAGGCCTTGAGGTGATCGGACTGGGAGTCGTCCATCGGAATCAAGAGCGAGGGAACGAGGGAATGATGGAACGATGGAAAGAAGGCGCCCATCATACCCGCGCTGGTCACCCGCACGAAGTCTCGGCGCCTCATGACTTCGGGATGACTCCCCGCGCCCGCTCCAAATCGCGCCGCGCTTCCGGGATGAACGCGCTGCCCGGGTAGCTGAGGATCAGGTGCTCGAGCCGCTGCACGGCCTCGGCCGCGCGGCCCTGGCGCACGAGCACGCGCGCCCATTCGAGCTCCGCCGCCGGCGGCGCGGCGCCGGACCCTCCCGCGCGGACGATCTCGTCGAACACCGCGATCGCCGTCGCCTCGTTGGGGGCGCCGCCCAGCCGCGCGGCAAGTTGGCCCGCGAGCAGCAACACGTCCGACCTGCCGCCGCCCGGCTCGAGGTTGGCGGCGACGCGGCGCAACGCCGTCACGGCTCCCGCGGAGTCGCCGCGCGCGAGCGTGAGCAGGGCGGCGCCCAGCGCCGGTAGCGAATCGGCGGGGACCTGCTGGACCAGCGCCAGCATCGCCGTGCGCTCGGTGGCGGCGGCCCGCTCTCCGGCGTACGGACCTGCCGCGCGGAATGCCTCGGTCGCGCCCCGCAGGTCGCCGCGGTACAGCGCGATCCACCCCTGCTCTGCCAGGGCGGCGACGCTCGAATCTCCGCTGAGCAGTTTCGCGGCGCGATCGAGCTCTCCACGCGTCACGCGCGCCCGGGCGAGCTGTAGCCGCAGTCCCGCGCGATCGTCACCGCCCAGCGCGACCCCCGCGGCGGCGAGCCGTCGCTCCGCGGCATCCAGCTGCCCATCGGCGATCAGCACTTCCAGCAGCGCGGCCTCGGCCATCGCCTTCGCATCCGCGGGCGCCAGTGAATCGGCCGCGAGGCGCTCCAAGGCTGCGCGCGCCCCGGCCCGGTCCCCGCCGTCGAGCAGCTCGCGCACCGCCTCGGCGCGCGCCCGCTCCGCCAGCGGCGACGGCACGAGATCGGCCCAACGGGCGAGCGCCAAGCCGCGGACGCGGTGTCCGGCGGGCGTCGCCACCGCACCCGCGAGGTCGGCGAAACGCCGCAGCGCCGTCGCCGTCTCAGCCGACGGAGCCCCCAGCGACTGTTCGAACAAGCGCCACCCTTCCGCCGCCTGTCCCCAACCCAGCAGCAGCTCGGCCGCGAGTCGCTGCGTGCGCGGTGCGGCATCGGGCGGCGACAGGGCCGCCACGACCCGCGCGCGCTGCGGCGCCGGCGTGTCCGAGAGCTGACTCGAGGCCTGGGGAATCATGTCGGCCGCGAGCGCCACCACATGCCCCCACTCCCGCGCCGCCCCCTCCCAGTTCTCGACGCGTTGCTCCAGCTCCGCCGACTCGATGGCCAGCACCGTCGTCCCGCCGCCCAAGGTCCGACGCCCCAGCAGCAGCACGCGACGCGCGTCGTCGAACATGCGGCGATCGGCGAGTGCCAGGGCCCATTCGCGGTAGGGCGCGTCGCTGCGCGGCGCGACGGCCGCCCAGCGGCGCGCGGCCGCCTCGAGCGAGTCGGGTTCGTTCATCTGCGCGTACACGCGGAGCTCGAGCGCGCGGAGAGTTCCGTTCTCCGGGACCGCCGCGCGCGCGCGCTGGACGAGGGGCAAGAGCTCGGGGAGGCGGCTGAGGATCGGGAGCACGCGCTCGAGGCCGAGCAGCGCGGGGAGGTTGGCAGGGTCGCTCCGCAGCGTCGTCAAGTACACAGCGGCCGCATCGGCGTAGCGCCCGCCCCGCTCCAGCTCGAAGCCCTGACCGATCGCCTGACCGAACGCCGGCGCCGCCATGACCATGAACGCGAGCGCTGCGAGGCGAGGTCTAAGGCTTCGTGGCATTCAAGAGTCGGAAATACTCGAGGACGATGCGGCGCTGCTCCGGCGTGAGCCGTGCCAGCTCTTCCCACGTAGGATAGCGCACGCGTGGCGCGGCGCCCGTCGCGCCGGGAGCCAGGAGACCCGGCACGTGTACGCTGTCCCCCGTCGCCGAGCGGCTCACGCGATCTTTCTGCTCGTCGGGGTCCTGACCGGACAGCGTGCGGCCGGCGTCGAGCAGCCGGCGATAGAGCCGTTCCTGGCGCTCCACGGTGCGCCGATCGAGCCGGCCCGCGTCGAGTTGCCGAGCCAGCTCGCGCGCCTCCGCCGCCAAGGCGCCGGCGGCGCTCGACGCCCCCTGGGCCTGCATGCGTTCGAGCTGCTCCGCGAGCTGGCGTTGGCGCGCCGCCAGGGCGCGCAGCTGCTGCAGCATCGCTTGCCCGGCCGATCCCATCATCGGGAGGAGGCCCTGCGCGTCGCCCGTCATGCCCTGCTGTTGCCCCGCCATCCGCGCCAGCTGCTCCATCGCTTCCTGGAACCCCGACCCCGATTTCGCACCGCCGACCTGCTGCGCCGTGCGCACCAGGGCCAGCGCCGTCGCGTTCAGCGCATCGAGCGCCTCTTCGGCGTAGCCGGCGGCCGTGGCGGCGTTGGGATCCCCTTGCTCGAGCTGCTCGCGCGCGAGTCGCATCTGGTTCTGCGCCATCCCGATCGCCGCCTCGAGCTGGGGCGGGACGAGCGCGTGACGCCCGGCGGCCTCGCTCACTTGGCGCTCCACGGCGGCGGCCCCTTCCTCGACGGCGCCCTGCCGGCCGCGGGTCGCGGCGCCCACTTCGCCCCGGCGCAACGCCTCCGCGATGCTTTGTTGACGCTCGGCGAGGGCCGCCGTCTCGCCCAACGCCCGATCCAGCGCGGCGAGCGTCTCCTGCTTCCACGCGGCGGCGAGCGAGTCTCGCTGGCGGCGCAGGTCGTCGGGCAGGTCGCGCAACGAATCGGCCGCCTCCTGACCGCCCCGCCGCGCCTCGCGCGAGTTGCGCTGCGCGGCCGCCTGCGCCGCCTGCTGCATCGCCGCGCGCGCACCGCGTGCGGCTCCCTGCTGCGGAGCCAGCGATACCTCCTGGCCAGCCCGATCGAGCCCCTGGGCCAGCGAATCCACACGCTCGGCGAGCTCTCGCTCCGCCGCCGCGGCGCTCGAATCGGCGCGCGGCGCTTCGTCCTTGGTCCACTCCGTCTGCCGCCGGGCCAAGTCCTCGGCGTCCTGCGCCAACGAGGACAGGTCCCCTTCGATCGCGGCGCGCCGGAACAGCTCCTCGCTGCGCTCAAGCTCGCGCCGCAGCTGTTGCTGCGCCTCGGCCAGCCGCTGCAACGCCTGGCGCGTCGCCTCGGGGTCGAGACGCGCTAACGCCTCCTGCAGCTCGCGGAGCCGCTGCTCCAGCTCGGGCGTGAGCGCACGCTCCAACATGTCCTGCACTTCGCGCAGTCGCTGCTGGAACGCCGTGTCGTTCACGCCCGCCGCTTCCGCCGCGCGCGCGATCTCCTCCACCGCCCGCGCGAGCTCCGCCACGCGCTCCGACATGGCGGCCTGCTGGCGCGCGATCTCTTCGGCGCGCTCCGTCGCCTGGAACGGCAGCGTGCCCGGCTGACCGCCGGGCTGGCGCGTGGCGCCGCCGCTCGCGTCGCGATTCCGCTCCTGAGCGAGGTCGCGCGTGCGCTCGCTCAGATCCTGCTGCGCCGCGGACAGCGACTCCGCCGCGCTGGACACGTTCCGGGCCGCCTCGCGCGCGGCGGCACGCAGCTCCTCCATGCTCGGCAGCCGCAGGGCCAGCTCGGCACTGCGCCCGCGGTGCGCCGCGGGCGCATTGTCCCACGCCTCGACGTACACGCGCAGCGTGTCGCCGGGCAGGAGACCACGTTGCTGCGCGTCCAGCTGCCCCTGCACGATCGCGCGGTCGCCGGCGCCGCTCACGTCGAGCGACTCCCGCACCGCTTCGCCCACGCGGCCGGTGCGGCTCACGCGCCAACTGACCACGGCGAGCCGGGAGATCCCATGGTCGTCGCGCACGTCCACGACGATCGGCTGGCGCAGGGAGAGCGACAGGGTCGTGTCGCGCCCCGGCACCGGCAGGGACACGACCGGTGCCGAGTCGGGCACGACCACGAGGTGCAGCTCGGGTGGTCCGGTCCCCCAGTCGAAGGATGCGCCGTCCCGCGTCTGGGCCGCGAACCGCCACGTGCCGCTGACTCGAGGCGTGAACCGTCCGTCGAGGCGGGTGCCGTCGACCCGCAGCCGTTCCACGTGGTCGCCTGCCGCCCACGACGCGTCGGCTAGCGGCACGCTCGCGGCGCCGCTCGTCACGATCTCCGTGCCTGCAGGCAACAACACAGGGTCGGGACCCACCAGGAGGGGCTCGTCGGCGCGTCCGATGTAGCCGGGAAAGCGGGCGGTGAGCGCGAGCTCGGCGAGGAAGGCGGGGAGCGCGACGTCGATCTTGAGCTCGGCACTGGAACGGCCGCCGCTCGCCGCGCGCACGAACAGATCGGTCTCGAGGGGGCCGAGCCGTCGCGCGGCGCGACCGTCGCCGTCGAGTGCCAACGCCGCGGGACGCCACGCTTCCCCGGGACCGCGCGTCCATAGAACGGCGCGAGTTGCGCCGGGGACGGTGACGCTCACGGTCACGCTGTCGCCCCGTCGCACGCGCTGTCGATCCACGGCGAGGCGCACCGGCGCGCGGGCATCGCGCCACGCTCGCACCGGATTCCAGAACGCGGCAGCGCGCCCTGAGGCCGGAGAGGCCACGATGAAGAGCGCGGCGCCGGCGAGTGCCGCCAGGGCACCGACCGCGACGCGGCGCCGCGTCGTGCGGCTGAGGAGTCCGTCCACGGCCGGCGCCGCGCGCTCCACCACGCGGGCGGCTCGCGCGTCCGCGGCGCTGAGGAGATCGGGACTCGTTCCGCTGGCCGCAGCGGCGGGACTCACGACGCCGACGATGCTCCCGGCCCGCGTCCGAGCCGACGCCTCGACCAGACGGCCCACGGCAGCGGCGGCGGCCTCGCGCAGCGCGCGGCGTACGGCCCAGACCGCCGCCAGGGCGCTCGCCGCGACGCACGCCCACCCCAGCGCCACGCCCGACAGCCGCGGTGCGAGCGCCAGCCCGAGCGCCGCGGCCGCCAACACCGCCCCCGCCGCGGCGAGCAGCACGGCCAGCGCGCGGGCGCGGGCGTGCGGCTGCGCGAGCCTGCGGAGGCGCCGCGCGGTTTCGGTCACCGGCTCCTCACCGAACCGCCGTCACCGCGTAGGTGAACAGGTTCACGCCCATCCGCAATGCCGCCTCATGGAGCTCCGGGGGATCGTGGTGCACGTCGGGGTCTTCCCAGCCGTCGCCGAGATCGGACTGGTATGAATAGTATACGACGAGCCGGTCGCCCAAGTACACACCGAAGCCCTGCGCCGGCAGCCCGTCGTGTTCGTGGATCTTGGGAATCCCCCGGGGGAAGTCGTATACCAGGCGGTAGATCGGGTGCGATAGCGGCACCTCGACGAGCGGATGGTCGGGAA
>Ga0193725_1000395_pt1 | contig 13210 bp, 14 predicted proteins | sample H2a2metaG_FD_143058 | JGI IMG/M metagenome (GOLD analysis project Ga0193725, IMG submission 143058) | Soil microbial communities from a riparian zone of the East river system, Colorado, United States - H2a2 | ecosystem: Environmental > Terrestrial > Soil > Riparian zone | place: USA: East River... | reverse complement strand
CAGGCGTGATAGTAGAAGCGGCCGTTCACATAGATCAGCCCCGACACCGTGCGCGCCGGCAGGCCGGCCGACCGCGCGAGCGCGACGTACAAGGTCGCGAACTCATTGCAGTCGCCGCGCCTCGTCTCGAGCACCTTCTCCGCGCTCGGCACGGTGGTAGCGACTTCGCGCCGCACGGTGGTGTGCACCCAATGCGTGAGCAGCTCCGCGGCCCGGGCCGGGTTGGCCTGATCGCGCCCGCCACTCACAATGAGACGCGCCTGCGCGGCGATGCGCGGGTCCCAACTCTGGATCAGGGGCTCGGGCTGAAGCCAGCGCGCCAGCGCGCTATCCCGAGCCGGCAAGCGATACGGCGTGGCATGGGCTTGGAGGGCGGTCTCGCGCGTGATCTCGAGCGTGTCGCCCGCGAGATGCTGCCGCGGCCCGGCGAGCAGCCGGTCGAATCCCGTCAGGTCGACTCCCGACAATCGGACGCGAAAGCGAGCGAGTCCTGGCTCGGGGAGGCCCGCCCGAACGCCGGCGGTGAGCACCGTCACCGGCACGACGTCGCCGAGATCGGGAACGGCGCTGTTTCGGGCGACGCGCGCGGTGTCGCGCCGCCGGAAGTTCTCGTACGCGATCTCGAACGCGGAGCGCTCCATCGCGAACCCGACCGGTCCAGAGGACAACACCACGCGCCCCTGCGCGTCGATCCAGTTGCTGACGCGGACGCCGTGCGCCTCGTGGTCGATGCGGAACGCGCGCACCGTGTCGAAGTGCTCGGGCACCCACACCATCGTCGTGGAGTCGAGGTCGGCGCTGTCGGCCACGACCAGCGTGGACTCGGCGACCACGCGCACCGTCACGTCCCGCGTCGCGAGGAGCAGCGGGTCAAAGAGTCGCGCCGTGTAGCTCCGTCCCCGTTGCAGCTCGCCTCCGAAGGCGAGACGCAGCGGCAGGAGGCTCGGGAGCGTGATGGGGCCGGTAAGGGGGATGCGGGTGACCTGCGAATCACCGTCCGACACGATCGAGACGCGGAGCAGGGAGTCGCCCATGACGCGGCCGTGCGCCACGAACGTGCCGAGGTCGCCGTCGAACGCCACGTCCACCCGCTGCAACCGCAATGTGCGCGACAGCAGCGCCACGCTGCGGGCGGTGGTGCGGCGCAGCTTGCCCACGGCGGCCACATCGAGGACGAACACGTCCTCCACGCGAATCGAGTCGGTGAGCGTGTCGAGGGTGGACGAGACGAAGCCCACCTGCTGCGAGCCGAGGTCGAGACGGTAGAACATCGCGCCGGGCGGGACCGACAGCGCCGCGTCGGCCAGGCGGGCGCCGGTCGATCGGAACACCTCGCGCTTCACCAGCCACCCGAGCGTCAGCAACCACACTGCCAGGATGGCGATGGCCCAGTGACGGCGGGTCACGGCTCGCCCGCGGCGGCGGCGCGACGCAGCGCGGCCTCGAACACCTCGTGCTCTGCCGGTGTCTCCACGACAAAAGATACGTCGGCGGGGAAGGCGGAAGTCTCGAGATGCGCGTGGAGCACCGTCGCCATGATCTCGGCGGCGTCTTCGATGGTGAGGTTGCCGGCGCCGGTGCCGATGGGGGGGACGCTGAGGTGGGCGAACTGCCACTCCTGCGCCTGCTGCAGCGCCGCGCGCCAGGCGCGCGTCACGCTCCCGCGGCTCACGGGCTCGGTCTCGCTGCGGATCACGGTGTGAATCACGAATTCGGCGGGCAGATCGCCGCCGCCGGCGGTCACGACCGCCGCGCCGACCGGCAGATCGCGCGTGAGGCGCAGGCGATCGTGAAACTCGGCGCCGCCCATCGTTTCCAGGCGGCGCAGGGCGGCGGCGGTTGGGTCGAGGCGGGTCGTGGCGGGACGGACGATCGCGTCGGCTGCGAGGAACCCCACGTCGTCCACCACCACGCGAATCACCTGCCCGCGACCTCCCGCGAACGGCGGTAGGCCACGGTGGCCTCGTCGGGCCGGTTCAGGCGGTCGAGCACCTTGCCGATGCCGTACAGCGCTTTCGGATTGGTGGGCTGCAGCTCGACGGCACGCTCGAACGCGGCCAGCGCGCCGGTGAGGTCATCGACGTGGTTCAACGCATCGCCCAGGTAGTACCACGCGGCGGCGCGGCTGGGATCGGTCTCGACCGCATGCCGCAGCTGCGCGATCGCGTCGGCCCACAGCCCGCGGCGCGTGAATACGACACCGAGGTTGAAGAGCGCCTCGACGTTGTGGGGGTCGTCGCGGATCACGCGCAGCAGGTCGCGCTGCGCCGCGGCGTAGCTCCCCTTCGCGCCGAGGACCGCGGCGCGATTGACCAGCAGGCCGGCGTTGTTCGGGTCGGTCTCGAGCGCCCGATCGAGCTCGGCGAGGGCACCGTCACGGTCGCCGCGCGCGTCGAGGATGAGCGCCAGGTTGTTGCGCGCCTTCACGTGTCCCGGTTCGCGCGCCAGCAGGTCGCGGTACGACGCCGCCGCCCGATCGAAGTCGCCGCGCTCGCTCGCCTCGCGCGCCGACACGTACAGCGGATCGTCAGCCACCGGCGCGGCGGGCTCCGCGGCGACCGGGGGCGGCGGAGGCGCGGGGGCCGCTCCGGGCGTGGACGGTTCGGGCGGGGGAGCGGGCGGTTCCTGATCGAGCTTCGCTCGCGGCGCGTCGGCCTGCTTCGACTCCACGCGCAGCGGCGGCGGCAGCCGGTCGCGAGCCACGTCGAGCGGAGACGCGATCGCGCCCGTCTCGGTCAGCGACTCGGCTTCCTCGATGAGCTCGGCGGCGACTCGCGCCCGATCCTGCGACGATTGCCAGCGCCGCTCGCGTCGCCGGTTCACGCGACCACCTCGTTCGTCAGCCAGGAGAGGTACAGATCCGTCCCGTGCTCCACCGGGAAAGCGAGCAGCTCGGGGACCTCGTACGGATGGCGCTCTAAGACCCGGGCACTCAACGCCTCCCACTTCGACGCATCCGTCTTCAGCAGCACGACAACCTCCTGCTCTTCCGTGATCGTTCCCTGCCAGCGATACACCGAGGCGGCCCCCGGCAGCACCGTCCCACACGCCACGAGGCGGTCCTCGACCAGCCCCGTCACGAACGCCCGCGCGTCCTCGGCGGAGCCGAGCGTGGTGAGGACGAGCAGCGCGTGCGTAGCCATGGGAGGCCTAACGTAGGAAGACAGCGGGGGATAGGCAAGCGTTGGGGGGAGAGTTGACCTGAGGCGGGGGCGCCCCCTAGCCTACGGGGATATGTCCGGCGACGCCCTCATCGTTCGCGGTGCCCGCGAGCATAACCTCAAGAACATCAGCGTCGAGATTCCCCGCGGTACGCTCACGGTGATCACGGGGCTGTCGGGCTCGGGGAAATCGTCGCTCGCGTTCGACACGATCTACGCCGAGGGACAGCGCCGCTACGTCGAATCGCTCTCGGCGTACGCACGCCAGTTCCTCGGCCTGATGGAAAAGCCGGACGTCGATGCGATCGAAGGATTGTCGCCGGCGATCTCGATCGAGCAGAAGACGGCCGGCTCCAATCCCCGCTCCACCGTCGGGACGATCACCGAGATCTACGACTACCTGCGGCTCCTCTGGGCCCGCGCCGGGACGCCGCACTGTCCCAACGACGGCACGCCCGTGGAGCGGCAGAGCGCGTCGCAAATCACCGATCTCGTGCAGGCGTGGCCCGAGGGGACGAAGATCGAAGTGCTCGCGCCGCTGGTGCGGGGACGCAAGGGGGAGTTCCGTGACGTGTTCGAGGCGATGTCGAAGCAAGGGTTCGTGCGCGTGCGGGTGGATGGGGTGACGCACGATCTGTCGGCGGTGCCCAAGCTCAACCGCCGCCAGAACCACGACATCGCCGTGGTCGTGGACCGGCTCGTGGTGCGCGCCGCCGATCGCGGGCGGCTCGCCGACTCGATCGAGACGGCGCTGAAGGCCGCCGACGGCGTCGTCGAAGTCGTGCGCCAGAGCGGGAGCCCACGCTCGACGCTGTTCTCGGAGCGCTACGCGTGCCCCAAATGCGGGCTGTCGCTCCCCGAGCTCGAGCCGCGGCAGTTTTCGTTCAACTCGCCGTTCGGCGCCTGTCCGGAATGCTCGGGACTCGGCACGCGGCGCGAAGTCAACGCCGATCTCGTGCTCGGCGACCCGAGCCTGTCGATCCTCGAGGGCGTCGTGCTGCCCTGGGGCGAACCCAGCGGCTACCTGCGAAAGGTCGTGCTGCCGGCGCTGGCGAAAGCCTTCAAGTTCGATCTCAACGCGCCGTGGCGGGACCTGTCGGCGCCCGTACGCAAAGTGCTGCTCGAGGGCGCGCCCGGGAAGACATTCACCTATCAGTACGACAGTGAGCGTTGGCACGGCTCGTACGAGTCGGGATGGAAGGGCGTGCTCCAGAATGTCGAACGGCGCTATCGTGAGACGGCGTCCGACGCGATGCGGGAGCAGCTCGACCAGTACATGGTGGAGCAGGCGTGTCCGGTCTGCAAAGGAAAGCGGCTGCGCCCCGAGAGCCTGTCGGTGTTGGTGGCGGGGCAGAGCATCGGCGACGTCGTCGCGCTGGCAGTGCGGGAGGCGCTCGCGTTCTTCAGCAAGATTCCGCTACGCGGCAACGGCCGCGCGGGCCTCGATCCGGAGATCGCCAAGCCGATCCTCAAGGAAGTCGTGGACCGGTTGCGGTTCCTGGCCGATGTCGGCCTCGATTACCTGACGCTCGACCGCTCCGCCGCCTCGCTCTCGGGCGGCGAAGCACAGCGCATCCGGCTCGCGACCCAAATCGGGAGTCGCCTCGTCGGCGTGCTCTACATCCTCGACGAGCCGTCGATCGGCCTGCACCAGCGCGACAACGGCCGTCTGCTCGCGACCCTGCGGGAGCTGCGCGACCTCGGCAACACCGTGCTCGTCGTGGAGCACGACGAAGAGACGATCCGCTCGGCGGACTACATCGTGGACCTGGGGCCGCGAGCTGGACGACACGGTGGGGAAATAATCGCGGCGGGAGCGCTCGCCGACGTCTTGCGGCACCGCGACTCCCTCACCGCGCGTTACTTGCGGGGCGAGCTGCGCGTCGCCGTGCCGCCGCGCCGCCGCACGGTGACGGAGGACCGGGCGCTCCGCGTCGTGGGGGCGCGGCAACACAACCTCAAGGACGTGGCCGTCGCGTTTCCGCTGGGATCGTTCGTGGCTGTGACGGGCGTGTCGGGATCGGGGAAGTCCACCCTGGTCACCGACATCCTGTACCGGGCGCTGGCGCGGCATTTCTACCGGGCCAAGGTCGTGCCCGGGGCGCACGATCGCATTGAGGGGCTCGACCTTATCGACAAGGTGATCGACATCGATCAGAGCCCGATCGGCCGGACCCCGCGCTCCAATCCCGCCACCTATACGGGACTGTTCACGCCGATTCGCGAGCTGTTCACGTTCCTCCCCGAGTCGAAGCTGCGCGGCTACGGGCCCGGGCGCTTCTCCTTCAACGTGAAGGGGGGGCGATGCGAGGCGTGCCAGGGGGATGGTCTCGTGAAGGTTGAAATGCACTTCCTGCCCGACGTGTACGTGCCGTGCGAGGTCTGCAAGGGACGGCGCTACAACCGGGAGACCTTGGAAGTGCGCTATAAAGGAAAGTCGATCGCCGACGTGCTCGATCTGACGGTGGCGGACGCGCTCGACTTCTTCGAGCACCAACCGCGTATCAAGACGAAACTCGAGCTCTTGAACGACGTAGGACTCGGGTACATCCACCTCGGACAATCGGCGACGACTCTGTCGGGGGGCGAGGCGCAGCGCGTCAAGCTCGCCACCGAGTTGGCGAAGCGCGACACCGGGCGGACCCTCTATATCCTGGACGAGCCGACGACGGGTCTGCACTTCGAGGACGTGCGCCTCCTGCTCGACGTGCTGCACCGGCTCGTGGACAAGGGCAACACGGTCGTCGTCATCGAGCACAACCTCGACGTCGTCAAGACGGCCGATTGGGTCATCGACCTGGGTCCCGAGGGCGGGGACGCGGGCGGCCGGGTGGTCGCGGCGGGGACGCCCGAGACCGTCGCCCGCACCAAGGGCAGTCACACGGGGGAGTACCTGCGTAAGGTGTTGCAGCCAGGGGACTAGGGGGTAGGTTGCATTAGATGGAAGACATCCTTGCGATCGTTTTCATCTTCGGCGGCGGCAGCCTGTTTCTGCTCGCCATCTCCCCGATCGGGAAGGCCATCGCGGAGCGCATCCGCGGCGGCGCGCCGAATGCGCCCGGCGCCGTACAGGGGGCGCTCGAAGGACTGCGCGAGGAAATGCTCACCGAGCTGCAGCAGCTGCGCAAAGACGTGGACGAGCTGGGCGAGCGCGTGGACTTCACCGAACGAATGCTGGCACAGCACCGCGAGGCCGAGCGCCTCCCGCCGGCGAGGTAGCGCATGCGACCTGAAGAAGTCTTCCTGAGCGTCGTGGCGATGGTGGGGTTTGGCCTGCTCGCTTTTCCGTTGGTGCGTGCTTTGTCGGAGCGCATCCGGCCACGCGTCGATGTCGGCATCAAGGACGAACTGGTCGGCCTGCGCGAAGACGTGCTGACCGAGCTGCGTGAGACGCGGCGCGAAGTGGCCGAGCTGGGCGAGCGGGTGGACTTCACCGAGCGGCTCTTGGCCAAGCATCGCGACGCCGAACGGCTCGCGCCAGGCAACCGATGAACGGACCCGAGGCGGTGGCGGCGTTCATGTTCTTCGGGGGCACCTTCTGGGTGCTGCGGCCGGTGGCGGCGGCGGTCGCGAAGCGCATCGCCGGCGAGCACCGGCGGCCGGGGCTGGAGAAGGACGAGCGCGACGAGATCCTCACCGAGCTCCAACAGGTGCGGCACGAAGTGGCGGACCTTGCCGAGCGGATGGATTTCGCCGAGCGGCTGCTGGCGAAGCCGCGAGGATAGAAGCATGGGCCATGGGATCGAACTCTTCTTCACGATGGCGGCCGTGGTGGGTGGGCCGCTCTTGGCCGTCATGGTAGTGCCGGCGCTCGCGAAGCGCTTTTTGGGGGCCGCGAGCCCGCGGGAGCCGCGGTCCGAGGAGCGGTCGGAGGAATTGGACGCGCTCGCGCATCGCGTCGCCGAGCTCGAGGAGCGGCTGGACTTCGCGGAGCGGCTGCTGGCGCAGCAGCGCGAGACGGGGCGGTTGCCGTGAACCCCGGCATGGTCGGCGTCTTCATTCCCATCGTCGCGATTGGCGGCTTCTTCGCCTGGATGCTCGCGAACTCGGCGCTCGGCAAGGCGCTCGCCGAGCGGTTGCGCCACGGTCCGGTGCCCCCCGTGCCGGTGGGAGGGGGCGAAGACGCGCTCGAGGCGGTGGAGCAGTTGCGCCGCGAGGTGGCGGAACTGGCGGAGCGAGTAGATTTTACGGAGCGGCTGCTGGGGCAACAGCGCGGTGCGGAGCGGTTGGGGAAGCCATGATCCTCCAGACGCCACCGCCGCCGCCCTCGCTTCCGTTCGACCCGACCGACCTCATGGCGCTGATCGGGGTGGTCGCAGGACTGATCGTTGTCGGCGTGGTGCTGTACGCGTTCTTCAAGTCGGACATCGCCGCCGCCATGGCCGACCGGATCCGCGGGACGCATCGCCGCAAGGCGGTCGAGACGGCGGGCGATGAACCTCGGGTGGCACAGCTCGAGGAGCGGCTAGACCTGATGCACGGCCAGATTTCTGAGCTGGCCGAACGGTTAGATTTCGCGGAGCGGCTGCTCGCGCAGAAGCGCGAGCGCACATTGCGGGCGGGCGAGTAGCCCTTCCAGGAGAGCGAGAGGCGCCGAATGGGGATTTTTGACCGTTTGTCCACGCTGATCCGGTCCAACATCACGGACCTGATCTCGCGGGCCGAGAACCCGGAAAAGGTTCTCGAGCAGCTCATCATCGACATGCGGAGCCAGCTGGCGAAAGCCAAGCAGCAGGTGGCCGCCGCGATTGCCGATGAGAAGCGGCTCTCGGCGCAGGCCGAGCAGGAGAAGAAACTCTCGGAGGACTGGGAGAAGCGCGCCGTCCTCGCCGTGCAGGAAGGGCGCGACGACCTTGCCAAGCAGGCGTTGCTGCGGCACAACGAGCACGTGCAGAACGCCGTGACGCTGCAGGAGACGTGGATCAAGCACCGCGAGGAGACCGACAAGCTCAAGGGCTCGCTGCGCCAGCTCAACGACAAGATCGAGGAAGCGAAACGCAAGAAGAACATCCTGGTGGCGCGCCAGAAGCGGGCCGAGGCGCACAAGCGGATTCAGGAGACGATGTCCTCGATTTCCGACAAGAGCGCCTTCGAGACGTTCGAGCGGATGGCCGAGCAGATCGAGCACGAGGAGCGCAAGCTCATCGCCGCCGCCGAGGTGAACGACGAGCTCTCCGGCGACAATCTGATGAAGCAATTCCAAGGTCTCGAGGTGAAGGCCAACGCCGACGAGCAGCTGATCGCGCTGAAGCAGAAGATGGGCCTCCTGCCGGCCGGCTCGGCGCCGGAGGCGAAGGCGCTCGGCAAGGGCGCCAAAGAGGCGGACATCGTCGAGGATGACGACGCCGAGCATAGCCGCTGACGCCTGAACCCACTCCCCCCCAGACCAGGTTGTCGAGCGCCACGTTCGTGGCGCTCTTTGTTGCGGCCCTCGCCATTTGGTTCGTCGTCCAGGTGGTCGATATCCTGCTCCTCGTCTTCATCGCCATCCTGCTCGCGGTCTATCTCTCCGCGGTCACCGATTGGCTGGAGCGGCGGTTCAAACTGGTGCGCTGGGCGGGGCTCACGATCGCGGTCGTGGCCACCGTGGCCGCGGTCGGGTTCGTCGGCGCGCTGCTCGTCCCTCCCGTCATCGACCAAACGCAGGCGCTGGTGGGTGGGCTGCCGGACACGCTCACCAAGATCCAGAACGTCCTCGCCGGCTGGGCCAGCCAGTATCCCGTCTTGCGGCGCACGGAGCTCGCCGACCCGTCGTCCGGACTCGTCGCCGGAATGGTGAACGACGCCACTGACTTCTTGCGCGGCTCCTTGATCGGCACCGTGCGCGGCGGCGGCAAAGCCTTCATCGAAGGCGCGAGCGTGGTGGTCATGGCGCTCTACCTCGCGCGCCAGCCCGACCTCTATCGCGACGGTCTCATCTCGCTCATCGCGCCGCGCCATCGTCCCATCGCGAAGCGCGTCTTCCAGGACATGGCGGCGACGCTGCGCGCCTGGGTGGTGGGTCAGCTCATCGCGATGACGGTGCTCGCCATCCTCACGGCGATCGGCCTCTGGATCCTGGGCGTGCCGTTCTGGCTGGCCTTCGGGATCTTCACCGGGCTCGTCGCGATCGTGCCGTTCTTCGGGACCCTCGTGTCCACGCTGCTGCCCGCGCTGTTCATGGTAGCGACGGGCGACTGGCTCAAGGTGGTTCTGGTGATCGCGCTCGGCGTGGTCGTCCATGTTTTCGAGGCGAATTTCATCGTGCCGCGCATCATGCAGCGGAAGCTCGCGCTGCCCCCCGTGCTGACGATCGGCGGGGTCCTGATCATGGGCACGTTGCTCGGGCCCGTGGGGCTCATCGTGGCCGTGCCGATCCTCGCGGTCACCATGGTGCTCGTGCGCCACGTCCTGCACGGCGAGATCTACGGCGATGTCGACCGCCAACAGCCCGCCGTGCTCCGCGCCACCGGTGAGCACCGCATGCCTGCTGCGGTGAAATGACGAAATCTCCCAAACATCGTTTTCTGATCGTCGCCGACGGCCAGTTCGGCCCCCTCACTTCGAAGACCGCGAACTCCTGCATCCGCTACTTCCCCGAGCGGATCGTCGCGGTGCTCGACCGCAAAGAGGCTGGAAAGACCGTCCAGGAGGTGCTGGGGTTCGGCGGCGCGATCCCCGTTATGGCCGACTTCGATCAGGCAGTAGCGCAGGGCGGTGGTGCGACCGCTGTGCTCATCGGCATCGCGCCCCCCGGGGGCCGGCTCCCGGACGAGTGGCGCGGCTGGCTGCGTAGCGCCATCGAGCGCCGCCTCGAGATCTGGAGCGGGCTCCACACGTTCATCGGTGACGATCCCGAGTTTGGCCCCCTCGCGAAGGCCACAGGCGTCAGGATCCTCGACGCGCGCAAGCCGCCCCCGAACCTCCCCATCGCCGACGGCCGCGCCGCGGAAGTCGATGCCTTCGTGATTCTCGCCGTCGGATCCGACTGCAACGTCGGCAAGATGACGGCGCAGCTGCAGTTGCGGGACGAGCTGGTGAAGCGTGGTCACAAGACGAGCTTCGTCGCCACGGGTCAGACCGGGATCTTCATCGAGGGGTGGGGCACCGCGGTGGATGCCGTCGTCGCCGACTTCATCGCCGGCGCCGCCGAGGAGCTGGTGCTGCAGGGCGCCAAAGGCAACGACATCGTCCTGGTCGAAGGGCAGGGGAGCCTGATTCACCCGGGCTATTCGGGCGTGACGCTCGGCCTGCTACACGGCTCCTGCCCCGATGCGTTAATCCTGTGCCACCAGGCGACGCGCGACTACATCGGCGACTATCACGGCCGCGAGCCGTGGGTGAAGATCCCGTCGTACACGGAGATGATCGACATCTACGAGCGCGCCGCGCGCCCGATCCACCCCACCAAGGTGATCGGGATCTGTCTCAACACGTACGACATGGATGAAAGAGCTGCACGCGAAGCCATCGCCAAGGCGGCGCAGGAGACGGGCCTCCCCGCGACCGACCCCGTGCGGTTCGAGTCGGGGCCGTTGGTGGATGCGATTGTGAGGGCTGCCAAGTAGCGACACTGGCGTCACACGCGCCAACGCCAGGCTTCGTGCGAGTGTCGCGATGGCGTCGTTTCCATCCCATTGTCATCACGCTGCTTGTGAACGTCACACGGCGCCGATCGGGCTTTGAGGCGAGAATTGCTGTCGTGTGTGATGACATTGCGCGCGACCCCCGTGCGCCCTACCGACTCAACGCATTGACCCACCATGAGTTGATGATGAGAGCCACCTGGAACAACGGCGCGGCACGGCGGATGCCTAGGGAGGGGCGACCCTCTTTGGGAGTGCGTCGTGTTCGCTCGCCGCCTGCGGTTCATCCTTGCAATTACTGCCGGACTTGCCGCTCTGGTTTTCTCTCCGGATCGCGCGATCGCTCAGGACTGCGAAACGGGGTGCATCCCACCCTACCGCGTCTCCGTCACGCCCGATAACAGCACGACGCCTTGGCGGCCTAATCAGACCGGTGGCTGGAGCGCGACGTTCACCGTGAAGAACACGGGCTCGGAGCCCGACGTGTACGAGCTATTCTGCAACGGCACGGCGGGCGTGACGTGCACGGGCACCGACTCCCTGAGCGTCTCCCTTGGATCCGGGGCCCAAACGGTCGTGACCGCCTTTTACGCTGTGGGGGCGCCGGGTACCGGTCATCTGACGCTCACCGCGGTACCAGGGTTCGGCGAGACGTCGGACGGGGGCGCCTACAACGTCCCCATCATGGTCCCGGCCGGGGCGCCCATCGTTGACGCCACACCCTACAACTTCAACAAGCAGGACTACGGTCGTTGTGCCGCGGCGTGCTTCGCGGCCACGTACGCGCAAGGCACCGCCCCCTACTTCTCCCTCGATGCGCCGCGCAGCGTCACGCTCGCCTACAACGGCGACCGCCTCAACCCCAAGCCGTTCGTGCACGTCGACGTGACGCCCGACCTAAGCCAAGGCACGCCGACGGAGTATCGGCTACAAGTGAAGGTGAACGGTGTCTTCGTCACGTTCCTCAATGGCGAGACGACGCTGCGGTTCGCCTACGCCACGAGTGCCAAGGTCAGATTGGGCGGGCAATTCGATGGCAGTACGTACAGCACCGGGGCGTACCCGATGGAGATCGTCGTCGCGTCGCTCGTCGGGTCCAATCTCTACTTCAGAACCGTCACCACGAAGCTCGTCGTCGTGAACACCGTCACCTCACCCGTGGCCAAGGGATGGACTGTAGCTGGCGTCCAGCGGCTCTACACCGCGGGGGACGGTTCGATAGTGATCACGGAGGGCGACGGCAGCGCCGTCTACTTCGCGAACGCGGGCGGGACCTTCACTGCCCCTGCCGGCGAGTTTTCCCAGCTGATCACGGGGATCCCGGGCGGCGGGAGCGGATGGACGCGGCGCTGGCCCGACTCGACGAAGGCCGTCTTCAACACCGCGGGGTTGATGACGGAACGGCGGGATGGGTTCAACAACATCACGACGATTGTCTACGACGGCAGTAATCGCGTCTCGAAGGTGCGAGACCCGATCAACCTGCCGATCACCCTCACGTACGGAACGAACGGCCTCAGCGCCATCCAAGACACCATGGGGCGCGTGACGAATGTGACTGTGGACGGCAGCGGGCGGCTCACGGCCATCACGGACCCGGACAACGTCGGTACCGCATTTGGATACGACGCGAGTCTCCGGCTTTCGACGATCACCAACCGAGGAGGGAAGACCACGACGCTCGGCTACGACTCCCAGTCGGGGAAGGTCGCCACAGTCACGGCACCAGCGATCACGTTCGTCGGCACGAACGGAGCGGACTCGACCGGCTCGCCGGTCACCACGCTCGCGACCTGGCAAAAGGTCGGCGTTCCGTACGGATCTACGTCGACGCCGGTCGCCGCGCCAACCGCGGACACCGTGTACGCGCGTCTCACAGATCCCGGTGGACACAGCACCCGTTTTACGGCCAACCGCTGGGGGACACCGGCAGTCGTGATGGATATCCTTGGTCGCACGGATTCGATACGCTTCGATGCGAACGGGCTGCCGATCCGTGTCGCCTACGCGTCCGGCCTTAGGGACACGATTGGTTACAACTCGACCGGACTCCCTACCTATGTGCGAACGGCCGGGCGAGACTCGGCAACGTACGTGCGTTACGCTGCCTGGGCGCAGCCAGACAGCCTTTGGGGGTTTCAGGTGCCACCGGTGCGCAGCTTCATCGGCGTCAACGGTCGGGTGGATTCGACACGCACGTGGGGTGCGGCGGGCGCGGCCGTCAAGCGCTTCATCTACGACGGGCGCGGCCGCGTCGTGCGAACGACTGATCCAGAGGGGCATCTGCTCGCGTTCACCTGGTATGACGGCGTGAACGGCAACCGGAGCCAGGACTCCGTTCCAGGTGGCCGGTTCAGCATGACGGGTTTGGGCGTCCTGACACCGTTACGGCTGCGGGCGGCGCGATGCAAACGGCCGTCTACGACGCGCTGAACCGCGTGACGAGCGACCACGACGGCGCGTACGCGTACGACTCTCTGTACC
>Ga0193725_1000394_pt1 | contig 13234 bp, 11 predicted proteins | sample H2a2metaG_FD_143058 | JGI IMG/M metagenome (GOLD analysis project Ga0193725, IMG submission 143058) | Soil microbial communities from a riparian zone of the East river system, Colorado, United States - H2a2 | ecosystem: Environmental > Terrestrial > Soil > Riparian zone | place: USA: East River... | reverse complement strand
CGTGCAAACGCACGACGCGCTCGACCGGGTGGGGGCGATCCGCTGTCCCACGCTGATCAGCGTCGCCGACCAGGACATCCTCGTTCCGCCGCGCTTCTCCCGCGCGCTGGCCGAGCGCATGTCAGGGGCGACGTTCCGTCTGATCGAAGGGGCCGGCCACGGCTACTTCTGGGAGCGCCCCGACGCCTTCAACCAGATGTGCCTGGACTTCCTCAGTTTGGGGGGCCATTTCGAGGCCCCCCATCCGGTCAATCCCAGAAATACGCGCGGGGGTTGACCGGGCGGTTCTTGACGAGGATTTCGTAGTGCAGGTGCGGGCCGGAGGAGCGGCCCGTGTTGCCGGTGAGGCCGAGCTGGGCGCCGCGCGCGACCGTGTCACCCGCGGTGACCATGATCTTCGACAGGTGACCGTAGATCGTTCGCAGATCTCCGCCGTGATCGATCGTCACGCTGAGCCCGTACTCGGCGTGAGATCCCGCGAACGTAACCGTGCCCCCCGCCGGGGCATGCACCGGCGTCCCTCGTTCGGCCCCGATGTCGAGGCCCCCGTGGAACTCGCTGCCCTTCCCTCCGGGCGATCGCCGTCCGCCGAACTCGGAGTTGACCGCGCCGCGCACCGGCCACCGCGACGGCAGCGAGGCCAGCGCCTTGCCCGCGCGAGAGATCAGCCGCTCCAAGGCGCGAAGATTTTCCCCCTCCTCGCGCACGACGTTGGCGAGACGATCGACCTCCTCGGCGGGAGTGACGCGCCCCTTGGAGGGCTCGGGCGACGTGGCGCTGGGGCCGCCGATGCCCGCGCGGCGTGCCTTCGGGGCGGCCTCCGGTCCGAACGGCTCCCAGATGCGCGCGTGGAGATCACGCCAGCTGGCGACCTCCGTCTGCACCTCCGCCATCCGTCCCTTCAGGCCCGAAATGGTGGCGCGCTGGGCCTCGATCACACGGAGCAGGCCACCGACTTCGCGGCTCCCGGCGCGGCTCATCCACCAATCGGCCGCGACCGCGGCGAGGCCGGCGCCGAGCAGGAGGAATCCCGCGAGGATGACGATCGGCAGCCCGCGGGGGAAGCTGAATCGCACGATCCGGGCACCGTCGCCACGCACGAGGACCAGGCTGAAGCGGTTACCACGATTCAAACGGAGGGGGCCTCCGAGGTCGGGATGGCTGCCTGGTGCGCCGTTTCTAGCATCGGGTCAGGGGGGTGTCAACCCAGATCCGGCCGCGCCCGGGCGGCCGCTCCGGCCGCACTCCGGCGGCCGCTCGGCCGCTGCGTAACCCCGCGTTTTATTGACACCCCGCGAACGGGCACAGTATGATCCTCGGATCGGAGAGGAGCCCATGGACGAGTTCTATCGGATCAAGCGACTACCACCGTACGTCTTCGCCATCGTCAACGATCTGAAGTCCAAGGCGCGCGCCCGCGGCGAGGACATCATCGATCTCGGCATGGGCAACCCCGACATGCCCACGCCCAAGCACATCGTGGCCAAGCTCGTGGAGGCCGCCCAGAATCCCAAGAACCACCGCTATTCCGCGTCGCGCGGCATCACCCGGCTCCGGGTGGCCATGGCCAAGTGGTACAAGGACCGCTACGACGTCCACCTCGATCCCGACGCCGAGGTGATCGCCACCATCGGAGCCAAGGAAGGGATGGCCCATCTCGCGCTGGCCGTGCTCCAGCCCGGCGACGGCGTGCTCGTGCCCAACCCGACCTACCCGATCCACGCGTACTCGGTGGTCATCGCCGACGGCGACCTGCGCTCGGTGCCGCTGACTCCGGACGGCGATTTCTTCGCGCGACTCCAGGAAACGGCCAGGCTCGCGTGGCCGAAGGCGCGGCTCCTGATCCTATCCTTCCCGCACAACCCCACCACGATGTGCGTGGATCGCGACTTCTGGGTGAAGGTCGTCGACTTCGCCCGCGAGCACCGGATGATGGTCGTCCACGACTTCGCCTACGCGGACTTCACCTACGACGGCTACCGGCCGCCCTCGTTCCTCGAAGTGCCCGGGGCCAAGGACGTCGGCGTCGAGATCTTCTCGACCTCGAAGTCCTACAACATGCCGGGATGGCGGCTCGGGTTCGTGTGCGGCAACGCCCGGATGATCCACGCCCTGGCCCGCATCAAGTCGTACCTCGACTACGGCGCCTTCCAGCCCATCCAGATCGCCGGCATCATCGCGCTCGAGAGCGATCCCGCGATCGTGCGGGACATCGTCGAGGTCCACCGAAAGCGCCGCGACGTCCTCGTCGACGGCCTGAACAAGATCGGGTGGTCGGTCGCCAAGCCCAAGGGCACGATGTTCGTCTGGGCGCCCATCCCCGAGACCTATCGCGCGATGGGCTCGCTGGAATTCTCCAAGCTGCTGATCCAGGAGGCCGGCGTCGCGGTGTCGCCCGGCATCGGCTTCGGCGAGTACGGCGAGGGCTACGTGCGCTTCGCGCTGGTCGAGAACGAGCAGCGCATCCGCCAGGCGCTCAGAGGGCTCCGGCAGCTCAGCGCCTGAGCTGGTCGCCTCTCTTTCATCGTGAGTGACGTCAGGATCGGTCTTCTGGGCCTCGGCACCGTCGGGGCCGGCGTGGTCAAGCTGCTCGATTCCCGCCGCGCCCTGCTCGAGGAGCGGGCGGGCTGCCGGTTGACCCTGGCCGGCGTCGCCGATCTCGACACGACATCGCCTCGCGAGGGCATCGAGTTGAGCGCGCTGCCGCTCACGAAAGACGCCCAGAGCCTGCTGGCCGATCCGTCGATTCACGTGATCATCGAGCTGATCGGCGGTCTCGAGCCGGCGCGCACGTTCATCCTCAAGGCGCTCGCCGCCGGCAAGCACGTGGTGACCGCCAACAAGGCGCTGCTCGCCCACCACGGGACCGAGCTGTACGAAGAGGCGCGGCGGCGTGGCGTTTACCTGGCCTTCGAGGCCGCGGTCGCCGGCGGCATCCCGCTCATCCGGGCCGTCAAGGAAGGCCTCGTCGCCAATCGGATCCTCTCGGTCTTCGGCATCCTCAACGGGACCTGCAACTACATCCTGACCAAGATGACCGACGAGGGACTCGACTTCGGGATGGTGCTCAAGGAAGCGCAGGCCCACGGCTATGCCGAAGCCGATCCGACCTTCGACATCGAGGGCAACGACACCGCGCACAAGCTGCAGATCCTCATCGCCCTCGCCTTCCGCTCGTTCGTCGACCTCAAGCACATCCACACCGAGGGGATCACCCGCGTCACCGCGCAGGACATCGGCTACGCGCGCGAGCTGGGCTATCGGATCAAGCTCCTCGCCATCGCCAAGGCCACGAGCCACGGCCTGGAGGCGCGCGTGCACCCCACCATGATCGCCGCCGGCTCTCCGCTGGCCGCCGTGTCCGGGGTGTTCAACGCGGTGTTCGTCACCGGCGACGCGGTCGGCGACCTCATGTTCTACGGGCGTGGCGCCGGCCAGCTGCCGACGGCGTCGGCGGTGTGGTCGGACGCCGTCGAGATCGCCCGGCGCATCGCCCACGGCGTCGCCGCCACCGGGCTCGAGCTGCCGTCGGCGGGGCCCGGCGCGCTCGGCGCGCAGCCGATGGAGATGGTCCGCACGTGCTACTACCTGCGCGTGATGGCCCAGGACCGGCCGGGCGTGCTCTCGAAGGTCACCGGCATCCTCGGCGATCACGACATCTCGATCGCCTCGGTCATCCAGAAGGGACGCGCGACCGCCGAGGCCGTCCCCATCGTGCTCATGACCCACGAGGCGCAGGAGCGCGACATGCGCGCCGCGCTCGCCGCGATCGATCGCCTGCCCGACGTCCCCCTGCCCACCACGATGATCAGAGTGGAATAGCGTTGAGTCGAGTGAAGGCGCTGGTCGGGGTGGCGATCAGCGTGGCGCTGCTCGGGTATCTGGTGTGGTCGGTGGACGTGAGGGATCTGGGGGAGCAGCTCGCGCGGACCCGGTGGGAGTGGGTGGTCGTGGCCAGCGTGCTGGGGCCGGTGTGCGTGTGGGCGCGGGGGCGGCGCTGGTGGTATCTCTTTCCGCCGCACTCGGAGCCGCCGGCGCTCGTGCCCGCGACGATGATCGGCTACATGGTCAACAACATCCTGCCGCTGCGGGCCGGCGAGTTCGTCCGGGTCTACGTCGTCGCCCGCCGGTGGGGCCACGGCTTCTGGACGGCGCTGGCCACGCTGATCGTGGAGCGCGTGCTCGACAGCCTCGTCATCGTCCTCGTGATGGTGGTGCTGGTGCTGCACATCACCGTCCCGCGCCCGCTCGAGATCGGCGCCGCGGTGCTGCTCGGGGTCGACCTGGTCGCGGTCAGCGTCCTGTGCTTCCTCGCCATCGCGCCCGAGCGGGCGCGCGGCCTGATCGAGCGCCTCACCCGCCGTCGGCCGTCGCTCCAGCGTCGCGTGGTCGGGATCCTCGAGACGTTCGTGCGCGGGCTCGAGGGCGTGCGCACGCGGGCCCATCTCGGCCCGCTGGCCGCGTGGACCGTCCTCATCTGGGGCCTTCCCGCCGTCATCACCTGGTCCATGTTTCGTGCCCTCGACCTGGACGTGCCCTGGATCGCGGCGTGGGTGGTGCTGGCGTTCGTCGGTCTCGGCGTGGCGATCCCGTCGGCGCCCGGGTACATCGGCGTCTTCCACGCCGCCGCCACGATCGCGCTGACGATCTTCGGCGTGCCCGCCACCGCCGCGTTCGGCTACGCCCTGCTCTTCCACGCCACCCAGATCCTGCCCATCACGGCCGTCGGCTGGATCTACTTGCTCCGGGAGCACGTCAGTCTCACCGAGGCGACGCGGCGGGAGGCGTCGGCCAGCGAGCTTTTGAGCTAGGATTCGGACGCGATGTCTCTGATCGTGCAAAAGTACGGGGGATCGTCGGTCGCCGACGCGGAGAAGATTCGCAACGTCGCGCGGCGGGTGGCCGAGAGCGCGTCGGGCCATCAGCTCGTGGTCGTGGTGTCCGCGATGGGCCGGACCACCGACGGACTCGTGAGCCTCGCCCACGAGATCACCCCGACGCCCGAGCCGCGTGAGCTGGACGTGCTGCTGGCCACCGGCGAGCAGGTCACGATCGCGCTGCTCGCGATGGCGCTGCACGCGCTCGGGCGACCCGCGCGCTCGTTCACGGGCGTGCAGGCGGGCATGTGGACGGATGCCGCCCACACCGCGGCGCGTCTCACGCGCATGGAGACCGACCGCGTCCGCCAGGCGCTCGACGCCGGCGAGATCGCCATCGTGGCCGGCTTTCAGGGGCGCTCGGAGCGCGACGAGATCACCACGCTCGGCCGCGGCGGCTCGGACCTCACCGCCGTCGCGCTGGCCGCGGCGCTCAAGGCCGACACGTGCGAGATCTACACCGACGTGGACGGCGTCTACACCGCCGACCCCAACATCGTCCCCGACGCCCGCAAGCTGGCGCGGATCGCTTACGACGAGATGCTGGAGATGGCGAGCCTGGGGGCCAAGGTGCTGCAGTCGCGCTCGGTGGAGTTCGCCAAGAAGTACGGGGTGCCCGTCCACGTCCGCTCCACCTTCAAGCCGGACGCGGGCACGCTGGTGACCAGGGAGGAGCAGGGCATGGAAGACGCTGTCGTGACCGGCGTCACCCACGACCGCGGCCAGGCGAAGATCTCGATCCTGCGCGTGCCCGATCGTCCGGGCATCGCGGCCAAGGTGTTCGGGGCGATCGCCGAGCGGAACATCGTGGTCGACATGATCGTCCAGAACATCAGCCGCGACGGCTACACGGACATGTCGTTCACGGTGCCGCGGGGCGATCACGCCCGCGCCGTGGCCGCCCTCGAGGACGTGGCGCGCGCGGTCGGCGCCCAGGGCGTCGTGCACGACGAACGAGTGGCGAAGGTCTCCATCGTCGGCGTCGGCATGCGCAGCCACTCCGGCGTGGCCTCGCGGATGTTCGGCGTGCTCGCCGGGGAAGGGGTCAACATCCAGATGATCTCGACCTCGGAGATCGCGATCTCGTGCGTGATCGAGGACAAGTACACCGAGCTGGCCGTCCGTGCGCTCCACGACGTCTTCGAGGTCGGCCGGGCGCCGGCATCCTGACCTCGCCGGCGTATCGAATCTTCCACTCTAGCCAGGGTCACGAGCGCGTGACATCGTCGCGGCATGGGACTCTACACGCGACCGCAGCTCGTGCTCGTGCTGTCGCTGCTGGTGGCGGCGGGGGCTGGACTCGGCGTCGTCCACTGGCGGGCGGCCCATCCCCAGCTCGTGGAGCGTCTGGAGGGCCTCGACCGTGAAATCGCGGCGAACGGGGAAGGCCGCGCCGAAGACCGCGAGGTAGCTCGGTCCACCGAGCCCACCGGGCCGCGCCCGAGTCCACGCGGTGATTCGGAGTCGCGCCCGGGGCGCTCGCGCACTCCGAAGCGTCAGGCACCTCCGCTCGATCCGGCCGGGGCGCCGGTCGATCTCAATCGCGCCACGCTGGCCGACCTGATGCGTCTGCCCGGCGTCGGTCCGGTGCTCGCCCGGCGCATTCTCGAGACGCGCGAGACTGCGGGACGCTTCGGCGCGGTGGACGATCTCGTCGGCGTCCGGGGCGTCGGTCGGGCCAAGCTCGAGCGGCTGCGACCGTTCATCGGCGTCCTGGAATGAGCCGGGAGCCTGGCCGTCGTGTGGCTCCGCATGCCCCTGCTCCCTTTGGCCCTGGCGTTCTGCGCGGGAATCGCCGTGGCCGGCCGGATCCCTCTCGTGTCGCTCTGGATCGTCTCGCTCGTGATGCTCGCGTTCGCCGCGCTGACGCTCGCTCTCGGTCGAACGATCATCGCGACCGGGCTCCTCCTCCTCGCGGTCGTCGCGGTGGGGGCCTTGCGAGCGGCGTCAGTGCCGTTGGCCGCCGATCACGTCGCGCACCTGACGTTGCCGCGCTCGGTCACGCTGATCGGGCGCGTCGACGCCGAGCCGATCCTCTTCGCGGCGAATCGCCGCCGTGTCGACGTCGCGGTCGAGAGCGTCGACGAGACGCGGCGCTCGGGGCGGCTGTTCGTCACCCTCTACGGCGAAGGGCCGGCGCTCGGCGAGGGACAGCGCGTGCGTCTCGAGGCGCGGCTACACCGCGCCTCGGGGTTCAAAAATCCCGGAGGCTTCGACCACAGCCGGTATCTCGAGCGTCAGGGCGTGCTGGTGACCGGCTCCGCGCGCGCCGACCGCCTGATCGTGCTGGACGATCCCGGCCCGAGCTGGAACGTCAGGCTCCGGCGCGGGGCGCGAGAGGCCATCGAGCGGGCCTTGCCGCCGGCCTCGGCGGCGCTCCTCGCGGGCCTCTTGCTCGGCGAGCGGACCGCGCTGCCGCCCGAGGTCGACACCGCGTTCCGCCGCGCCGGCGTCTATCACCTGCTCGCGGTGTCGGGCTTCAACGTGGCCCTCATCGCCGGCGCGACCTTCGCGCTGCTCAACCTCGTCCGCTTTCCGCACCGGGCGGCCGCCGCCATCGCGATCGTCGTGGTCGCGGCGTTCGCGGCGGTGGTCGGGCCTCAAGCCTCCGTCCTGCGCGCGGCCATCATGGCCACGCTCGTGCTCGGCGCCCTCCTGGTGGAGCGCGAGGCGTCGGTGCTGAACGCGCTCGCGCTCTCGGCGATCGTGATCCTGGCCCTGCGTCCCGCCGATCTCCACGACCCGGGCTTTCAACTCTCGTTCGCGGCCACGATCGGCATCGTGGTGGCTCCGCTCGCTCGCGGGCTCGTCGCCGGCGCGGTCGGCGTGAGCCTCGCCGCCGAGCTGGCCGTGCTGCCCGTGACGCTCACCCACTTCAACCAGCTCTCGGTCATCGGTCCGCTGGCCAACCTGTTCGCGGTCCCGCTGGCCGGCGTGGCCACGATCGTGGGACTCGCCGGCGTCGCCGCGTCGTGGCTGACCGCGGCCGCGGGCGACGTGCTCCTCAACGCCACCTGGCCCGTCCTCATCGTGATGCGCGTGCTGGTGGCGATCGCCGCCGCGCCGGCGTGGTCGCTCGTCCACCTGCCCGCGCCGAGCTGGCCGGCGATCGCTGCCTACGTGACGGCGCTGCTCCTCGCTCTCACGTGGTGGCGGCTTCGAGGCACGCGACCGCGGGCGGCGCGCTACGCCGGCGCGCTCGCGCTGCCCGCGCTCGTCCTCGCCCTCGCCATCGGCGCCTGGCCCGTCGTCCGTCCTCCGGACGGGCGGCTGCGGGTGATCGTGCTCGACGTGGGCCAGGGTGACGCGATCGTGATCGAGACGCCGGAAGGACCGACGCTGCTCGTCGACGCGGGCGGCGGCGGCGCCTTCCGCCTGGACGTGGGAGAGCGCGTGGTGGCGCCGATGCTCTGGAACCGCGGCACGCTTCGTCTGGGCGCCGTCGTGACCACGCACGACGATCAAGACCACGCGGGCGGAATGCGGGCGGTCCGGGCGCTGTTCAGGATCGGGGAGACGTGGAGCGCCGAGACGCTGCGGGCCGAACCGCGCGTGATCGGCGGCGTCCGATTGACCGGAATGGGGGGCCTAGCCGCGGGCCCCCCAAGCCCCCCCGACGCTCGCTCCTCGAAATTGTCCGCGGCGTCCCGCAGCCGCAACGACGACGCCCTCGTTCTGCGCATCGACCACGGCCTGGTTTCGTTCCTGCTCGCCTCCGACATCACCGCGGCCACGGAAGCCCGGCTCCTGGCCGCCGGAATTCCGCTGAGAGCCACCGTGCTCAAGGTGGCGCATCACGGCTCGCGCGGCTCGAGCACGATCGAGTTCCTCCGCGCCGTGAACCCACGGGTCGCCGTGATCTCGGTCGGCGCTCGCAATCCCTACGGACATCCGGCCGCGGAAACGCTGGCACGTCTCGACGCCGTCGACGCCGCCGTCTACCGGACCGATCGCGACGGCGCGGTCATCCTGGAATCCGACGGCCGCACGCTCACGGTCACCGCGTGGGCGACGAGCCGGACCGCGCCCTACTGCCTTGACCCGGAAACTGTTTGCTGATGTAGTCTCGGTCCATGGCACGGGTGAACGACAACTACCTCAAGCTCAAGCGCAGCTATCTCTTCACCGACATCGCGGCGCGGATCAAGACGTTCCAGGCCGAGCATCCGGACGCCCGGATCATTCGCCTCGGCATCGGCGACGTGACCCAGCCGCTGCCGCCCGCGGTCATCGCCGCGCTGCACGCCGCGGTGGACGAGATGACGCGCAGCGAGACCTTCCGCGGGTACGGTCCCGAGCCCGGCTACGAGTTCCTGACCGAGCTGATCGTCGCCCACGACTACGCCAGCCGCGGCGTGCGCATGAGCCCGGACGAGATCTTCGTGAGCGACGGCGGCAAGACCGACAGCGCCAACATCCAGGAGATCTTCGGCCCCGATACCGTGGTGGCCGTGACCGATCCGATCTATCCCGTGTACGTCGACAGCAACGTGATGGCCGGGCGCTCCGGCCCCGCCGGCGACGACGGGCGCTACGAGGGCTTCGTCTATCTGGCCTGCACCGCGGAGACGAACTTCCTGCCGTCCCTGCCCGACCGCCACGTGGATCTCATCTATCTCTGCTACCCGAACAACCCGACGGGCGCGGTGATGACCCGCGACGAGCTGACGCGCTGGGTGGACTACGCGCGGCGCGAGGGGGCGGTGCTGCTCTACGACGCGGCCTACGAGGGGTACATCCGCGAGCCCCACGTCCCGCACTCGATCTTCGAGATCGAGGGCGCGCGCGAGGTGGCGATCGAGTTCCGGAGCTTCTCGAAGCTCGCCGGCTTCACGGGCACGCGCTGCGCGTTCACGGTCGTCCCCAAGGAGCTCGAGGGACGCGCCGCCAACGGCGACCGGGTGGGCCTGAACGCGCTGTGGCTGCGCCGGCAGTCCACCAAGTTCAACGGCGTGCCCTACATCGTCCAGCGCGGCGCCGCCGCCGTCTACACCGACGAGGGCAAGCGCCAGGTCCAGGCGCTGATCGACTTCTACATGGACAACGCCCGCATCATCCGCGAAGGACTGGAGGCCGTCGGCCTCACCGTCTACGGCGGGCGCAACGCGCCCTATCTCTGGGTGAAGTGTCCGGGCGGTCTCTCGTCGTGGGACTTCTTCTCACGCGTGCTGAACGAAGCCCACGTGGTCGGCACCCCAGGCTCCGGCTTCGGCCCCGCCGGCGAAGGGTACGTGCGATTGACCGCCTTCGGTCAGCGCGACCAGACCGTCGAAGCCGTGGAGCGCATCAAGACCCGCCTTTCGCTCTGATCTCGCGGCGTTCGAGCGCGGGCTTTGCCCGCGCAATCCTCGTCCGAACCGGTGGGGGGAAATTCGGGGGGAGCGGCGGTTCGCTCCCCCCGATGTTCAATCAAGTCTCGTAGCTGCGTTCGTACTGCGAGCGGAGTCTCTCCAGCTCTTCGGGGTCCAGGCGCATGCCCAGGTGCAGGCCCATCTCGCCGAGGATCGTCTTGATCTCGTTGAGGGACTTCTTGCCGAAGTTCTTGGTCTTGAGCAGCTCCTGCTCGCTGCGCTGCACGAGATCGGCGATGGTGCGGATGTTGGCGGTCTTCAGACAGTTCGAGGCGCGCACCGAGAGCTCGAGCTCGTCGACGTTCCGGAACAGGTTCTCGTTCAGCTCCGCGCGCGGGCGCACCTCGTCCGGCTCGACTTCCTCGGTCTCCGGCTGAACGTCCGGGAAGTGCATCAGCAGCTCGAAGTGGTCCTCGAGGATGCGCGAGGCCTCGGCGACGGCGGCGGTCGGCGCCACGCTGCCGTCGGTCCACAGCTCGAGCACGAGACGCTCGTGGCCGTCGGGCACGTCCTCCACGTGGAAGTTGACGCGCTTGACCGGTGAGAAGTTGGCGTCGAGGAGGATCGCGTTGATGGGCAGGGCCTCGGGCTCACGCCGGTCGGCGGGGACGTAGCCGCGCCCGCGCTCGATGCAGACTTCCATCTCCAGCGTGCCGTCCTTGTCGAGCGTGGCCAGCGGCGCGTCGGGGTTGAGGATGTCGACGTCGGCGTCGGGCTCGAAGTCGCCGGCCTTCACCGGCCCGACCTTCTCGGCCTTGAGCCGCAGGATCTTCGGGCGATTGACGTGCAGGGTGAACACCACGTTGCGCAGGTTCATGAGGATGTCGAGCGTGTCCTCCATGACCCCCGGCAGGTGGGAGAACTCGTGGAGCACGTTCTCGATCTTCACCCAGATCGGCGCGGCGCCGTGGATGGCGGAGAGCAGCGCCCGGCGATACGCGTTGCCGACGGTGAGGGCGAAGCCGTGCTCGAACGGTTCGATGGCCAGCTTGCCGTAGGTGCGTTCCTGGGCGACCCACTCGTGACGGGTGGGGAGCTCGAGCTCCAGCATGAAGACCCCCTTCAGGAAATGCCTGGAAGATTTCCGAACGACAAGTATAACAGAACATGTCGCCATCCCGACCCCGGCGGGGACTTTCGCGCCAGGCGGTAGACTCGGGAGGACATGGCGTTCCGGCGCACGTTCGTTCGGCTGCTGCTCGTCGTGTTCGCGTGCGCGACGGCGGTGGGGGGCTTCGAGGCGTGGCGGGCGCTGACGCCCACCGACGCGCTGGCCGCGGGCCCCCGCGTGGTCGACATCCCCGCCCAGCAAGGGGTGCTGACCATCGCCCGGCGACTCCGCGACGCCGAGGTGATTCCGAGCGCCGAGGCCTTCGTGGCCCTGGGCGTGGTGCGCGGCACCGCGCGCAGCCTCCGCGCCGGCGAATACGAGTTCCCCCAGGGGACCACGGCGGTGAGCGCGCTCCGGATGCTGGAGAGCGGAAAGGTTCGGCTCCATCCCGTGCTCCATCCCGAGGGCGCCACGGTGGCCGAGCTGGCGCGCACGATCGACAAGCAGGGGCTGGCGCGGGCCGACGACGTCCTGCGCGCGGCCAGCGACCCCGCCTTCCTACGCAGCGTCGGCATCGAGGCGGCCAGCCTCGAGGGCTACGTCTTCCCCGACACGTACTACTTCACGCGGGGCCTCACCGCCGAGCAGATGCTCACGCGCACCGTGCAACGCCTGCGCGCGAAGCTGACCGCCGAGGTCGTGGCGCGGGCGCGCGCGCGCGGACTCGACGTCCACAGGCTGCTCACGCTGGCCTCGATCATCGAGCGCGAGGCGGTCGTTCAGGACGAGCGCCGGCTCATCGCCGCCGTCTTCTGGAACCGCCTGCAGCTCGGCATGCCGCTCCAGGCCGACCCCACGGTGCAATATGCGGTCGGCAAGGAGCGGCGCGCGCTGACCCGCGCCGACCTCGCCAGCGAGCATCCGTTCAACACCTACACGCACACCGGCTTGCCGCCCGGACCCATCGCCAGCCCCGGACTGGCCGTCATCGAAGCCACCCTCGACCCGGCGCCCGTGAACTACCTTTACTTCGTGGCCAGCGACGACCACCGGCACCGCTTCTCGACCACGGTCGAGGAGCACAACGCGGCCGTGGCCCGCTATCGCCTCGCGCGCCCCCGCTGAACCGTGCTATAAACTCGGCGATATGTCGCGCCCGACCGCCGCGACGGCGAAGCTCTCCCCGGCTTCGGCTCCCGTGGCTTTCCCCCGGCTCTACGAGACCCTGCGCGGACCGGTGCGCGCCGCGCTCCAGCGGTTCTTCGGTCTCGGCGTGGAGGGGCTCGAGCACCTACCCGATCGCGGTCCCTACCTCGTGGCCGCGAACCATCACAACTACCTCGACGGTGTGGTGCTCGGGTGCGCGGTGCCGCCGCCCATCGCCTTCCTCGTGATGCCGCGCGTGTGGCGGGCCACGCCGCTGCATCCGTTCCTCCACCGCGGGATCGGCTCCATTCTCGTCGACCTCGATCGTCCCGATCCGGGCGCGCTGCGACGAGCGCTCGACGCGCTGGCCGCCGGCCGCGTGGTCGGGATCTTTCCCGAGGGGCCGTTCAGCGTCAGCGGTCGTCTGGGGCGCGGCTTGCCCGGCGTCGGCTTGCTGGCCCTGCACTCCGGCGTGGCCGTCGTGCCCGCCGGCATTCGCGGGACGTACGAGGCGCTCGCCGGCCGGCGCTTCTACGTGCCGCGGCGCCGGCCGTTCACGGTCCGCTTCGGAGCCCCGCGGCGCTTCACGACCGCGGCGTATCCGAGCCCGCGGGTGGCGCGTCGCGAGGTGACCGAATGCATCATGGCCGACATCGCCGACCTGCTCGTCTGATGACGGCGGATCGTCCACGCGCCGACAAGCTCTGGGGCGGACGCTTCATCGAGGGCACCGATCCCGGCGCCGCGCGCTTCACGGCCTCGCTCGGATTCGACCGGCGGCTGTGGGCGCACGCCATCGCGGGGAGCAT
>Ga0193725_1000393_pt1 | contig 13296 bp, 12 predicted proteins | sample H2a2metaG_FD_143058 | JGI IMG/M metagenome (GOLD analysis project Ga0193725, IMG submission 143058) | Soil microbial communities from a riparian zone of the East river system, Colorado, United States - H2a2 | ecosystem: Environmental > Terrestrial > Soil > Riparian zone | place: USA: East River... | reverse complement strand
GGCGGCAAGGTGCTGCGCGACGGCATGGGACAGTCCGCGCGGGCCACGCGGGCGTCGGGGGCGCTCGACGTGGTGATCACGAACGCGGTCATCGTCGACCACTCGGGGATCGTGAAGGCCGACATCGGTATCCGCGACGGAGCGATCGTGGGGATCGGCAAGGCCGGCAACCCCGATCTCATGGCCGGCGTGACGCCGGGCATGGTCGTGGGCGCCGGGACGGAGGTGATCGCGGCCGAGGGGCGGATCGTCACCGCGGGCGGTCTCGACAGCCACATCCACATGATCTGCCCGCAGCTCGTCGGCGAGGCGATCAGCGCCGGGCTCACGACCATGATCGGCGGCGGCACCGGGCCGGCGACCGGCACCAACGCCACCACGTGCACGCCGGGCGAGTGGAACATCCATCGCATGCTCGAGGCGGCGGAGGCGTTTCCGGTCAATCTCGGCTTTCTCGGCAAGGGCAACGCGTCGTCGCTCGATCCGCTGCGCGAGCAGATCGCCGCCGGCGTCATCGGGCTCAAGCTCCACGAGGACTGGGGGACCACCCCGGCCGCCATCGATCACGCGCTGACCGTGGCCGACGAGTACGACGTGCAGGTCGCGATCCACACCGACACCCTGAACGAGTCGGGCTTCGTCGAGGACACGATCCGCGCGTTCAAGGGCCGGACGATTCACACCTATCACACCGAAGGGGCTGGCGGCGGCCACGCGCCGGACATCATCCGCGTGTGCGGCGAGCCGAACTGCCTGCCGTCGTCCACCAATCCGACCATGCCGTTCACCGTGAACACGATGGACGAGCACCTCGACATGCTGATGGTCTGCCACCACCTGAAGCCGTCGATCCCCGAAGACCTCGCGTTCGCGGAGTCCCGCATCCGCGCCGAGACCATCGCGGCCGAGGACGTGCTCCACGACCTCGGGGCCATCAGCATGATGTCGTCCGACTCGCAGGCGATGGGCCGCATCGGCGAGGTGATCATCCGCACCTGGCAGACGGCCGACAAGATGAAGCAGCAGCGCGGCGCGCTGCCCGGCGAGACGCCGGGCGACGACAACCGGCGCGTGAAGCGTTACGTCGCGAAGTACACGATCAACCCGGCCATCGCCCACGGCGTCGCCGATCACGTCGGATCCGTCGAGGCCGGCAAGTTCGCCGACCTGGTGATCTGGAAGCCGGCCTTCTTCGGCGTGAAGCCCGAGCTGGTGGTCAAGGGCGGGATGATCGCGTGGGCGGCCATGGGCGACGCCAACGCCTCGATCCCCACACCCGAGCCCGTGCTGATGCGCCCGATGTTCGGCGCCTACGGCCGCGCGCTCGCGTCGACCTCTCTCACGTTCGTCTCCGCCGCCGCGCTGGCCGCGAACGTTCCGCAGCGGCTCGGTCTCGCGCGGCGGGCCGTCGCGGTCTCGCGCTGCCGCACGATCGGCAAGCGCGACATGATCCACAACGACGCGCTCCCACGCATCGAGGTGGACGCCGAGACCTACGAGGTCCGCGCCGACGGCGAGCTGCTGACGTGCGAGCCGGCGCGCGTTCTTCCCATGGCTCAGCGGTATTTCCTGTTCTGAGGTCAGCAGGAACTCGTTCACGAGCAAAACGAAACTTCTTGCGGAGGCCTTGCGGCAACGGGTAAAAGGGGCCAGGACTCACCGCGGGTTATCGCCACCTCACAGGACCTTTCGAACGCCACGTCGCCGCAGGTGAACTCCGTGTCCGTCGCCACGGTCCAGGCGGAGAGCAACACCGGCAACAACGGGGCGACGGACACCACGATCATCGCGGGCGCCGTCCAGGCCATTCCGACGCTCTCCGAGTGGGTCGTCATCGGCATGACATTGCTGCTCGTCGCCGTGGCCGTCCGGCGCGTCCGTCGGCGCACTCCGACTCGCGTGTAGAGCAGGCGTCGCCGAGGTTCGAGCCGTCGGCTTCGCACTGCCGCTGAACCGCGATGGAGCTGCGCAGAGGCATTCTGACGCAGTCCAAGTACGTATGCCTGATTGCGCTATGATGTATGCATACGGTTGAATTGCAGGAGGTCTTGATGGCGCGCGCTGCCGCACTCAAACGGAGGGCATTCTTCGTCGATGAAGGGACGCTGCGCCGAGCCCGGAAGGCGCTCGGCGTGGCGACCGACGCGGAAGTCGTTCGGCTGTCCGTTGGCCGTATCGCTGAAATGGACGAGTTCTGGCGATTCATGCGGCGAAACCGGCGTGTGCTGCCACCTGGGAGTTTCCGGACGCCGTGACGTGGGCGATTCTGGACACCAGCATTTACATCGGTCACTGGGAGCGCGGACTGCATGAAGAGTTGCTCGCGGGCGTCCGGCGATCGTGCATCGTGCGCCATTCGGCGATCGTGTTGTCCGAACTGCGCCGCGGGGCCCGGACTCGACGCGCTCAGGACCTCGTCAACGGACTGTCTCGCCTCGCCGCGGTCCAGTGGGAACCAACCGCCGCGGACTGGTGGGAGGCGGGCCGGATCATCCGCGACATCGGTGATGAGCGAAGCTGGGGCTCGACGAAGCGTCGCGACTTTCAGAACGATACGCTCATCGCGCTCACCGCACGGCGTCATGGCGCCACCGTCGTCACCGTCAATCGGAACGATTTCGAACTCCTTGCACGCGCCGTGAGGATCACCGTGATCCTGGCCTGACGGCATGGTTTATCGGACATGACCGAGCCCACCGTGATCGTCACGCAGCCGCACGTGCACGTGCACGACGCGGATCTCTCGCGGCTCGAGCGCGACGCGCTGGTCCTGACCGCCGAGGAACGGCGATGGGGACGGCGCCGCGTGACGACCGAGAAGGGACGCGAGCTGGCGCTGGCGCTGCCGACGGGCAGCGCGCTCGTGCCGGGGGCGATCCTGCACGTGGCCCGCGACTTCTACGTGGTGATCGAGGCGGCGAGCGAGCCCGTGCTCGCGATCATGCCGCGCTCGCGGGACGAGGCGTTGCGCGTGGCCTTCGAGGTGGGCAATCGGCACTTCACGCTGGCCATCGACGGCGACCGCCTGCTCGTGCCCGACGATCCCGCGATGGAGCAACTCCTGGAGCGCATCGAGGTGCCGTGGCGGCGAGAAAGCACTGTCTTCGTCCCTCTCGGTGCGGGCCACCGGCATGACTGATCTCACGTCGTTGATCGCGCTCCTGCAGTTCGCCGACGGCCTCTTTCCGTCGGGGGGATTCGCCCATTCCTTCGGCCTCGAAACGTACGCGCAGGAGGGGAAGATCCGTGACGCCGCGGGCCTGAGCGAGTTCGTTAGCACCCACCTCGAGGGCAGCGCGGGCCCGGCCGACGCCGTCGCCGCGGCGCTCGCCGCGCGTGCGGGCCAGGCCCGTGACCTGGACGCGTGCATCGAGCTCGATCGCGGTCTCGACGCGATGAAGACCGTGCCCGAATTCCGCGCGGCCAGTCGTCAGATGGGCCGACAGACCGCGCGCGCCGCGGCCGCCACGGCTCTCGGTCGCGCTCGCGCGACCGCCGGTGACGCCAGCGCGACCGCCGGTGGCGCCGGCCCGGGCGCCGGTCAACGCGAGGCGACGCTCGACGGCGAGGCGTTCGCCGAGAGACTCGCCGCCGCGATCGACGATGAGCTGACGCCCGGCCATCACGCGGTGGTCTTCGGCGCGGTCACTGGCCGCCACGGTGCGTCCCCTGAAGTCGCGGCGGCGGCGTTCCTCCAGTCCACCGCCGCGCTGCTCGTGGGGGCGGGCCTGCGCCTGCTCCCGATCGGCCAGCTCGACGGCCAGCGCGTGCTGGCTTCCATGCGTGAATCGATCGCGCGACTGGCGCGCCGCGCCGCCGCCGCCGGCGCGGACGACATGTGGAGCTTCACCCCCGGACTCGAGATCGCCGGCGTGCGCCACGCCGATCTCGAAGGAAGGCTGTTCCGCTCATGATTCCCCGTCCGCTCAAGATCGGCATCGGCGGCCCCGTCGGCTCGGGCAAGACCGCGCTGGCCGAGGCGCTGTGCCTGCGCCTGCGCGACCGCGTCGACATGGCCGTGATCACCAACGACATCTACACCCGCGAGGACGCCGAGTTCCTGGTCCGCCGCGGCGCGCTGCCGAAGGAGCGAGTGGTCGGGGTGGAGACCGGCGGCTGCCCGCACACCGCGATCCGCGAGGACGCCTCGGTGAACCTGGAGGCGGTGCGCGAGCTCGTGCGCGCGTTTCCCGGGCTCGAGCTGCTGCTGGTCGAGAGCGGGGGAGACAACCTTGCCGCCACCTTCAGCCCCGAGCTGGTCGACGCCACGATCTACGTGATCGACGTGGCGGAGGGCGAGAAGATCCCGCGCAAGGGCGGACCGGGCATCACGCGCTCCGATCTGCTCGTCATCAACAAGATCGACCTGGCGCCCTACGTGGGCGCCGACCTCGGGGTGATGGAGCGGGACGCGGGGCGCATGCGCGGCCGCCGCCCCTTCGTGTTCACCAACCTCAAGACCGGCGACGGCGTCGACGCGATCGTGGAATGGATCCAGTCAGAGCTGCTGCTCCCGGTGTGAATCCCGGCGCCGCGACGGCGCCGCGCGTGGGCCGCGACGGCGCCTTGCGGCTCGACGTCGAGCGTCGCGGCGACCGGAGCGTTCTTTCGCGCGCCCGCTTCACGCTGCCGCTCCAGGTGCTGGCGCCCCTGGCGATTTATGATTCCGCGGCCGTGGTCTCGATCCTCAATCCCACGGGCGGACTCGTCGGCGGCGATCGCCTGGCCATCGACGTCAACGTCGGCGTCGCCGCCCACGCCTGCTTCACCACACCCTCGGCGACCAAGGTCTACCGGACGACGGGCGAGCCGGCCGTGCAGGACGTCGCGCTGCGGGTCGAAGCGGGCGCGGTCTGTGAATGGGTTCCCGATCACACCATCCCCTTCGCGGGCTCGGCCTTTCGCCAGCGCATCACCGCGGAGGTCGGTGACGGCGCCGGGCTGATCCTCGTGGACGCGTTCGCGGCCGGACGTGTGGGTCGCGGCGAAGCGTGGGCCTTCCGGCTCCTCGACAGCGCGATCACGGTCCGCGACGCCAAGGGCTGGCTGCTGCGCGACCGCTTCGTGCTCGAGGCCGATGGGGCGCTCGATCCCCGCCGGCTCGGCGCCGCGGGAGGGCAGCCGTACTTCGCGTCGCTGGTCGTGGTGGCCGACGACGTGGACGCCTTTCGGTGTGAGGTGACCGCGCGCTTTCCGCCGGAGGGCGACGTCGCCGTCGCCGCGGGCGCGCTGCCGCGGCGCGGCGCCCTCGTCCGGTGCCTGGCCCCGAGCGCCCCGCGTCTCCTCGACGCGCTCGACGCGCTCTGGGCCGCGGCTCGCCGCCACGCCCTCGCGCTGCCGCCACTCGCGCTCCGCAAGCCCTGAACGATGAATGACCTGACCGCTACCGCGGAAGTCGGGCGCGCTCGACGGGAAGGCTCCGCCCTCGAGGTGCTGTGGGTCGCGACGAAGCTGGGCTTGACCTCGTTCGGCGGGCCGATCGCTCACCTCGGGTACTTCCACGACGAGTACGTGCGTCGGAGGAAGTGGCTCGACGAGCAGAGCTACGCCGATCTCGTGGCGCTCTGCCAGTTCGCACCCGGCCCCACCAGCAGCAAGGTCGGCTTCTCGATCGGCCTGCTGCGCGCGGGCTACCGGGGAGGCCTCGCCGCCTGGGTCGGATTCACGCTGCCTTCGGCCCTGGCGCTGCTGCTGTTCGCCTACGGCGCCGCGGCGTTGAGCGGCCCCGTGGGCGTGGGGGTGCTGCACGGGCTCAAGCTCGTGGCCGTGGCCATCGTCGCCCAGGCCGTGTGGGGGATGGCGCGCGCGCTGTGCCCCGACCGCCCGCGCGCTTCGATCGCCGGCGTGGCCGCGGTGCTCGTGCTGCTCGGCACGTCGGCGTTTTCCCAGCTCGCCGCCATCCTGGTCGGCGCGATCCTCGGCGCGTGGCTCTGCCGTCCCAGCGGCGAGGTTCGCGCGGAGCACGCGCCGATCAAAGTCTCGCGCCGCGTGGGCGTGGCGGCGCTGGTCGCGTTCTTCGGGCTGCTCGTCGGGCTGCCGCTCCTCCGCGGCCTCACCGGATCCCAGGCCATCGCGATGGCGGACGCGTTCTACCGAGCGGGCGCGCTGGTCTTCGGCGGCGGGCACGTGGTCCTGCCGTTGTTGCGCGAGGCGGTGGTCGCGCCCGGCTGGGTCGGCGACGACGCGTTCCTCGCCGGCTACGGCGCGGCCCAGGCCGTGCCCGGTCCGCTCTTCACCTTCGCGACGTACCTCGGCGCGGTGATGGGGCCGCCACCCAATGGTGTGCTCGGCGCGGCCCTGGGTCTGGTGGCGATCTTCTTGCCGGGCCTCCTGCTGCACCTCGGCACGCTCCCGTTCTGGGAGAGCTTTCGACGGCGCGCCGGGACGCAGGCCGTCATGCGGGGCATCAACGCGGCCGTCGTGGGGCTGCTGGGCGCGGCCCTGTATTCGCCCATCTGGACGAGCGCCGTGCGGGGACCGCGGGACTTCGCGGTCGCGCTGGTCGGGTTCATCCTGCTCGTGGGCTGGAAGGCGCCTCCGTTCGTCGTCGTCGCCGTGAGCGCGCTGGCCGGAGCCGCCTTCGCGCTCTTCTAGACTCCTCGGCAAGGCGCTGTCGCTTGCCGGCGCTTTGGCATCGCCGTGAACTCGTGCGATCGTTCAAGCCATGACCTGCCAGCACTGCCGGTTCGAGAATCCCCCGGGCATGCGGTTTTGCGGCCAGTGCGGATTGCCGCTGGCCCTGCGTTGTCCGCAGTGCGGGGCCGAGGCGCCGCCCCAGTTCAAGTTCTGCGGTCAGTGCGGCGCGAGCCTCACGACCGCGAGCGCGGGCGCGACTCCGGTGCCCCCCGCGACCGCTCCGACCGAAGGGCCGAAGGTCGGCGGCTACACGCCCAAGCATCTCGCCGACAAGATCCTGAAATCGCGCTCGGCGCTCGAGGGCGAGCGGCGTCAGGTCACCGTGCTGTTCGGGGACGTGGCCGGGTTCACCACGCTGGCCGAGCACCTCGATCCGGAGGAAGTGCACCGGATCATCAACCGCTGCTTCGAGCTGATCACGGCCGAGGTCCATCGTTTCGAGGGCACCATCAACCAGTACACGGGCGACGGCATCATGGCGCTCTTCGGCGCGCCCATCGCGCACGAGGACAGTCCCCGGCGCGCCGTCCACGCCGCGCTCGGCATCCAGCGCGCGCTGAGCGACTACGGAGCGCAGCTCGAATCCGAGCGCGGGCTGACCCTGCGCATGCGCGTCGGGCTCCACACCGGCCCCGTCGTGGTCGGCCGTATCGGCGACGACCTGCGCATGGACTACACCGCGGTCGGCGACACCACCAATCTCGCCGCGCGCATGCAGCAGGTCGCCCGGCCGGGCAGCGTGCTGGTGAGCGAGGCGACCCACAACCTCGTGGCCGGGTACTTCGAGACCGTGGCCCTGGGCGAGACGCCGGTGAAGGGGCACGCGCCGGTCCGCGCGTTCGAGGTGCTCCGAGCCCGCGGTCGCCGGGCCCGCCTCGACGTCGCGGTCGAGCGCGGCCTCACGCCGCTGGTCGGACGCGAGAGCGAGCTGGTCACGCTCCTCGAGCGGTTCGAGGACGTCAAGGCGGGCCGAGGCCAGGTCGTGAGCGTCGTGGGCGAAGCGGGCATCGGGAAATCGCGGCTCACGCTGGAGTTCCGCCGCGCCCTGGTCCGGCGGGGCGAGGACGTGACGTGGCTCGAGGGCCGCTGCGTCTCGTTCGGGCAATCCATCCCGTTCCTTCCCCTCATCGACCAGCTGCGCGAGAACTTCTCGATCGAGGAGTTCGACGGCGAGCCCGAGATCATCGCGAAGATCGAGCACGGCATGCGGCGCATGGGCCAGCTCGACGCCCACATCCCCTACGTGCGGACCCTGCTCGGCGTCGACTCCGGCGATCCGGCGGTGGCCGCCATGGAGCCGCCGGCGCGCCGGCGGAGGGTCTTCGAGGGCGTGCGCGCGCTCAGCGCCCGCGGCTCCGCCCTTCGGCCCATCGTGTTCGTGGTCGAGGACCTGCACTGGATCGACGCGAACAGCGAGGACTACTTCGGCTCCTTCATCGACTCGCTGGCCGGTCTTCGGATCATGCTGATCCTGACCTATCGGGGGGGCTACGCGCCCACCTTCAGCACCCGGTCGTTCCTGACCACGCTGAACCTGCGCAGCCTTTCGGAGGCCGAGAGCCTCGACATGGCCACGCAGGTGCTCGGGACGGCCGACTTTCCCGAGCAGCTGAGGGCGGAGCTCATGGACAAGGCCGAGGGCGTGCCGTTGTTCGTGGAGGAGGTGAGCAAGACGCTCCTCGATCTGGGACTCCTCCGGCGCGAGAACGGCGGCTTGCGGTTCGTCAAGGACGCCGCCGACGTCCGCGTCCCCGACACCATCCAGGACATCATCATGGCGCGGCTGGACCAGCTCGGCGAGGACGGCAAGCGCATGGTGCAGCTCGCCTCCGTGATCGGGCGCCAGTTTCTCGTGCGCCTGCTCGAGCGCATCGCCGGGTTCACGGGCGAGCTCGACGGGCTCTTGCGGGAACTGAAGGCGCTCGAGATCGTCTACGAGCAAGGCCTGCTTCCCGAGCCGGCCTACATCTTCAAGCACGCGGTCATCCAGGACGTCGCCTACAACAGCTTGCTGAAGGAGCGCCGCCGGGAGCTTCACCGGGCCGTGGGGCACGCCATCGAAGAGTTGTACCCCGATCGGCTGGTCGACCACGCCGAGGAGCTCGCCCATCATTTCGTGGCCGGCGAGGACTGGTCACAGGCCCTCGACTACCTGGTCCAGTCGGGGGACAAGGCGAAGTACGCGTACGCCAACCAGGCCGCCCTCGAGTATTACCAGCGCGCCCTGGAGGCGGCCGAGCGGGCGCGGCCCACCGTTCCCGACTCGCGCGTGGCGGCGATCCACCAGCGGCGCGGCCAGGTCTTCATGGTCCTGGCGCGGTACCTCGACGCGGCCGGGGAGTTCAAGCAGATGCTCGCGTTGGCCCGCGCCGCCGGCGACCGGGCGAACGAGGGGCAGGCCCTCGTCGACATCTCCCGGTCGTATTTCTTCTCCTTTCGCTCGGAGTTCGCCGACGAGGCGCGGCGCTGCGCCGAAGAGGCGCGGGCGATCGGCGCGGACATCGGCGACGGCCGTCTCCTCGCGGCCAGCCTCGGGTCGCTCGGCTCGATGGATCAGTCCGACGGCGACCTCGAGGAGGGCGACCGAAAGTTCCTCGAGGCGGTGCGCCTCGGCGAGGCGGGCGGATTCCCGGAGGTGGCGCTCCAGAGCCGCATGTTCCTCGGGGCCCACGCGAACTGGCGCGCCGAGTTCCGGCGCGCGATCCGGATGTCCCGGGAGGCCGAGCACGCCTCGGTCGACGTCCACGACAGCGTCACCGAGCTCCTGGCCCTGGCCTTCCGCTGCCTGTCCGAGATCGGGGTCGGCGATTACTCGGACGGGCTGGCGACCATCAACGCCGGGCTCGCCCGGGCCAAGGACCGTAACAACAGCTTCATCCAGGGCCGGTTGACGAACAGTCTGGGCTGGCTCCGGCAGGAGCTGGGCGATTTCCGGGCGTCCCAGGAGCTGGACCGCGAGAGCGCCGACATCGGCCAGCGCATCAACAACCCGAACGTCGAGATCAGCGCGCTCATCAACCTGGCCTACGACCACCTGAACCTCGACGACGTCACCTCCGCGCTCGAGCTGCTCGAAGACTCCCGCGTCCGCATCGAGAAGTTCGCGTTCGGCGCGCACCGATGGCGATGGTCCATCCACCTGCGCGTCTACCTCGCGGAGGCGCTGCTGGCCGCCGGGCGCGGCGAGGAGGCGCTGATCCCGCTGGAGGAAGCGCTCGTCCAGGCGCGGGCCACCGGCTGCCTGAAGTACGTCGGCAAGGCCCACGCGCTGCGGGCGCAGATCGCGGCGGGCGCGGGGCGGTGGAGTGATGCCGAGCGCGACGCGGCCGACGCCGTCCGCATCGGGCGCGACATCGCTCACCCGACGCTCATGTGGCAGGCCGCGCACGCTCTGGCTCGGGCGCAGCGGGAGACCGGTCGTCTCGACGAGGCGAGCGCGACCGCCCGGACGATCGTGGACACGATCCAGTCGGTCGCGATCCGCGCGCCCGAGCCGTCGCTCCGCGACTCGTTCATGAACTGGTCCCGCGTGCAGGCCGCGCTCGAAACGGCGGAGCGTCTGCGGCGCGGGTGACGGCAGAGACCCATGTGCGGTCCGCGGTGGCGGTCCGTGCTGGTTTCCGATAGACTCTGACCCGCACGCCATGTTCAACCTGATCCCGAAGGAAGTCCGGTTCTTCGAGTACTTCGAGCAGCAGTCCGAGTACGCGATCAAGGGCGCGGCGCTGCTCCACGACATGGTGCACAACTTCCAGGACGCCCGGGCCAAGGCCCACGCGATCAAGGAGGTCGAGCACCAGGCCGACCTGGTGACCCACGAGATCGTCAAGAAGCTCAACACCACGTTCATCACGCCCATCGACCGCGAGGACATCCACGCGCTGGCCACGCGCCTGGACGACGTGCTGGACTACATCGAAGCCGCCGCCGAGCGCCTGGTCGTCTACCGGATCAAGGAGCCGACCTCGGCGTGCCGCGCCCTGTCCGTGGTCGTCGTGGACATCGTGGCCGCCACCGACCGGACCATTCGCTGCCTGCGCACCATGGATCCCGGCTTCCACGAGCACACCGTCGAGGTGAACCGCCTCGAGAACAGCGCCGACAGCCTCCTGCGCGACAGCCTGGCCGCGCTGTTCGACGAGCAGGGCGATCCCATCGAGGTCATCAAGTGGAAGGAGATCTACGAGACGATGGAGATCGTCACCGACCGCTGCGAGGACGTGGCCAACGTCATCGAGGGAATTATTCTGAAAATGGCCTGACGTGCTGACCCTCGTCGTCTTCATCGTCCTCGTCGCCCTCGTCTTCGACTTCATCAACGGCTTCCACGACGCCGCCAACTCCATCGCCACCGTGGTGTCCACCCGCGTGCTCACCCCGCTCCAGGCCGTGGTGTGGGCGGCCTTCTTCAACTTCGTGGCGGCCTTCGGGTTCGGCGTCCAGGTCGCGCGCACGGTGGGCAAGGGCGTGGTGGAGGCCCGCGTGGTCGACCAGTGGGTGATCCTGGCCGCGCTCGTCGGCGCCATCGCCTGGGACCTCGTGACGTGGTACTGGGGGCTGCCCACCAGCTCGTCGCACGCGCTCATCGGCGGCTTCGCCGGCGCCGCGGTGGCCAAGGCCGGCTTCGGCTCGCTGATCGCCGCCGGGCTCATCAAGATCGGCGTCTTCATGATCGTGGCTCCGCTGCTCGGGTTCGTCATCGGGTTCTTGATGATGCTGCTGACCGTGTTGACGTTCCGGAAGGCGACGCCCGGCAAGATCGACTGGCTGTTCCGGCGCATGCAGCTGGTGTCGGCCGCGGCTTACAGCCTCGGCCACGGCACCAACGACGCCCAGAAGACGATGGGCATCATCGCGGTCCTGCTGTTCTCGACCGGCCAGCTCGGGCCGGAGTTCTACGTACCCTTTTGGGTGATCATGGCGGCCCACGCGGCGATCGGGCTGGGCACGCTGTCGGGCGGCTGGCGCATCGTCAAGACCATGGGGATGCGCATCACCAAGCTGCGCCCGATCGGCGGCTTCTGCGCCGAGACCGCGGGCGCCGTGATGCTGATCGGCACCGCGGTGGCCGGCATCCCGGTCAGCACCACCCACACGATCACCGGCGCCATCATGGGCGTGGGCTCCCTCCAGCGCTTCTCGGCGGTGCGCTGGGGTGTGGCCGGCCGCATCATCTGGGCGTGGGTGTTCACGATCCCCGCCTCCGCCGCCATTGCCGCCGCCACCTGGTGGCTCCTGCGCGGACTCGTCATCGGCCTTGGATAGCCAGGATTTCGAGGACCGCCCCGGCAGAGCCGGGGCGCTACGCGCACTGGGGGGTTTGGGGGGCCATGTCGGGGCCCCCCATGTGTTGGTCGTAGAGGACGAGGCGGACATCCGGGATCTGATCGTGCTGCATCTGGCGCGGGAGGGGTTTCGGTGTCGGACGGCGGGCAACGGGTTCGACGCGCTCGCCGACGTGCGGTCCGCGCATCCCGATCTCGTGGTGCTGGATCTCATGCTGCCCGGGCTCGGGGGGCTCGAGGTGTGCCGTCGCCTGCGCGCCGAGCCCGCGACCGCGTCGCTGCCGATCATCATGCTCACCGCCAAGGCCGACGAGGTCGACCGCGTGGTCGGGCTCGAGCTGGGCGCCGACGACTACGTGGTCAAGCCGTTCTCGCCGAAGGAGCTGGTGGCGCGCGTGCGCGCGGTGCTGCGTCGCTCCCGCAGCCCGGCGTCCGCCGACGCCCCGATCCTGAGGTCCGGCGCTCTCACCCTCGATCCCTCGCGCCACCGGGTGACCATCGACGAGCGGCCCCTCACGCTCACTCCCAAGGAGTTCGACCTGTTGCAGGCGCTGCTGGAGTCGGCCGGACGCGTGCTCTCGCGCGAGCAGCTCCTGAGCCGCGTGTGGGGCTTCGCCCACGCCGAGGAGATCGAATCGCGCACGGTCGACGTCCACGTGCGACGGCTGCGGGCCAAGCTCGGCGACGAGGGGCGTCGCATCGCCACCGTCACCGGCGTCGGCTATCGGCTGGAAGACGGCTGAGGGCGGCGTGGCCGACGGGCTGATTCGCGCGCTGCGCCGGCGGATCGCGGTCAAGCTCACGCTGACCCTGCTCGGCTTCGTGGCCGTCACCGTGCTCGTGACCGGCCTCTATCTGAACCACGCGCTGGAGCGGCTCGCCGTCGAGTCGCTGGAATCGCGGCTGGCCACGGCGGCGGCGCTGCTCCACGACGACACGCGCGCGCGACTCGCCGCCGAGGCGCCGCCGGAGCTCCACAACTTCGCCGTGCGGGCGGCGCGGTCGACGGGCTCGCGGGTGACGCTGATCACGACCGATGGTCGCGTCGTCGCCGATTCGGAGGTCCCCGTCGCCGATCTCGGGCGGCTGGAGAACCACGCGAGCCGTCCCGAGGTCGCGGCGGCGCTGGCGGGCCGGACCGGCCACCATCTGCGACGGAGCGCCACCATCGACGCGCCGCTGTTCTACGTCGCCGTTCCCGTGACTGAGTCTCGCGCCGAGATCGGCGCCACGGGGCGCGGCGCTGAGGCCGGCGCCGCGGTGCGCGGCGCCGTGCGCGGGGTGTTGCGGCTGGCCTTGCCGCTGTCGGCGGTGACCGCCTCTCACGCGGAGGTGCAGCACGTGCTGCTGCTGGGTGCGGCGCTGGCCCTGGTGG
>Ga0193725_1000391_pt1 | contig 13327 bp, 14 predicted proteins | sample H2a2metaG_FD_143058 | JGI IMG/M metagenome (GOLD analysis project Ga0193725, IMG submission 143058) | Soil microbial communities from a riparian zone of the East river system, Colorado, United States - H2a2 | ecosystem: Environmental > Terrestrial > Soil > Riparian zone | place: USA: East River... | reverse complement strand
TTCGTTACCTCCATGACTGCTCCGATTGCTTCCGGCTGGAGCGGTTGCCGGGTGGGGCTTGCACCCACTGGAAAGCGCCGCCTTTGCACGGCGCACACCCACAGCAGATATTGCAGTGCGGAGCGCGTTCAGAGGAACCCGCAGCCAGTAATCGGTTTTTCCCGTAGTTTGCGATCCGCAATGGTGGGACAGTCGTTTCAGCCAACAGGCCCGCTCGGTGTAGCTGAGGTCGTCGCCCGCGTTTGCCCGTCGGGCCTGGGCAGTTTGAAAGCGAACGCAGTTGATGATTTTCAGTGCGCGGCACCGCTGGCGCGGGGCGCCGATGACTGACGAACAAATTCACACGGGAGGAGAGGCCGTTATCTGTATTTTCGTCGCCGCGAAGCGCGATCGTGATCGCCTGCTCGAAGCTTTCATCTGCGGAAATTGCCGAGGCCATATTGCGCGAACGTTACATCTGAAGAGAATTTGTCGGGCCGAGTCGACGGGCCTTTGCCGGCTCGGGACAGGAGCTATGCTCGCAGGATTGTGTGGGGAGGGCTCAGCCGCAGTGACCTAATTGGATTTCGCAGTCGCCTATTTCGAGCGCTTCTGCCTTCGAAACAAAATTCGTGCAAGAAGCGACAATCCAAGAACAAATGTCAGCGATCCAAAAACGGCGACGAAAAAGGAGTCTCGATTCAGCCCCTGTTGGCCGGTCATGTACACAACCGCCCCACCGACGATCGACAGGACTGCAAATATGAAAACTGCCCATTTTAGCTTGTCCATATCACCTTTCCTTATTATTGGGCCGCCTCAGTTGGCGGCCCGCTGCGTCGTTGACACGCTGCGAACTCCAAAACGAATGACCATCCGGCAAATATACGCCTTGCAGCGCTGATTTGCCAGATTCGCTCCGACCCATTCCTTCGCACACCGAAGGATGGGCCTCATAAATATCCTCTCTCGCGATAAAGAAGATCGACGTCACTGCCGCACTCTGTGAGTGCGCAACGCACCTGACTGGCGTCAACCGTAGCGACGGCGGCGCCAATGTTTGAGATTGACGCCGAGTTGTCCCTTGACGCTGTTGCCGCGGTGTCGAGCGGCGCTGATCCCACGCTTTCCCGGCAGCCCCAAGTCATAAAGCCAGTCGCCAGAGGTCTCGTACAATCCCGCGGCGGGCGCTGCGTATCTCGAAGAATCGCGACACGGCGCCAAGCCGGCTCATGATGCCCCTGAGCTTCGCCGCACTGATCAGCGGGATGCTGACGCTGGTGGCCACAGCGCCGAACCTGGTCGTGAACGCCGAACTGATCCGTTAGGGTGCGCAGGGATTCGGCTTTTTCAGTTTTACCCCGTTCGGACTTCCGCTGCTGGCACTCGGCATCGTCTATTTGCTTTTAGCCCGCGGCCTGTTGGCCTCCGGAGGTCTACCTCCTGCTGCGGACCGCCGCCCCGGCCTTCAGCAGTGGATCGAGCAATACAGCCTTACTGATCACGAAAAGCGCGTTCGCATAGGCGCCGGCTCGTCGCTGGTCGGAAAGCGCCTCGACGAACTGTCGCTCCGTTCTTTGGGACTGAACATTCTTGCCATCGAACGCGGAACGGGGTTTGCGGCCAAGGTTTTCAACCCAACTGCGCGAACGGAGCTACGGGCGGACGATGTCCTGCTTGCCGATGTGCACATGTCCGACGAGGACGCCAACCAGCTTTGGCATTCCCTGATGCTTGAGCCGCGGCCACTCCGTGAGACCGGCAACTACTTCGTCGACCGTTCTCAGGAGATCGGCGCAGCGGAGGTCATTCTGCCGGCTGAATCCAGACTGATCGGCCGGACGGTGCTCGAGGCCCGGATTCGCTCCGAATACGGCCTTACCGTCATCGGGTTGCGGCACGGCAGCAAAGTGGTTGCGCACGGCCTGCTCGAAGAGAGGCTGAAGATCGGAGATACGCTGCTGCTGATCGGCTTCTGGTCAGACATTCGCGATCTTCAGTCAAAAAGCGACGACATCGTGGTGCTGAACATGCCCGCGGAACTGGAGCAGGTTCTTTCCGCAGCGCGATGGGCACCGTACGCGCTGGCCGTACTGGGACTGGTGGTCGCGTTGATGATCAGCGGCGTGGTGCCGAACGTCCAGGGCGCGCTGATTGGCTGCCTTCTGATGGGGCTTTTGGGTTGCGTCGATTTTGACGGCGCCTACCGGTCCATCAACTGGAAGAGCCTGATCCTGATCGTCGGAATGTTGCCGTTCTCGCTGGCCTTGCAGCGGACGGGAGGGGTCGACCTCGCTGCCGACGCGGTGGTAGGCTTGGTCGGAGGCACCGCGCCGCGTCTCGTGTTGGCGACCTTGTTCGTCATCACCGCGATGCTGGGCCTGTTCATCTCGAATACGGCCACAGCCGTGCTGATGGCGCCGGTGGCGATGGCCATCGCCAAGGACCTCGGAGACTGTCCCTATCCGTTTGCGATGACCGTCGCGCCGGCCGCGTCCGCGGCTTTCATGACGCCTATTTCTTCACCGGTGAACACGCTGGTGGTGGGACCACGACAATATAGTTTCGGCGATTTTGTGAAGGTGGGTGTGCCCTTCACCATCATCGTGGCGATCGTGAGCGTGCTGCTGGTTCCGATTTTCCTGCCGCTACAATAGGCGGCCCGTCGCCGGCCGGCAGATTTCCAGCACCGCGCTCCACGTAGTGGTCCGAACGAAATGTCAGTTCGTTTAATCACCATCCGGGATCCCCAAGCGTGCTTTTCCAAATCGGTGGAGTAGACGTATAGTGGAACGCCGCGTTTGCGGCCGGCGTTAGCCGCATCGAGATTATCATGAAACCTTCGATGTGCGGGCGGGGGCTGCCACAGGTTTTCGATGGGGGCCCACTCGATATCTGTCAGACCTTAATGGAGGTGCTTCATGTTAAAGAGCAAGGTGGCTGTCGTTACCGGTTCGACGAGCGGCATTGGACTCGGGATCGCTCGCGCGCTTGCAGCTGCGGGTGCAGATCTCATGATCAACGGCTTTGGCGAGGCCGCGGAGATCGATAAGCTGCGCCAGGAGATTGCCGCGGCCCACGGCGTACGCGTGGCTTTTAGCGGCGCCGATCTGTCCAAGCCAGCCGATGCCACGGGGCTGATAGAGCATGCGACGCGCGAGTTCGGACGCGTCGATGTGCTGGTCAACAACGCCGGCATCCAGCATGTTGCACCGGTGCACGAATTTCCGCTCGAGCGCTGGGATGCAGTGATCGCAATTAACCTGACCGCAGTATTTTTGACCACGCGTGCGGTGCTGCCGCAAATGCTCACGCGGGACTGGGGTCGGATCATCAACATTGCATCGGTACACGGATTGGTGGCTTCTGTGGACAAGTCCGCGTACGTGGCATCCAAGCATGGCGTCGTCGGCTTTACCAAAGGCGTGGCGCTGGAGACGGCGACCACCGGCATCACCTGCAATGCGATCTGTCCCGGCTGGGTGCTCACGCCGCTGGTACAAAAGCAAATCGACGCCCTTGCTGCCCGCGATAAGCTGGATCCCGAGGAAGCGAGAGTGAAGCTGCTCGGTGAGAAACAGCCCTCTCTTGAGTTTACCACCCCGGAGGAACTCGGCGCGCTCGCCGCATTCCTCTGCTCGAACGCCGCGGCGCAGCTTAGCGGAGTGGCGTTACCTGTGGACGGTGGCTGGCTTGCACGATGACATGAGGCGCAAGGCGGGGAAGGCAGTGTTCAAAATGCCCCGAATAGCTTCCCCAGCGCGATGACAACAGTCAGTGCGATCAATGGCCCCACGAGTCCCACCATCATGATCTCGCGATAGCTCCCTCGTTGGGTGGCACCGCAGATCGCGAGCAGGGTAACGACCGCACCGTTATGCGGCAGCATAGCTAGCGCACCGGAGCTGATGGCGGCCACGCGGTGCATCAATTCAGGGTGAATGCCCGTGCTCGCGGCCAGTTGGGCATAGGTTTCACCCAACGAGTTTAGCGCGATGGCCAATCCGCCCGATGCCGAGCCAGTGATGCCACCCATCACGTTGGCCGCGACGGCAATCGACACGAGCGGCCCGCCGGGTACCGCCAGGAATCCGTCGCGGACCACGGCGAACGCCGGCAACGCCGCAACGACGGCGCCGAAGCCCACCAAGCTGGCTGTATTGAGCACCGGCAGCACAGAGGCGTTGGCGCCGGCATCGAGGGTCTTGCGCAACTCCGGTAGGCGCTTGCGATGGATCACTGCCAGAATCAGCGAGGCGATCGCAAGCGCCGTCACGACAGACCAGGCTCCGCTCACTGCGGAGAGCGAGGTTTCGCCGAACCGCGGCTCGGCGAGAAACCCGGTGTATACGCGTGGCAGCACGAACAAACTCATGAGGAGGTTGACCACGAGAACGATCAGAATAGGCGCCACTGACAGCGCAAAGGACGGTAACTCCTCGCTGCGATGGCCGTGCAGCAGTTCTGCGGAGTCGAAATTGTCGGCGTTCGCGGCCCGCTCGCGCACGAACTGATCATCGGCTGTCGCCGGCGTTTCGGTGCTGTAACCCTCGCCGGCGCGACGCGCGCGCGTCTCGATCAGGCGCAGCCACCAGACGCCAAAGCCCAGGATGATTGCAGAGGCTATGACGCCGAGAACCGGCGCTGCAAAAAGCGTGGTGCCGAAATACGCCATCGGAATGGCGTTCTGAATGGCCGGGGTGCCCGGCAGGGCCGTCATCGTGAAGGTGAAGGCGCCAAGCGCGATCGCCGGCGGGATCAGCCGATGCGGAACCCCTGCCTGCCGAAACAACGCGGCCGCTACTGGGAACACGGCGAAAGCCACGACGAAGAGGCTGACGCCACCATAAGTGAGCAGGGCACAGGCCAACACCACCGCCATTACGGCTCGCTTATCTCCCAGTCGCTCGGTCATGCTGCGGGCGACGGAAAGCGCGGCGCCGCTGTCATCCATGAGCTTGCCAAATACGCCTCCGAGCAGAAAGAGCGGGAAGAAATTTGTGATGAAGCGCCCCGTACCCTGCATGAAGGTCAGCGTCCATTTGGCGAGGAGCGGCTCTCCAGAGAATGCGGCGGCCACGATCGCCGCCGCCGGCGCGGCCAACAGCAGCGTGTAGCCTCGAAAGGCGAGGAAGATGAGCAGACCGAGAGCGATCAGGATGCCGAGCAGTTCAACGATGTAAGCACTCATGACGCTCCTCTCAGGATCCGACGAGCTGCGGCAGTAGGGCCGTAAGTCAGTGCCTTCAGTCGCCGCAGGCTTAGTGGTGATCGTTAGAGACCCGTCAGGGTCGTACTTTACCCTCGCCTACCCGGCCAGGCGGGAGAGTGCGAATAGGATCGACATCAAAATCACAATTACCCCTGTGGCAAAGGCCAGTCTGTCAGCAAACACACGGCGCATCGGGACCTCCCTAGACGAAGCTATAGCGTTCAGAATGGTACTTCGCCATCGGCACGCCCATCTCGCCGAGGGCTTTTTCAATTGCATCCATCATCACGCCGGGCCCGCAGATGAAGTACTCATGATCGGAATAAGGTGGCGGCAGATGACGCTTGAACATCACGGCATTGATGAAACCTTGTTCACCGGTCCAGCCGGCCGGGGGGTTCGCTAGCACATGGATAACCGTCAGGTCGAGCCGCGCTTTCAGCACCTCCAGCTCCTCGCAGAAGGTAATCGATTCCCGGTCCTTGCTGCCATAGAGCAGAATCACGGGCCGCTTGTCGCCGCGGTCAGCGAGCGTGCGGATCATACTCATCATCGGCGTAACACCGACACCACCGGCGATCAGCACGTGCATGTCCGCCGGGTTGCCAATCGTGAACGCGCCGTACGGTCCATCGAGGTAGACACGCTTGCCCACGGGCACTCTCTGTATCTCTTTGGTGAAGTCACCCAGATTCCTGATCGACATCTCGACGCAGCCCCCCTTCGCTGCGGCGCTTGACGAGAATGAGAATGGATGCCCGGTGATCTTGAAGGGGCTCCCCCAGACCATCAGCCAGCCGAACTGACCTGGGCTGAAGTGAAATCCCGGGTGACCCTCCGGCTGCATCACCAACGTGGTCGTTTCGCCGCGTTCTTGACGCACCTCCGAGACGCGGTACGGACGGCGAAGCATGAACAGCGGCTTGACGATGCGTACGTAGAGCAGCAGTCCGACCCAGAAGATCGTCAGGCCTATCCACAGAGACTGTTTCCAGGGATCAACCAGATAGAAACTCGATCCCACCATGTGCACGACTCCCGCGGTGATGGCGACAACCGCGAGCACGATATGGGTGAGATGCCATGTCTCGTATTTGAGATTCAACGCCGCGCGCCAAAGGGCTGTCACCACCAGCGCGATCACTGAGAAAATCGACAGGAGCGCGAGGTGGGCACTCAACGGCGCTTCAAGCATATTGGACAGCGCGAGTAATTCCGGCTGGACGACGACCAGAATGACGGGATGCGCTACGACCAAGCCGACCGCTACCAGCGAAATCTGACGGTGAAAATGGTAAATGACGTCTTCGCCCCACGGCTTGGTGACGTACCGGAAGCGCGCGGTGAGACCGAACTGCAGGCCCATCATCGCAAGGCCGGAATAGCCGAGGGCGACAGAGAACTCTGTCCAGAAATCGCGCGTAGGCGGATGCGAGCCTGCCAGGAGCGCGAACAAGGGCGCGAGAACGAACAGCATGTAGACGAGGATCCAAACGGCCCCGCGCAAACTATAAGGAAGCTGCATAAGCTGATCCTTCTACCGTGATCACGGTCAGACTACCGTCATCACGATACGGTATTATGGCGCGGCGGAATTCAGCAGTATCGCAAACTATAAAGCCCTCTAAAAAGATTTCCACCACTGACGTATCTGTTGCTAATCCACGGGCAAATAGAGTGGCCCATAGGAATTGTAAGGCTAGTGTAATCGGTCTCTCTCGCATTGCAGCACAGCCCTGTTTGCCCACTACTATTCTTTCCACTTTTTCCAGTCTACTATGCGGTTTCTGATTGAAGAAAACTGGCGTGGCCGCAGATCAGGGGGGCCGTATCGTGCCGGATACCATGATCGCCTACTGCGGTCCCGCGGCTGTCCCGGACGACCTCTGGACCCGCTGGAATGTGGATCCGCTGCTGATCGCACTACTCGCTACCTTGGCGCTTGCGGTTGGTCGCAGCCGATCCTCCGACACCAGGGCAGGCTGGGGGGCGATCATGCTGATGCTCGTTATCTTCGTCTCGCCGCTTTGTGCGTTGTCATCAGCGCTGTTTTCGGTACGGGTATTGCACCACGTCTTGTTGATCGCCGTCGTAGCGCCTCTTCTGGCCTTGGCTTTTCCGAAACGACGCGCGGGCTCACCGCGACTAGCTATGCTTGTCGTGGCACATGCAGTCATCCTTTGGCTATGGCACACACCGGGGCCCTATGCTTGGGGCCTCGCCAGCGTGCCGGCCTATTGGCTGATGCAGATTTCGCTCCTTGGAAGCGCCTGGTTGTTGTGGCGGGCGATCCTGGCGCCGGCGCATTCCGGACCGGCGCTGGTTGCACTCGCAGCAACGATTGGTCAGATGGGCCTTCTCGGCGCGTTGGTCGTGTTCGCGCACAGGCCGCTCTATCCCGCCGCTCACTGATCAGCAACTTGCTGGTCTTCTGATGTGGGTGCCGGCGATGCTACCTTATCTCGGTGCGGGGATCTGGATCGCGTGGTCCAGCCTGCGATCGAGCGAACCAGCGCTATGACGATCTCCCTGAAGTTCGTCCATCTGGCCGCGATCGCGCTCTGGTCAGGCGGGTTGGTCGTCTTGCCCTTTCTGTTCTGGCAGCGCCGGACGCTCGAGGCGGGGCTGGATCTCGACCGACTGCACCGGGTAGCTCGGTTCGTCTACGTGGAGATGACTTCGCCCGCCGCCTTCGTCGCCATCGGCAGCGGAACGGCACTCATCTTTTTGCAGACCACCTTTGTGGAATGGTTCTCCCTGAAAATGCTGCTGGTCGGGGCCATGGTGATGCTGCACGTCGTCGCTGGCCTTATTCTCGCGCGCTTGTTCTCGCCTAATGGCCATTTCGGTCGATTTTCCTACATGGCCCTGAAGAGCGCCTATATCGTATTGATCACCGCAATTATCTGGGTGGTGCTGGCCAAGCCGCACATTGATTCGAACCAATTCGCTGCGCATTTGTTCGAGCCTGGCGGACTCGGGCGTTGGCTACATCAGTCCTTCGGCGAAATCAGAATGCCCACGCCATGATCAAACACAAGCTTGCCTCCGTGCCAGCCGGCGAAGCCCACCATCACCGACGCGAGGGCAGAGAGGGCGAGGCCGTGCGGCAAGATCGCCGCGGTATCCATAAGGCGCAGGCCCCAATTGGCTCCCCCGATCGCAACCAGCGTCATCGCCGCCACGGCATGAGACCAGCTTGCTTCAAGAAGCCGGATCCCGCGTACAAGCAACAGCTCACCAGTGCCGACGATGCTTGCGGCCACGCCGCTCCAGAAGGCCAGGCCGGCCGACCAGAGTCCGACCCGCACCCAGAAGGCGTCTCCCGACCACCAGTAGAATATATCGACGCCGAGGGTCGCAATCACGAATGCGATCGGGAAGTGCACCATCATCACGTGAATCGGGTGCCCAACAAGGGCCACCACCGAACCGACATCGAGTCGAAGCAGCTCCAGCTGGACCTCACTCCGGGACTGGGTCTTGATATCCCCTTGCTTTGCCATCGTCCTCCTCCATCGCGTCGATTACAACACCCTTCAAGTAGACATCGTAGTCTCTTCTACGTGGTGATCCAAGTCGGAATGCTCGCAGTACTTCCCGGCTGCAATGGGCCGCTATCGGCACTCGATCCCTCGGGGCCAGCCGGGGCTTCGATCGCCACGCTGTGGTGGCTGATGCTGATTGGTGCAGGAATTCTCTTCGCGCTGGTGATGGTGCTGTTCGCGATGGTGATCTGGCGTCCGGGCTGGGGCTCGAGCGTGTCGCCAGGGCGCTGGATCGTGCTCGGCGGCCTGGTTCTGCCGGCCGCCGTCCTGCTGCCGCTTGTCGCCTATGCGTTGATTGCCGGTGAGAGGCTCCTGCCGCTGCCTGGACTCGCACCGCCGCGGATCGAGGCCGTGGGTCGGCAATGGGTCTGGACCTTCCGCTACCCCGATCATGGCGGGGTGGAAACTCGAAACGTCTTGCACTTGCCCGCAGGCACCCCGGTCGACATCCTGGTCACAAGCCAAGACGTCATCCACGCCTTCTGGATACCCCGCTTCGCCGGGAAAATCGATGCGCTGCCCGGGCATGTGAACCGCTTGCGCATTCAGGCCGATCAACCAGGACGCTACGCAGGCCAATGCAACGAATTTTGCGGTATCGGTCACGCAGGGATGCGGTTCGATGCCATCGTCCATCGCCCGGAGGAATTCTCCGCGGCGCTTGCGCGGGCGGCCGCATCAGGGAGTCGGAGAGAAAATGAGTGAACCCGTCGAGCAGCTGTCGCAAGGTGCTCCGGCATTGCGGTTGCACCGCGAGCTCGCCGCGATCTGGGCCACCGGGCCGGGGTTACAACGCCTCGCGGCGGTCAACCATTCCGTGATCGGCATGCGCATGATGATCACGTCCTTCACGTTCTTCGCCATCGCCGGCGTTCTCGGCATGCTGACCCGCGTTCAGCTCGCGACGCCCAACGCAGCCTTCATGGATCCAGAGACCTACAACCAGGTCTTCACCATGCATGGGTCGATGATGTTGTTCCTGTTCGCCATCCCGATGGTGGAGAGCTTTGCGGTCTACCTGACCCCGAAGATTCTCGGCACGCGCGATTTCGCCTTTCCCCGGCTCACCGCGTATGGCTACTGGTGCTATCTGTTCGGTGGCACGATCCTGACCGTGTCCTTGATCGCGGGGATTGCGCCCGACGGCGGATGGTTCATGTACACGCCGCTGAGCTCCAATGTGTATACCCCGGGTATCAACGCCGACGTCTGGCTTCTCGGCGTGACCTTCGTCGAGATATCGGCGCTGTCGCTGGCTGCGGAGATCGTCGTCTCGATCCTGAAGATACGTGCGCCCGGTATGGCACTCGACCGGATGCCGATCTTCGGCTGGTACATCCTGGTCACCGCGCTGATGATGCTGGTGGCTTTTCCACCGCTCATCCTCGGCTCAATCCTGCTTGAGATCGAGCGCGCCTTCGGCCTGCCCTTCTTCGACCCCACCCGAGGCGGCGACCCTCTGCTCTGGCAGCACTTGTTCTGGCTGTTCGGCCATCCGGACGTTTACATCATCTTCCTGCCCATGGCCGGCGCTTTGTCGACGATCATCCCGGTATTCGCCGGTCGGCCGCTTGTCGGCTACCGGGCGATCGTCGTCGCGATTGTGGCACTCGCATTCTTGAGTTTCGGCATTTGGGTGCACCACATGTTTACCGTGGGTATTCCGCATCTCGCGCTCGCCTTCTTCTCCGCAGGCTCGGCGATCGTCGCGGTGCCGACTGCAGTACAGATCTTCGCCTGGCTTGCCACGCTGGCGCACGGCATGCCACGCTGGAGCGTGCCGATGCTTTACGTTTTCGGCTTCTTCTTCATCTTCGTGATGGGCGGACTGACTGGCGTCATGCTCGCCGTGGTGCCGTTCGATTGGCAGGCCCATGACACCTATTTCGTCGTTGCCCACATGCACTATGTGGTGGCTGGCGCCCTCGCTTTCCCTATGCTGGCGGCTTTCTACTACTGGCTACCATTGTTGACAGGGCGCACCGCCGTACACCGGCTGTCGGTACCCGCCTTCTGGCTGGTCTTTTTCGGCTTTAACCTGACTTTCTTCATGATGCACCTGACCGGTCTGCTCGGCATGCCCCGCCGCATCTATACTTATCAGGGCAACGAAGGCTGGAACTGGCTGAACCTGCTATCCTCGGTCGGCGGGTTCGTCATGACGATCGGGTTCGCGTTGGTGGTGATCGACCTTTTCGTGCAACTCCGTTATGGGCGTCGTGTGCGGCGCAATCCCTGGGGCTCGGCGACACTGGAATGGGCTATGTCGATCCCGCCTGCACCGTATGCCTTCGCCTCGATCCCACATCTAACACGCACCGACGCGATCGCTCCCGGCGATCTTGCACTGTCGTTGGCGCGAGGTGAAGGCTATCTCGGCTTCACGCGCAACGGCTGGCAGGAAACGCTGGGCGTTCACATGACGACCGGCGAGCCCGAACAATTGATCGTGCTGCCGCAACCGACCTACCTGCCGCTCTTTAACGCGTTCGCGACCGCGGCGGTGGTCCTGACGCTTCTGTTTAAGCTCTACCTGCTGGCCCTTGTCGCGGCGCTGGTGACCGCCGGCATGTTCGTGTTCTCCGCGCACCGCGCCGGTCTCGCGCGCGACTACGGTCCGATGCCCGTCGGCCAAGGCGTCAACTTGCCGCCTCATACCGAGGTGGCCGAAGCGCCGGCGTGGTTGGCGTTGATCTGCACGCTGGTCGCCGACGGCACTCTATTCACATCGTTGCTGTTCGGGGCCTTCTATCTTTGGATCGCAGCGCCGAATTGGCCCGCGGCGATCACACCCGAACCGAGCCGCATGCTCGCCCTGCTCGCGGTCGCGACTCTTGCCGTAGCTGCCGCGGCGGCGCGCGGATCGCTGCGAGCGGTCGCCAACGGTGGCAGGGCGCGCGGCTGGATAGGTCTCGCCGTGCTGGCGCTTCTCGCGGCCATCGCCGCGGCCGTCGGGTTAATCGCCGGTGTCGCGCCGCATCCGCGCGAGCATGCGCTCGGCGCGACCGCGGCGGCGCTGCTCGGCTATGTGGCTCTCCACGCCGGTATCGGCCTTCTCTTCCTTGTCAGCAACTTCCTGCGTATCGGCGCGGGCTTCATTGCGTCCCGGCGGATATTGGATCTACGCCTCACGCGATTATGGCTCGACTACACGCTGGTCACAGGCGTCATTGCAATGGGCCTTGTTCTCGCTCTGCCCGCGCTCGTGACCATGCTGGGGGCTCGACCGTGAGTGAGCGTCCGATACCACCAAGGCGCCTATGGTGGCTCGCGGCGGGCTTCGCCGTCTGGTGCAGTGCGCTGGTTGCTCTCTACGCTGTCCACGCCATCGGCTGCGCGTTTGCCTGGTCGGCCGGCTCGCTGCGGTTGGGGCTCGCCGCGGTACTCTTCGCGCATCTGATCGTGATGGGCTGGATGTGGCGCGACATCACCAGAGCTAGCACTGACCCCGATTTCGGCCCGACCGGCAAGTTCCTGCATGGGGCAGCCATCTGGACGCTCGTCGCCGCCCTCGTCGCCAGCGTGCTTACCCTCGGGCCACCGCTTCTGCTAACCATATGCATGTGATCGGCAGTACCTACTCATAGGGTGGGTGGACAGCAGCAAAGCACGCGAGCGCAAAAACGTGTACTAGCCGGTTTAATTCCTAGTGGCCATTTTGATTTTGGCGGTGGCTATTTCGAACGGTTTCGTTTTCGAAGTAGAGTTCGTGCAAGAAGCCACAGTCCGAGAACAATGGTCAGCGATCCAAAAACGGCGACGACTCGATTTGGCCCCTGTTGGCCCGTCATGGGGATAACCGCCAAGCCGAGGATCGCCAGTACTGCACATATGGTAAACGCCCATTTTAGCTTGTCCATGTCAGTCCTCCTTTTGCGTTTCCGCGTTTGTACGGCACGTGGCAAAGATGGATTGCTGCGTGGAACTTGGCTCATCACAAATCATCAACGCCTGCTCGGTTAGCAGATCAATGCCCGGTTAGTTCAGTTCGAGAGCAAATGTCCACTTGTCATTCTCGATGGACCTGGTCACACTTGCAGCAGCTGGATCGGCTCCGTCGCCCACCCAGCATTCCGGACGTATCACGCCCGTCCCGGCGGTTAGACCGAGACGGTGAGCGAGTTATAATGAAAGTGGTTGCGGGGACAGGATTTGAACCTGTGACCTTCAGGTTATGAGCCCGACGAGCGACCGCTGTTATCAAAATTGGAGGCTCTCGCCTATCGGATGCGGAATCCAAAGCGATGGTACCCTATTAAAGGTTGTGTATGTCCAAATTTGGACTATATCTATATCTGACAATAGGGCAAATACTATGTTGAACGAGCACAAGCCGCACGCGGGTAAGACGGAAAAGGGTCCTCAACGTCTTGATAACTCACGCTTTGCGCCGGCCAACCGAAGGCGGCTCAGCGCTCCTGCTTTGCGGACGTTCCTTGCCATCGCGGATCTGTGGGGATTGACAGAAGAGCAGCGTCTCCTGGTCCTTGGGTATCCCTCTCGATCCACATATCACAACTGGTGTAAGCAGGCGCGCGAGCACGGTGCCTTCACCCTCGATGTAGACGTTCTAACACGCATTTCCGCA
>Ga0193725_1000390_pt1 | contig 13349 bp, 13 predicted proteins | sample H2a2metaG_FD_143058 | JGI IMG/M metagenome (GOLD analysis project Ga0193725, IMG submission 143058) | Soil microbial communities from a riparian zone of the East river system, Colorado, United States - H2a2 | ecosystem: Environmental > Terrestrial > Soil > Riparian zone | place: USA: East River... | reverse complement strand
GCCGAGGCGAGAAGGGCGGCGACCAGGACTCGGCTAGTTGGCCTTGAGGACATCGGCGACAAACGCCAGAGTTTTGGTCTCGACCCACTGCGCCGATACGGCGTCCACGCCAATCGTTCCCGTCCGGTCCCCATGCCCCGTCACCACGCGACTCTGAGTCGGGGCGGACTTGATCTCGCGATGCACGACGATGCCGCGCTTGGGATCGTATTTGAACATCAACGCCGAGGCGAGCGCGCCGCGCGGCGTGAACGACAGCGCCACACTTGGGTAGGCGTCCTCTCGCTCGGTGTGATCGCGCGTGGAGGCTTCGTGCCCCGCGGTCTTGAGCTCAGTCATGAACGCGTCCAACACGGGACGCACAACTTTGCGGAGGGCCTCGGCCCCAGCCTGGCGTTTTCGATCGCTGCCGCCGCCGGTGCGGGGGCCGGGCGCGGTGCTCTGCTTGTGCTCGGCATAGGCCTTGAGCAGTGACCGCAGCCGTGTGAAGATCTCATCGCTCATGGCTTCACTCCGTACACTCCCCATACCGCGCGCAAGACGTCACTGATCTCCCCCAATGTCGCTCGCGCGCGCACCGCCGTCAGGATCGGCTCCATCAACGGGGCGCCGGACTCCCGCGCCGCGGCCTCGAGCTCATGCAGCGCGCGCTGCACGGTTCGCCCGTCACGTTTCTCCCGCGCCGCCTTGACGCGCTGGCGCTGCGCGGCAGCCAGGTGCGCGTAATCCGGCGCCGGCACGGATGCCGCCGGCTCGTCGCTCGCATACTGGTTCACTCCCACCACCACCTGCTCGCCGGCTTCGATCGCGCGCTGCTGCGCATACGCGCTCGCGGCGATCCGGTCCTGGAAGAGCCCCCGCTCGATCGCCGGCACCGCCCCACCCAATCCCTCGATCTCATCGATCAGAGCGCGCGCCGCACGCTCCAGGGAATCGGTCAGTGCCTCGACGTACCAGCTTCCCGCGAGGGGATCCACGACATCCGGCACACCGGTCTCGTGCGCCAAGAGCTGCTGGGTGCGAAGCGCCAGCGTGGCGCTCTGCGTGCTGGGGAGCGCGAGGGCTTCGTCATACGAATTCGTGTGCAGCGATTGCGTTCCACCGAGCACGGCCGCCATCGCCTGAATCGCGACGCGCACGACGTTGTTCAAAGGTTGCTGCGCCGTCAGCGTGGCGCCCCCCGTCTGCGTGTGGAAGCGGAGCCGCGACGCCGCCTCCGTGGCTTGGAACTTCTCCCGCATCAGGCGCGCCCAGAGCCGCCGCGCGGCCCGGAACTTGGCGACCTCCTCGAACAGATCCGTGTACCCCGCAAAGAAGAACGACAGGCGCGGCGCGAACGCGTTGACGTCGAGTCCCGCCGCCACGGCGCGCCGCACATACTCGAGCCCGTTGGCGAACGTGAACGCCACCTCCTGCGCGGCCGTCGCCCCCGCCTCGCGCATGTGATAGCCCGAAATCGAGATCGGGTTGAAGCTCATGCCTGCGCCGTTCGTCCAACGGAAGATGTCGGCGACGAGTCGGAGCGACGGCTCCGGCGGATAGATGTAGGTGCCGCGCGCGATGTACTCCTTCAGGATGTCGTTTTGGATCGTACCCTGTAGCGCCGTGCGGGCGACGCCCTGCTCCTCCCCGACGACCACGTACATCGCGAGCAGAATCGCGGCGGTGGCGTTGATCGTCATCGATGTGGAGACCTGGTCGAGTGGGATCTGGTGAAATAGCCGCTCGAGATCGTCCACCGTATCGATCGCCACACCGGCGCGCCCGACCTCGCCCTCCGCCATCGCATGATCCGAGTCGTACCCCATCTGGGTGGGCAGGTCGAACGCGACCGACAGACCCGTCTGGCCCGCCGCGAGCAGATGACGGAAACGCGCGTTCGTCTCCTCGGCGGTCCCGAAGCCCGCGTACTGACGCATCGTCCACATCTTGCCGCGGTACATCGTAGGGTGGACACCGCGCGTGAACGGAAATGCGCCCGGCGTGCCGAGGTCCTGCGCGGGACGCCCGAGCCAATCCCCGGGCCCGTACACAGGCTTGCGGTCGCTCACGAGCCCCCCCCTCCCGCCCCGATCACTTCGGTCGCGAAGGCGACGTCCGCCTTGCTGCCGATGACGAGCGGTGTGCGCTGATGCAGCGTCGCCGGCGCCAAGTCGAGAATCGCCTGCCGGCCGTCGGTGGCGAGGCCGCCCGCCTGTTCCACCAGGAGCGCGAGCGGCGCCGCCTCGTACAGCAGGCGCAGCTTGCCCTGCGGCGAGCGCGTGTCCGCGGGATAGAGAAAGATGCCGCCCGACATCAGGTTGCGATGGAAGTCCGCGACGAGGGAGCCGATGTAGCGCGCGTTTTTCGCCTGAACGCGCCCTCCCGCGTCGCCGTTTTTGAACGCGGCCACGGCGCGCTGCACGCCCGGCTTCCACTGGTCCCAGTGGCTCTCGTTCACGCTGTAATACGTCCCCACGTCGGGCGTGCGAATGTGCGGGTGCGAGAGCAGGAACTCACCGATCGTGGGATCGAGTGTGAAGCCGTGCACGCCCGAGCCGGTGGTGTACACCAGCATCGTACTCGAGCCGTAGAGGATATAGCCCGCCGCGATCTGCTTGCGGCCCTTCTGCAAGCAGTCGGCGAGTGTGCCGGCCCCTTTTTTCTTGGGGCTGACCCGGCGGTGGATCGAGAAGATCGTCCCGATCGAAACGTTCACATCGATGTTGGCCGAGCCATCGAGCGGATCGTACAGCAGCACGTACTTACCGGCCGGCTTGTCGGGCGGGACGGGGACCGGCTCTTCGTCCTCCTCCGACGCCATGATGCAGATGCGCCCGGTGTGCTGTACGCTGTGCCGCACGGTCTCGTTAGCGAAGACGTCGAGCTTCTGCTGCAACTCGCCCTGCACGTTGATGGTGCCCATCGCGCCCAGGATGTCGGTGAGGCCGGCGCGGCGCACTTGGCGCGAGATGATCTTGGCGGCGAGGCAGATGTCGTAGAGCAGGTTCGACAGCTCACCCGTCGCTTCCGGGTGGAGCCGCTCCTGCTCCATGATGAATCGCTCGATCGTGATGACTTCAGTGGGTCCAAACACGCTGTCCATCGCTTTCGAGTGTGATCGTACCCTCGCGGTCAGTGCGGTGCACGTGGACGCCGTGGGCGACCAGCCGGGCCATCACCTCCGGCGCCGGGTGCCCGTACGTGTTGCGCGCCCCGACGCTGATCACGGCGACCTCGGGCCGGGCTTCATCGAGCCACGCGTCCGACGTCGCCGAGCGCGAGCCGTGGTGTCCGACCTTCAGGACGTCCACGTCTCCGACTTGACCCGCCAGTCGGTACTCCACCGGCAACCCCGCGTCGCCCGTCAACAGGAGCCGCACGTGCCCGTACTCGACGAGCAGCACGACCGACTCTTCGTTCGGGTCCGTCGTCTCGGCCGCCCAGGCGCTGTCCGGACTGAGAACCGTAAAGCGGACACTGTCGAGGTCCAGCCGGTCGCCCCGGCGCGCTGCCCGCCAGTGGGCGCCCGACGCCTCGCTCGCGGCCAGGAACTCGAGGTATGGGGCTTCGCCCAACGGCTCTCCGGGATCCAGCACCACGTCCACCGGAAACGCGCTCAGCACCGCCGGCAAGCCGCCAACGTGGTCCGCATGGGCGTGCGTGGCGACGATCGCCGCGAGGCGGACGGCTCCTTCCCTCCGCAGGAATGGGACCACCACGCGGCGCCCCGCATCCCGCCCCTCGTTGCGGGGCCCACCGTCCACCAGTACCCAACGTCCCGCAGGCGTGCGCAGCGCGATGGCGTCGCCTTGGCCGACGTCCAAGAAATGTACGGTAAGACAACGGCAATCAGAAAGGCGGGAAAAGGCGGAGAAAAGCGCAGTCCATGAAAGGAGAGCACCGATGAACGCGACGCGCGCCGCGATGAGCCACGGCCGGCGCGGCGTACGCCACAGCCACCACGCGACGACGAGCACGCCCAGCCAGAGAGCGGCGGCCAGCCACCCCGCCGTCATGACGGCGTGGCCGCCCGGGAGCGCGGCCGCCGCCCCGGCGACGAGATCCAACAACGCCAGGCAAAGTCCTGATCCCGCGGCGAGGAGTCCGGAAGACGTCAGCAGCGCGACGATGACGCCGGGGACCGCGACGGCCCCGAGCGGGATCGCCACGAGATTGGCGACGACCCCCACTGGTGCCACGGTGCCGAATGTGTACGCGCAAATCGGCGCGGTCACGAGCGTCGCCGCCACCGCCGGGGCGAACAGGCGCACGAGGCGGGGACTCCGCTCGGTGGCGCGCGCCGCCCAGATCACGGCCGCGACAGCGCCGACCGACAGCCACGCACCGACCGAGCGCACGGCCCAGGGATCGAGGCCGAGGACCACCAGGGCTGCGACGGCGATCAGCCCGCGCGGCGCCACGACGCGCTGTCGCAGGCGGGCGAAGCCGTCGAGCGCGAGCATCACCGCGGCGCGTGTGGCGGGTGCCGGCAAGCCGAGGAGCCAGCAGTACGCCGCGATCAACGTCGTGGCCGCGCCGAACCGCGCGCGCGGGCCGAGGCCCAGGGCCCGGAGCAACAGGCCGAGCCAGGCGGCGATGAATCCGACGTGCAGCCCGGAGATCGACAGGATGTGCGCCAGTCCGGAGCGGGAGTAGCGCTCCCGCAGCTCGGGATCGAGCTCGGCCGTCCGGGCAATGACCAGGGCGTCGACGAGCGGCGCGCGGCTCCCGAAGAGGCGCGCGCTGCGCGTGGCGATGCGGTCGCGCACGGCGCCGCGACCTCGCGGCGTGCCGTCGAGCATCCGCACGCGGCGCGCCACGAGGATGCCGCGATCAGCGTCACCCAACCAGCGGCCCGCGACGATCCAGGTCGTGCCGCCGCGCGCCGCGTGTCCCTCGGGCCAGCGCAGCGGCACGGAGCCGCCGCACGACGCGCGGGCATCGCCCTCGACGAGACCGCCCGCCCGAGCGACGGGATCGCGCAACCGCACGATCGCCGCGCGCGTGTGCGCTCCTCCGGCGCGCGCCCATACGCCCGCGCAGGTGACCGCCCGTTCTCGGCGGGCCGCCTCACCCCACAGGGCTCCCGCCACCAGGGCGATACCGACCGCCACCCCGACTGGAGCACGGCGATGGAGCACCGCAGCGCCCAGCAGGACCGGCAGTCCCGCGTACAGCGCACCGCGTACTGCGTACCCGTCGAGCGCCGCAAACAACCCGGCGCCGAAGGCGATCGTTATCCAAAGAATCGGCGGGCGCACCGAATGGGGCCCGCGTCAGGCTACAGCTGGACGGGTTTCGCTCCGCAGCGTGGCGCCAAAGCGACCTTGCGGAAACCCTCGAGCAGCGCGACGTCGAGCTTCGCCTTTTCCTGATCGCTGCCGAGTGACAGCTCGGTGAGAATCTCGCCCTGTCGGGTGGAGACATAGTGCGGCGGCAGGCGATTCAAGGCGAACACCAGCACGTCGCCGCGGCACGTGTCGCAGCCGCAGAACGTCGGCAGCTTCTCGCGCAGGCTGGCGTACTCGCGCTGCACGATCTCCCACGAGACGTTGGTGACGCTCATGAGACCGGCCCCGCCGTGAACGTCGATCCGGTCGTACCCGTAAAGCGGACCTGCTGGTACGTCCCCAGCCACTCGTCGGGCCCTTCGACCAGCGCAATCTTGTTGGTGCGCGTGCGCGCTTGCAGCAGGCCGCCCCGTTTCGCCCGTCCTTCGACGAGCACTTCGTGTGTGCTGCCCACGAGACCGATGTTCTTCCGCTTGGCCCCAGTGCGGACGAGGGCGATGAGCCGCTCCAGGCGCTCGGCCTGAACCTCCTCGCTGACGTGGTCCTTGAGCCGCACCGCGGGCGTGCCCTCCCGCACCGAGTACTTGAAGGTGTAGGCATCATCGAAGCCGACCGCGGCGACGAGCGACAGGGTCTCCTGGAACTCGTCCTCCGTCTCGCCCGGGAATCCCACGATGATGTCGGTCGAGAGGGCGATGCCGGGGACCGCCTGCCGCAGCGCGTCGACGACCTCGAGGAACCGGTCCCGGTCGTAGCGCCGCAGCATCCGTTTGAGCACGCGCGAGCTGCCGCTCTGCACGGGCAGGTGCACGTGCTCGCAGACCGCGGGCGTGGCCGCCATGGCGTCGAGCACCCGCGGCGTGAAGTCCGTGGGATACGGGGATGTGAAGCGCACGCGGCGGATGCCGGGCACGGCGCCCACCGCCCGGAGCAGGTCGGCGAAATCGTGCTCGCCGTCGTGATAGCTGTTGACTGTCTGACCAAGGAGCGTGACCTCGCTGGTGCCGGATTCGGCGAGGCGGAACACCTCGCTCACCACGTCGGCCAACTTGCGACTCCGCTCCGGCCCGCGCGTCATCGGAACGATGCAGAAGGTGCACCGATAATCGCAGCCGCGCTGCACGGTCACGAACGCCGAGAACCGGTCCGCCCGTACCGGTGGGACGTCCTCGTAATGCTCCCAGGCCTTGAACTCGACCTCCGCCGCCCGCTCGCCGCCGCGCGCGCGCGCGATCAGCTCGGGGAGGCCGCGGTAGCCGTCCGGACCGATCACGAGGTCCACCTGCGGCACGCGCTCGAGCAGTGTCGGGCCCAAGCGCTGCGCCATGCAGCCGACCACGCCGAGCACGTCGCCGGGACGTTTGTGACCCTTGAGCTCGCCCATGCGCCCGAGCACGCGTTGCTCCGCATGATCGCGCACGGCGCAGGTGTTGACGAGCATCACGTCCGCGACGGCCGGATCGTCGGTGCGGACGTATCCCGCCCGCGCGAGGACGCCGAGCATCAGCTCGGAATCCGAAACGTTCATCTGGCAGCCGTAGGTTTCGATGTAGATGCGCGGCATGATCAGTCCACGATGAGGTCGAAGCGAGGGCGCCCGTCCCACCGATCGGTAGGAAGATAGACCGACAAGTAGTCTTCCGTCAGGACGTCCACCCGCCCGCCTCCCCGCCCCGATACCACGCCATCCGCTCGCTGCCCCAGGCGCGCGGCGCGGTAGGCGCGCGCCTGGGCCTCCCCCAGCTCGCGGAGCGCCTGCGCCCGCGCGTTGATCACGCCGGCCGGTACCGATCCGGCAGCCTCGCCGCGGCGGCGTCGGGTCGCGCGCTGAAGGGAAAGACGTGCAGGTAGGAAAAAGGCAAGGCGCGTAAGAGCGCAACAGAGGCGCGGTGGTCCACCTCCGTCTCCCCCGGAAATCCGGCAATGACGTCGGCACCCAGACCGAACAGATGTAGGGGCGCAGCATGCTGCGCCCCTACGCGCATGGGCGTAGTCACGCCGGCGGCCCGAAGCACCGTGTCCGGATCCGCGTTCGCCACTACCGCCCGCACCGATGGCAACGCCGCGATGCTGCCGTCATCCAAGACGGCGGCGCAGCCCATGACGATGGTCTCGGCGTGGCTGGTGCGCGACACGGCGCGCACCAGCCGGCGCAACTTTGTTTCGCTTTCGTGGGTGACGGTGCAGGAGTTGACGACGGCGAGATCCGTGGCGGGGTCGTCGACGACAACCGCGCCCTGATCGGTGAAAGCCTGACGCACCAGCTCGGTATCGTACTGGTTGGCCCTACAGCCGAACGTGTGGAAATAGACGTTCACGGCCGCACGGTGAGCCCCAGCAAGAAGGTCCACACGCGCTCGGTCACGCCCGACCCACCCTTGCGCTCGAGCCGCTCGAGGCCGAAGTCGAGTCGCCCTCGCCCGCCCGAGAACTGTTTCCCGAGCCCCGCCGAGATGCCGAACTCCGTCGGCGCCTTGGGGCCCGGACCGAAGGCCAACTGCCCGCCGCGCACGCCGAGCCGGAGCGGCGACACGAGCGATCCGAGCTCGGTGCCGAGCGACCAGTTGAACGTGTCGTGGGCGTTGAGCCCCGCCCCCGCCCAGGAGCGCCAGGCCACGGCCGCGGCGAAGGCGGCCTCGGTCCCGGGGCGCCACCGCACACCGCCCCCGAACGAGAACGGCAGATCGTCGTCGGCGACCGTGCGACCCCGGATGTCGGCGCGCAGGTGGGTATCGGAGCGGGCCCACGCCGCCACCCGCAGGTCGGCATTGAGATCGAACAGCGCGCTCGCCGAGCCGCCGAGCCCATGGTAGGCGACCTCGTCACGCGCGTTGGAGGTGCGGTAGGTCGTGCTGTCGTCGAAGCGGCGTATGGCGGTCACCTGCGTCGAGCCGGTCAGGCCGTGCAGCGCGAACCCCAGCGCCAGGTTCTTGTGGACCCGCGCGGCGAGGGCGATGCGCAGATCCGTGACAGCGCCGTCGCTCGTGACCTCGTCGGTGACGGGTTCCGGGTTGCCGCGCACGTCGATCGTATCGCGGGTCGTGACCCCAAAACTCCGGTCGAGGTACGTCGAGAATCCCCCGGAGATGACGAGGCGCGGCGAAATCGGTCCGGCGATGAGGAACGCGGGAAAGCGCGCTCCGCGCAGGGAGTTGGATTGCGTGCCGAAGTCCACCGTACGCCACGAGGTCCCACCGGTGACGCTGGCCGTCACCCGTCGCACGTCGGCGATGGACGCGTCGAGGAGCGGGGAGTAGGGGTCGAACGGCGCGAAGGCGCCGCCGGTGGCGCGGGCGCGCACGCTCTCCCCGCGGCCCGGCGTGCCGAGCCCGCGAATGCCGAACTGCGAGTCCTGGGCGCGCACCGACGTTGGCGCCGCGAGCGCGAGGGCTCCGAAAGCGGTCAGGAGGACGAGTGAGGCGCGCGTCATGGAGTCCCGAAGGCGTAGCGCCGGACGTACGTGATGTGCAAGGCCGGCCGGAAAGCGGGCGTCCGCGTGGAATAGAAGCGAATCTGCGCGTACGTCGCGGCCTCGGCGGTTTGCAACAGCATGAAGGCGGTTGTGGCGGCGGTGTCGAGTGCCCAGGCGCGAATGAGATCGGTCATCTCCATGCGCACGGTATCGGCCACGTTCAGGTGGATCGTCTTCGCGCTGAAGAAACTCGAGCTCGTGCTGAGCGGTGACTTCGCGCCCAGATCCGCGACGACGGGCTCCGCGACGATGGTGAACGAATCGCTGGCGGCGCCCGCCACGGGCCCCACCGGGACCAGGATCAACGTCGCGCGCACGACGTCGGCGGAGTCGCGCAGGATCTCCGGGATCGCGACCCGCAGCAACGAGCGCGCCGCCGGCGCCCCGCCCACCGCGAGGTTGGAGTCGATGGGCGGCGTGGACGGCGAGAACACGAACGTGTCGAAGGTCGCGGCGCGCTCGGCAGTGACCTGCACCGGGGCGGCGTTCGTATCGGGGTACGTGTAGAACCACTTCAGCGTGGCGCTGCGATCGCTCTCGACGGACCCCAGCCCGATGCTGGCCAGCGTGTCCGCGGCGACGCGCACGCCATACGCAACCCTCCCCGAGTCTGCCGCGACGTATCGCGCCTGCGTCGTGTCGAAGTGGAAGAACAGGATGAGCGTGGAGTCGGCCCCCACCTGGACAACGTGCCCGGCCGAGTCCGTCTGGATCGTGTCGCCCCAGATGCGCAACGTCACCGTGTCGGTGATCTCCGGACTCGCCAGCAAGGCGCTCACGTTTACGCTGTCGACGATCGAGTCGGTGAACGCCGGCACTACCTGGCCGAACGTCGTCGTGGAATCGAGGCCGAGCGGCAGACGGTAGACTTTGACCCACAGGTTTTTCGAGGCCGTGTCGCGCCGAATGATGTTGAACCGCAGCCGCGCCGAATCGATCGTGATCGGCACGGTCGACGTATCGGGAGCGGGCCGGTTGGTCACGCGCGGAGGCACCGACCCGTTCAACTGAAAGATCGCCCGGCTGTCGATCATCCCGGGGACGTCGGCGACTCCGAGCCCCGCGCCCTGGCTCGCCTCGCGGTAGCCGCTGAACGCCGAATCGCGCACGATCATGTCCGCGAAGATCGTGTCCACGACCGAGATCTGTCCGCCGGGGCAGTAGTCCGGGCACACCCCCGGCGCCGTGGCCTGCTCGGTACAGGCGCCCAGCGCGAGCAGCAGGGCCAATCGAATGGGGCGGCGCGTCACCGGTCGAGGCTCTCCTTCGTGAAGGCATCGGGCAACAGCGCGGCGAGGGTCCAGCGACGCTCGCTGGACGGACCCGCCGCAATCACTTCCAGGTCGAGACCGAACTCGGCGAGCAGCTGGCGGCAGGCCCCGCAGGGCGCCGCCGGAGGCTCGACCTCGGTCGTGACCGCCACGCGCCGCAGCGACCGGGCGCCCGCCGCGACGGCGGCCCCCAACGCCATCCGCTCGGCGCAGATCGTGAGGCCATACGACGCACTCTCGACGTTGCACCCGACGAAGACGCGGCCGTCCGCCGCTTCGATCGCCGCCCCCACGCGGAACTCGCTGTACGGAGCCCAGGCGTTGCGCATCGCGTCCCGGGCCCGGCCGATCAAGTCCGTCACGCCCATGCCTCCCCGAGGAACGACGTCCCGGCCGCGAGCCGCGTCACGCCGAAGTATTCCGCCACGGTCTGGCCCAAATCGGCGAAGGTGCGCCGCACGCCGAGCGCCACCGGCTGTACCCGCGGTCCCAGGACCAGCACCGGCACTACTTCCCGGGAGTGATCGGTGGACGGCGTCGTCGGATCGTTGCCGTGGTCGGCCGTCAGAATGACCAGATCATCGCGCCGCAGCCGCGCGATCAGGCGGGGCAGCCAGGCGTCGAGCTCGTTCAGCCCCTGATGAAACCCCGCCACATCGTTCCGGTGCCCCCACGTCTGGTCGAATTCGATCACGTTCACGAACACGAACCCCGACTCCAGGTCGTCCAGCGCCCGCTCGATCAGCCGGTAGGCATCGGCATTCGTCGGGGTGTGCTCACTCGTGATGTTCCGGGCGGCGAACAGGTCGTCCACCTTCCCGATCCCGACCCTGGGGACGCCCGCTTCCGCCAGCCGGTCGAGCAGCGTAGTCCCGACCGGCTCGAGCGAGAAGTCCCGCCGATGGGCTGAACGGCGGTACGCCCCCGGCTCCCCCACGAACGGTCGAGCGATCACCCGGCTGACGGTATGCTCGCCGATCAGCATCTCGCGCGCGACCTCGCACGCCTGGTACAGCTCGTTCAACGGAACCGTCTCTTCCTGGGCGGCGATCTGGAACACGGAATCCGCGGACGTATACACGATCCACTTTCCGGTCCGTTGGTGCTCCGCCCCGAGCTCGGCGATGATCGCCGTGCCGGATGCCGCCTTGTTGCCGAGCCAGCCCCGTCCAGTGCGCCGTGCGAATTCGTCGAGCAGCGCCGGGGGAAATCCGTTGGGATAAGTCCGAAACGCCCGCTCGAGCAGGACGCCGCAGATCTCCCAGTGCCCCGTGGTGCTGTCCTTTCCGGGCGACGCCGGCTGCGCCACACCGTGGGCCGCCGTCGGTCTGACTCCGGGCGCAAGCCCGGAGATCGGCCGATCTTTCCCTAACCCCAGCTTCTCCAAGTTTGGCAATTGCAGCCCACCCACCGCTCGCGCGACGTTTCCCAGCGTGTCCGAGCCTTCATCCCCGTAGGCCGCGGTGTCGGGTGCTGGACCGATCCCCAACCCGTCCAGCACGATGATTGCTGCCCGCTTGGTCACCGGTATACCCGAGACAACCGCTGGCCCAACCCTGCCAGAAGCTCGTGCGGCAACTCATCGCTCCACGCGGCGAATTCGTTGAGCGCGATGCGCTCCTTAGCCTCCGCCCCAACGATCGTCGCGGTGTCCCCCACCTGCACCTCGATCGCACCGGTTTCGACGAGCGTCATGTCCATCTGCACGACTCCGACGATCGGGCAGCGCTTACCGCGCAACAGGACTTGGGCCTTCCCACGAACGCCCACGTCGCGGCGAATGCCGTCGGCGTAGCCGATGCCGAGGGTCGCGACCACGGTGTCGCGGGGCGCGACCCAACTGGCGTTGTAGCTGACACTCTCGCCTTTGCGCACCCGGCGCACGCTCAGCACGCGCGCCCGGATGCTCACCACCGGCTGCGGCTGCTCCAATGCCGCACCCAGCGACCCGCCAAACAGAAACACGCCCGGCCGTACGAGATCGAAGCCGAACGCCTTGCCACGCAGCGCCGCGGCGCTATTGGCGACATGCAGCAGGGTCGGCCGCCGCGGCAAGCGTTCCACGGCGGCCAGAAAGCGCTCCAACTGCCGCTCGGCCGAGTCGTCGGTCCGATCGGCGGAATGAAAGTGCGTGTAGCACCCTTCGAACGCCGGCGTGTCCACCGCCTCACCCAGCTCGTCCACCTCGTCCCAGCGCACCCCGGCGCGGCCCATGCCGGTGTCGATTTCCACGTGGAACGGACGCTCGCCTCGGGTGGTCCACTCGAGGATGCTGCCGGCGTCGCCCAACGCCGGCGTGAGTTGGTGGAGATCGTATTGGTCGAACAACTGAGCACGCGTGGGCATGAACACGAGGATCGGTCGCGTGATGCCGCCGGCTCGCAGCTCGGCGCCCTCTTCGATCGTGGCGACGCCGTAGCCCCACGGATCGACTTGCTCCAGCGCCCGCGCGATGGCCACCGCGCCAAGTCCGTACGCGTTCGCCTTCACCACCGGGAGCAGCTTTGCACCCGCGATGCGCGCGACCGTGCGGGCATTCTCCACGAGGGCACCCAAGTCCACATCGATCCACGCCCGGCTGCCCGATTTGCTCATTGACACCGTATCTTAAGGCGGGCGTATGATACCCGGCTCGGAGGCTAAATGCAAGGCGATTCAGCGCTTGGACGTGCTCTCTCGCTCGTCCGCGACTTGCGGACGCGCTGTCCCTGGGATGGTGCGCAGACCCCCCAGACCTTACGTCCCTACCTCGTGGAGGAAGCCCTCGAACTGGATCATGCGATTCAGTCCGACGACCCCGAGGCACTGCGGGACGAGCTCGGTGACGTGCTGCTGCATCTCGCGTTCCAGATCGTGATCGCGGAAGAGCGATCGCAATTCAACGCCGAGGTGGTGACGCGCTCACTCGAAGAAAAAATGTGGCGGCGGCACCCGCATCTCTACGCAGGGGCCCAGGGCGCGGACCACGCCGGCTGGGAACTGGTCAAGCGGCGCGAACCCCGCGCAGGGGGCAAGCGCGGGACCCTGGCGGGACTCCCGCCCACGCTACCGGCGCTGCTCGCCGCCTACCGTTTGCAGGAACGCGCGGCGGGAGTGGGGTTCGACTGGCCCGACGCCGCCGGGCCGATGGCGAAAGTGCAGGAAGAGACCGCGGAGGTCGCGCGGGCGGCGGAGGAAGGGCGAACGGAGCAGGTCGAGGAAGAGGTTGGCGACCTGCTGTTCGCGGTCGTGAACCTCGCGCGCAAACTCAACGTCGAGCCGAACGCGGCGCTGGAGCGGGCCAATCAGAAGTTCACGCGCCGTTTCGAGGGGGTCGAGGCGCTCGCCGAGGAG
>Ga0193725_1000389_pt1 | contig 13356 bp, 11 predicted proteins | sample H2a2metaG_FD_143058 | JGI IMG/M metagenome (GOLD analysis project Ga0193725, IMG submission 143058) | Soil microbial communities from a riparian zone of the East river system, Colorado, United States - H2a2 | ecosystem: Environmental > Terrestrial > Soil > Riparian zone | place: USA: East River... | reverse complement strand
GTTGCTGACCGAGAAGGATCGGACGGCGGGGGAGATCGCCGAGCAGTTCCCGATCGCGTTCGCGTCCGTGTCGCACCACCTGGGCGTGCTCAAGGCGGCGAACCTCGTCGCCACCGAGCGCGAGGGCCAGTTCATCCGGTATCGGCTGAATACCACGGTCTTTCAGGAAGTCGTGCGGTACTTCATGACCCGCTTCGGCGGGGAGGGAGACAAGAATGCGTAGCCGTTGGTTTGGTCTCGTGGTTGCGGCCGTGGCCGTGGCAGTGTCCATCTGGGCCTACCCGCAGCTGCCACCCACCGTGGCGACGCACTGGAATGTGCGCGGCCAGGCGGACGGGTTTTCCAGCCGCACCGTCGCGGTCGCGATCATGCCGCTCGTCATCATCGGGCTGACCGGATTGTTGAACGTATTGCCCAGGCTCGACCCACGGCATGCGAACTACGCCAAGTTCATCGGGACGTATTGGCTGATCGCGAATGCCGTCATCCTCTTCATTCTGGTTGGGCATGGGATGATCATCGCCACCGGTCTCGGCTATCCCGTGAAGGTCGACCGGTTCATGCCGATCGGTGTGGGCTTGCTCTTGATCGTCCTCGGCAACTTCCTCACGCGCGTCGAGCCCAACTGGTTCATCGGTATTCGCACGCCCTGGACGCTCTCGAGTGATACCGTCTGGCGCAAGACGCATCGCACCGGCGGGGGGCTAATGGTCCTCGGAGGCTTCGTCATCGCGGCGTCCGTCTTTCTGCCGCAGGGCGCCTTCCTGCCTCTGCTCATCGCGGCGATCCTCATCATGGCGGTGATTCCGATCGTGCAGTCGTACATCCTCTGGAAACGGGAAAAACATGATCGTCCTTAGTCTCGCCCTGGTGGCACTGACGCTACAGAATGCCGACACCATACCACCGGCCGTAGCTGTCGAGTCTCCCTACACGATCCACAGCGGCACGCTCGAGCTGGGCGGGACGCTCACGGTGCCCCGTGGCGCGACCGGCCGCGTGCCTGTCGTCGTCATCATCGCCGGCTCCGGTCCCACCGATCGCAACGGCAATTCGCTCATGGGGATCCGGCCCAACTCTTACGCGCAGCTCGCGTGGCGACTCGCCGAGCGTGGCATTGCGTCACTGCGCTACGACAAACGCGGGATGCCCGGCACGAAGGGCACGTTCGACCTGACGAAAATGACGCTGGATGATTTTGCGGCCGACGCGCGTGCCGCGGCAGAATCGCTGGCGCACGACGCCCGGTTTACCCGTGTCCTTCTGCTCGGGCACAGCGAAGGATCCTCGCTTGCGCTCATAGCGGCGCGGGCCGGTCCCCCGGTCACCGCTGTGATCAGCGTATCGGGGTTGGGCCGACCGCTTGGTGTCGTGCTCCGCGAGCAGCTCGGCCGGCAGTTCGACGCTGCTACGCTGGTCCGCTACGACACCGCCATGGCGCAGTATCTCCGCGGCGATCAGCCGAAGGACGTGCCGCCGCAGCTCGCACCCCTCTTTGTCCCGATCAACTTTTCGTTCATGAGGTCACTCTCGTTGTTCGATCCGCCAGCGGCGATCAAGGCGGTCCGTCAGCCCGTGCTGATCGTACAAGGTGGGCGCGACCTGCAAGTCACCGTCGCCGATGCCGAGCGGCTTCATGCGGCCAGGCCTGACGCACAGCTCGTCGTCGTGCCGTTGGCGAATCACGTGCTGAAGCAGTCGACTGACACGACGCTGCAAGGCCAAATGCCGACCTATCAGAACCCCGCGGTGCCAATCATGCCGGACGTGGTGAGCGCAATCGCGGATTGGATTCTCAAGCCAACGCACGGAGTAGGACGCCCTTGAGGTAGCCGGTCTCGGGCACATTGAGCAGCTCCGGATGATCGGAGGAGGCACCGGTGCCGGCGATGAACTGAATGCGGCGGCCGGAGTCGCGTGCGGCATCCACCAGCATCGCGTTGAAGGTGTCTCGGCTCACATGATACGAGCATGATGACGTAAACAGCACGCCGTCCGGCGCCAGGATCTTCATCGCCCGGAGATTGATTTCCTTGTAACCCGCGACGGCGCGCTCGAGGTTGGCTTTCGTCTTGGCGAACGCCGGCGGATCAACCACGATCGTGTCGAACCGTTCGCGGCGCCGCTCGAGCTCGCGGACCAAGTCGAACGCGTTCCCCTCCTGCCAATTGATGTTGCCAATCCCGTTGAGGCGGGCGTTTTCGGCGCCGCGCGCCAGCGCCTCGGTGCTCTGGTCAACCGCGAGCACCTCTTTGGCATGGCGCGCGAGATGCAGCGCGAACGAGCCGTGGTAGGTGAAGAGATCGAGGGCGCGGCCGCCCGCGCGCGTGTGCCGTCCGACCAGCGCGCGGTTCTCGCGCTGATCGAGAAACGCGCCCGTTTTCTGTCCCGACCACGGCGCCGCCAGGTACTTCAAACCGTCCTCGACGACCTCCACAACCTCGGGAACCTGGCCGAAGGCCAACAGAACCTCCGCAGGCAGGCCCTCGTGGCGCCGTATCCCGGCATCGTTGCGGAGCAGGATGCCCTCGGGAGCGAGCGCCGCCGTTATTCCCGCGAGCACGTCCGCGCGCGCCGTCTCCAGCCCCGCCGAGAGCAGCTGCGCGACGATCCACGGTCCGTACTTGTCGATGATGAGCGACGGCAGGCCGTCGCCTTCGGCGTGCACGACGCGCCACGCACTTGCCTGAATTCCGTTGCGGCGACTTGCGGCTGCCGCGATGCGCGCGGTCCACCACGGCGCATCGATGGCTTCGTTGCCGCGCGTGAGGAGGCGGAGCCGGATCTCGGAGCTCGGTGAGTAGAGCGCCAGGCCGAGGAATTTGCCTTTGCGATCGGTGACGGGAACGATGCCTGGCTTCTTGTCAGGCTCGTCAGCAACGTCGCTGCGGTAGATCCACGGATGACCCTGCTTCCAGCGTTCTGCCCCGCGAGCAGTGACTTTGACCGTCATCGGTCCGGACGCAGCTTCGCCGCTTCCCGCAGGTAGATATGTTTCAGCGCCTGCTGCGGCTTGGCCGTGTAGAAATGCAGCAGGACCCGGATGCAGCGTTTCAAGCCAGTGGGCACGGCGACTTCCGCGGCCCCGAGGAGCGGCACGTCGGTCCAGCCGAGCCCGCGGGCTGCGCGAGCGGGATACTCGGCGGTGAGGTCTGGGGACGACGTGAAGATCGCGCTCTCCACGTCTTCCGGCGCGAACCCGTTCGCTTCCTGAAGCGCGGAGAGCAGCTCCTCCGTCGCCTCGAGAACCGCTTCACTCGTGTTCGCGGTCGCCGTGGTCGCTCCACGCAGGCCGCGCAGGATCTTGGTCATGGCACTTGCCGATCAGTTGTGCTTGATGGTGATCACCGATCCCGTCCTCCTCAAGGGGCGGGATGCGGTGGCCGTCCTGCGCCAGGCGGTCGCCGGTGGCGCGACGATGGTGCAGGTGCGGTGGAAAGATGGCACGCCGGCGCAAATCCTGGAGTTGACCCGGGCGCTGGTGTCGGCCCTACCGGTTCCCGTCCTGGTCAATGACCGCGTGGATATCGCGCTGGCCGCCGGCGCGGCCGGCGCGCACTTGGGCTGGGATGATCCGCCCCTCGACGCCCAGCGTCCGCATTTGCCGGCCGGGTTTCTGCTCGGGATCTCCGTGGGGTCGCCGGACGAGGCAGCGCGAGCTCCTGCTACCGCCGATTACTGGAGCGTCGGGCCCTGCTTTGCTACGCCCACCAAGCCTGACGCTGGCCCAGCGCTCGGCCCGGACGGCTTTGCGGCGCTCGCGAGACTAGCGCCCGAGAGCTGTCCCGTGATCGGGATCGGGGGCATCGCGGTCGCGAATGCTGGCCTGATCAAAGGCGCTGGAGCGGTCGGTGTTGCGGTGATCGGTGCGGTGCTGACTGCCCCGGATCCGGAATCCGCGACCCGGGAGCTGAACAGGGCACTTCAGTAACCCCTACCGCCCCCTACCGCCGCTGTCTCACCCGTCTTATCGCCGCCAAGTGGTCGTTGTACGTCGCGGAGAAAATGTGCTTCCCGTCCGGCTGCGCGACGAAAAAGAGGTAGCCGGTCGGGGCCGGATATAGTGCCGCGATGATGCTTGAGTCGCTGGGTTGCGTGATGGGGCCCGGCGGCAGTCCGGGATTCAGGTAGGTGTTGTACGGCGACCGTATCTGTAACTGCTTCTCCCACACCCGCCGCATGCGGCGGCCGTGGGCGTAGATGATCGTCGGATCGGCCTGCAACGCCATTCCGCGCTTGAGCCGGTTGTGGTAGACGGCAGAGACGTACGGCCGATCGGGACGGTACCGCACCTCCGCCTCGATGATGGACGCAAGCGTCACGATCTCGTGCTGCGTCATGTGCAGCTGATTGAGCCGCACATCCCACTCGGGCTGCCAGCGCGCGATGAATTCGTGGGTCATGAGCTTCACGAGGTCGCGCGCGCGCATGCGCATCGGCACGACGTACGTCGTGGGATACATGTAGCCGTCGACGCCCGCGGGGCTGCGCTGAATGCCGAGCTCGCGCTCCAGCGACGTGTCGCGCATGGCGACCATGAAAGAGTCGCGCGGTACGCCCAACCAGGAACGGGCCCGTTCGGCGACCTCAAATCCCATCATGCCTTCGGTGACGGTGAAGCGCACTTCGAGTCCGCGGCCACTCTTCAGCGTGCTGACCACGCTGCTCCAACTCTCGTCCTTCTCGAAGGTGTAGACGCCGCTCTTCAGGTTGGAGGGCAGTCCCCGCATTCTCGCGTAGAGACTGAACCAATCTCGGGCTTTGATTACGCCACGCGACTCGAGCGAGTCGAGCGCCTGGTAATAGGTGGCGCCGCGGGGGATGATGACCATCGTCTTCTCGGCGACGGAGCGATACTGCGCGTCCTGCTCGCCACCGCAGGCGGTCACGAGGACCAGCAGCGGCCACGCACGACGCACGACGTACCACGCACGGCGTCTCACAGCGCCGTGCCCTTTCGGGCGTCGAGATAGTGCTGCAACAGCAGCGCCGCGGCCATCGCGTCGACGTCTGCTTTGCGCCCGCGCGTCGAGCCGCCCATTTCCCGGACGGCGGCCAGCACCCGCGCCGTGGTCATTCGCTCGTCCCACATGGTCACCTCCAGCCCCTCGTCTACGCGCCGTTTGATAGCATCGGCGAGCTCCCGGGCGGCGTGAGCGGCATCACCTTCGGCCCCCGCCTCATCTAACGGCAGACCGACGATAATACCGACGACCTGATTTCGCGTGATGTGGTCGAGCAGCTGCGCCATGGGAAATCGCTTCCCGGCGCGGCGGGTGAGCGTGGTGAGCGGTTGGGCAAGCGTCTGGGTCTCGTCGGACAGGGCGAGGCCGATCCGGCGCTCGCCCCAATCGACGGCGAGAAGCCTGCCTTTCACCCTTGCGACATCGTCTGGAAGAACTCCGCGTTCGTTTTCGTGCGCTTGAGCCGCTCGAGCAGGAACTCGATCGCCTCCACGGGCGGCATGTCGGACAGGAAGTTCCGCAGCAGGTAGACCTTGTTGAGCTCTTCCTTGCTGAGCAGCAGCTCTTCTTTGCGGGTGCTGGAGCGCTGGACATCGATCGCCGGGAAGGTCCGGCGCTCGGCGATACGCCGGTCGAGAATGACTTCGGAGTTGCCGGTGCCCTTGAACTCCTCGAAGATGACCTCGTCCATGCGGGAGCCGGTATCGATCAGCGCGGTGGCCAGAATCGTCAGCGAGCCACCGCCCTCGATGTTGCGCGCGGCGCCAAAGAAGCGCTTGGGCTTCTGGAGTGCATTGGCGTCGACACCACCCGACAGGATCTTGCCCGAGTGCGGCACCACGACGTTGTGGGCGCGACCCAGGCGGGTGATCGAGTCGAGCAGAATCACCACATCCTTGCCATGCTCGACCAGGCGCTTCGCCTTTTCGATCACCATGTCGGCGACCTGCACGTGCCGGTCCGCCGGCTCGTCGAACGTGGACGAAACGACCTCCACGTTCGGCCCCTTCACGTTCTCCTCCATATCGGTCACCTCTTCGGGCCGCTCGTCGATCAGCAGCACGATCAGGTAGACCTCAGGATGATTCTCGATGATGGAGTTGGCGAGCTTCTGCATCAGGATGGTCTTGCCGGCCTTAGGCGGCGAGACGATCAGGCCACGCTGGCCTTTGCCGATGGGCGACAGAATATCCATCACGCGCATCGACACATCGCCGTCTTTGCGCTCGAGCTTGAGCTGCTGTTCCGGATAGCGGGGCCGCAGGTTGTCGAAGGCGACGCGGTGTTTGGCTTTCTCCGGCTCCTCACCATTGACGACTTCGACCTTCAGCAGCGCGAGGTAGCGCTCGCCTTCCTTCGGCGGCCGCACCTGTCCCGTGATCGTGTCGCCGGTGCGCAGATCGAACCGCTTGATCTGACTCGGCGAGACGTAGATGTCGTCGGGACCGTAGAGGTAGTTCCAGTCGGCGCTACGAAGGAAACCGTAGCCTTCCGGCAGGATTTCGAGCACGCCCTCGCCGCGCAGAACTGTCTCGGAATCGAGGAGTGATTGCTCGATGCGGAAAATGAGATCCTGCTTGCGGAGCCCAGAGTAGTTGGTGATGTTCAGGCTCTCGGCCATCGCGTGTAGTTCCGCGACGGACTTTCTCTTTAATTCGGCGATATCCACGTGTGCTTCGGCTCCGTTTGCGCTATGGCGGGGAAAACCCGGGATGGGGGACTGTTCTCGTTGATAATGGAAACTTGGAGTTATGGGGGTGTGCGAACGCTCAAGTATAGTACGCGCTCGTGAGCCTCACAAGGTTCCTGCTGGTGTGGCGAACCACACCCCTCCACGACCGCGAAGTTGTTGACGCACTTGTAGATCCGGCCCACGCCGAGCCGTCCGCGGGACTCGCGGCAGCCCTCCGCGAATGGCCAGGAACGTACTACTGGTCGAGCGAGCAGGATGGCCGCCATCTCGTACTGACGCGTCCCACTATCAAGCCACGGGAATCGTGGCTGTTGCACCTGCTGCTGTTCGCCGGGACGCTGTTTCTGACCACGATGTCCGGCGCGCTTCTCGCCGGCGGACTCCCCCCCGATTTCGGGGTGCTCTACAATCCGACAGGCTGGAACCTCGCCTTTTTCCGTGGCTGGGCGACCGGGTTTTCCTTCTCGCTCCCGCTTCTCGCCATCCTCTTTTGCCACGAGATGGGTCACTACCTGACGGCGCGCCATTACCAGGTGAACGTGTCGCCGCCCCATTTCCTCCCCGGACCGCCGCCACCGATCGGAATCGGGACGCTCGGCGCCTTCATTCGGCTCCGAACGATTCTCAATGATCGTCGGCAACTCCTCGATGTCGGCGCGGCAGGACCGATTGCCGGCTTCGTCGTCGCCCTCCCCGTACTGTGGCTTGGGCTCGCCCACAGCCAGGTGGTGGCTGCGGAGCCAGGCGCGACGGGAATGCAGGTTTGGCACGGGGGAATGCCGCTGGGGGATTCAGCTGTGACAGTGCTGCTTCGGCACTTCACCCACACAGCAGGCGCGGTAGTGCTGAGCCCGCTGGCCCTCGCCGGATGGTTAGGCATGTACGTCACCATGCTCAACCTGCTTCCCATTGCGCAGCTCGATGGGGGGCACATCGTCTACGCCGGCTTCCCGCGCGCCCAGCGCCACGTCGCCCGATTCTTTTTTGTGCTCGTCCTCCTGCTCGGATACCTATCGAAGAGTTGGTTCATCTGGGCGTTCGTCGTGCTGATGCTTTCGCGCGGTCAGTTTGGCCATCCCCCCGTGCTGGACGCCTACCGTCCGCTTCCCAAATCGCGAATCTGGCTGCTGGTGGCGAGCCTCGTCCTTTTCGCGCTCACGTTCACGCCTGCGCCGTCGCCCTGACGGCGACGCTGAGGAGACTCCTATGGCGACATATCAGCTCCGACCCCTCTCCATCGGCGAGGTCCTGGACGGCGCGCTCGTGCTGCTGCGGCGCCACTTCGGGCTGGTCCTGGGCATCGCCATCGTGTGCGAAGGCATCCCGACGGCAATGGATGTCTACATCGATCTCACGGGTGGCGCGTCGCAGAATCCCGGCTTGAGCCTGCTGGACCGTTTGCTGACGCTCGTGGGGAGCGTGCTCGTGACCGGTGCGACGGTGCGCGTCGTGTCGGAGGCCTACCTCGGCCAGTCGCCCCTGTTCGGCGAGGCGATGCGCTTCGCGGGCAGCAGGTTCGGAACGATCCTCGGCGCAAACATCATGAGTGGGTTCCTGACGGTCCTGGCTCTTTTGGCGCTCGTCATCCCCGGCATCGTCGTGGCGTGCGGCTACTCCGTCGCGGCGCAAGCGGCCGCCCTGGAGTCGGGCTCGTCCAGCGAGGCGTTGCGGCGCTCCTGGGAGTTGACGAAGGGCTTCAGGTGGAAGGCGCTGGGGCTGGGGGTCGTATCGATCGGTCTGATCCTGGTCGTGTTCGTCGGAGCCGGAGTGCTGGGAGGCATCCTGGGAGGGTTGATGGGCGGACTGGATGTGGTCCTGGTGGTGATCGGCGCGTGTGTGTCGATGCTCATCTATCCGGTGATTTCCTGCGTCTTCACCGTCTTCTACTACGACCTGCGGGTCCGCAAGGAAGGCTTCGACCTCGAAATGCTGAGCCAAGCCCTTGCATAGCTCCTAGCCGCCGCACGGGTCGGGGGCTAGCATAGTGGCAACTCCACCCTGGTGTATACAATGCGGTATACCTCCGTCGTCCTTGGTTTGCTGTGTTGCCCCATCCTCGCGTACGCACAGGGCACGCGCCTGCTCCGGCAACCGACGGTGAGCAATACGCAGATCGCGTTCGCGTACGCCGGCGACATCTGGGTGGCGAGCCGCGACGGGGGCGACGCGAAGCGTCTGACGAGCTTCCCGGGCACGGAATCCAATCCACATTTTTCCCCGGACGGCAAGCAGATCGCCTTCAGCATGCAGTACGGCGGCAACACCGACGTCTACGTGATCGACGCGGCTGGCGGCGAGGCGCGGCGTCTGACGTGGCACCCGGGGCCGGACCTCGCGCGCGGTTGGTCGCCCGACGCGAAACGGATCATGTTCAGCTCCGCCCGCGTCAGCGCACCGTCCGTGGGGGTCCAACAGCTCTGGACGATCGCCGCGACCGGGGGTGTGCCCGAGCGCCTGCCAATCCCCGACGCGCTGCGCGGCTCGTTTTCCCCCGACGGGCAGCGGCTAGCCTACGAAAAGGTCTCGCGCTGGGACGTCGAGTGGCGCAACTACCGCGGCGGACAGACGCATCCGGTCACCATCTATACCGTCGCCTCGCAGGCGGTGGATACGCTGCCGTCACAAGGAACGCTCGACACTTGGCCGGTATGGATGGGTGACGCGATCTACTTCATTTCCGACCGCGATTGGGCCGCGAACATTTGGAAATACGACATCGCGTCCAAACAACTCACCCAGCTCACGCATTACAAAGACTACGACGTCAAGACGCTCGACGCGGGAAGCGGCGTCATCGCCTATGAAGAGGCCGGCTACCTCCATTTGCTCGAGCCGGCCAGCGGCAAGGACACGCAGCTCGCGATCACGTGCCACGGCGACTTTCCGTGGGCCGAGGCACGCTGGCTGGACGCCTCGAAATGGATCGAGTCGGCGTCGCTCTCGCCGAGTGGGGCCCGCGCGCTGTTCTCCGCGCGCGGTGAAGTCTTCTCCGTACCCGCCGAGAAGGGCGATGCGCGCAATCTGACGAGAAGCTCGGGGACTGCGGAGCGCACGCCTGTCTGGTCGCCTGATGGGAAGCAGGTCGCCTGGTTTTCCGACGCGAGTGGCGAGTATCGCCTCATGATCGGGACCCAGGAGGGCCTCAGCGCGCCGCGCGAGATCAAGTTCGAGCAGCCGACCTTCTATCATACGGCCGACTGGTCGCCCGACGGGAAGTACATCGCCGTCACTGACGAAGGGCTGAACCTGCTGCTGGTCGAGGTCGCGACGGGAAAAGTGACGCGGCTCGACACCGACACTTACGCACACCCGGAACGCACCTTTGAGCCGGCGTGGTCGCCCGACTCGAAGTGGCTCGCGTACTCCAAGCGGCTTCCCAGCCAGTTCCACGCGCTGATGGCCTACTCCATGGTGGAGAAGAAACCCTATCAGCTCACGGATGGCCTCTCGGACGCAGTCAGTCCGGCCTGGGATGCCGGCGGCAAATATCTCTACTTCCTCGCGAGCACCGACTTTGGGCTCTCGAGCGGCTGGCTCGATCTCAGCTCCATCGACCGTCACACGCGTCGCGGGGCCTACTTGATGGTGCTCGCGGCCGACACGCCGTCGCCGCTCCTGCCGGAAAGCGACGAGGAGGCGCGCGACACGACGTCGGGGGGGGCCGTCGATACGAGCAAAGCGAAGTCCCCCAAGGGTGCCATGAGCATTCGGATCGACCGCGCAGGGCTGAGCCAGCGCATCCTCGCCCTCGGTATGCCGGTGCGTGCCTACACGTCGCTCGCCGCGGGGAGCGAGGGCGTCGTGTTCGTCACCGAAGCGATCGAGAATCAGCCCGGCGCGACGTTGCATCGTTACGATCTCAAGAAGCGCAAGTCGGAGAGCTTTGCGTCGCCGGTGATGCGGTTCAGCCTGTCGCGCGACGGCAAGAAGCTGTTGTACCAGTCCGGTGAGTCGTGGATGATTGTCGGCACCGACGCGGCACCAATGCCGGGCGATGGGAAGTTCACGGTGGATTTGCAAATGCGGCTCGATCCACGGGCCGAGTGGCGGCAGATCTTCAAGGAGGCATGGCGCTTCGAACGGGACTATCTGTACGTCCCGAATCACCACGGGGCCGATTGGGACAAGGTCTGGACGATGTACGAGCCGTGGCTCGCGAACCTCGGCCACCGCTCCGATCTCACCTACATGCTCGACCTGCTCGGCGGCGAGCTGTCGCTGGGTCACACCTTCACCTTTGGCGGTGACACGCCGGCGATCGACACTGTGAAAGTCGGGATGCTCGGCGTCGACTTCGCGGTGGAGAACGGCCGCTACCGCGTGAAGCGGATCTTCTCAGGCGAGAACTGGAATCCGAATCTGCGCGCGCCGCTCTCGGCACCCGGGGTGAAGGCTCGTACCGGAGACTATCTCCTCGCCGTAAATGGCGCCGACGTCAGGCCGCCGGTGAGTCCGTACGCAGCGCTCGAAGGGACGGCGAATCGCCAGACCGTGCTGCGCCTCAACGACAAGCCCACACTCGACGGTTCGTGGACGGTCACTGTCGTCCCGGTGAGCGATGAGGATGACCTGCGCACGCGCGCGTGGGTGGAGGACAACCGCCGGCTCGTCGATTCACTCTCCAAGGGCAAGCTCGCCTACGTCTGGCTGCCCAACACCGCCGATCAGGGCTACGAATACTTCAATCGCTACTATTTCGCGCAGCAAGACCGTCAGGGCGTCATCCTCGATGAGCGCTTCAATGGGGGCGGCTACATCGCGGATTATTTCGTGGACATCCTCGCGCGGCACTTGCGCGGCTACTTCAACAACCCGGTCGGGGAGCGGCGGCCCTGGACCGAGCCGATCACGGGGATCTTCGGCCCCAAAGTCATGCTGATCAACGAGTATGCCGGCTCCGGGGGCGACATGCTGCCGTATCTGTTCCACGAGATGAAACTCGGACCGCTGGTCGGGACGCGGACGTGGGGCGGGCTCGTCGGCATCTGGGACGTGCCGGGCCTGATCGATGGAGGATACATCACCGCGCCGCGCGGCGGGTTCTTCAATACCGAGGGCCACTGGGACGTCGAAAATGCCGGCATCACGCCCGACATCGTGGTGCAACAAACCCCCGCGCTCGCTTCCCAGGGACGCGACCCGCAGCTCGAGCGGGCGGTGCAGGAAGCGTTGCGGCTGCTGGAGGCTAATCCGGTGAAGTTGCTTTCGGAACCAGCGCCGCCGGTTCGCGTGCGACGGCCCTAGGCGCGATCAAGCTCGTTGACGTCCGGACCGGCGCCACCACCAATACGCCGGCATCCCCAGCAGGATGATTCCGATCCCGAGCAAGGCCTGCGTCGGCCGGGACACGAGCGTCGAGACGACAATGGCGCCGGCTGCGACGATGAAGAGCGCCGGCGTCAGCGGATATCCCGGCACGCGGAACGGTCGGACCGCGTGTGGGAGCCGCCGGCGGTACACGAAGATGGTGGCGGCCGCGAGCGCGTAGAATGCCCACCCGGTGAACACCACGTACGTCAGGAGCTGCTCGAACGTACCCGAAGCCGCGAGTACCATCGTCCACGCGCTCCCCGCCAGGATCGCGACCGCGGGCGTGCCGAACCGTGGGTGCACCTCGGCCAGCTTGCGGAAGAACAGCCCGTCGCGCGCCATCGCATAGAACACGCGTGGAGCCGTGAGCGCGATGCCGTTCGCCGCGCCGAAAATCGACACGAGAATCGGAATCGCGACGAGCCGACCCCACGTGTCCCCAAACAGTGTGGTGACAGCGTCCGCCGCCACGCGATTCGACTGGGCAACCCCGGCGGGGCCAAGCGCGGCGAGGTAGCCGAGGTTGGCCAGCAGGTAGATCACGACGATCGCAGCCGTGCCGACGATGATGCCGCGGGCAAAAATGCGTTGCGGCTCGACGATCTCGCCGGCAGAGAAGGTGACGTAGTGCCATCCCTCGTAGGCCCACAGCACCGCGACCATCGCGACGGCCATGCCGCGGAGGAGTTGCGGCTCCAGCGGCGTCGAGAGCACCCGCACCGGCGCGGCCGCGAGCCCGTGCCCCGCCGCGAGGAGCAGGACACTCAGCAGCAGCAGCGCGCCGACCTTGATGGCCGTGCTCCAGTTCTGAACGACGGCGCCCCGTCGCGTGCCCCATACGTTGACCGCGGTGACCACCACGATGGTGGCGAGCGACACGAGCTTCGCGCCCGGGACACTGAGCGCGACGAACTGCTGGATGTAGCGCGCGAAGGCGGCCGACAGCGTCGCGATCGAGCCGCTGCCGATCACGAAGAACAACGCCCATCCGTAGAGGAACGCGGGAAGCGGGCCGAATGCGTCGCGCAGGTACACGTACAATCCGCCGGCCCGCGGATTCATGGCGCCGAGCTCGGCGTAGGTCAACGCACCGAGCAACGAGAGCCCACCGCCGACGATCCAGACCAGCAGGGCCAGCCCGACGTCACCGCCCGAATCCCGCAGGACACCGCCGGGCACGAGAAAAATGCCCGAGCCGATCACGGTGCCCACGACGATGAGAATCACGTCGCGGAGCCGAAGCACGCGCGCCAGCTCGTGAGTCGTGGCGCTGGATTCCGGTGATGCCGTCAGGGGTTCCTCGCGTGGTGGCGCACTGCCCGAGTAGCCGGTAGAATAGTGCCACCCCCAAAGATTGGATGCAACTGCGTATGCAATTCCGTATCCTCG
>Ga0193725_1000388_pt1 | contig 13357 bp, 12 predicted proteins | sample H2a2metaG_FD_143058 | JGI IMG/M metagenome (GOLD analysis project Ga0193725, IMG submission 143058) | Soil microbial communities from a riparian zone of the East river system, Colorado, United States - H2a2 | ecosystem: Environmental > Terrestrial > Soil > Riparian zone | place: USA: East River... | reverse complement strand
AATCAATAAGAATGATAGTGATAGGAAAGACTCGATTCCCCGCCAGGGCTAAAAAGCTGGAAAGGCTTGACTGCCGACCCTTCAGACTCTGTTCACTCCGAGTACGGTGGGTCAAGGGCCCCTTCAAAGGCGCGCCTTGCGCAAGCGCAAAGCGTTGCCGATCACCGAAACCGAACTAAAACTCATCGCCGCGGCAGCGATCATCGGACTCAACAGAAGACCGAAGAATGGATAGAGGATCCCGGCCGCGATTGGCACGCCCAAAAGGTTGTAGATGAATGCCCAGAAAAGATTCTGTTTGATGTTGCGCATCGTGGCGCGGCTCAGTCTGCGGGCGCGAACAATGCCGCGCAGATCGCCTTTTACCAGCGTCACGCCGGCAGTCTCAATCGTCGGTTCCGGTTCCCATCGCTATGCCTACGTGCGCCTGGGCCAACGCGGGCGCGTCGTTGATGCCGTCACCGGCCATCGCCACAATTCGACCCTCGGTTTGCAGGCGCTTAATTGCTTCGACTTTCTGATCGGGCAGAACCTCAGCGACTACAGCATCGATGTTAAGCTCTTTCGCTACTGCTTCCGCCGTGGTGCGATTGTCGCCGGTGAGCATCACAATCGTCAGGCCTTCGCCGTGCAGTTGCCGAATGGCATCCGGTGTTGTGCCCTTGATTGGATCGGCAACACCCAGCAGTCCCGCAGGCCGGCCATCGACCGTCACGAACATCACTGTCTGTCCGACGACCCTGAGCCGTTCCGCTGTTACAGCTAACTCCCCGAGATCAATCTGCTGATCGTCCATCAAAGCGCTATTGCCGAGCACTACAGTTCGTCCCTCAACTTTGCCTGTCACGCCCTTTCCAGTTATTGAAGCAAAGTCTTCGATCCTGGTTAGCTCAACTCCACGCTTCTCGGCGCCGGAAACGATCGCCGCGGCGAGGGGATGTTCGCTGGCACGCTCAAGACTCGCTGCCAATCTCAAAAGCTCCTGCTCCCCCCATTCGTTCGCGGTCACGATGTTAACTAATCCTGGTTTTCCCTCAGTTAGCGTCCCTGTTTTATCGACCACCAGCGTGTCGATCTGGCGCAACACTTCAATCGCCTCGGCGTTTTTGAAGAGGACACCTACAGTCGCTCCTTTACCCATCGCCACCATGATTGACATCGGCGTCGCCAGACCGAGCGCGCACGGGCAGGCAATGATCAGGACCGCGACTGCGTTGATAAGAGCGTGAGCCAGGCGGGGCGGTGGTCCCACAGTGGCCCAGATCGCAAAGGTTATGATCGCAACTGCAATCACAATCGGGACGAAGTAGCCGGCGACAACATCCGCGAGCTTTTGTATCGGCGCCCGGCTGCGCTGCGCTGCCGCGACCATCTGCACGATGCGCGACAGCAAAGTCTCGGCCCCGACACGTTCGGCCCTCATCACAAACGAGCCCGTGCTGTTTACCGTTGCGCCGATTACGCGATCTCCGGGGCGTCTTTCGACCGGAATGGGTTCGCCCGTCACCATCGATTCATCAACGGCGCTTGCTCCCTCGATCACTACGCCATCCACCGGAATTTTCTCTCCGGGTCGCACCCGTAAGAGATCGCCGGCTTTCACTTGATCGAGCGGAATGTCTTCGTCGGTCCCATCTTCGCTAACACTTCGCGCGGTCCTGGGCGCCAGGCTGAGCAAAGACCTGATGGCCGCACCCGTCCGACTGCGCGCTTTGAGTTCCAGTACCTGGCCCAGCAGGACCAGCGTGGTGATAACCGCGGCGGCTTCGAAATAGACGGGAACGGCGCCATCTTCGCGAAACGAATCGGGAAAAACGTCGGGGAAAAGCTTCGCGATCACGCTGTAGAGGTAGGCCACAGCAACGCCAAGCCCGATCAGCGTGAACATATTCAGACTACGATTGACCAGCGATTGCCACGCGCGCACAAAAAACGGCCAGCCGCCCCAAAGCACAACCGGGGTTGCCAGCACGAGTTGAATCCAGCCCAGCGCCTCCATCGAGATCATTCGTTCAAGCGGGCGCCCAGGTAAGAAATCGCTCATCCCAATCAGGAAGACGGGCACGCTCAGAGCGACACTGATCCAGAACCGCCGAGTCATATCGACGAGTTCATGATTCGTTTCTTCTTCAAGGGAAATTGTGCGTGGCTCCAGGGCCATGCCGCAGATCGGGCAGCTTCCTGGCTTATCGCGCACAATTTCAGGGTGCATCGGACAGGTGTATTCGATCTTTGTTTGCGTCATCTGCGGGGATGAAGGCTCGAGCCCCATGCCGCACTTGGGACAAGCGCCCGGGCCCGACTGACGGACCTCCGGATGCATCGGGCAAGTGAATTTTCTGCTGGAGATTTGAATTGGCTGGGGCGACGGTTGGTCGCGAAGTGTGAATGTGGCACGCGCATCTTGCGCGTGATTCACGGGCGGGACGCCCGTGCCACTAAGGAAGCGCGACGGATCTTTGCGGAAAGCCGCGAGACAGTGAGTACTGCAAAAGAAGTATGTAACACCATTGTATTCAAACGAACCGGCAGCCGTCGCTGGGTTGACGGTCATGCCGCAGACCGAATCGATTGCGTGATCGGTTGTGTCGTTCAACTGCCTTCGGCGTAGTGTCGAGTCGTTAAGAACTTGGCTTTGATTTCCTCGTGCGAGATCGTCTCGCCCTCAGACTGCTCAAGGCCACGCTCGACTTTCGCGAGAAAATACAGACGTTCCATCGCGTCTTCGACCGTCGCATCGTCGGGGAGGTCATGAATTGCTCTGACGATATCACTCTTTACTTGCGACGTTTCCATGGTGCGTTAAGCGTAACATGGTTTCGGCGATTGCCTTCATTTGCGTGTCCCAAAAGTGGGCCAACTCTTGAATCGAATCGGTCTGTGGTAAGCGTTGAGTTTTCATCGTGCCGGTTCGAGTCTAAACACATGTTTCGTTGCACGCAATTGTCGCTTTCAAAGTCTGCCGTACTTCACCAGCTTGAGCGATCCATCCTGTAAAAGACCAACGCCCGGCGCATAGTATTTGGCTTCCGCGGCACCGCGTTCCAATGGTGTCGTCTCGACAACTTTCAAGACGTCTTTGAACACTCCTGCCGGAGTAATTAACGTTTCACTTAGGCTGACGATTTCGGCGCGATCCATCGCGACACGTGGCGCGAGTTCCTGATAATACTTTGCTTTCAAAGTCGGCACGCCCGGCATCGCCAGTCCGAAGCGAGCTCCGTTCACACCTGCCATCCAGGCGCCTTCGTGACTACTGACCTTGCCCGCCTTATAGATGTCCACATCCTCGCCGAAGTAGTAGACGTTGTCCGTACGCTTGCTGATTGCAAAGTAGTTTCTGGAGATTTCCATCGGGCGATCGTTCTTTGTTTCACGCTCTTCGACAATGCGCGTCTCAACGCCGTCGATCTTCCTGGTTTCGTTCAGCACGGTGATGGTCAGCCGTTCGCGGCCATTCTCCAGCACCATCCGGTAACCCGGCTCCAAAATGAAATATGGGTTCCGGCCCGTGCTGCTGAGCTCACCTTCCTGTATCTGGAAGCTCTTCGTCCACGGTTGCTCGTCCGCATCCTTAGTCTGCGCAAATAACGCTACCAGACAGGTAAGTCCAATAAATGATATCGCAAGAAACCTCATCATCGCTTACCTCCTCCGTCACCGCCATTAATAAGAGAGCTGCGGATACACTTCTTCCCCGGCCCGTCTGGCGTGAGATCGAAGACCTTCACCCGGCTTGTCTAATGATTCCCACGGCGTAACCAGTCATGACCTCTTTGCCATGTTGGTTGCGGCAAACAAATTCAGTTCGCACATTCGTATACTGTGGCGCCGGCGCAAACTCAACCACCGTTACCACGCAGGTGACGGTGTCGCCGGCAAACACAGGACGATGGAATTGAAATTTCATTTCCCGCGCAATGAAGTTCATGTCGCCGCCGATTTTCGTGGGTACGGTCGCGGTCAGCAACCCATGAACCATCAACCGACCCAGATCATCCGGCGTGACGTGATGGACTCCCTGGTCACCCGACACTTCATTGAAAAGATGAATATCGTCTTCAGTGAAAGTCCGTTCCCAGGAAACTTTGTCGCCAACTTTCATCGATCTGCCCTTCGATGATTTCAGTATCTAAAGATGAAGGATAACCTTGGCTATTGAAAAATAGATAATCAGTCCTGTCGCATCGACCAGGGTAGTAATCAGTGGCGCTGACAGGACGGCTGGATCCACACCGAAACGCTCCGCAGCGATCGGCACCAGCGCGCCCACTGTCGTCGACCAGATACAGATTGCAAACATCGTGACCGAAACGGTAAGCGCGAGTTCGAACGGCACCTTCCACAAGAGCGCCTGCCCAAAAGCTACCGGCGCCACCATCAGGCCGACGACCATTCCAGTCGTTGCTTCGCGCAACACTACGCGCCACGCCTGCTTTACCCCCACTTCACCCAGTGCCAGGCTGCGGATGACAGTCATCACGGTTTGCGCGCCCGCGTTACCCCCGGTTCCGATCAGCAACGGGATGAAGAAAGAGAGTGCGACCACGGCCGCCAGCTCGTCCTGATAGCGATGCAGCACGGCGCTCGTTAGCGTCCCGGCGACAAACAATAACAACAGCCAGACAATCCGCTTGCGAACCACCCGCAGGACGGGATTGTCAAAGTAAGGCTTGTCCAGCGCGCCAGGTTCGACCGCCGCCATGCGCAGCAGGTCTTCGGTCTGCTCTTCAACCAGCACGTCGATGACGTCGTCAACCGTGACGAAGCCGACAACGTTGCTATCCTTTTCTAATACTGGCACGGCCAGCAGGTTGTACTTGGCAATTTTTTTCGCCACTGCTTCCTGATCATCAAGCGCGTTGACGGTGATCGGCTTCCGACGCATCACGTCGATGACCGGCTTATTCAGGTCAGCCATTACCAGATCGCGCAACGACACCGCGCCCAGCAAGTGTCCGGTGCCTGGCTCCATTACATAGCAGGCGTAGATCGATTCCTTTTCACGCGCGACGGCACGGATGTGCTTCAATGCCTCGCCAACAGTCATTTGTGGACTAAGCTGGACGAACTCCGTCGTCATGATGCCGCCGGCCGTGTGCGCGGGGTATTGCAGCAGCCCTTCGAGTTCCTTGCGCATCTCGGCACTAAGCTTCGGCAAAATACGATGCCGCTCGTGCAGGCCCATCTTCTGAATGATGTCCGTGCGCTCGTCGGCAGAAAGGCCTTCGAGAATCTGCGCAACGCGGTCCGGTTCCAACTTCTCGAGGATAGCGGCCCGCCGGCGCATGGTGGGTTGATCGCAGATCTCAATCGTCCGCGACACCGGCAGGAGAGAAACAACTGTCGCGGCTTCGACCAGCGTTAGATTATTAAGTAGCTCGGCCAGATCAGCGGCATCGAGATGGGCCACTTGCTCAGCAATGCCGACCATACTCTCGTCGAGCCTAAGATGAATGCGCTCGAGTAGCTTGTGCAGATCTTTCTGTGGCAAGGCTCACCTCCCACTGTTTGCGGAATGGACTGACGAAAACCGGAACGTTACGAAGCTTGCATGATACGCGCGGCGACGCTACCAGCAAATGGCTGGATTGTTTCGATGAGAGAACCAAGGCCGGCCTAAAAATAGCTAGCCGGCCAGGAGGAGTTACCTTTGGCGCCGGCTTCAGACCCGAACAAACTGATTCGAAAGAGCAGTGGCGGATCAAGCCGTGCTATAGGGTCGTGTCCGCCAGGTTCGATTTGTACTTGGTGTTGGTCTTGCGATCCGTCATCTCGATATAGACGTAGCTAGGTGGAACAACGCCTTCCTCCAGGGCAAACCATATAGTATTAAGGTCGGCGGGTTTGCTGATGATGCAATTACCAAAGAGACGTGTCCCGCGCTGATCGAAGATGTCCACCCAGGTTCGGGATGACCTGGTGTTGACGCCGCAAGGCGGCAGGTCGGGCGCGGCAGCGAACATCGCTGCAGGATAATCGGCTTTGTTGAGCACGTCGTAGTTGTAGCGGATAAACTGCTTGCCGCCCTTCTGATAACCCTCGATTCCCATCAGGTAAAGCACGGGATTCGGCAACGGCGGTGCAGGTACGACTGTCTGCGTCGCGAGCAAAACCACAAATAGACCTGGGAAAAGCAGGAGCGATTTTTGTCGGGATTTGAAAGTCATTTGGGAAGACTCCTTTCAAGTGAGTGGGCGGAAACCGTGAACCTCTGCGAGGCATTTTATGCTTGTTAGCCGGAATCAACCAGCTTCATGACGAACGCCACTCAGAGTACCAGCCTTAGTTTCGTTCGTCTAAAATCGGCAAGTACCTGATTGAAGTAGGTCAACTAAACGCGCTTAGTGCTTCGGACGCACACCCCAGGTGGGTGGCGGCGGTTCCTTAGTAGCGCGTTCAACCGGATGTTCTCTTAACATGCGCATAGCTTCAGATACGGCGCGCTCGAGTTGCGGATCGCGACCGGCTATGACGTCCTTCGGCCAGTTCTCAACATCGACGTCAGGCGCCACGCCTTCGTTCTCAACCGCCCAACGACCATCCCGCGTGAAAAAGCCCCCTCGCGGCGCGATCATTGATCCGCCGTCAATAAACGCTGGCGTGTCGGCCGTGTGGACCAGTCCACCCCACGTGCGCTTACCAACCAGCAAACCGAGCTTCCGGTACCTGAACATGTAAGGCATCAAGTCGCCACCCGAACCGGCCATCTCGTTAATGATCATTACCTTTGGGCCCCAAATGCCGGCCGCCGGACTCGTAAACGGATAGCGATCGCCGGCGACGTTGTTGAAATAACCGTCAAAGTCGCGTTGCAGCACATCAATGATGTAGTCGGCCGCTGAGCCGCCACCATTGAACCGCTCGTCGATAATCGCGCCCTTCTTGTCCTGTTGTGAAAAGTAATAACGATTAAAGCTCGTATAGCCCGGCTGTCCGGTGTTCGGCAGATAGACGTAAGCGAGCTGGCCATCCGAAAGCTTTTCAACCAGGCGACGGTTAGCCTCGACCCAGGTGCGCGTCCGCAATGCCTGCTCGGTCGCCACCGGCACGACAGTTACGCGACGCGCTCCGTCCATCGCTGGAGTACTGTTGACCGTAAGAGACGTCTGTCTATTCGCGGTTCCGTCCAGCAGACGATAGATGTTGTCGGGCGCTCGCAATTCAATCCCGTTAATCGCGAGTATGTAATCGCCCACGTTTACAATTGCGCCGGGTGACGCCAGCGGCGAGCGCAGGTCCGGATTCCAACTCTCGTTGTCGTAAATCCGGGTGACTTTGTAGCGACCGTTTTCGATCGCGAAGTCAGCACCCAGTAATCCGCCCGGCGATTGCGGTACGTCGGGCATGTCGCCTCCACGCACATACGAGTGCCCAATCGCGATTTCAGCGCCCATCATGTCCAGCAGATAGTTGAGGTCAGCGCGATGATTGACGTAGGGCAGCATCGCCCCATACATTTCTTTGTCCTTCGCCCAGTTGGTGCCGTGCAGGTTCGGCACGTAGAGATAATCGCGCTCGTTACGCCAGCCTTCATTAAATATCTGTTTGAATTCTTCTTTGGGTTCGAGATACATGCGCAGGCTGGCATTGAGCCGGCCCTGGCCCGGCTGTGGCGGTGTTCGATCCGCATCCACGATGAAAAGCGAAGGAGTTGGCGGTGGGCCGCCGGCCGCGCCTGGACCACCTCCGGCGCCGCCGGCCGCGCGATACACAATCTTTCGCCCATCGGCGCTTACTTCGTAGGCCGCAACCCTGGCAACAAACGTTGTCATCCTTCGATCACACAGGCGATAGCGAACCAGTTCACTGCCGGCGCCTGGCCCGGCACCACGTCCGGGGGCTTCAAGGAAGAAAACAATTCCGTCCGTACCCGAGTGCAGTTCCGAATACTGACGCTCGCCAACGCCCGGCACGGCGACGACACGTTTTGACAAACCATCAAAATCGATTTGCACCGTTACGGGTTGGCGCGGACCGCGCGGCGTCTGCGCCGGCTGATCGGCTGCCGTAGTATCGGTTCCCGCCGCGGCGGGGATATCGCCGGGACAAGCACCCGCCGGCAGTGCCCGGCGTCCTGTGCCCACGCCTCGGTCTTCATCACTCTCAGGAAGCAGCGGGCTGGCATCACTCTTCTTCAAGACTGCAAAGTACAGACCAAAGTTCACGTCATGATCGTAAGAAGTCATGTCCAGCCACTGCGATCGCAAACCGAAGTCAGTCGACGCCAGAAACCAGAGATACTTGCCACCGGCGTCCCACGCCGGCCACACCGCGTCAGCGAGACCATCGGTCACCTGCTTTGTCTCGCCGGTTTCGGCGTTGCTTACAAAGATCGCGTGATACATCGAACGCAGACGACTGGAATACGCGACCCATTTTGAGTCAGGACTCCAGACCGGATTGAGCGTGCGCTGCGGCACCATCCAGGGATCGTTGCCTACAACCGCCGCTTTGCCCGTCGCGACGTCGAGCACCCACACGCGCAGGTTGGTATCGCTGAACAGAATCTTCTTCGAGTCAGGCGACCACGAAGAAGTGTAGTAATGCGTCGGGTGTTCGAGGGCGATTTCGCGCGGCGGGGTAAGACCATCCTGCGCTTCAATGTAAAGACCATACTCGCCTGACTTGTCACTGAAGTATGAAATGAATTTCCCGTCGGGCGACCAGGCTGGATCGCGCTCGGCAGAACTGCTCGAGTTGGTTAGATTGCGCACGTCGCCTTTCTCGGCCGGGATCGTGAAGATCTCGCCCCGCGCTTCGACTGCTACGCGTTTGCCCGTCGGCGAGATCGCCATATTCGTCATGCGAGCGGTCACGTCTTCCCAGCGCGGCATCATCCACGAAAAATCTCCGGTGGCCGTGATGTTGACGACGTGCTCTTTGCCGCTCTTTGGATCCAACTCGTGAATGTAACCGGCCTGTTCAAAGACAACCGCGCCGCCGCCCGAATCCATTGTCTTCACATCAAAGTCAGTGAACCTGGTCACCTGCGTCAGCTTCTTCGTCCTGGTGTCATAGGTCCAGACGTTGGCCACACCGTCGCGATCAGATATGAAATAGACCGACTCCCCAGACCAGACCGGATCGACGTCTTTTGAGTCGGTCCACGGCGGCGACACCAGTTCGTAGCTCTTGAGATCGACAATCCAGATGGGTCGGTTCTGGCCACCGCGATAATTGCGGCGTTCATCGTCCCATGAATTATTCATGCGGTAAGCAATGCGGGATCCGTCGGCCGAGATCTTTCCCTGATAGCCGCGCGGCAGCGGCATTGGTTCTTCGACGCCACCTTCGGCGGGCACTGTCCAAAAGCGCGGCGCGCCGCTCGGTGACCAGGTCGCTCGCGACGTGGAAAACATGATCGCGCGGCCGTCCGGCGTCCATCCCTGGGTCGCGTCAGCGCCCGGATGCCACGTCAGCCGTTTTGGCTCGCCGCCATCGGCCGCTACTACATAAACATCCAGATTGCCGGCGTACTCGCCGCTGAAGGCGATCCATTTTCCGTCAGGCGAGAAATGCGGATTGGAAGTCTGGCCCTGAAAACTGGTGACCCGCCGGGCCATGCCGCCCGCAAGTGGTACGACCCAAATGTTCTGCGCATAGGCAAATGCGATCTGCGTCGAACTCACAGTAGGAGAGCGCAACAAACGAGTGCCGTTTTGCCCGTTCGGAGTTGAATCGGCAAGTGCCAGGCCCGGCACGATAGTGGCGGCGACGATGAGCAGAACGCGGCGGCAGAAATCCGCCCTCAGGGTGCGATGCGACATTAGTTTTCCTCCAGAAAGAGACAGATCGGTTTGCGTTGCTTCTTGTAACACGAAGCACTGGAGAGCTCCAAGCACTTTGCTGAGAAGCCCGAGCCTGATGCTTGGGCCGGCCGGTGACGAACGTAACGAATCAAAAGCGGCGAGAGTTAGAGAACTTCAAAAGCCCAGCAGGTCGGTGTTCTGCGTTCTGAAGTTAGACTCTGCGAAGAGTATGGCAATCTTTTTTACGAGGTCCTCGCGGATTGCGTGCTGAGTCTGAAATTCCTTGTCCATTTCAGCTTCCAGCTTGGCTATTTTGTCTCGGCTCTGCTCATCAACTTTGTATTCGGGAGAGTCGAGGAATTGCCACAAAGATGTTACTTGATTAATGGTGGCTAGAACGCTCTGGTTATAATTTGTAACATCTGCCTGCAGTTGCTTAATCTCATCAGGTGACAACAATTTGAGCGCTTCCGCTTCTCGCACAAACTCTGAAGGCCACCACCATGCGGTTGCATCCAACTCAAGGTATCGTTCCTTATACCTGGCATAGAGATCTCTTCGGGCCTCGTTCAGTTCCGCACCGGAAATCTTCGTACGATAGTTGTGCCTGCCGTACATACGCAACAGCGTTGCCGTAGCGTTTATCTTACTGTTGAACTCGTTATTGCGATCCCCAAATTTTATTGCTCTTGCGAGTCTCACGTCACGCAATGACCTAATATCGTTGTACCGGGAAGTAATCACCGGAATTAGGATATAGGATACTAAGGCCGTGAACGTTACTAACAGCAATTGCTGCCACGGAACTTTGTTGAGGAGATTTTTCATCCGGGCCTCTCTGGAGGATGGAGTTAGGCTGTACAATCGCGGCTTATATCACCGATTCAAACGTTTAGACAATAGTGAGAGCGCACAACTCGCGTGTCAGTTAGTTAGCTGCACCATCGCCGCGAGCGAGTCAATCTCACTGACAACGCGGGACGAATGTCCCTTGCCCGTTGTGTCTTCCACCAGCAGCACGCTGCCGGCCCCAAACCGTCGAGCCTCGCCGTCGCTGGCGGTAACTTCCCACTCGCCGGACAGCACAAAGAAAATATTGCGAGCAGTGGCAGGGTGCCAATCGCTCGACCAACCGGCCGTCGCATTCATAAAACCAAACTGACTGGCGGGCTTGAATGAAGAAAGACCTAACGGTGGCGCAGGTGGCGCATAATCAGTCGTCGTCAGATCGATTTCGACGTCTTCGAAGTGCGACTCGCCCTGGGCGTCTGAGTAGAGTCGTGTGTAAGTGATCACCGTTCTATTTCAACCTTGGGGCATCGACTCGCAGCACCTCTCGCGGCTTTTGCTTCTCGTTCGCACTCCATGGCAAACCGATTGCGCGTGTCAGGAATTCTATTAAAGGCGCGGCGGCGCGGGAAGCTTTCGTAACTTGATCGAGAAAGTCTGCAGCGCAAACCTGATTATCCGTGAAATAGGTAACGCACATGAAGTCTTTGCGCGCCAGGTCGCGCGCAAATTGATGACCTGAATCGTAACCTGAGGGCATACGCTTCATCGAGTCGCCGGAGAGTTCGCACATGGCTTTGAAGTCCCGGCCACTCGTCGCCTTCTTCCATTTCGCCGGGTCGCGCACGATCGCATCACAGACTGACGTCCGCGTGTCGGGATCGGGATGCCAGAGACCCGCCCCCAGAAAGCACTGCTTCGGCGCCAGATGAAGATAAAGGCCGGGCGCGCGAACCTCCTTCCACGCTCGATGCGGGAAGCGCGCCGCGGTCATCGTTTGATATGGCACCTGACCTTTGCGAAAGCGCATGTCGCGATAGATGCGCAGGAGCGATCCTCCTGATGGTTTCGGATCAGCAATGAAATGTGGACTAATTGCGCGCAGTCGCGGAGCGAAGTCCTCAATGAAACGCAGGAAGGGATCCCGCACGAATTCCTCATAACGCCACTTGTTCGCCTGAAACCAATCGCGGTCGTTGTGACGTTTTAGTTCGCGGAGAAACTTGAATAACTCAGGTGAAAAGTACTTCAAGGTGACCATCGAGGTTACGCCTTTCTCCAGCATTTGTCCCCGTCTAAGCTCGCTGTATAATTCAACTCCGTTTGGATTTCAACCTTGATTACCGTCGAACGAAATAGCGGAGTTCTATAATGCCAACACCAAATCAATTCAACGTCAACCCAGGTGACAACCTGGTACTTGTCGGCACGATAAAAGGCGCGTTTCTGTTTCGCGCCGACGGCGCTCGCGCGAAGTGGGACGAGGCCGGGCCTTATTTTCCCGGACGCAGTGTGTACGCGATGGCCTACGACGGCCGCAACGGACGCACGCGTCTGTGGGCGGCGGTCAACAGTTCCTACTGGGGATCGTTCCTTAGTTCATCGGATGACTTTGGCAAGACCTGGAGCGATCCGGAGACTTACAACATCAAGTTTCCCGAAGGCAGCGAGGTCACGCTCAAGCAGATCTGGCAAATCTCTGAGGGCCATCCCGGCGAGCCCGACACGCTCTATTGTGGAGTCGAACCCGCAGCGCTTTTCAAATCAACCAACGCGGGCGAAACGTGGTCACTCGAGCAGGGATTGTTCGATCATCCGCACCGCACGCAGTGGATGCCGGGCGGCGGCGGGCTCTGTCTGCACACCATTCTTCCCGACCCGGCAAATAACCAACGCATGTTCATCGCCATTTCGACCGGAGGCGTATATCGCACTGACGATGGCGGCCAGAACTGGGAGCCCCGCAACAAAGGCATTCGCGCGAAGTTCTTGCCTCCGGATCAACAGTATCCGGAATGGGGACAATGCGTGCACAAGGTTGTGAGTCATCCTTCGAATCCGGATCGAATGTTTTTGCAGCATCACTGGGGGATCTATCGCAGTGATGATGCCGGCGACTCGTGGAAAGACATTGGAAATGGCGTGCCGTCGGATTTTGGATTCGCCATGGAGATCGATCCTCACGATCCAGATACCGTTTTCATTCTTCCGATCGAATCGGACGAATTTCGCTGTACTCCTGAGGCGAAACTGCGGGTCTATCGGACCACGAACGGCGGCGCATCGTGGGAGGCTTTGACAGAGGGCCTGCCACAGAAAGATGCCTTCGAAACTATCTTGCGCGATAGCATGAAAGCTGATGCCAACGATCCGACAGGCCTTTACTTCGGCACACGCAGCGGGAAGCTGTTCGCCTCAAAGAATGGCGGGGATTCCTGGACTACGATCACGGAAGGCCTGCCGGCGATCACCTGCGTGAAGACGGCGACAATTAATTAACGAGTGAGCGAATGACCAGAATTCAATCGATGAAGGTCCTGATCCTCATCAGTGGTGTGGCGCTTATCCTAATCGCCGCACCGCTAATCTACGCGCAGGAAAAGAAAGAACCGCCATCCAAACTCGTTCAGTTTCAAATGGCTTTGCTTCGGAAAGGGCCGAAATGGACCGAAGCTCAGACGCCGGAGTCACAGAAGATTCTTCATCAACACTTAGTGAACATCCTGGCACTGCTCAATTCGGGTAAGGCCGTCGTTGCCGGTCCTTTCGGTGACGATACCGATCTCGGCGGCATCTTTATCCTGCGAGCGTCGTCG
>Ga0193725_1000387_pt1 | contig 13362 bp, 10 predicted proteins | sample H2a2metaG_FD_143058 | JGI IMG/M metagenome (GOLD analysis project Ga0193725, IMG submission 143058) | Soil microbial communities from a riparian zone of the East river system, Colorado, United States - H2a2 | ecosystem: Environmental > Terrestrial > Soil > Riparian zone | place: USA: East River... | reverse complement strand
TTGAACAACTAGGAAAACCTCGCGAAAGGCGTTGCTCTTCTATCGAGGAGGGCAGTGATTAGATAGGGAGGGGGCAACCTGCGCAATTCCGACGATTGCGACCACCCATTCCGACGGATCGCGACCAGTGCAGCGCGGGTGCAGACGACGCCGTTGGATGATGGCGGTTGTGATGCCAGCCGCCTGGTGGTTGGTCAAGCACAGTGAGAGGCCGTCCCGGTAGTCAATAGGAGGGGCCCGCGCGCGACGCGGAGCGCCCTCACGGCTGGCGCAGCGGCGCGCGCGGGAGGTCCCTGTTGGCCCACCGGGGCGGGCGGGAAGTTGTGCACGGCGGTCATTTCTGGTCCCCTTTTGCTGGCTTGGTTGGGGAAGTTACAGTCCTGGCGGCTTCCTTTGCGGATGATCGAGCCTCAGTTTCGGCCTGCTCGGTGGCTTGGAGCTTGCGCATGGACGGCCCGTCCAATTCCAGCCGATAGGCGTTGTGGACAATGCGATCGAGGATAGCGTCGGCGAAAGTCGGGTCGCCGATGACGTCGTGCCATTTATCTCGGGGTAGTTGGCTGGTGATAAGCGTGGAGCCGTTGCCATGGCGATCCTCGACGATCTCCATCAGATCGCGCCGCTGGTTGGCGGTGAGCCGTTCCGGCCCCCAGTCGTCGAGGATCAACAAGTCGGCCTTGACCAGGGTACGAAACAGGCGCGTGAAGCGACCGTCACCGTGGGCGAGTTCCAGGTCGGCGAACAGCCGCGGCACGCGAGCGTAGACAACCGTGTAGCCGTCCCGACATGCCTTCTGGGCGAGTGCGCAAGCTAACCACGATTTGCCGATACCGCACGGCCCCGTTACGAGCAAATTGCGGTGCTCGGCGATCCATTTGCCTGCCGTGAGTTGCTGGAACAGCGCCTTGTCGAGCCGTCGTGGCGTGCGGTAGTCGACGTCCTCGATGGCCGCTTGGCTGTGGCGCAGCTTGGCGCTGCGCAGCCGGATTTGAAAGCGCCTGGTGTTGCGATTGGCCGCCTCGCGATCGAGCAGCAGCGCCAACCATTCGGCGTGCGAGAGCTCGGCGGCTTGGGCTTGGTTCTGCAACTCGACGAAGGCATCGGCCATGCCGTCGAGATTCAACGCCTTGAGCTGGTCAAGGGTGGGGTGGGTCAGCATTATGTTCTCCTCAATGGAAGTAACGAGAGCCACGGATGTTGGAGTGGGCAATCGGCGGCCCGTCCGCGGCAGGTGCGGGCCGTTTGGCTTCGAGGTTGTTCTTCAGGATCGAATTGACGGAAGTGAAGGAGCGCGCGCCGATTTCCAGCGCCCGGCCGCAGGCTGCCTCCAGCCGGTCGCGGCCATAGCTCTTGACCAGCCGGATGATGCCGACAGCGGCCCGGAATCCTTGCTCCGGGTGAGAGCGCTCGCGCAGGATGGTCTCGATCAGCGCCGCGGTATTGCGACCGATCTCGCCGGCCTGCCGCCTGATCCGCTCCGGCGTCCAGTCGGCATAGCGCCGATGGCTGCTCGGCATGTGCTCACGCACCGTGGTGTGCCGTCGGTCCGATGACGATCGCATATGAGCCGCGACCCGATTGCCGCGATGGAAGACCTCGATGGTGCGCGCCGTGATCCGTGCCCACACCTTCTCGCGCAACAACGTGTGCGGCACCGAGTAATAATGCCGCTCGACTTCGATGTGGTAGTCGAGGCCGACCCTGCATTCCTTCCATTGCGCGTAAACATAGGGCTCGACCGGCAGCTTCTTGAGCGCGGGGCGCTCGATCTCCTCGAACAGCGCACGCCGGCTGGTCCCCAGATGCCGCGTCACGCGATCGTTGAGCTGCGTGACCAATTCCCGGATGGCGACGTTGAGTTCGGCCAGCGAGAAGAAGCGCCGATTGCGCAGCTTCGCGATCACCCAACGAGTCGCAACTTGAACCCCAACTTCAACTTTAGATTTATCCTTCGGGCGGCGTGGACGTGCTGGAACTACTGCGGTGCCGTAGTGATGCGCCATCTCGGCATAGGTGCGGTTCACCGCCGGCTCGTAGAAGCACGCTTTCGTCACGCCCGACTTCAAGTTGTCGGAAACGATCTGCGCCGTGACGCCGCCGAAAAAAGCGAACGCCCGCATGTGCGAGCCGATCCAATCGACAAGGCGCTGCGTAAAAGTGGCTTCCGCATAGGTGTAGCTGCAGGCGCCGAGCACGGCGACGAACAGTTGACAGACGTGAACCTCACCGGTCGTCCCGTCCACCACCTCGAGGGTCGCGCCCGCATAGTCGACGAACAACCGCTCGCCGGCGACATGCAGCTGCCGCATGGTCGGCGACAGGCGCCCCTCCCAAGCGCGGTACAACTCACAGTACCTCGAATAGCCGTAACCGTCGGGATAGACGCCGCGATGCTCTTCCCACAACAACTGCAGCGTCACGCCCGGTCGGCGCAGTTCGCGATGGATCGCCGTCCAGTCCGGCTGCGGTCGTCGATCCTTCGCCGTGACCTTCGGCGGCGGATACAAAATCCGCTCCAGCGCCTCATCGCTCAGATTCTCAGGCAGCGGCCAGCTCAAGCCGGCCCGCCGTGAACGCCGAATGCAGTCGCCTGCCGCCGTCGCCCCGATCGATAGGCTGGCCGCGATCTTCCGTTTGGACATGCCGTCGGCACTTAGCCGCAGCACATCGCGTATCTTGCGCATGGGTAATCTCTGTCCTGGCATGCCCGCTCCCTCTCAAAGGGCCGTAGCAATGCCGATTCGAAGATCACCCAACGGTGCCGGTTACTCCCCCTCCACAGCCTGGTCGCGATCGCCCGGAATGGGTGGTCGCAATCAATCGGAACGCCTGGTCGCAATCAATCGTAATCGGTGGTCGCAATCAGCCGGTACGCCCACACCAGCGCGACGAGCGGCACCACCAAGCCCGACACGAGCCCCAACTGAGCGCCCACAGCGGCAGCGATCGTGCCGACGATAGCCGTATGCGCAGAACCACTTTCCTTGGAGAGCTTGCTTCGCACGGCAGCGTACTTTTTGTCCTTAGTGCAGAGCAGCAGGTTCATCTCATTAGTAACGCGGCGCCAGATGCTGGCTTGATTCATCACGACGCCCTTACGGACGATTCCGCCTCTCTGAATCTCGGCGATGCGCCCGACTTGCTCTCCGAGCTTGTCCAGGTCGCGGGTTCCGACGAGTGGTTCGGTGAAAAATTCATCACCTCTCATAGGGACGTTCTCGACAATCAACTCAATAAGCTCATGTCGTTTGAGCGACGTGAGCACATCAAAAAATTGCTGGTCCTCATCCATTGCTTTCCCCGGCTCGTTACCCTTCAGGCGTGTGCTATGTTACGCTGCATTGGCATCCAGATCGCGCAGAGTCTGCACCAAGGTTGCCGCGTCCGTCGGGCTGAACAAGCCTTCGACGCCGTTGCTGTCAAAATCTGTGAATGGGCTTTCGTACAGGAGCTTCGGGTCCATCACGCCGCGCGCAGTCAAGTGATCGATGATAAGATCGAGAAATTCAAGTTGGTCAGCGGTGAGAACTTTGCCGCCGATAAATCCCGCAAACGCTTGCTTCGCCGCGGCGAGATCGAGGCCAACCAGTGAGCGGACGAAACGACCAAGTCCACCGTCGGATCGAAGGGCGTCCAGCGACGCCAGGTCAACACCGGCTTCGACAAAAATCCGCTCAATCTCCGCGAGGTCGCCCTTGGTGAGTGGCTCGTTTCGTCTGAGCTTCAAAATCGCAATATGATTTTCGTAAGGACGAAGGAACACCCTCGCCTTGCGACGAAAAGCGTCGAGATTGGCGCCGATGGGGATGCCCCGCACCATCATATCGGTGGACATGCCGGCGCGATCCTCGAAATCGGAATACACGATCGGCCGTTTCTTGAATTCGATTAGCTTGACCAGCCCGCGCAAGCGCCGGCGAATGGTCTCCAGTATGGGCAGCGTGATGTCCTGCCAAAAATCGTCGGTCTGAATTTCCAGGATCAGGGCCATCTCTGCCGCCACCATTGGCACGTTAGGCAGCGCCTCCAGCAAGGAGGCTATCTCCACGATCCGTTCCTTTAGACCTCGGAAAGCAGCATCGACCTGCAATAGCGCGAGTTCGGTCCTGAACACGACCAGATCAAACTGCTTGGCAACAAGATCGTCGTCGGTCGCTGCCGACGGAAGTCCGGCAACTTGCTCGATCAGTTCGTGCTTGGCATCGGCATTGAGCAGCGACCACGCTGTGGCTGCTGCGTATTTCTCGACAAATCGACGCTTCGGCCGGACTTGTCAAGACTCATTCCCGCGATCTCATTCCGTAGGTCAGCCGCAAGTCGCTCGCGTATTTCATTCAGCGCCGCGGCGCGGTCCGCAGCCGAACCCGATTCGGCAACGTGAAGCATAGGTGTCGGCGACTGCGAGTATTCGTCCGATGGTGATTGTGCCGGTGGCTTTCCGTCAATCTCGGCGATGACAGCAACTCGTGCCGCGAACAGGCGTTTCGCGAGCGATTCCGTGGAGGCGCCGTCGGTCACCTCCGGGTTCTCGTTGAAGAACTCGAAGTTGCGGCACCAGTCGAAAATATTGAAGTATTCCTTGTGCTGGCCGGGCCCGAACAGATCGGGACAGAGCCGTGTGCCGCGCCCGATCATCTGCCAGAACTTGGTCTTCGATCGCACCGGCTTGAAGAACACGAGGTTGACGATCTCCGGCACATCGATACCGGTGTCCAGCATGTCCACAGAAATCGCAATGTGCGGCGCCTTGGCTGGATTAGAGAAATCGTCGATCAACGACTGCGCATAGGTTACCTCGTGGGTGATGACCCGCGCAAAATGACCAGCGAGATGTGGATAGTTCGCATTGAAACGTTTCGAGATAAAGTCGGCATGCTTTTGGTTCTTGGCAAAGATGACGGTCTTGCCGAGACGATCGCCGTCATCAACTTTCAATCCGTAGATCATCAAATGCGCGAGCACGCGGTCGATTGTGTCAGCGTTGAAGAGCCATTTGTTAAGCGCGGGCGCATCGACCGTTCCTGGGACGGTGCCGTCCTCGTCCCATTCCAGCGCGTCCCAGGCTTCCTTTTCATCGTCGGATAATTGATCGTAGCGAATACCTTGATCGAGAAAGTCTGTTGTCAGCGACACAGCTTTCGGCGGAACAAGGAACCCGTCTTTCACGGCTTCATCGAGTCCATAAACATCGGTCGGGACGCCGGTTTGAAGGCCGAACAGCCGGTAGGTGTCCCGATCGACTTCCCCCTTCGGCGTCGCGGTGAGGCCGACCAGCAAACTGTCGAAATACTCAAAGATCGCCTTGTATTTGCGATAAACCGAGCGGTGCGCCTCGTCGATGACAATGAGATCGAAATGGCCGACGCCGAAACGTCGGTGGTCGGCGTCGGCCTCATCGATCAGGCTCATCATCGTCGGATAAGTGGAGACGTAGACCCGCCCCTCCTGTGTCTTATCTTCAATCAGGTTGACCGTGGCCGCGCCAGGCAAATGCGCCTTGAAGGCGTTGGCGGCTTGCTTCACGAGCGCCTTGCGGTCCGCTAGAAACAGAACGCGCTTGGCCCAGTTCGCCCGCATCATCAGATCGACCAGCGCGATCACCGTGCGGGTCTTTCCGGCGCCGGTCGCCATCACGACTAGCGCTTTCCTTTGCCTGTCGCTCTCGAACGCCTCCGCCACCCGTCGGATGGCCCGATGCTGATAGAAGCGTTCGACGATCTTGCGATCGATATCCTCCGGTGCAAGCGCCTTGCGCGTGGTCCGGCGCTGGATCATCAGTGCCAGTTCATCCTTTTTGAGAAATCCCTGGATCGGCCGCGGCGGATGCCGGATGTCGTCCCAGATCCAGTGCTCGTAGCCGTTCGAATAGAAGATGATCGGCCGCTGGCCGTATTGCGCCTCAAGACAGTCGGCGTAGAGCTTGGCCTGCTGCTGGCCGATGCGCGGGTCCTTGCGCGTGCGCTTGGCTTCGACCAGCGCCAGTGGCTTGCCATCGTCGCCGCGTAGCACGTAATCGACAAACCCTGCGCCGGGCACGTTCGGCATGCCCTGAACTTCGACCTCGACCGTATCCGCCGCATCGGGATCGAACCCGGCCTCGCGCAGCAGAAGGTCGATGAAAAGGTCGCGGGTCTCGGCCTCGCGATAATCGTGTGTATCGACGGCGGCCCGATTCGCGGCCTTCGCGGCAGCGATCTCGGCCTGCAACGCCCCGATCTCGGCTTGGAGCGCCGCCCGCCCCTCCTCGCTGACGCGGCGTGCTTCTTCGGCGGCTTCGCGCGCCCGCACGCTCTTGGTGAACCGCCGGGCCGCTTCCCGCAATTGCGCGAGCGTCGTCGTTGGCACCTGAGACAGCCGCGGCAAAGCCTCGATCGAAAAGCTCGCATCCGGTGAGGGCTTGGCGCCCCGCGCATAGGTGCGCGTCAGCCAATACGCGACGTGGAAGAACTCGCGCAATGCCGTCGCAGCTTGCATGGCGGAAACCGGTTTGCCGTGCGCGGCGGCGTTACCGGTATCCTTAACGAAACGCGCTTTGGCCGAAAGCGTCGGGCCGATGAGGGTTCGAAAAGTGGGCTCGGCGAGGTGGGCGGCAAGTGTCGGCTCGTAAGGATTTTTCAGCGTCCGATCATGCCGATATAGCCAGGTAACCGCGGTCTCCAGCGCGAGGCGGCAATAAAACGTCGCGCCTCGCGGGTCGGCATGGGCCAAATTTTCGGCACGCGCTACATGTTCGTAAACTTCGGCAAACTCGACCGAAAGAAATGCGAACTGCGAGCTCATCAGACGCCCGCTTTTCGAGCAATAAATTCATTCATACACTGTGCGAGGGCGCGTCGCCGATCTGCAAGAAATTGCTTGTATTGCGGTACGGTGAGACGCGAGACATCGGTTGGCACTTTTTGCGATTCCAACGCTCCTACACCCTGCTTCTGAACGATTTCCACCATGTACTCAGAAGGGGGTTTCCGACCCAGACGACGATTTGTCTGGCCGGTAATGAAGGCCATATTTGCAATTTCATTGATCTGGCCGGTTTCGTAGCCGTGCTCACGCAGCAGAGCTTTGGGGTAGACATGATGCCATTGAATGAAATGGAGTCGGCCTTGATGGGTCAGAGACAGGCCCAACCCGCTAAACCAGTCTTTCGCTCCGCCATCCTTTAGAGCTAGGTAGGCGAGCGAGAAGAGAGGGCTATTGGCACCCCTACCCGCGAGATCCCCCGGCTCGATGTTCAGGCGGCCGAACTGCCGTTTCAAAATGTCCAAAAGTTCGGAGGACTGGCCGTTGTTAAATACAATTTTCAAATCTTCATTAAGGAGTGTCTCTGTCGAGCCGCGAGAGTAACGGCCGCGCGCATTAGCCACGAAAAGCCACCGCAAGAGTGCGGACTGCTCCTCTTTACCAATTTTATTGTCACGAACGTGACTGATCGCAGCAATCGCATGAAGGAACATCGGCGACGACAAGAGGCTTTCGTCCTCAATTCCTCCATTTGCTTTTAGGAAATTTATCGCAAAGCTCAAACCATTCTTAGCCTCGATCCAACCTCGCCTGAGCGCGTCAACGGGCGTTGAACTGACGGCACGGAAAAGACATTGACGTGTCGCAAAGACCACAATTGCGCGCACGAGTTGGCCGAGATCAATGGTGAAGTTGCTCTTCTTTTCGCATTCCTCTTGGAAGGCTTCGAGTTCCTTGAGGAGATTGGGCCAGCGCGACGTCATCTGGGCTAAGGCGAGGTCCGATGATCGAAGCTTTGCGCCAAGCGAGTTGACTCGAACAAAAATCTCTGTGACTTCTTCGTAACTCATACGTCGTTCAAGCACGTGCACAACGTAATTGTACTTGGCAATATCTTTCAGCCTGTTCAGACGCTCGTTGTAGCGAAAGCCACGAGGATCATCGTAGGATGTTACGCCGGCTCGCTTTAAGAACTCGCCGGTGTGCGATGCCTTGAATACGGCGCTAACGGAAACCCAATTCGGCAGGGCAGCTAAGCCCCTGCTCGCGACAACAAAAGTCCGCCGGTTGAAACGTTCAGCCAAGACAGAGGCCGTGTCGGTCTCATCCTCAGGATCATCAGCGTCATCCAGCAGCTCATCATCGGGTGTGATTGGACTGTCTTCATCGCTTTCAACTTCGAGGTCGTCTCCAGGCGGCCCGTCGGGATGGTCGAGATTGAATAGGATATCGATTGGTCGTTTCCGTCCGCGCACGCTGACTTGCTCGCCATTGAGGACGGCTGTCAGTGATGTGAGACGCTGTTGCCCATCAAGCAACAGCTTACGCCCCGCAAAAGCAGTCGTGTCCTGTGTTATTGCAAAATCGCGGGTCGGGACGGGCTCGTCGGTTTCCCAAACGAGGATCGATCCCGAAGGGTATCCGCGATACAGCGAATCAAAAAGGTCTCTAACCCTGGTGGCGCGCCAGACGTAGTGCCGCTGAATTTCGGGGAGCCGTAGCTCGCCTCGCTTGTACATATCAACAAGCGTGGCAATGGGTATGTTCTGTTGCTGCAATTATATGCTCCAAGTCCTCAAACTACAATCATATCAACAGATGTCAGTGATTAGCAACTTCGCGTTGCAGCGCAAATGCCGAGCCGCTTTTTTAGAGTTCTCCTCGGAACGCGCGACGCTGGAGCGAGGCGAACAGCGCGTTAAGCTTTGCAAGATGCGCGCGGTGGGAGACCTTGAGGGCGTCAATCTCGGCAACGCGGGCGGCGAAGGCTTGTTGGAGGTCGATGGGAGGGACACGCAACTCGAACATTCTGCATGCCGGCAATGGAATGTGTTTAACGGTTGAGCCGGATGCTGCTCGATTAAATTGCCTTCTCGCGAAATCCTGAGTGAATGCCCACAATAGGTAACTCGAAGTGAGCTGGATCTCATCGGCCCGATAGAGCATAAGCCGCTGCCCGAGAAATACCATGTCATCAGTTGCGAGAGCGCCAACTTCGCCAACCGGGGCTTCTCGCGTCAGAAGCACATCACCTCGTCGCGGAGTGGCTCGGCGGTTCCACCGCATGAACGTTGCTTCATCAACGCATCTAAATTCGGTAAGGTCGACGACACCGTTTCGAACGTTGGTAGTACGGATCATTTTGTAGGGTGTGGTAATCTCCGAAATTGGTGCCGTGCGGTTCACGCAATCGACGATCACGCTGCAAACTTCATCAATGCGTCGGGTTGACCATCGCCGCGGGTTACTCTGGGCGTCACCGAAGAGTTTGACAAAGACCATTTGCGGCAGCCGTTGCAGCCGCTCTAGCGCCTCACGCCGCTTGCGACGCAGGTCGTCGGCCTGATCGAGGATCGCCGCGATCCGTCGCTGCTCGTCGAGCGGTGGCAGCGGCAAGAGCGACTCGGCGATAATTCGATCGCTTATGGCAGGGTAACTCGCCCCAGTGGCCTTTCGGACCATTTCTGAAATGAACGCAGGACTTTTGACCCACTGAAAGAGGTACTCTGGACTTACCACTGAGGCGTTCGCGCGAAGAACGCAGAAGCCGGTGGATGCCGTTGTCCCTTCGTGATTGTCGTCTAGCTTTGCTACACCGTTGAGATTTGGACGAACTGTCGAAACAAGGATGTCACCGCTTCTTACGAGTTGACGCGCTCTGCTCGGAGCATCTTTAAAATTGATACTCTGAACAGAGCGCACGCGCTTTTCATCATTATCAACAGAGCTCAGATCGATATATGGAAACGTCGCGTCTCCTGCTTCCGACGTTGGGTTCCAGCTCTGAATCGTAGAGACGACATCCCCGATCTTAGAGAATCGCAGATTCACCCACCATCTCCTCTAGGTTCTTCATTCCATCAGCGATCTCGGCTTCGATACGCCTGAGGTCAGCTAGGATCACTACCGGGCTCTCATGGGAGATCTCCTCATGTTCTACTTCGCGATAACGATTGAGCGAGAGTTCGTAACCTTCTGCCGCAATATCGTCCTTGGGGACACAAAAGCTTTGCGCTGTGCGCGGCCGTTCGCGTTCATTGCCGTCCCGCGCGGCGAAGCGTTTAACCAGATCGGGTAGATCATTCTTCGTCGCCTCACCCTTGCTCAGCTCAGCCGCTGGCGTCGGCCCGAGTTTATCATCGGACAATAGCGGCTGGCGCTTGTCGTCGAGCGACCAGCCATCGGCCTTGACGTCGTAAAACCAGACATGATCGGTGCCGCCGACTCCGGTGCGGGTGAACAGCAGGATCGCGGTCGAGACGCCCGCATAGGGCCGAAATACGCCGGATGGCAGTTTGATCACCGCGTCGAGCTTGTTTTCCTCCACTAGAATTTTTCGCAGGTCCTTGTGTGCTTTTGACGAGCCGAACAAAACGCCATCCGGCACGATCACCGCGGCACGGCCGCCGATCTTGAGCAGCCGCAGGAACAGTGCCAGGAATAGCAGTTCGGTCTTCTTCGTCTTGACGATCCGTTGGAGGTCCTTGGCAGTCACCTCATAATCAAGTGCGCCGGCGAACGGCGGATTGGCGAGCACCAGCGAATAACGGCCGGCGTCCTCAGTGTGATCCTCGGCGAGGCTGTCGCGGTATGCGACGTTGGCGTCCTCGACGCCGTGCAGCGCCATGTTCATGGCGCCAATCCGCAGCATGGTCGGGTCGAAATCGAAGCCGTTGAACAGGCCTTCGTGGAAATGCCGCCGCAGTTTCTCGTCGCGGAACAGGCCCGGATGATGCTTGCGCAGATATTCTCCGGCGGCTACCAGGAAGCCGCAGGTGCCGACCGCGGGATCGCAGATCACGTCAGTGGGCGTCGGCTTGGTCAGCTCCACCATGGCCGCGATGATATGGCGGGGGGTGCGAAACTGGCCATTCTGGCCGGCCGAGGCGATCTTGCCCAGCATGTATTCGTAGACGTCCCCCTTGGTGTCGCGATCGCCCATGTCGAGTTTGTCGAGCTTGTCGACCACCTTGGCCAGTAGCGCCGGGCTCGGCATCTGGAACCGGGCATCGCGCATATGGCCGGCATAGGCGCTCCCCTGGCCGTTGAGCGCCCGCAGGAATGGAAAGACGTGCTCGTCGATGATGCGGAACATCTCGCGCGGTTCAAAATTCTTAAACCGCGACCAACGCATGTTCTCGTATGGCTCGCCGCGCTCATCCTTGCCATCCGGAAAGATGCGCCGTTCCAGCGGCGTACCGAGCGTGGTGGCCTTGCGCTCCTCGACCTCCTGCATCTCGTCGAGCCGCTTGATGAAGATCAAATAGGTGATCTGCTCGATAACCTGGAGCGGATTGGCGAGGCCGCCCGACCAGAAATCATTCCAGATGCCATCAACTTGGCTGCGCAATTCACCTGTTAGCATAAGTCCTCCGTATCGGGCGGTTGCTGTCCGCACGACTTCAGTACTGCGCTTGGTGCTGTTAGCTCAATCGGCTGATTGTGCTGTGGCTGACATTATACGACCGCGCAATGTCCGTTAGCACCTCTCCCGCCTCGCGGCGAGCGATAGCCTCCCGTCGCTGATGCCCGGTCAGCTTGGGCTTGCGGCCGAGGATCACCCCTCTCGCCTTCGCCCGCTCGCGGCCCTCCCCGGTTCGCGTCCGGATCAGTTCCCGCTCAAACTCAGCCAATCCGCCTAATACCGTCAGCATCAGACGACCATGCGCCGTCGTCGTATCCGCCCAAGTATCTCTGAGGGATTTGAAACCAGCCCCTTTTTCGGCGATGGAGCCGAGCAAATTCAGAAGATCACGAGTTGATCTTGCCAAACGATCGAGGCGCGTCACGACCAACACGTCCCCTTTTGCAAGAACCGCCATCAAACGGGCGAGCTGCTTGCGGTCTGACCGAGCACCACTGATTTTTTCCTGAAAAATCTTCTCGCATTTTACGGCTTTAAGCTCAGCTAGCTGGGCTGTTAGAGATTGGCCGTCGGTGCTGACGCGAGCGTATCCGTAGTGCGCCATATCCTCCTCCATTTCGCATGTATATTAAGCACAGCTCAAGCACCTGAAAAATAAGGGTCAAGCATTTTGTGCATAAATCATGATTTATGCACGGAACGATCGATGTCCGTTATGCGGGGTCGAGCGGACTCAGTGAATGCATCGCCACTTCTCAGTTTGACCCGAAGCCGACTCCGCCAGCTGCTATTTGACGCAGCCCTGCGGCCCTGGCTGGCGGGAACCGAATGCAATTCGATCAATTAGTGCACCACGCTCATCGGCTTCGGGGCGGCGTGGCCCGTCGCCCCCTCGCCCGACTGATGGCGCGCTGCTTCAATTGCCACTAGCGGCTCCCGCTACAAGTTGACTAATTTGTTCATCCCACAGGCGTGGTCCGTGAGGGGGGACACATGCGACGTCGGGAGTTCATTGGCTTCGTTGGTGGCCTGGCAGCATGGCCGCTCACGGCTCGCGCCCAGCAATCGAAGATGCCGGTGATCGGCTATTTGAGCGAGTTACCTGTTGGCGTCAATGGGAATGCAGCCTTCCAGCGGGGTATGGCTGAATTGGGTTATGTAGAAGGCAAAAACTTCGCGATCGAATACCGAGCCAAGCCGGAGTCGTTGCCTCAAGCTGCGGCCGATCTGGTTCGCCGTAATGTGAACGCTATTTTCGCGGCAACGCCGGGGGCGGTTGCCACCGTCATCAAAGCCACCACCAGCATTCCTGTGGTGGCCCTAGATTTGGAGAGCGACCCCGTTGCGAGGGGATACGTTCAAAGCGTCGCCCGCCCCGGCGGCAATATCACAGGAATGTTTCTAGATATCCCGGAGCTGAGCGGAAAGCAGCTAGGTTTGCTCAAGGAAATCGTTCCCCGGCTCTCTCACATAGCAATCTTTGGCATCCCGGGTCTCAACGCGCCGCAATTCGCAGCAGCTGAGATGGCGGCGCGGGCGGCCGGGGTTGAGGTTGAAGTTCTGGAGGTTCGGGTCGCGGATGACTTACATGGCGCTATGGAGGCGGCCAGATTGCGGCATATGGAAGCCGGTATCCTGCTGTCATCCCCTCTCATGTTCACGTCCTCGAAGTTAATCGGGGACCTTGCGCTCGCCAAACGGCTTCCGCTCATTTCTTTGTTCCACGAATTTCCAAGAAACGGCGGCCTCATAGCTTATGGACCGAATGTAACCGACATCTTTCGACGATGCGGCGAATATGTCGGCAAGGTCCTACACGGTGCAAGACCAAGCGAGTTACCGCTACAGCGTCCGGAGAGGTTCGATCTCGTGATCAACCTTAAAACTGCCAGGGCGATTGGCGTCGATGTGCCAGCTTATCTTCAACAGCTCGCCGAGGAGGTGATCGAATAAGGCGGCGACTTCCGTTGTTGTGAAGGGTTTCGGATGACGGCCCATCGCGACGGTTCGGCTTGCACCGGGGCCGTCGTCCGAAA
>Ga0193725_1000386_pt1 | contig 13413 bp, 13 predicted proteins | sample H2a2metaG_FD_143058 | JGI IMG/M metagenome (GOLD analysis project Ga0193725, IMG submission 143058) | Soil microbial communities from a riparian zone of the East river system, Colorado, United States - H2a2 | ecosystem: Environmental > Terrestrial > Soil > Riparian zone | place: USA: East River... | reverse complement strand
GATCACGCGGATGGGCAGGGGATCGAGGAAGGCCTGGACGTCGGCCGGCGCCACGAGCATCAGGCCGTCGGGTTTCCTGGCGTCGGAGGCGATCTTGGCCACGAGCTTGTTGGGCCCGAGGCCGACCGAGCAGGTGAGCCCCTCGCGCTCGACGATCTCGCGCTTGATCTCACGCGCCCGTTCCGCGGCCGCGGCGAAGTCGTCGAGCGAGGACAGATCGAGATACGCCTCGTCGATGCTCGCCTCCTCGAAGGCGTCGGCGCGCGTGGCCAGGATGGCCATGATGCGCTCGGAGACCTCGACGTAGAGCTTGCGGTTGCCGCGGACGAACACGACCTCGGGCTCGCCCCGGCGCCGTGCGGCCTCGGCGAGCCGCCACGCGCGAGAGATCGGCAGGGCCGAGCGGATGCCGTAGCGCCGGGCCGCGTAGCTCGCCGCGGTCACCACCCCGCGGCCGTGGCCTTCCTTGGGATCGGCGCCGACGACCAGTGGCTTGTCGCGCAGCGCGGGCGTGTAGCGCGCCTCCACCGAGGCGTAGAACGCGTCCATGTCCACGTGCGCGATGATCCGCACCGCGGCGACGATGCTAGCCCATGTCCGAGGCGGGGTTCGAGGAGGTTCGGCTGGGCGTGAGGGAAGGCACGACGCACGGCTCCTCTATTTTGTGTCTGGCGGGGCCCACTGACGGAGCTCTCCAGGGCCGAGCGAGCGCACCGGGCAGACTCCAAAACTCGTGTAGTGGGCAGGGGTAATTCCGAGGCCGCCCTGCGAAAAGGTGGCGAACACACGGAGTTCATACTGGCCAGTAAACACGATGTCGGCGCTCTGGCAGGAGTTGTGGGGATCGAAAACGGGATCGAGAAACCGGCGATTATTGCCGCTGTTCGTCGCTCGCGCCTCGATGAGCGATGCCAGCTCTTCGAGCGTTGGCAGTCGCCAGTCGGCAAATCCCGCGCGCCGGGTCCGGTTGAACCCCTCGATCACGGCGTTTAGGTCGCCCTCCAGAAGGTCGATCTTTGACGTTAACCTCTCACCGGCCGCGTGCCACATGAGACCCGTTGCGCGGTCGATGACGATTCGAACGTCGTTCAGTGTCTTCGGCTCGTATTCGTGCCGAAAGTGTCCGAAGACGCTCTCCATCTGAATCATGAACCTCGAGTCAGCGTTTTCCACCGTCCGAGCAGGGTGATTGAACCCCTTGGCTTTGATCAGCCGCAGCAGCTCGCTTTCATGCAGCACCATTGGCGTACTTCGCAGGCTGACGCCGAACCTCACGCCCCAGCTCTCGAGCGCGTACTGAGCGATGAGCGAGGGGCTCGCGAAGGCGTACGGGCTCTGTTCCCGCGTGATCACCCCAATCACCTGATCGCCTTTGAGGAGCGGCCCGCCGGAATTGCCGCGGTCCACCGCTCCCGAAAAGACGATCGCCTTTCCGCGCCGCCCGACGATGGTGCCCGACCTCACCGCCCACGGAACGCTCACGCTGCGCGGGAAGCCGATCATGGCCACCGGCTCTCCCGGCCTCGGGTCGAGGTCACGGTTGATGCTCAGGACCACCGTGTCGGGCGGCACGTCGCCTTCCACGATGAGGGCGGCGAGCCCGTCGGGATCGTCGGCCTCGCGTCCCAGCAGGCGAGCGGGGTAGAGCCGTCGCGAGCTGAAGAATTCGACGCCGATTTCATCCGAGCCGTCTACCACGTGGGACGCCGTGACCACGTACGCCGCCCTCGATTCGGTCCGGACGACGATGCCTGTCGCCGGGATCTGGCCGGGCTTCTTCGACACCACCTTGACGACGCCGCGGCGGACGAGATCCAGATCCTGCGCGCCGCCGTCGCGAGGCAGCAGCGTCCACGTGAGGGCGAGAACGAGGACGAGGAGGGCGCGTTTCATGCTTTGGCCTCCTTCAGCGCGCGCCGTGCGAGCAGTCGGTACACGCCGGCTACGGTCGGGATCGCCCAGGCGAGCACGCCGAATCCCACCCATCCCGGCTTGCGCGTGAGACTTCCCAGCAGGCTCAGCCGGTGATCGGTGCTCGCATACTTCTGTTGCGTGGTGACACGGCCCGCGATGCCTTCCAGGTCGAGCTTCACCCCGCGACGCGCCGGATCGACGGCGATCCGGCGGATGTGGAATCGCTGCAGGCGTTCCAGCGTGACGATATCGCCGCTGCGGACCATCCACGGCGGCGCGCCCGGACGGTCCGGATAACTGAGCTGCCCCTCGGCGACGACCGCGCTCACGCGCCGGCCGAGATCGTCCTGGTGCGTGAAGTCGATCGCGGTGATCGGGACCGTGCCGTCCGCGAAGAGCGTGACCGGCTCGCTCGCTGGACCCGGCGGGAGCGTGATCGAGACCACGAGCAGGCCGGTCTTGCCCTTGACCTCGACGGGAGCGCCGTCCTTGCGCATCTCGATCCGCCACGTCCGTGCTTGGCTTGGCGGCCCCGCGGGCTCCGCCAGTCCGGTCACGGTCGTGTCGGTCGCCATGACCTTGATCACATCCGACATCGGCAGCCGAAGGAGGGGCTGGGGGTGCGTGAGCGTGAGCGTAAATGAGCGGCTGGCCGCGCCGGCGGTCTCCAGCGTGACGGCGGACGGCGCCGGCACCGTGATGGGCCTTAGCGTTCCCAGCACTCCGGCCCGGGACGCCGTGGGCTCGAGCGTCAGCGCGGGCAGACGCAAGCCGTCCGCGGCTCTGAACTCGACGACATTGTCGACGGCCGCCACCTTCCGCCACGCCGATTCGGGGAATCGATCCATCGCGAGATCGTACCTCGCCGGATCCGCCGCCTCGACCGCGTTGGCCTCGATCGACACGACGGCAAAGCGCTCGACCGTGATGGCGGTGAAGGGCGTCGAGTCGAGAATCCTGGCCAGCGGCGGATCGGCGGGAGCGAGCGTGAACTCCGCCCGCTTGACCGTGAGCGCGAGCCGGACGGCCGTGGGGATGCGCCAGCTCATCAGCATCCACCCGAGGAGCGCCGCGATGATCGTGGGGGCCACGAGAAGGGCGGCGGCCCACGCGTGGCGCGCGCCCGTTCGCGGAGGGGGAACCGAGCGGGGAGGCTTGATGTCGCGGCCGGCCACTTCTTGCACGAGTCGCTCGAACCCCTCGTGCGGTGAGAGCTCCGGCCAGCCGAGCAGCCGGACCGTCTGCAGACGTCTGAACTCCAGAGGAGGCGTGACGTCTTCGATGAGCGCCGGCAGCAGCACTCGCCGATCCCGGGCGTCACTGGCCTCGGTCTTGACCCACTCGGACGACACCGAAGCCCGGGACCACAGAACGATGACACAACGGGCCTCGGCCAGCTCCCGCTCGATCTCCGCGTCGAACGGCTGACCGATCGTGATCTTTCGGTCCCACCAGACGGACCACCCATGCTCCGCCAGGGCACTGGCCAACGCTTCGGCGATGGCCCAGTCCTCGGCCGCGTAGCTCAGGAAGATGTCACTCACGGGATCGTAGGCTGGTGCACGAAGCGCACGGTCTGATCGAGCTTCAGGTTGGTATCGAGCCAGTAACCGTCCAGAACCACGCGGTAGACTCCCCCTTCGGCGCCCAGCGCGCTCCAGTGCACCGAGAACGGCCGGCTCCCGCGCGCCCTCAATGGCCCTTCGGTCACGAGCGGCTGAGGGCGCCCCTGTCGGTAAACGGTGTACGCGATCCGTGCATCGGCGCTGGTCTTGAAAACGAACACGTATCCCCGAACCGTCGCCGGACGCTGGGCGTGATAGAGGAGGGCCGGCGCCACGCGCTCGTCGGCAGAAGCATCCGGCCGACCGAGCCGCGCCACCACGCCGAGCTCGGAGAGTGGCAGCCGGGGATCGAGCTTGCGAAGCACGGGGTCGGTCGGCCACGCGAACTCGTTGCCGAACCCCCGCGTCCACGGACGGGGCGAACGCGCGCGGTCGAGCCAGTAGTAGTGCTTGACGTCCAGCTCCCGGACGGTCAGATGGATGTCCGAGTCGTGCTCGAGAAAGAATCGGACTTTCAGCTGGTCCGGCAGCGCCGGCGCCGGATCCTGGTAGTCGATGAGCGCGGAGATCAGCTCGATCTCGGCCCCCGAGACGGGGCGCGGCCGCACGCCCTCGTACCGATCTCCCCGGTTCTGGTACTCGAGACTCGACTGAGCGGGGACGCGGGCGGAGATCAGGCAGGTCGTCACGAGGAGGAACGCGCCGAGAATCCACGCCGGCAAGGCTCTCGCATCATACCCACAGGTCATGGCCGACCTACTGTAACCCGGACCGGTCGTGGGACGCGTGCGGCTTCAGCCGGCTTCGGTGACGATTGCGGTCAGCGCGCGGGCGACGAGGTCGAGCGCGCGGGGATCGAGCGTGGAGGAGGCGTCGCCGCTCGTGTGGTAAGTGTCGAACGGAGGGGGGCGGCGCATCGCGTGAAGGAGCGCGCTGCGCACGGGGCTCAGCACAAATCGACGTAGGGCGTCGGCCTGGGCGAAGGGGACCACGCTGAGGCCGTAGGCCGGAATCCCAGCCGCGGCGAACGCGCGATGATCGCTGCCGAAGACAGGGATGCGGCCGACCGCGTGATAGCCCTCGTCGCGGCGTAACCCGAAACCGTCGAGCGCGCCCGTCGTCCGCCGCAAGAAATCGGTCTCGGCTCCGACGTCCCACACGACGAGGCTGTCGCCGATGCCGCACAGCTCGAGGCTCAGCACGCCGGCGATGTTCGGGAGCGGCACGTCGCGGACGTAGGCGCGCGCGCCGAGGTAGCCCAGCTCCTCGGCCGCGGTGAACAGCACGCGCACGCGGAGCGAGGGCGGGACCTTCAGGCGCGGCAGCAGGTGCAGGAGGATGCCGACGGCCGCCGCGTTGTCGTTGGCGCCGGGGCTGCCGGGCACCGCGTCGTGATGGGCGATCAGCACGACCACGCGGTCGCCGCCGCCGATCTCGACGCTCAGGTTCTCGCCGCGGCCCTCGAAGGTCGCGAACCGATGGCTCTCGATCGCCGCTCCGCGACGCTCGAGATACCAGCGCACCGCGGCTTCGCGCTCGGCGTTGCTGCGGCCTTCGAGCAGCGCGGTGAGCGGAAGCGGATCGTCGCCGCGCGCGACCACGTCCGCGAGGGGAACCGGGGGCGGCAGCGGCGCGGGGTGGCGGCGCCGGTTCATCACGCGGGTGAGCCCGCTGTTGATGCGGCCGCGGACGTAGAAGCCGAGGTCGCGGAGGCTCATGGGATGCCGAGCAGCGCGCAGGCGGTGGCTGTCATCGTCGCGCCCATTTCGTCGAAGGATTCACCCCGCAGCTCGGCCACCCGCGCCGTTGTGATCGAGAGATACGCCGGCTCGTTGCGCTTGCCGCGATAGCCCTGGGGCGGCAGGAACGGACAGTCCGTTTCGACCACGAGCCGATCGCCCGGGACGAAGCGCGCGACGTCGGGCAGCGCGCGGGCGTTCGGGTACGTCACGGGGCCGGCGAGCGAGATCACCAGGCCGAGATCGAGGCAGCGGCGCGCGATCGTCACGTCGCCCGAGAAGCAGTGCATGATCCCGCGCACCTCCGCCACGCGCTCCTCGGCGAGGATGGCCAGCGTGTCCTCGTGGGCGTCGCGGCAGTGGATCACCACGGGCTTGCCGACCCGCCGCGCGGTCCCGAGCAGCGCGCGGAACACGCGGTGCTGGTCCTCGCGCGGCGAGAGATTGCGAAAGTAATCGAGCCCGATCTCGCCGATGGCCACGACTCGCGGCTCGGCGGCCAGCCGCTCGATCTCCTCGAGGACCGCGACGTCCGCCTCCGCGGCGTCGTGGGGATGGATGCCGACGGTGGCCCACACGTCGGCCTCGCGCGCGGCCAGCGCGATCGACGCCCGCGACGTCTCGACGTCGGTCCCGATCGTCAGCATCCGACTCACCCCGCTCTCGCGGGCGCGGGCGAGCATGGCCTCGCGGTCCGGGTCGAAGTCCGGGAAGTGCAGGTGCGCGTGGGTGTCGAAGAGGTCGGGCGTCACGGCAGGATCTCCGTGAGCACGCGTCCTTCCACGTTCGTCATCGTGAGCCCGAGCAGACGCGCCGCCGTCGGTCCGACGTCCACGAGCCCGATCCGCTCGAGCGACACGCCCGATTTCACGCCGGCGCCGGCGGCGATGAAACCCGTGCCCATGCTCGGCCGCGAGGGCAGGAAGCCGTGAGTCCCTCGCACGCCTGCCGTCTCGTTCTCGGAACAGCCGCCGCCGAAGGCCCAGCCGGGCGCGGCTTCGAGCCCGAAGGCCGCGCCCGGCATGGCGCCGAGCGCATCCAGCTCACGGCGGCTCACGATCGTGTAGCGGTCGCGCGCCTGGCGACGCAGCGTCTCCTCGGCCAGCGCCGCGACACCGGGGCCGCCGGCGTCGTTGACGAACACCCCGGACGAGCCGCCGGTGTCGTGGGTCGTCGCCAGCCAGTTCGTGCCCGACCACGGACAGCGGCGAAGGCCGGCGCGGAAGAGGATCTCGTTCGGGTGGACGGTCCGGGCGACGTCCTGGAAGCCGTGATCTCCGGTGACGATCAGCACCGTGCGCTCGGCGATGCCCGCCTCGCGCAGCGCGCTCACGATCGCCGCGACGTGAGCGTCGACCCGCGCCAGCGCCGGCTTGACGTCGACGCCCTCGCGCCCGCCGCGGTGCTGGAAGTAATCGACCTGGACGAGATGGATCAGGAGGAGATTCGGGCGCATGCCCTTGATGATCCCCGTCGCCGCCGCGGTGAGGAACTCGTCCCAGCGCACCACGCTCTTGAACGTCTCGGGCTCGGGCGCGACGCCGAGCCGCTCCAGCAGTCCCGGCGTGGTCGCCCGGCGCAGGAGCTCGACGGGCTCCGACCGCTGGTAGTAGTCGCGCTCGGGAATCAGCCAGTCGATCCGCGCCCCCAGCGTCACGGGCCAGGAGACGGCGGCCGTGGTGAGACCGGCGGCGCGCGCGACGTCCCACAGCGCGGGCGCGCGGAGGTCGGCGGCTTCCTCGTACCAGCGCCCCGACGAGCCGGCCGTGGGCGACCAGGTCACGTTGAACGGGATGCCGTGACGGGCGGGCCGCACGCCGGTGACGATGGTGGCGTGGCCGGGATAGGTGACGCTCGGGAACGGCGGCGTCGCCGCGCGTGCGTGACCGCCCGCCGCGACGAGCGCGCGCAGAGCGGGCGCCGCGTACGCGTCGTCGAGATAGAACTCGGGACGGAGCCCGTCGATCGAGATCAGGACGAGGTGACGCGCGGGCTGGCCCCACGTGGCCGGCGCGACGAGAACGAGCGCGAGCAGTCCCAGCAGCGCGAAGCGTTTCGTCATGAGTCCACCCGGAAGCGGAGCCGGCCGATGAGCTGGCCGGAATCGGTGATCACGTCGACGGACCATCGGCCCTCGGCCTCCGCGGGCACCACGCTCTTGCGCGAAAACGTCCGGAACCCGTCCCGGCGCCCGCCGTGGATGGGCGAGAGCTTGACCACGCTCACGACCTGGCCCTCACGGCGCCACACGTGAGAGATCGGCTGGTGCAGGCCGGCCGGCGCGTAGACGGCGGTGAAGGCCACGATGCCGCGCAGGTCATCCGCGCTCAGCGACGTTCCCAGCTCGTCGACCGGCTCGCCGGCGGACACGTCGCGCGCCAGCGCCGAGCGGGCCACGAACAGCGGGGCGGGCGGGATTCCGACGCGCGCGACGAAGACGAGACCCGCGACCACGAGCCCGCCGCTCCGGCTTTGAGCGCTCGCCGCCACGGCCAGTGGCGGCTGCGCCGGAGCGCGGGGGCCAGACCGACCACGGCGGTCCAGGCGGCCAGCAGCATGGCCCAGAACGGCGGGACGCCGACGAGCGGGAGCGCCACGTTCAGCGCCGCGAACGCCGACACGAAGAAGAACACGTCGGTGATCACCGTCGTCCGCTCGGCCAGCGCGCGGTACCAGGGGTCGAACGTGGCCAGCAGCACCAGAATCGCCAGGGCGATCAGGAAGGCGACGTTGGGCGAATCCACCGTCGTGCTCGCCCAGTACGCCGGCAGCAGGAACAGCAGCACGCCGTGGTAGAGCGTCTGAATCGTGTAGTCGGCGGCGCCCAGCGCGAAACGCCCGGTCCGGGTGGCCCGAAAGCCGTCGCGCAGCTGGACGGACGACGCGATGAGCAGCCACAGCAGGAGCAGGTAGCCGACGATCCAGGGCGCGTGGGGCAGCTCGCGGCGGAAGACGAAGAGCGTGAGCAGCCCGCCGGCGAGAGACGCGAGCGAGATCCCCCACCGCCGGAGCCAGGCGAATGCCCGCGTCACTCCGCGGACGGCGTGGCGAGGACTTCGGCGATCCGCCGCGCGATCGCGTCCTGGCGCAGGAGCGCGATGCAGTCGAGCACGTCCTGGCCGGCGTTGCGCGTGCGCAGATGCGCGGCGACGAGGCCGAGCGCGGTCGACCGGGTGGCGCCGTCCAGTCCGCAGATCTCGCGCAGGACCCCCGCGATCGAGGGCTCGCGCGCGGCCACTTGCAGGATGACTTCGACGTACTCCGCGGTCGCGGTTTCCACGATCGTCAGCTCACCTTGGCGCCGGGCGGCAGGTCGCGGTCGAGGGTGAGCACGCCGAGCGTGCCGTCGGCGGAACCCGCCAGCAGCATCCCCTGCGACTGCACGCCCATCAGCTTGGCCGGCTCGAGGTTGGCGACCACCACGACTTTCTTGCCGACGAGGTCGGCCGGCGCGTAGTGCTCGGCGATCCCGGCCACGATCGTCCGCTGCTCGTCGCCGAGCGAGACCGTGAGCTTCAGGAGCTTCTTGGATTTGGGCAGCGCCTCCGCCGCCAGCACCTCGGCCACGCGCAGCTCGACCTTGCCGAAGTCGGAGATGGGGATGCGCGACTTCGCTCCATCCACCTGGCTTGGCTTCGCGCTCTCGGCGGACGTCGTCTCTTTCGTCGGGCCCACGCGGGGAAACAGACCGGAGAGTCGCTGGACCGTTGTCCCCGGAGCGAGACCGCCCCAGTTGGCGTCCGCGAGTCGCGGCTCGCCCGTCTGGCCGAGCGCGCCCCGGATGCGCTTCGCCGCGTCCGGCACGAACGGGCTCAGCACGATGCCGAGGCAGTGAAGCGCCTGGCCCAGCTCGTACAGCACCGTCCGCGCCCGATCGGCCTTCGCGGGATCTTTGACCAGGGCCCACGGTTGCGTGGTGTCGACGTAACGGTTCAGCGCGCCGACGAATTCCCACAGGCTCGCCAGCGCCCTCTGGAACGCGAACTCGTCCATCTCCTTCGCGAGATCGCCGCGCGCCTTCCGCCACGCCTCCTCGAGATCGCTCGGCGCCGCGCCGCGCTCGGGCAGACGCCCGCCCTCGAAGTTGGCGAGCAGCGTGGTCGCCCGCGAGACGAAGTTGCCGAGGTCGTTGGCGAGGTCGGCGTTGAGCCGGCCGACCAGCGCCTCCTCGGAGAAGTCGGCGTCCAGGCCGAAGACCATGTCGCGCAGCACGAAGTAGCGGAAGGCGTCGTTGCCGTACTTTTCCTTGAGCGCGAGGGCCTCGACGAGGTTACCGATCGACTTCGAGATCTTGTGACCGCCCAGCGTCCAGTAGCCGTGAACGTTCAGGCGCCGATAGAGCGGGATGCCGGCCGCCTTGAGCATGCAGGGCCAGTAGATCGCGTGCGGCTTGACGATGTCCTTGGCCGTCACGTGCTGGACGTGCGGCCAGTACTTCTCGAAGCGCGGATCGCCCGGACCCCCGAGGGCCGACACGTAGTTGATCAGCGCGTCGAACCACACGTAGGTCACGTAGTTGGTGTCGAACGGCAGCTCGATGCCCCAGGTGAGCCGGGACTTCGGGCGGCTGATCGAGAGATCCTGCAGCGGATCGCGCAGGAAGCCGAGCACCTCGTTGCGATACCGCTCGGGCCGGATGAACCCCGGATGGCTCTCGATGTACTCGATGAGCCACCCCTGGTACTTCGACATCCGGAAGAAGTAGTTCTCCTCCTCGATGAACGTCAGCGGCGTCTGGTGATCGGGACACTTGCCGTCGACGATTTCCTTCTCGGTGTAGAACCGCTCGCAGCCGACGCAGTACTGGCCGCCGTACCGGCCGAGATAGATTTCCCCCGCGTCCCACAGCTGCTGGAGGATCGCCTGGACGATCGTCTTGTGACGCGGCTCGGTGGTGCGGATGTAGTCGCTGTATTCGATGCCGAGCGCGGCCCACGTCTCGCGAAAGACCGCCGAGTTCTGATCGGCCATGGCCTGGGGCGTCACGCCGGCCTTGGCGGCGGCCTGGGCGATCTTGTCTCCGTGCTCGTCGGTCCCGGTGAGGAGCCAGACGTCGTCGCCGGCGAGCCGGTGATAGCGGGCCATGGTGTCGGCGAGGATCGTCGTGTACGCGTGCCCCAGGTGGGGACGATCGTTCACGTAGTAGATCGGGGTGGTCAGGTAGAAGGTGCCCATCAGGAGGCCGGCTTGCCCTCCGGCTTGATGTGGTCGCGCCCCTCCCACGTGAGCTCGGACAGCGGTACCTCGGCCTCGGTGCCGTCGGGGAATCCGACCACCACCGTCTGCTTGAGCACGCGCAGCGAGCGCACCTTGCCGGTCATGCACCCGCCGCCCCCGCACGAGGCCGAGCACGGCGTGTTCACCCGCGGCAGGTACGAGCGCAGCTCCTGGTACGTGGAGAACTCGTAGAGCAGGCAGCACTTGAGCCGGCCGCAGTTCCCCAGGAGCCTGTTGTCGGTGAGCGGCATGTCCTGGGCCTTGGCCATCTTCACCGACACCGGCTCGAACTTCCGCAGGTGAGACGAGCAGCAGAGCTGCCGCCCGCACGGCCCGATGCCGTCGAGGACCTTGGTCGCGTCGCGGGCGCCGATCTGGCGCATCTCGACGCGGCCCCGGAACTCGCGGGCCAGCTCGCGGACGAGGTCGCGGAAGTCGACCCGGTCCTCGGCGTTGAAGTACACGGTGAGGCGCCGGCCCCCGGCGGTCATTTCCACGTCGATGACCTTCAGCGAGAGCCCGCGCTCGCGCGCCATGCGCTGGCAGGTCGTCACGGCCTCCAGCTCGCGCTCGCGCCGCTCGTGGTGCTCGCTCGCCTCGCGCTCGGTCGCGAGACGCACCACGCGACGGTAGAGCCGGTCCCGCTTGAAGTCCGGCAGCGCCCGGCGCGGGCGGCGCACCTCGCCGACCGCGGTGCCGTTGGCGGTCTCGACGACCACGAGGTCGCCGACGTGCAGCGTCAGGTCGCCCAGCTTGTAGTCCTCCGCGGACTGGCCCTGGCGCAGGCGGATGCCGATCAGGAACTCGACAGCCTCGCTCGCCGCTTCGTTCGCTTCGTTCGCTTCGTTCGCTTCGTTTTCTTCGGTCATGCTGCCCCCAGCGCCAGACGGCTGGCGACGATCTCGACCGTCAGCCTCGGTGTGACGTTCACGGCTAGCGCCTCGCGCGCCTCCCGGCACAGATCGATGGCGGCCAGGATGCCGTCGAGGGTCCAGCGTTCGGCCTCGCGAGTGATCACGTCCACCTGACTTCCGTGGATCAGCAGCCCGAGGGGACCGCCGGCGCGGGCCACCAGCAGATCGCGCGCGAACAGCCACAGCGCGTCGACCACGCGCTCGGCGCGCTCGCGATCGCGGTCGAAGGCCTGCGAGCGACGGAACAGCGCCTCGACGCCCTTGTCGCGGACCTCGGTCAGCAGCGCGACCGCCTCGTCACGGACGCTCGCCTGGCCGTCTTCGCGCGGGGCGAAGCGCACGAGCTGGCAGCGCGAGATGACCGTCGCCGGCACCGCGCGGGTGCGCGCGAGGATCAGGATCAGCACCGTGTGGGCGGGCGGCTCCTCCAGCGTCTTGAGGATGGCCTGGGGCGTTTCACCGGTCATCCGGTCGGCGTCGTCCAGCACGAAGATCTTCTGGCGCGCCATGACCGGCCTGAGCGCGGCCTCGTGCTCCAGCTCGCGAATGGCGCCGATGCGAATGGCCCGCGCGCCCTTGGGATTGCTCTCGGGCGGCGTGGGCACGATCACGTGCAGGTCGGGATGCTTTCTCTCGGCGCCGAGCCGACAGCCGCGGCACTTCCCGCACGCGACACCGGTCTCGCGGAGCGGGGTCTCGCAGAGCAGCGCCTGGGCGAAGGCCAGCGCGGTGGTGGTGCGCCCGCTGCCGGGCGGCCCCACGAACGCATAGGCGTGGGCGACGCGCCCCGTCCTCAGCGCGCTCATGAGTAGCGCCACAGCGCGCGGCTGGCCCTCGATCGCCTCAAGCGCCATCGAGGTACTCCTGCATGACGGCATCCACCTCGCGCGCGACCTCGGCCGGCGGACGCGCGGCGTGGATCAGCCGCACACGCTTGGGCTCGGCGCGACGGATCTCGAGGTAGCCGCGGCGCACTCGCCGATGGAAGGCGAGCTTCTGGCGCTCGAAGTGATCGAGCCGGCGCCCCCGGATGCGACGGAAGCCGTGCTCGGGCGGAAGGTCGAAGAGCAGCGTGAGGTCCGGCGCGAGCCCTCCCGTGGCGTGGACGTTCAGCTCACGGATGAGATCGACGTCGACCCCGCGTCCGTAGCCCTGGTAGGCGACGGTGGCGTCCGCATACCGATCGCAGAGCACCACGCGTCCGTCGGCGAGCCAGGGGCCGAGCTTCTCCCTCACGTGCTGTTGGCGCGCGGCCATGAACAAAAACACCTCGACCAGCGGCTCCGGTCCGAGCTCGAACGAGCGGCGCACGGCCTTGCCGAGCTCGGTGCCGTCGGGCTCACGGGTGCACTCCACGCGATGCCCCCCGCGCGCGAGCGCTCGCGCCAGACGCGCCATCTGCGTCGTCTTGCCCGCTCCCTCGACACCCTCGAACGTGATGAAAATCCCCCGCACCAGCAAACTGTAGCACGGGGTCGCGGGGGCGGAGCGAGCTACAAACCGTGAACGGGAAAGATCAGGCGGCGGATCTGATCGATCTGGCGATCGGCGTATTCGCGGGCGTGCAGGCAGCGGTCGCGATCGGGCGGGGCCGCCGGATCCCAGAGCGAGCGGGAACGGAAGCGGAACCACGCGGCCTGCTCGAAGAACGCCGGCGGGATCTCCGCGGGCAGCTCGACGTCGTTCATGAGGGCCCAGGCGTGGGTCCAGGCGCGGGCGACGTTCTCGAGGTCGTAGCCGCCGCCGCCGAGGGCCAGCACGCGCGGAGCGAGCGTGAGGATGCGCGCGACGGCCCCGCCGAAGCCCTGGATGTCGAGGGCCAGGTGAGTGAGCGGGTCGGTGCGATGCGAATCGATGCCGAGCTGGGCCACGATCACGTCGGGACGGAACTTCGTCACCAGCGGCGGCACCACGGCCTCGAACGCCGGCAGATAGATCCCGCTGCTGGTGAACACGTCGAGCGGCAGGTTCACCGAGTATCCGACGCCTTCGCCCTCACCGGCTTCGTCCACGAAGCCGGTGCCGGGGAAGAGCCGGTCGCCGCGCTCGTGGGTGGAGATCGTG
>Ga0193725_1000384_pt1 | contig 13501 bp, 10 predicted proteins | sample H2a2metaG_FD_143058 | JGI IMG/M metagenome (GOLD analysis project Ga0193725, IMG submission 143058) | Soil microbial communities from a riparian zone of the East river system, Colorado, United States - H2a2 | ecosystem: Environmental > Terrestrial > Soil > Riparian zone | place: USA: East River... | reverse complement strand
CGCGCTGGCCATTCTCGGCATCCTGCATCCGGCGGCGCGGGTGACGAGCGGGCGCGTGGTCTTCGGTGGTCTCGATCTGCTCCGGGCCGGAGAGGGGACGCTCCGCGAGTATCGAGGGCGCGAGCTGTCGATGATCTTTCAGAACCCGCGGACGGCGCTCAACCCGATCCGGCCGGTGGGCCGGCAGATCGAGGACGTGCTGCGCCGTCACGCCAACCTGCCGAGCGCTCACGTCCGCGAGCGCGCGCTGACCCTGCTCGCCCGTGTGCAGATCGCCGACCCCGCCCGCGCCTATCACGCGTATCCGTTCGAGCTGTCGGGCGGCATGTGCCAGCGCGTGATGATCGCGCTCGCCGTCGCCTGCTCCCCCTCGCTGCTCATCGCCGACGAGCCGACCACGGGGCTGGACGTGACCACGCAGGCCGCCATCCTCGAGCTGATCGAGGAGATCGCCGGCGCCACCCGGATGGCCATGATCCTGATCACCCACGATCTCGCGCTGGCCGGCGAGCGCGCGCACCAGATCGTGGTCATGCACGCCGGTCACGTGGTGGAGACCGCGCCCACCGCCGAGCTGTTCGCCTCGCCGCGCCATCCCTACACCGCGCGGCTGATCGCGTCGACCCCGCGGCCGCGGGCGACCCTCGACGATCTCCGACCAATCCCCGGTACCGTGCCGGACCTGCGGGGGACGCTGCCGCCCTGCCGCTATCGTTCGCGCTGCGAGCGCGCCGTGGCCGTATGCGACGAGCCGCCGCTGCCGCGACTGGCCGTGGGGAACGGTCACACGGTCGCGTGTCGGGTGCCGCTGTGAGCGTCGCGCCGATGACCGCGCCCGGGGCGGACGCTTCGCCGGCCACCCCGCGGACCCCGCTCGTCGAGGTGCAGGGCGTGAGCAAGCGCTTCCCCGTGCGCGGAACGCGCCGATGGCTCCACGCCGTCGACGACGTCAGCTTCACGATCGAGCGCGGCGAGTGCGTCGGGCTCGTCGGCGAATCGGGCTGCGGCAAGTCCACGCTGGTGCGGCTCCTCACCCGGCTCCTCGATCCGACCGAGGGACGCCTCGTGTTCGACGGCCGTGACGTCGGCGCGGTCCCGGCGCGACGCTTCGCCCGCGAGCCCGAGCGCGCGCGCATCCAGATGGTCTTCCAGGATCCGGCCGACAGCCTCAACCCGCGCTTCACCGCGTTCGCCACCATCGCCGAGCCCCTGCGTCGCCTCGCCCGGCTGGCCGGCGGCGAGACCCGGCGCCGGGTCGAGGACGTCGCCGAGCTGGTCGGGTTGCCGCGCGAGCTGCTCGGTCGGTTTCCTCATCAGCTCTCGGGCGGGCAGCAGCAGCGCGTGGGCATCGCGCGGGCCATCGCGCTGGAGCCCGCGCTCCTGGTGCTCGACGAGCCGACCTCCGCGCTCGACGTCTCGGTGCAGGCGGTGATCCTGCACCTGCTGGCCGACCTCCGGCGACGCCTCGGGATGACCTATCTGTTCGTCTCGCACGATCTGAACCTGGTCCGCCTGATGAGCGACCGCGTGCTCGTGATGTACCTCGGGCGCATCGTGGAAGCCGGCCCCGTCGGCGAGGTCTTCGAGCGGCCGCGGCATCCCTACACGCGGGCGCTGGTCTCGGCCATCCCCGTGCTCGATTCGACGATCATTGAAGCGTCGCCTCACAGCGCCGAGCGCTGTTCAGCTCCTACCGCAGGCGCCCGGCGCGCCCGCATCCGACTCGCGGGAGAGCCGCGGAGGTCCGATCGATCCTCGCCCACCGTGTGCCGCTTCCACGGGCGTTGTCCCGACGGCTTCGAGCGGTGTACGCGCGAGATGCCCCAGCTCCGGAGCGTGAGCGCCCACCACGTGGCGGCCTGTCACCGCCTCGACGAGCCCCTCGCGTGAGCGTGCTCCTCGCGGTCAACGGCACCCTCATGCGCGGGCTCGAGCTGAACGCCAACCTCGTCGACGCCGGGGCCACGTTCGTCCGCGAAGCGCGGACGGCGCCCGTCTATCGCCTGTGGTCCATCGACGACCGGCACCCCGCGATGATCCGGGTGGCCCAGGGCGGCGCCGCGATCGCGCTCGAAGTCTGGTCGGTCCCTCCCGAGGGGCTGGCGGCGATTCTCTTGAAGGAACCGCCCGGGCTCTGCATCGGCAAGGTCCGCCTGGAGGACGGCACCGAAACGCTCGGCGTCCTCGGCGAGCCCGCCCTCTGCGAAGGCCAGCGCGAGATCACCGCCCACGGCGGCTGGCGCGCCTACACCGCCGCGCGCGGGAGGTGACGCGCTAGGGGGTGGAGACGCTTGGAGCGACGGTGACGCCGCGGGCGCCGGTTCTCTCGATCGCGCGGGCGACCAGACCGGAGGCTTTCGCATCCTCGACGACGGCCCGGAGGAACTGCAGTCCCGCGTCGCGCCCCTTGGGGATGCCGATCGACTGCTGCACGCCCATGAAGCGGCCGTCGAGGATGCGCGAACCCGGCAGCTTCTCGGCGAGGCCGAACAATCCTTCCTTCAGCCCCGCGAGGGCGTGGACCTTGCCCGTCACGAGCAGGTCGAAGGCCGCGGCGCCGTCGGGCGCGCTGGTCAGCGTGGCGTGCTTCAGCGTGCGGCTCAGGAACAGCTCGTAGTTCGCCCGCGCGGCCGCGGTCACGGTGATCCCGTCGCGGTCGACGTCGGAGGCGTGACGCAGCGGTGAGGCGCCCGGCACCAGATACGTCGCTTCGATTTCCAGGTAGGCCGCGGTGAAGCTGATCTCGCGCTCCCGCGCGGGCTCCGAGCCGAGGAACGCGATGTCCCACGAGCCGGTCTTCGCGTCGTCGACCATGACCCCGACCTTGTCGTACGCGACGATCTCCGTGGGCACCTGCAACCGTCGCGCGATCTCTCCGATCAGGTCGACGGCGACGCCCCGCGACTCGCCGGTGACGGGGTCCTTGAAGGCGAGGATGAAGTTCCCGTAGTTGATTCCCGCGCGGAGCGTCCCGCCCGGGGCGAGGTCAGCACGAACGGCCGGAGTGATCTGGCTCATGGCGCGCGATCCTAGCAGAGTCTCAACCGCCACGTCTCACGCCCCTGCCGTCTGCGTGAGCGCGGATTTTACTTAGTCCAGCACTTAGTCTACCCTGGTGATCATGGCAACCGTGAACGTCCATGAGGCCAAGACCCACTTCTCCAAACTCCTTGCCCGCGTCGCCAAGGGCGAAGAGGTCGTCATCGCCAAGGCTGGCCGTCCGGTCGCCCGGCTGGTGCCAGTGAGCGCTGCTCGACGAATGGATCAGGTTCTCGGCGTCGACAAGGGGCGCATCTGGATTGCCGACGACTTCTCTGCCCCGCTTCCCGCAGACATCCAGGCCGCGTTCGAGGGCACCGCTGAAGATCCTGCTTGATACCCACGTCTGGCTGTGGGTGATCGGAGCCCCTGAGCACTTCTCTCGGGCTGGCCTGGCCAGGCTTCGCTCCCCGGACAACACGTTCTTCGTATCCGCCGCCAGTACGTGGGAGATCGTGATCAAGCACGCGCTGGGAAAGCTCCGTGTCCCGTTCGACGTGATGGATTACCTTCGGAGTCGACTGGATCAGGTTCCCGCGACGCTCCTGCCGATCACGCATCAGCATGCCCTGCGCGTCTCCAGCCTGCCCCGCCATCACCGGGACCCCTTCGATCGCATGCTGATCGCGCAAGCTCAGGTCGAAGGCTTCGTCGTCATGACGGACGACCGGGTCTTCAAACGATATGACGTCGACGTTGTCGGGGTCTGACCTCGTACCCTAAGCGCCGGGGATGCTGCGTAGCGGTGCAGGACGCGGGAGACCGTCTGCTCGCGGAGGTACCAGCGCAGCTCCAGGCGGCCGTTGGCGAGGACGGGCGCGTCGACGACGGTGACGCCGGCCGCGTTGGCGGCGGCGCGGGCGGCGGTCGAGAGCGGCGCCAGCGCGCGCACCCGCTCGGCGTCCGCGGGATGGGACAAACGCTCGACGAATCCCGCCTCGGCTTCGACGATCACGTCGACGCCTTCACATCCGGCCCGCCACGGTCCAGGCGGTGAATCGGGGGTCAAGCTCACGGTCAGGGGGACACCGCTGACCGCCGCGGCGAAAACCACCTGGGCCAGCGCGACGGTCGCGGCCGCCGCGCGCACGATCACGCGGCGGCACGGACGATAGCGGAACACGTTCGACTCGCCGCGGATCGCGCTCGGGTCGTGCTCGCGGCTGAAGTGATCGCGCCACGCCCGCGCGTAACTGGACGCGCTCGCCCTCACCAGCGCGCTGGCCCTATCGTCCGACAGCTCGGCCAGACACCGCGCGAGCAGCCCGGCAAGCGGTTCGGGCAGCGGCTCGTCGTCGTCGTCGGGCAGCGTCACCTGATGCCAGCGCGCGAGCTGGAGGGCGTAGTTCGGGCCGCCCGCCTTCGCTCCCGGACCCACCGACGAGGCCTTCCAGCCGCCGAACGGTTGGCGGCGCACGATGGCGCCGGTGATCGGACGGTTGACGTAGAGGTTGCCGGCCTCGGCACGCTCCACCCAGCGCGCGATCTCGCGATCGTCGAGGGTCTGGATCCCGCCGGTGAGCCCGAACGACGTCGCGTTGCCGAGCGCGATGGCGTGGTCGAGATCGTTGGCGCGCATGAGTCCGAGCACGGGCCCGAAGCACTCCGTGCGGTGGAAGAACGAGCCCGGCTGCACGCCGAGCTTGATCCCGGGCGACCAGAGCCGCGGGTTGTCCGGCGACGGCCTCGGCTCGAGCAGCCATGACTCCCCCTCGTCGAGCACGGTGAGCGCGCGCCGGAGCGCGGCGCCGGGCGCCTGGGTCAGTGGGGTGATGCGACGTCCCAGCTCCCACGCGCTGCCCATCGCGAGGCTGACGGCGGCGTCGCGGAGCTGGCGCCGGAAGGCGGGGTCGTCGTACACCTCGGCCTCGCAGATGGCCAGGCTGGCCGCCGAGCACTTCTGGCCGTTGTGACCGAACGCGGAATGGACCAGATCGCGGATGGCCTGGTCGCGATCGGCGAGCGACGTGATCACAATCGCGTTCTTTCCGCTCGTCTCCGCGAACAGGGTCAGGTCCGGCCGCCAGCCGAGGAACAGGCGCGCGGTCTCCACCGAGCCGGTGAGGACGACGGCGCCCACGCGCGGGTCGGTCACGAGCCCCCGACCGATCTCGTCGTCGGGACACGGCACGAATTGAAGAACCTCGCGCGGGATTCCGGCGTCCCAGAGACAGCTCGCCAGCCGCCAGCCGACCAGCACCGCCTCGGGCGCGGGCTTGAGCACGACCGCGTTGCCGGCGGCCAGCGCCGCCAGCACCCCGCCCGCGGGGATCGAGAGCGGGAAGTTCCACGGCGGCGTGACGACCACCACGCCGAGCGCCTCCATGCGGCAGTCGCTCACCTCGTCGGCCACGTCACGCAGTGCCCGCGCGTAGTAGCGCGCGAAGTCGACGGCTTCGCAGACCTCGGCGTCCGCCTCCGTCACGGTCTTGGCGCCGTCGAGGATCATGGCGCCGATCAGCTCGTCGCGCCGTCGGCCGAGTATCGCCGCGCACGCCTCGAGCCGCGCCTCGCGGGCATCGCGTCCGAGCCCCGCCCAGCCCGGCTGAGCCGCGCGGGCGATCGCGAGCGCGCGGTCGACGTCGGCGGCGCCGGCCAGCGCGTAACGATAGGCGACACGCTCGGGGCGCGAGGGGTCACATCCCTCGCCCTGCCGCGAGCCCGCGCTGAGCGCGCCGCCGATCTGGAGCGGAATCGCTTCCAGCGAACGCCCGCGCCAGCGCTCGACGGCGTCCTCGATCCACTCGCGATTGGCCGACAACGTCCAGTCGGTGCCGGGATCGTTCGCGAACACGACGTCGCGCGGGCCATGCGGAGCGTCGGCCTCGGCGCGCCGGTCCTGGGTGCGGCGGGGCGCATCGGAGAGCGTCTCCACCAGGTCGAACGCGGCCAGGAAGCGATCGCGCTCGGCCATGAACGCCGGCGAGTCCGGCTCGAGGTCGAACACGTGGCGCAGGAAGTTCTCGGGCGCGGTGTTCTCGTCGAGCCGGCGGACCAGGTACGCGATCGCGCTGTGGAAATCCTCCGCGCGTACGACCGGCGCGTAGAGCAACAGCCCTCCCGCGCGGGCCTGCACCGCGCGGGCCTGATGATTGGCCATGCCCTCGAGCATCTCGAACTCGACCCACGGCTCGACGTGGTTGACCTCGCGCAGCACCAAGCCATAGGCGACGTCGAACAGGTTGTGGCTGGCCACCCCGAGGTGCACGGCCTCCGCGTGCTCGGGCCGGCAGCCGTGCTCGAGCATGCGCTTGTAGTTGGCGTCCACCTCGCGCTTGGTCTGGTAGGGCGCCTGAGGCCAGCCGTGCACGGCGGCCTCGATGCGCTCCATGGCGAGGTTCGCCCCCTTGACGATGCGCAGCTTGATCGGCGCCCCGCCACGCTGCCGCCGGGCGTGCGCCCAGTCCGTCAGCGCGCGCTGGACGCGGTACGAGTCCGGCAGATACGCCTGGAGCACGATCCCCGCGCTGAGGGGGAGAAACTCGGGGTCGTCCAGCACCTCGCGGAACGCGGTGACCGTGAGATCCAGATCGCGATACTCCTCCATGTCCAGGTTGATGAACTTCGGCGTGACGCTGCCGTCGGCATGGCGGTACACGTGCCGCGCCGCCGCCCGGTAGAGCGTGCGCAGACGCTCGGCCACGCGCGCCACGGTGTCGCGGAAGGCCCACAGCTCGATCTGGCTGGCGATCGACGAGACCTTGACCGAGATGTACTCGACGTCGTCGCGCGCGAGCAGCGCCACGTACGCCTCCAGCCGGCGCGCCGCCTCACCCTCGCCGAGGATCGCCTCGCCGAGCTGATTGAGATTGAGGCGCACGCCCGCGTGGCGGCGTTCGTCGAGATACCGGCGCAGGTCTTCCTCCTCGCCGGGCAGGATCATGTTCTGCGTTTCCTGGCGCAGGCGGGCCACGATGGGTGGCACGACCAGGCTCGGCAGATAGTGCGCCATCGCGCCACCCAGCAGCAGCGCGACGCGCTCCCACCAGTCCATGTACTGGGGCACGCCATAGCGCTCGAGCAGGTAGGCGAGCTGATCGGCGATGCGCTCGGGGCGGCGGCTGCGGAAGGCCTGATCGGCCAGCGCGATCGTCAGCTCCTTGCCGTGGGGATCGGCCATCATCCGGGCGAGCTTCCGGGCCTGGGCGTGCTCCTCGCCGGTCTGCTGCGCCCGCGCCTCGCGCAAGAGCGCCTCCGCCAGCTCCACCGCCCGGCGCGCACGATCTTCCGCGATCACGACGTCACCCGTCGCACGCATCCACGTTTCAGTGTACGCGCGCGACCGTTGCCGCTGGTCGAGCGCGGGCATGGCAGTGCGAGGTGAGTCGCTCGGCGGCGAGCCGAGCCCTTCAATGATCGAGGTCCGCGCAATCCTGTTCTGGGGGGAGGCGGTGAGGAGCGAGCGCAAGCGAGCGACGAGCGTCGGAAGGGGGGTGAAGCCCCATCCGAGGGTCCTACTGCAGGCCGAAGAGGAGCTTGCCGGCGACCGGCCACCGCGCGGTGAGGATGTCTCCGTTCAGGGAGTCGGTGAGGTAGATGGTGGTGCGATCGGGGCCGCCGAAGGCGACGTTGGTGAGCAGGCGATGCCCGTCGGCGTGGACGAGGTGCGTCGGCAGACAGTTGGCGTCGAAGCGCCACACGCCGACGCCCAGGTGGCAGACCACGAGGCCGTTCTCCGCGTCCATCTCGATGCCGTCGGGTCCCGCGTGTCCGCCCGAGAGCTGGATGGCCACACCGGTCTTCGCGGGCTGGCCGTCCGCCATCAGCGGCAAACGCCAGATCTGTTGAGATCGGGTGACGGCCACGTACACCTGGGAGTCCGTGGTGTTCAGCGTGATGCCGTTGGGGCTCGGCGCATTGGAGACCAGCCGCTCCAGCGCCCCGTTCGCGCGGAGCCGGAACACGCGGCCGGTGGGATCGGCGATGCCGGTCTGGCCTTGATCGGTGAAGTAGCAATCGCCGTTCGCCGCGAAGTGCAGATCGTTGAGCCCCTTGAACCCCTCGCTGTACGCGGTCTCCAGAATCGGCTCGACGGCGCCGCGTCCGGGATCGAGGGCCAGGAGCCCGCGCCGGTAGTCGGCGATGAAGAAGCGTCCGTCCTTGTGCAGCTTCAATCCGTTCGGCCATCCGTCGTATTCGACGACCAGCTCCCACTGGCCACGCGGCGTGATGCGGAAGATCCGCCCGAACGGAATGTCCACGAAGTAGAGATTGCCGGCCCGGTCGAACGATGGCCCCTCGAGAAAGCTGTCGACCTCGGCCCCTTGACGGTTCGGATCGGACCACGCGGTGCGCCGGCGATTCCGGAACTTGGCCGGCATCGACATGAACGGCTCGGCCTTGATCAGTTGCGGCTGGCGGAAGGGATTCAGCATCGCGACGACATTCTACGCCGAGACACCACAGGCCCGAGGGCTGTGGAGCCCTCGGGCCTGTAGGTTACCGCGACCGGACGGCTGAGCGCCGCCCGGCGTCGCCTTACCGGTTAGCGAACGGGTTGAACGTCCCGAACGACAGGTTGTCCAGCGAGGCATTGCTCATCCGGTGGAAGAGCGTCGCCTCGCGACCCGTCACCGTGAGACCCCAGTAGCCGGTGAAGGAAAAGAACTGCGGGTTCGAGATGACGGGGTTCGAAGTCACCGACTGCGCCTCCAGCTCCGTGTACCACACCGGCACGGTGTGGGCCCCCAGGTTCACCGGGGCCGTGCTGTAGAGGCTGTCGATGCTGGCGACCGTGGTGGTGGTCAGGCACGCGCACGGCACCAGGATGTCCTTCGGCCCGGACTCGTCGTCGTTGTAGATACGGCCGCGCAGCGTCGTCACGTTGGCGTTCGTGATCACGTTGCGCGCCGGGAACCCGAACGAGCCGTCCCGGTTCTGGATCCTCGGGAAGCCCGCGGCGATCGGGAAGACGCCGGTGCCCGCGTTGGCCTGGATGTCGGACGTCGGGCAGATCAGGTAGATGGAGGCCTTCAGCGACGCCGTCTCCTGCGGCGTGACGAAGGTCGCCGCGGAGCGCAGCGGGCTCCAGCAGTAGCCGTTGTTGATGCTGCCGGCGAACACGCCCGGCCCCGGACCGCACAGGCCGACCGAGCCCCCGAAACCGGGGTTCTCGACCAGCGGCAGGAACGCCGGATTCAACGACAGGAACGTATCGAGGATGATCGGCTCCAACTCGCGCAGCCGGCCGTCCTTGACGGAGATATAGTGCGTGCGCGTGTGGAGCGGGAAGTTGATCGGGACCAGATCGTTGCCCTGCAGCGTGTTGCCGATGGCCACGAGGCCGTTGATGTTGATCGCGAACGGCAGCACGGTGGTGACGTAGGCCTTGGCCTGCTTGGCGGTCTCCAAGTCCGCGATCGACTTGTTGCGCGCGCAGTTCTCCTGGAAGAACACCATGTGAATCGGGTTGGTGAAGCTCGAGGGCACGACCGGCGAGACGACCTCGAGGACCGACACGAATCCGGCCGCCGGATCGCTGAAGTAGGGCAGCACCACGCCGGACGCGGCCAAACTCAGGGGATCGGCCAGCTGAGCGGAGGCGGGCGCCACCGTCGCGATGAGCAGGCACATCAGGAACACCCCGATCCTCGACCACTTCACCTGTGTCATCGCTCCTCCTTTTACGAGGAAAGTGAACCGCTCGCGACCACCTGCCGGTAGTTTCGCACTGCGACTCGCCCAGGACCAAACATTTGGGAGGGGACAGGGCGCAGCGGGCGGCGAACGATCCGTTCAGGCGTCGACGACGACCGTCGCGGCGGCGGCGAGAGCGCCGGCATGCACCCGTCGTGCGGTCAACGGCGCGGTCGCCGTCGCGACGGTCGGGCCGGTGATCAGCATGGCGGGCGACTCGGCGCCGGCCGCGCGGGCGGCGGCGGCGATCTGACCGAGCCGGCCCGCGATGATGCGCTCGCCTTCTCCCCCGACGCGCTCGACGAGAATCGCGGGCTCGCGCGGATCGCGCCCGAGCGCGGTCAGCGACGCGGTGACGGTCTCGAGCGTGTGCACGCCCATGTAGAAGGCCAGGGTGCCCTCGGCCCGGGCGAGCAGGCCCCAGTCGAGACCGCTCGGGGCGCGTCCGGTGTGGTCGGTCGCGGTGGCGAATACCAGCATCGAGGCGTGGCCCCTCTCGGTCAGCGAGATGCCGGCGCGGGCGGCGGCGGCCGTCGCCGCGGTCACGCCGGGGACGATCTCGAACGGGACGCCCGCCGACCGCACGGCGTCGATCTCTTCGGCCAGCCGACCGAACACCGCGGGATCGCCGCCCTTCAGACGCACGACCCTCCCCCGCCGATGGGCACGGTCCACCAGCAGCCAGTTGATCTCGGCCTGCGGGAGGCAATGGCGCCCCGGCGCCTTGCCGGCGTCGATGATCTCGGCCTCGGCGGGGACCTCGCGGAGCAGCTCGACGGGCACGAGCCGGTCGTGGATCACCACGTCCGCCTCGCGAAGCCGGCGGAGCGCCTTGAGCGTGACCAGCTCGGGATCGCCGGGTCCGGCGCCCACGAACGAGACGCGCGCACCCGGGCTCAGGGCGCCTCCTCCTTCCGCTCGCCGCGCGGAAAGAAGCGCAGCAGGCGATCGAGGACCTCGGGCAGCTCGTCGCAGGGCACGTCCTCGAGGATCCTCGCCGCCGCCCGCGGCTCGGGGCCGCCGCGCCCGCCCACGAACACGTGGACGCCGTCGACGATCTTGCCGTCGACCTTCACCTTGCAGCCCTGCAGGCCGACGTCGGCGGTGAGGTGGTTTCCGCAGCCGGCCGGGCACCCCGACCACCGCACGGCGATCGGACGCGTCTTGCCGAGCCGTCGCTCGAACTCGCGCGTGAGGGCCATCGCCCGCGTCTTGGTGTCGATCAAGGCCAGGTTGCAGAAGTCCGTGCCCGTGCACGACGAGACCCCCCGAAAGACCTCCGAGGGGTTGTAGGGAAGCTCGCGCAGCAGGGGCTCGGCGAGCAGCGCGCCCAGCCGCCGGTCGGGGACGTGAGGCAGCAGCACGTTCTGGAGCGGGGTCACCCGCACCTCGCTCTTGCCGTACGCGTCGGCGAGGCGCGCCAGCTCGAGGAGCTGATCGCCGGTGATCCGTCCGACCGGCGTCTTGAGCCCGACGTAGTTCATCCCCGCCTCGCGCTGGCGGAACACCCCGAGGTGATCGGTGACGGCGCGGCTCCGCGCGTCCCGCCCGGCCGACGGCAGCGGGCGGGCCAGGCGGACCTCCAGCTCCTTGCGAAAGCGCTCGGCGCCCCATTCCTCCACGAGGAAGGCCAGCCGCGCGCGGCTGCGCGCCTCGCGGGTACCGTGGTCCCGAAACAGCAGCGCGATCGCCGCGCAGACCTCGGCCGCCTCGTCCGGACGCACGAACGCGTCGAGGTCGGTCGCCAGGGTCGCCCCGCCCGATCCCTGCTTGCCGCCGACCGCGAGGTTGAAGCCGGCGGCGCCCGAGGGCGCATCGGATGCGCCCGAGCCGTCGATGGCCGGAGTCATCGCGACGTCCTGGGTCTCGGCGGCCGTGCAGTTGTCGGGACAGCCGGTGATGGTCACGTTGAATTTGCGCGGCAGGTTCGTGAACTCGCGATTGCCGAGGAAGATCCGCTGAAACGCCGCCGCGATCGGCGCGGTGTCCACCAGCTCCTTCGGGGTCAGTCCGGTCGCGGGGCACCCGACGATCCCGCGGATGTTGTCCATCCCGGTCTGGAGACTCGAGAGTCCCGCCGCCTCCAGCCGCGCGATCGTCTCCGGGACCCCGTCGATGGTGACCCACCGGAGCTGGATCTGCTGGCGGGTGGTCACGTCCGCGACGTTGCGTCCGGTCTGCCGCGTGATCTCCCCGAGCAGTCGCATCTGGGCCGAGGTGAGCACGCCATTCGGCATGCGAATGCGCATCATGAAGTGCCCCGGCGTCGGCTTGCGATGAAACACGCCGACCCACTTCAGGCGCTCCTTGTCGTCGTCCGCGATCGTGCGCCACCCCTCTCGCGCGAACCGGACCAGGTCGTCCTGGATATCGAGCCCGTCGCGCTGGGCCTTGAGGGCTTCGATGCGGTTCACGATGCACCCGTCGGCGTGGGAGCGCTGGCCCGACGCACGCGCACGGCGGCGGCCTTCAGCTCGGGCTGATGCGAAAGCGGATCGCGCGCGCTCAGCGTGAGGTTGTTGGCGGACTTGTCCGGGCCGAACTCGTGCCCCCAGTGGAACGGCAGGAAGCACGTGCCTTCCTTGATCGTGGGCGTCACCCGGCACTGCGCGACCACGACGCCGCGGCGCGAGGCGATCTCCGCGAAGTCGCCGTCGCTGAGCCCGGCGCGGGCGGCGTCCCGCGGGCTGATCTCGAGGTAGGGCTCCGGCGTGCGGGCCAGGAGCGCCGGCGACTTCGCGGTCCGCGTGAGCGTGTGCCAGTGATCGCGCACGCGCCCGGTGGTGAGCGTCAACGGGTAGGCCGCGTCGGGCGTCTCCACGGGCTCCGCGTGCTCGACGGCAACGAGCCGCGCGCGGCCGTCGGCGTGGGCGAAGCGGCCGTCGGTGTAGAGCCGCTCGGTGCCGGGATGATCGGGCGCGGGGCACGGCCACTGGAGCGGTCCGTCGGCGGAGAGACGCGCGTGGCTGAGCCCGGCCATGTCGCAGCGGGTGCCCGAGGTGAGCGCGACGAACTCGTCGAAGATCTCCGCGGCGCTCGCGTACGGGAACGCCGCCTTCCAGCCCATCTCGTGAGCGAAGCGCGCGAGGATGACGGCGTCGGGCCACGCCTCGCCCGGCGGCTCCACGAGCTTCGGCAGGTACGTCACCCGGCGCTCGGAGTTGGTCATCACCCCGTCCTTCTCCGGCCACTGCGCGGCGGGCAGCAGGATGTCGGCGAAGCGCGTGGTCTCGGTCGGGTGATAGGCGTCCTGGACGATCACCAGCTCCGCGCGGCGAAGTGCGGTCGCGATCAACTCGGGTTCAGGCATCGAGGCCGCGGGGTTCGTTCCGAGGATCCACACGGCCTTCACCGCGCCGCTCGCGAGTCGCTCGAAGATCTCGAGCGCCGCCAATCCGGGCCGGTCGCCGATGCGGCCGGCCGGCACGCCCCAGTGATGCTCCACGGCGGCGCGATGCTCGGCGTCGGTCACGCTGCGATATCCGGGCAGGAGATGCGACAGCCCGCCGGTCTCGCGCCCGCCCATCGCGTTCGGCTGGCCGGTGAGCGAGAACGGTCCCGCGCCGGGGCGGCCGATCTGGCCGGTCGCGAGATGCAGGTTGAGGATCGCGGCGTTCTTGTCGGTGCCGACGTGGCTCTGATTGACGCCCATGCTCCACAGCGTCAGCGCCGAGCGCGCCCCGCCGAACCGCAGCGCGGCGGTGACGATGATGTCCGGCGAGAGTCCGGTCAGCTCGCCCGCGCGCTCGGGCGGGTAGCGCGCGATCACGGACATCAGCTCGTCCCAACCGGAGGTGTGGGCGTCGATGAAGGGCCCGTCGAGCCG
>Ga0193725_1000383_pt1 | contig 13507 bp, 6 predicted proteins | sample H2a2metaG_FD_143058 | JGI IMG/M metagenome (GOLD analysis project Ga0193725, IMG submission 143058) | Soil microbial communities from a riparian zone of the East river system, Colorado, United States - H2a2 | ecosystem: Environmental > Terrestrial > Soil > Riparian zone | place: USA: East River... | reverse complement strand
CGGTCGGCGGAGACGCCGAATCTCGGGGGCGTCGACTCGACCGACGACGTGCGGCCCGGGATCGGGCTCGACGGCATGGGCGCGTTGCGCGATTGGGTGGCGGCGGGCGGCGTGCTGATTACCGAAGGAGGCACCGCCGCCGTGTTCACCGACTACGGTGTGACCCGCGGTGTGGACATCATCCCGGCTCGGCAGCTGCGCGCCTCCGGTGGCATCTACCGGGCCGTGGTGCGCGACGCGAAGAGCCCGATCGCGTACGGGTACCCCGATACGCTCGCGGTCTACTTCAACCAGTCGCCCCTCTTCCAGGTGGACACCAGCACGGACGTGCCCGAGGATCAGGACGCGGACCTGACGAGGGAGCAAGCACGGGCGCGGCCGCGTGTGGTCCTGAGCTTCCATCAGAAGCGGGATTCGCTGCGGCTGTCCGGCCTGTTGGTCGCCGGCGAGGAGCTGGCGGGACGGCCGGCGGTTCTCGACGCCCCCGTGGGGCAGGGACACGTCGTCCTGTTCGCGATCCGGCCGTTCTGGCGGTGGGAGACCCAGGGGAGCTTCGCCCTCGGGTTCAACACGATTCTCAACTGGAACGACCTGGGGATCGCGTGGCCGACGGCGCCGAAGCGAAGCGACCGCCCGGTGGCGGCGCCGGACGAAGGACCTTAGATTCCATCAACCATTTGGTTGAGGGAATGGCGCCGTGAAACACAAGTTGAGCAACGATAGAGCATTACGCATCATGGAGGCGGCGCGGGAGGAGTACGCCAAGCGGGGCTTCGCCGGTGCTCGAGTGGAGCACATCGCCCGCCGCGCGGGCGTCAACAAGCAGCTGCTGTTCTACTACTATCACTCGAAGCGCGGGCTCTTTGAAGCGGTGTTCAGCCAGGCCGCCGCGGAGCTCGAGGCTGCCCTGGCGTCGCTACCCGCTGGCCGCCCACTCGACCGCCTGCGCTTGGCCCTCGAGGCTCTGTTCGATTTCCTGGCGCGCTATCCTGCAGGGGCAGCCTTCGCTCCCGCGATCAAGCGATTGGTCGTCCTGCTCGCGGAGGGCCAGGGCCTGGGCCAGGTGCGCGACGACCTGGACCCGCACCTCACCGCGGCCCAGGCGCTGGTCCTGATGGTGGGTTATTTGGGGATGGAGTCGGTGATCGCCGCCAGCGCGCGCCCCCTCGGCGCCGATGAGCCGGCGCTGAGGGAGCGCTGGAAAGAAGCCGCGGTGGACCTGGTCGTCGCCGGCGTCGCCGCGCGCTAGTTCTTCGACACCATCCTCGGCTCGAGGGGAGCATCCCCCTCGAACACAAGGTGGCCAGCCTCGAACCGCGCGCCGCGCAACGCCAGCGTGAGCACTTCGCCCAACTCCTCGACGAGGTGCACGTCGAGGGTCTTACGGACATCCTCGGGAAGGTCCTCGAGATCCGCCGCGTTTTCCTTGGGCAGAATGATCGTCTTGATCCCCGCCCGCACGGCACCGAGCACCTTTTCCTTCACACCGCCGATAGGCAGGACCCGCCCCCGCAGCGTGATCTCTCCGGTCATCGCGATGTCGTGCCGCGCCGGACGGCGAGACAGCGCCGACACGAGCGCGGTGGCCATGGTGATACCGGCCGAGGGCCCGTCCTTAGGAATCGCTCCCGCGGGCACGTGGATGTGGACGTCCGTGCCCGTCAGAGTCTCCTCGTCGATACCGAGCAGGTCGGCGTGCGACTTGGCGTACGTCAGCGCCGCACGAGCCGATTCCTTCATCACGTCGCCCAGCTGCCCGGTGAGGAGCAACTCGCCCTTGCCGCGCATCACGCTGGCCTCGACGAACATGATGTCGCCGCCGACGGGCGTGTAGTACATCCCCGTCGCCACGCCCGCCTGGTCCTCGCGGGCCTTGCGCTCAGGGTGGACACGGGGCCGGCCAATGAGCACGGGAATGTCCGCCGGCTGCACGGTGACGCGCTCCGCCTCACCACCGGCGATCTTGCGGGCCACCTTGCGGCCGAGCTTGCCGATCTCCCGCTCGAGCTGCCGTACACCGGCCTCGCGCGTGTAGCTCGAGATCACTTCGCTCAGCGCCTCGTCGCTCACCGTCAACTGCTCGGCAACGAGGCCATTCTCGCGCTCCTGCCGCGGCACGAGGTAGCGCTTCGCGATTTCGAGCTTCTCGCGCTCGGTGTAGCCCGCGAAGTTGACCGTCTCGAGCCGGTCGAGCAGCGGTCCGGGAATGTTCTGCATGAAGTTCGCGGTCGCCACGAACAGCACCTCGGAGAGATCAAAGGGCACCCCGAGGTAGTGATCGGTGAACGAGTCGTTTTGCGCGGGATCGAGCACTTCGAGCAGCGCGGCCGCAGGATCGCCCTGGAAGGAGATCCCCAGCTTGTCCACCTCATCGAGCAAGAAGACGGGGTTCTTAGTCCCCGCCTGCTTCATGCCCTGAATGATGCGACCTGGCATCGCGCCGACGTACGTACGGCGATGGCCGCGGATGTCGGCTTCGTCACGCGCGCCACCCAACGAGATGCGCACGTACTGCCGTCCCATGGCGCGGGCGATGGACTTCGCGATCGACGTCTTACCAACGCCCGGGGGGCCCACGAACAGGAGAATTGGCCCCTTGGCTTGCTTATCGTCGTCGTTGCCGGGCGCATCGGCCACCGGCTGGCGCTGCCGCAGCAGCCGCACCGCCAGGAACTCGAGCACCTGGTCCTTCACGTCCTTCAGGCCGTAGTGATCCTCCTCGAGGATCTCCGCGGCCCGCTTCAGGTCGAGCGACTCCTCCGAGCGCTTGCCCCAAGGCAGCTCCGCCACGGTCTCGAGGTAGGTGCGGATGACCTGCGCCTCCATCGACTCGCGACCGGCCCGCTCGAGGCGGCTCAGCTCGCGGTCGACTTCCTTGCGCGCGGCTTCCGGCAGCTCCAGCGCGGCGAGGCGCTTGCGCAGCTCCTCCGCCTCAGTGCCGTCGTCTCCTTCGCCCAGCTCCTTCTGGATCGCCTTCATTTGCTCGCGCAGCAGCATCTCCCGCTGGCGCTCGCCGAGCTCCTCCTGCACTTGCGACTTGATGTCGTCCTGAGCATCCGCGACCGCGATCTGCCGCTGGACGTGCACCAACACCCGACGCAAGCGGTCCTCCACGGGCAGCATCTCGAGGATCTGCTGGCGTGCGAGGGGCTTGATATCGAGGTAGCCGGCCACGAGGTCCGCCAGGCGGCCTGGTTCGCTGACGCCTTCGAGGACCTGCTTGACCACGTCCTCGGGAAGACCCGACTTCTCGCCCAGCTCGGCGGCGCGCTGCCGCGCTTCGCGGTGCAGCGCAATGAACGCGGCGTCATCGGGGTTCAAGGGCGGGAGGTCCGCCAGCTCGCGGACGACCGCCTCGAGGTGACCATTCGTTTCGGTATAGTGGATCGCCGTGCCACGAGCCTCACCGTGGAGGATCAACTGGACTCCGGAGAGACCCCGCTGCACCTGGCCGATCCGCGCGATCGTGCCGGTGGTATAGAGGAGGCCCGGCGTGACCTGTTCGACGTTGTCTTTTTGGGCCACCGCGAAGATGAGGCGCTGCTCTTGCTTCAGGGCGGCCTCGATTGCCCGCAGAGTGGCGGGCCGGCCGGCGCCGATCGGGGTGCTGACACCCGGGAAGAGGACTGCGTCGCGGAGTGGTAGGACTGGTAGAGTCATGCGTTCAGACATGGGGACTCCGTATTTGAAGAAAGCGTACTAGCAATTGCCGCCTCACGGATTGCACCCTCTATGCCACCCGACAACGTCGCGGGCGGCAGTGGCGTTCCAGAAAACGCCGCCAAAGCGGCGGAACCTGCCAACTCGGCCTAACGAATGGTCGCTGAAGCGGTTGCAAGGCCGCGCAGATGCCGCTAAATCTTATCCGCGCATGTTCGCCGAATCCGCATGAACGACCCGCTGGCCAAACGCCTGAGCCAGGCCCTCGGCTCATCCTTTACCCTCGAGGCAGAGATCGGGCGGGGCGGGATGGGCGTCGTGTATCACGCCCGCGACGAGCGCCTCAAGCGGCAAGTCGCTGTGAAGGTGCTCCCCCCCGACCTCGCGTTCCGGGAGGAGATCCGCATCCGCTTTCTGCGCGAGGCGGAGACGGCGGCCCGGCTTTCCCACCCGCACATCGTCCCGATCCACAGTGTCGGCGAGGGGCCGGAGGGGCTCGTCTACTTCGTGATGGCCTACGTGGACGGAGAGTCGCTCGGCGCGCGCCTCAAGCGACGCGGGCGGCTTCCCCCCGAAGAGGCACGCCGCATCCTGATGGAGACCGCGGACGCGCTCGGCGCCGGACATTCCCTCGGCATCGTGCATCGCGACGTGAAGCCCGACAACATCCTCCTGGAGGGCAGCCGCGGACGCACGGTCCTGACGGATTTCGGGATCGCGAAGGCGCTGACGTCGTCCAGTGGACCTGGGACGCTGACCGCCACGGGCGTTGCGATCGGAACACCCCACTACATGAGCCCCGAGCAGGCGGCCGGGGATCGCGAAATCGACGGCCGCTCGGACATCTACAGTCTCGGCGTGGTCGGATATCAGATGCTCACGGGCGAGCTGCCCTTCTCCGCGCCAACGGTGCCAGGGCTTCTCTTGAAGCAGATCACCGAGCAGGCGCCGTACCTGCAGGACAAGGCCCCGACGTGCCCCGACGACCTCGCCGCGTGTGTGATGCGCTCTCTCGAGAAGGAGCCGGAAGGGCGCTGGCCCACTGCTGATGCGCTGCGCCGTGCGCTCGAGTCGCGCAGCGCGCCACCCTATAAGCGCCGTTCGACCGCGCGCAGCACGCGGTACACGGGAGGCGGGAACGAAGAGAGACTGTCGAATCTGCCCGCCCCAATGCGGCGCGAGCCCCCGGCGCAGCGATCGCGAGCCCGGGCTGCCAAGGACCCGAAATCGCAGCTCACCGCGAGCGGCGAGCCGAAATCGGTGGCCCGGTTCCGCGACGGCTTCGTCTCGTGGGCGTCAGTGTGCGGCGGGTTGATGCTGATCGACATGATCCAGGGGGGCGGGCTCGGCTGGTCGTTGTGGGTCGCGATCCCGTGGGGGGCGTTCGGGCTGTTGCCACAATACATGAAGCTCTGGCAAACGGGCTATTCGTGGCGCGACGTGTTGCACCGGCCCGCGGCGCCCGACGGCGCCGAGGCGCGGCTCGGCCTTTCGAAGCGGGCCGCGCTCGGGCCGGCGAGCACCGAGGAATTTGGCCAGCAGGTGGAGACGGTCCGGCAAGCCCGGAACGATCGCGAAGCCATTTTGAAGATCATGGAGCGGGTGCCGGCGTCCGAGCGCAAACTGCTGCCCGACGTGGTCGCGACGGTGGACGCGCTGCTGCGCCGGGCCGAGGACCTCGCGCGGGTGCTGCACGGAATGAGCGCGGATGTGGACGAGGCCGCGCTGGCGCGGCTCGACGACAGAATCGCATCCGTGAAGCGCCACGAAGAAGGCACGGAGCGGGAGCGGCAGCTAAGCCTGCTCGAGCGGCAGAAACAGGCGCTGAGCGATCTTTTGATGCGCCGCCGGCGCGTGGAAGAGCAGATCGAATCGTGCGTGATGGCGATGCAGAACGTGCGTTTCGACCTACTGCGGCTCCGTTCCGCCGGCGTCGCGGCGGTGCTGAGCGACCTCACGAACGCGACCCAGCAGGCGCGCTCGCTGTCCCGCGACGTCGACCACGCAATCGCGGCGGCGGGCGAGATCCAGGATATCTTGCGCGAGGGTCCGCGACCCTAGACTAGCGTCTCGACTTCCCCCAGCAGTCCTGCACCAGCGCCGGCCCGTCTTTCCTCTCGATCGCGAAATCCAACAACTCCAGGAACGCCGCAGCGGCCTCTTCGCAGTGGCCCGCGCGCAACGCCGCGATGCCGTGAAGCTCGTGGTACCGAGCGGCGGCGGAACGCCGCTGGACCGCGTACGCGAGCACGCTGTCGGCGAGCGCGGGTGGCCCGTCGAGGGCAAGGCTCGTCAGCACTTCACCCAGGAATTGCGCCGGAAACGGGTGCCGGAACGTGCCGCGCGCGGCCCCGAGTGCCCCACGCACCTCAGCCGCGGCGACGGCCCACGACGAGTCGCGCACCGCGAGCACCGCCAACACGGTCCGCGCCTGCGCCGTGTCCGCGCCGGCCGCCAGCGCCCCCAAGGCGAGCGCGCGGGCTCTGCTCGGCGCCTCGTGCCGCGTGGTGGAAATGACGGCCGAGAGCAGCTTGGCGTCCCCTTGCGATGTCAGGCCGCTGAGGAGCGACAGGGCCTTGGCCGTGTCGCCCTGGCTGAGGTGGATGCTCGCCGCGCGCACCCGCCACTCCGGGGAGTCGGGTGCCGCCTCGCGCAGCATTTCCACGTAGGGGAGCACACCGACGTCGGTGCGGCGCTCGGCCAGCGTGCGCGCGAGGAGCAGCCGAGGGGCGGCGTCGCCAGCAACGCGACCGATCTCCGCCAGCGAGTCGAAGACCGCCGCCGCCGTGGCCCCCGGATCGAGGAAGCGACGAGCGGCAACGAACTCGAGTCGTGGGCGGTCGTCGCGATGCTCGAACCGCGCGCGCGCGACCAGGCCGTCGACACCGCGCTCACCGATCAACCGCCGGCCGAAGTACTGGTCGGGCGTATCGACGTTCAGCCATTCGCGGGCCAGCTCACCGATGGCTCCGTTCGGACCCACGAGCCGCGCCACCCACGCCGGGTCGTACGCAATCGGGCGTGGCGAGGCGATCACCATCAGGTCGTACGACTCGCCGAACCAGACTTCCACATGCGGGAACACCTCTTTGATGTTCCGCACGATCCCCGCCACGATCGGCAGCGGCAGCTGGTAGAGCTGGATCCATTGGCAGAAGACACCGTCCTCGGCCAGGCGCGAGCGGACGATCTGGAAGAACTCGGGGGTGTAGAGCGTCGCGATGCCCGCCACCCACGGATTCGACGGTTCCGACATGATGACGTCGAACCGCTCGGGGTTGAGCTGTAACGCGCTGCGGGCGTCGTCCGCGATCGCCGTGACGCCCGGTCGCCGCAGCACGCCGCCGTTCACGTGACGGAACAGGGTGTCCATGGCGAGGACCGCGGGCTCGATCTCGATGATGCCCACGCGCGTTATCCCGGGCACGTCGGACATCACGCGAGCCGTCACCCCGCTCCCGAAGCCGATCACGAGGGCCGACGTCGCGCCCGGCCGGGCCGCGACAGGCGCCAGCCCGAGCATGACCTGCGTGCCCATGTCGCCGCGGTCCGACGCGTCCACCTTGCCGTTCACGCGCAGCGAGCGGCCGGTTTCGTTCTCCCACACGCTGACGGTCGCGTTCCACCCCTCTTTGAAGGCCAGTTGGCGTGTGCCGCGGTGCTCGAGGAACGCCCGCCGCTGCGCCGCGTCCATCTTGGTCCGAGCGTAGATCGTCGGGCCGAGGTCGATGAGGCGCGTACTCCACCCCGGCGCGGCCGCGGCGGCGAGGATCGTCAGCATCCCGAGCACCCCTGCCCCGAGCACCCGCACGCGGAGGCGCCGGTCGTCCGCCGACCCCTCGGCGATGCCGCGGGCTGCCGCCCACGCCAGCGCGAGTGCCGCGAGTCCGTTGACCACGAGTGCCGCTCGCAGCGCCGTCTGTGTGCCCCACGCGACGACCAGCACGAACCCCGTGAGGACGGCGCCGAGAATACTGCCGACCGTGTTGAGCCCATACGCAGCGCCGACGTCCGTGCCGCGGGCGGCGTCCGGGCGGGCCGTGAGATCGGTGAGCAATGGGAACGTCATGCCCATTCCGAGGGCGGGCACCAGAACGACGGCACCGACCGCCACGCCCATCAGCAGCAGTCGCGCCATGGCGCCGAGTTCGGGGATCTGGAAGACGGCGATGATGTAGACGGGGAGCAGTCCGAAGAACACAAACAGGGCGGCGGCCCCCACGCCCGTCAGGCCCTGCGCCAGGGCGGCACTCGCGGCAGTGTCCGCCCGCGGTCCGCTGCGGCGAGCCACGATGAGGCTGCCGAGCCCGATGCCGAGGAGGAAGACGACGAGCACGAGCGTAAACGCGTACGTCGAGCCGCCGACGACCATGACCAGCACGCGCGTCCACGCGATTTCGTTCAACAGAGAAGCGAACGCCGTGACGCCAAGCAGGACCAGGGCGAGTTTGTGAATGACGTCGCGAGGAGGGTTGTTTTTTTCCTCGGGCTGGCGCCCGGGGTCCGTCAACCACTGATCGCGCCCGAGCCAGAGCGCCAACCCACCGATCCCGAGGTTTGTGGCCGCCGTGAGCCACAGGCTCACGCGTACGCCGACGAACTCAATGAGAAAGAAGCCGGCCAGGAAGGTGCCCACCACGGCCCCGAGGGTGTTGAGGCCGTACAACCGGCCGAGCGACGGCTTGAGCCGCGTGCGGTCTTCCCCCATGAAGGCGCGCGTCAGCACCGGCAGGGTGGCGCCCATCAGCGTCGTGGGCACCAGGAGGACCAGGGCCGCGAGCCCGAAGCGCAGCCCTACGCTGCCGCCCCCCAAGCCGAGGTAGAGGCTGTGCGCGAGCGACAACACCAGCGGCGAGATGATCCCGAAGATCCCGATCGCGATCTCCAGCCAACCGTACAGCGCCGCGGGACGCGGGCTGCGGTCGGCGATGCGACCGAAGAGCCAGGCGCCCAGGCCGAGGCCGCCCATGTAGGCGGCGACGACCGTCGTGATGGATTGAATGGTGGAGCCGAAGGACTGATACAAAACCCGGACCCACAGCAGTTGGTAGATGAGTCCTGTGGCCCCGGAGAGAAAGAACAGCAGGCTGTACGCGAGCGTTGCCCTAGAACGCATGCAGCTCGCGCATCGCCTGCGCGAGGTCTTCCACCTGGGGCAGAATGAAGTCCTCGAGGTCGGGGGCGTACCCGACGAAGGTATCGGTGGACGCGACACGCTTGACGGGGGCGTCGAGCCACGGGAAGCACTGGTCGGCGAGGCGCGCGGCAATCTCGGCGCCGTAGCCCCACGAGAGCGAGTCCTCGTACGCCACGATCACCTTGTTCGTCTTGCGCACCGAGGTCTCGATCGTTTCCCAATCGACCGGAGAGAGCGACCGCAGGTCGATCACTTCAACGCTCACGCCGTCCTGCTCCTCGAGCGCTTTGGCGGCGACAAGTGACCGCTGAACGACGGCGCCATAGGTGATCACGGTCAGGTGCGTGCCCTCCCGGACGACCTTCGCCTTGCCGAACGGAATCATGAAGTTCGGGCCCGGGTTCGGGGCTTTGTTGTAGGTCTGGCGGTAGAGGTGCTTGTGCTCGAGGAAGAGGACGGGGTCGTCGCAGCGAATCGCGGTGCGCAGCAGGCCGTTGGCATCGAGGGCCGTCGCGGGGCAAATGACGCGCAAGCCGGGCACGGACGTGAAGACCACCGCGCCGGTCTGCGAGTGATAGACCGAGCCGCCCTTCAGATAGCCGCCGTACGTCACTCTGACCACCACGGGCGCGGCGAACGCGTTGCTCGAGCGCCACCGCATCGTCGCCAGCTCGTTGCGGAGCTGATGGTAGGCGGGCCAGATGTAGTCAAAGAACTGGATCTCCACGACGGGCTTCAGGCCCCGCGTAGCGAGGCCGATCGCACGCCCGACGATGTTCGCTTCCGCCAAGGGCGAGTTGTAGACCCGGTCGCTGCCGAACTGGCGCTGCAACCCCCAGGTCACTTTGAAGACGCCGCCCTTCCCTTTCACGTCCTTCAAGTACTGGTCGCGGCTGACGTCCGCCACGTCCTCGCCGAAGACGAGAATGCGCGGATCGCGCGCCATCTCGTCCTTCATGCAGCCGTTCAGGAGGTCCACCATGGTGGTGGGCTCTCCCGTGAAACGAGGGTCGTCCTCGGTGTCGAACTGTTCGGAGGTCGGATCGACGTCGGGCGAGTACACCCAGAGCAATGCCGTCTCGGCCTTCGGCTGGGGCGAGGAGAGAGCCATATCGGCGGCGACCTGGATCTCCTCGTCCACCTGCGCCTTGATCGCCTCAAGGTCCGCCTCGCTGGCCACGCCCTCGGCGATGAGCCGCTTCGGGAAGCTGACGACGGGATCGCGTTTCGCCTCTTCCTCCCGCTCCCGCGTCGGCTTGTAGTGGATCTCGTCGTCGGAGAGTGAGTGCGAGTACGGCCGCGTGACGTGGGCGTGGACCAGCGCGGGACCTTTCCGCTGGCGGCACCACTCGGCGGCTCGGACCATCACCTCGTACGATGCGACGGGGTCGCAGCCGTCCACCTCCGCGACCAATAGATCGGGGAAATTGCTCAAGAGCTTCGATATCGAGCCGCCGGCGGTCTGCACCTCTACCGGGACCGAGATGGCGTACTTGTTGTCCTCGACGAGGAACAGCACGGGGAGCTTGAGGTTGCAGGCGCTGTTCATCGCCTCCCAGAACTCCCCCTCGCTCGTGGTCCCGTCTCCGCACGAGCAGTAGACGAGATCGTCATCGACGGGAGCATCCGCCCGGAGCCACGCCTCCGCGCACCCCACGGCCTGGAGAAACTGCGTGCCGGTGGGACTCGATTGGCTGACGATGTTGAGCGCCTTGTGGCCCCAGTGCGAGGGCATCTGGCGCCCACCCGAGTTCGGGTCCTCGGCCGCGCCGACCGCCGAGAGGAACATCTCGGTCGGCGTCATGCCGAGCGCCAGGCAGAGGGCGCGGTCGCGATAGTACGGATAGAACCAGTCGTAGGCAGGTCGCAGCGCCTTGCCCGCGGCGACTAGTATCGCCTCATGCCCCGCCCCGGAGATCTGGAAGAAGATCTTGTTCTGGCGCTTGAGCTGGATCTCCTTGTCGTCGATGCGGCGCGACAGGAGGATCAGGCGATAGATGTCGAGCAGGTCCGCTTTCGCGAGGCTGGTCTTCGCGGGCCGAGCGGCTTTGGCCGGGGAGCGAGTGCGCGTCGCCATGTCCTCTAAAAATGCCCTACTTGGGCGCCGGGGCCAAGAGCTGTCTCAGCCTGGAGAACTGTTCGAGCCCAGCGCGGATCGTCGCGTCGTTCCGGACGATGAACTCCTCGCGCGCGTCGGGCCCCCAGCGGACTTCGGCGGAGCGTGCGGCGAGGTTCTTCGCCAGCCGCTGCTCGAGGAGGCTGTCGGTCACGGCGGTCACGCCGAGACGGGAGCGAACGCGCGCCAGGAACGGGGGCACGAGCTTGGCTCGCCACTCGGCGGCCGCGTCGAGCCAGGCGGCGCGCGCGGCGGGTGTCGCGCCGAGCGTGTGCGCGACGCTGTCGGACACCGCGTCGTCGAGTCCCGAGTCGGCGGCGGCGCTCCACCAGACAGGTAGCGGGACATTGACGGGCACGACGACGTCCGGGGCAATCCCGCCGCCGCCGCGCACCTCGCGCCCCGCATCGGTCTTGACGATGGCCGACGTGTCTTCTTGGGCGCCGGATTTCCCGGCGAAGCTCAAGTACTGCTCGTACCCGATGCCGCGGTAGCGGCGTTGGATGAAGCGGCCGTTGGGCGTGATCACGCGTCCGATCGTCAACCAGACGTAGTCGCCCGAAGACAAGAAGAACACGGACTGCATGAGCGCTTTGCCGAAGCTGCGGCGGCCGACGAGCAGGGCGCGGTCGTGGTCTTGCAGCGAGCCGGCGAGCGCCTCGGCGGCGCTGGCGCTGCGCTCGTCGATGAGCACCACCACGGGCCACAGGCGGAACTCGCCGTCCCGTTTGGTGACGTAGGTGGTGTCCACGTCGCGTTTGCGGCCCCGCGTCCGGAAGACCACGGTGTTCTTGGGAAAGAACTCGCTCGCGATATCCACCGCGTAGGTGACGACGCCCCCCGGATTGCCGCGCAGGTCGAGGATCAGCGCGTTCGCGCCCATGCCGTTCAGTTTCTTCAGTGCTTCGTGCATCTCGTCCGCGGCTTTCCCCATGAAGTCCTCGAGCCGTACGTAGCCCGTCGTCGCATCCACCATGCGGACGATGGACACGGACTTCACTTCGAAGGCGCCGCGTTTGAGGGCCACGCTGAAAGTGTCCGGCTCGAGTCTCGGGCCGCGCTCGAGCCGGAGGCGCACCTTGGAACCCCGTTCGCCGGCGAGGCGCAGTTCGAGCGTCTCCATGCCGAGGCCGGCCACGGATGTGTCATTGAGCGTCACGACGCGATCGCCGGGGAGCACGCCGCCTTTGGCTGCCGGGCTGCGCGGCACCACGGCGACCACCGTCGCTGCCCCCTCGACATCTTCGAGCGACACGCCGACAGTGAATAACTCTCCTCTTTCCAGGGCGTTCTGTCGCTCGAACTCCACGCGTGATACGAAGCGGCTGTGCGGGTCAAGCGAGTGCAGCACGCCGCGGATCGCCGCCGCGACGAGCTCGCTGTAGCCCACGGAGTCTGGGTAGTTGACGCGGATGTAATTGAGGACGCCGGAAAAGGTCTGGAGCTCTTCGTAGGCGGAGCGCGTCGTCTGCGCGGCGGCGACCGGCGCGAGCGTCAGAAACACCGCCGCGAGCGCGGCGGCCCTACTGAAGCGCGGCAAGGCGTTGTTTCGCATCCGCAAGCTGCCGGGCGTACCGGCTGGGAGCGAGAGCGATGAAGCGGCCGAATGCGTCACGCGCTTCCTCCTTCTTGTTGAGCTGTTGCTCGACAATCCCGAGGTAGTACCAACCTCGCGAGTCCCTGGGGTTGGCGGCGACGGCCTGCTTGAGCGCCTCGTCGGCTGCCGCGAAGTCGCCCCACGCGCTCAGCGTGCGGCCCAGGTCCAGGAGGAGACTCGGATCGTCGGGATTGGCATTCACGGCCGCACGACGCTCCGCCGCGGCAGTGGGCCAATCCGCTTGCCCCTCCGCGATGGTCGCGAGCCGCGCGTGCGCCATGTACAAGCCGATATCGTTCTCCAGCGCAGTTCGATAGTACCGTCCCGCCTCCGACAAACGGCCCGCTCGCTGGTAGAGCACGCCCAGCATGTAACGGTACTGGTTCGTCTCGACAGGGATGTAGTAGAGCAGCGAGTCCCGGGGCTGTCGCTCATCGGCTTTCGCCAGAAGGTGTGCGAAGTCTGAAATCGCGTCGTCCCATCGGTCGATGTGCGCCGCCGCCAGACCCCGGAAGTAGTACACAAACTCCGGCAGCGCCTCGCGGTCGCCGCGCGTGGGTGCCTCCTGCACGAGCCGGTCGAACCGATTGTAGGCGCCGGCGTAGTTCCCGGTCTGAATGTCGTCGAACCCGGCAAAGAAACGGTCGTAGATGGTCTCGAGCCACTCGCTCGCCATCCAGTACGGTGACCTGCCGGGCCGCGCGGCCGCTTCCGTTCTCAGATCAACCAGCGGATTGATGAGCAGGGCACGTTGGTACAGGCGGTAAGCCTCTTCGATGCCGGGCCGCTGCTCCGCCGTCACGCGACGCTCGGCGATGTCTTCCCACAGCCGAAGCCTCCGCGCGAACGGTAGGCGGCTGAGCGCCAGCCAACCCTCCGCAAACTGAGGCTCGATCGTCACGGCGAGACGCAGCTCGCGTTCGACCGCGTCCCACCGTTTGGCGTTCCAGTATGCGAGCGCAAGGTTGAAGTGCGCGGCCGCGTCGTTGGAGTCCCG
>Ga0193725_1000382_pt1 | contig 13516 bp, 14 predicted proteins | sample H2a2metaG_FD_143058 | JGI IMG/M metagenome (GOLD analysis project Ga0193725, IMG submission 143058) | Soil microbial communities from a riparian zone of the East river system, Colorado, United States - H2a2 | ecosystem: Environmental > Terrestrial > Soil > Riparian zone | place: USA: East River... | reverse complement strand
CTGAACGAGCGTGAACAGGCAACTTCGCGCCGGCAGTTCGCCTCCGTGCGATCATCTCCCTGTGACAGCACCGGCCACGCCCTCACCGACCGTCGCGACCCGGATCCACGCCGACCGCGAGGCGCGGACCCTGCGGATCGACTGGCAGGACGGCCACGTCACCGTCCACGATTTCACCGCGTTGCGCTGGCTCTGCCCGTGCGCCTACTGTCGCGGCGAGGCGGGGATGCCTGGCTGGCTCGATACCGCGCCGACCCTCACCGGCGAGCAGACCCGTCTCGTCGACATCGCCCTCGTCGGCAACTATGCGGTCGCCCCGTCGTGGGGTGACGGCCACCACACCGGCTACTACACCTTCGCCCTGCTTCGCGATCGCTGCCCGTGCAGCGAATGCTCGGCACGGCGAAGCAGCCGGGAGCCCGCAATGACCCAGGAAGCACGCCACGCCAAGGAGCACCAATCATGATCGTCGCCACGACCCCGTTCATCGCCGGACACCGCGTCACGGAGACGAAAGGCCAGACCTTCGGGGTCGTCGTCCGGAGTCGCGGCTTCTCCGGCAACCTGATCGCCGGCCTGCGCTCGATCGGTGGCGGCGAGATCAAGGAGTACACCTCGCTGCTCGAGGACACCCGCCGGCAGGCCCTCGATCGGCTGGTCAAGAACGCGACCCTGATGGGCGCCAACGCGGTCATCTCGATGCGCTTCGACAGCTCCGAGCTGGCCGGCACGATGTCGGAGATCGTCGCCTACGGCACGGCGGTGGTCGTCGTCGAGGACGCGGGCGCGGCCCAGCCGACCGAGTGACGCGCGAGCAACCGTGATCCGATGCTGAGCACGACGACCCGAGCGATTCTCGCGGTGATCGGCGTCCTGCTGACCCTGGCCGGCCTCGCGGGCACCGCGGCCGGGGCGGGCGTCTCGGGCCTGTGGGCGACGATCCTCGGGGCGGGTCTGGTCGTCGCCGTCGTCATCGAGCGCCAGCGCTACCGCTCCGAAGAGGCGGATCGGGCCTTCGAGCCGAGCGGTCCCGGCGGCGGCGAGCCGCCCGGCTCGATCGAACCGCGCTTCCGGCCGACCGACGAGCTCTTCGTCGACCCGACGACCGGCATCCGGATGCGTGTCCACCTCGATCAGCGGACTGGCGAGCGTAGATACGTCGCGGATGGCTAGCTTCGGACCCGAGCGGAGCGGCCCCGGCCCAGGGGATCGTTGATGGGCACGTGGTATTCTCGGCGGCCCGATCGTGCCATGCACTGGGACCAACGATGACGCCGGCTCGCCGGCCTCGGGATCGGGAAGCGCTCAGGGAGTGACGACCAGCCCATGACCGCCGTCGACGACCGTAACGTCGGCCCGGCACGTCCACGTCCGCGGGCCACGCCCCGGCCCGCCGCCCGCTCGACGGCTCGCCCTCCGTACATCAATCGCGAGCTGTCCTGGCTCGAGTACGTGGACCGCGTCATGTTCGAGGCGCGCGACCGGCGGAACCCGCTGATCGAGCGGGTCAGGTTCCTGACGATCTTCGCCAGCATGCTGGACGAGTTCTTCCAGATCCGGATCGCCGGCCTCCGCCAGCAGATCAACACCGGTTCTGTCGCGATCTCGCCGGACGGCCGAACGGCAACGGAACAGCTGGCCGCCGCGCGGACTCGAGTGCTGAGCCTCGTCGAGGATCTGAGCGGGCTGTATGCGGAGATTCGCCGCTCGCTCGCCGCCGAAGGCGTCGAGATCCTCGACTACGCCGCGGTCCCGGAGCATCACGTGACGCTCCGCCAGCGGTTCCTCGACGAGATCTATCCCGTGCTCACCCCGCTCGCCGTCGATCCGGGCCACCCATTCCCGTATATCTCGACCCTCAGCCTGTCGATCGCCGTCGGCCTCCGCGACCCCGAGACTGGCGAGACCCATTTTGCCCGCGTCAAGGTCCCGCCGATCCTGCCGCGCCTCATCGAGGTCGAGCCGAACCATTTCGTCCTCCTCGACCAGATCATCGAGGCGAATCTCGATGTCCTGTTCAGCGGCATGGAAATCCTCGAGCACCATCTCTTCCGGGTCACCCGCAACGCCGACCTGGCGATCGAAGAGGACGAGGCCGACGATCTCCTCCTGGCCATCGAGGAGGAGCTCCGCCGGCGCCGCTTCGGCGAGGCCGTCCGACTCGAGGTCGAACGCTCGATGCCGCCGGCTACCCGCCAGATCCTCCTCCGCGGGATCGGCCTCGGCGAGGACGACTGCTACGACGTCCGGGGCATGCTGGATCTCACCGGACTGCGGGTGATCACGGAGCTCGATCGACCGGACCTGAAAAGCCCGCCGTGGACGCCGGTGACGCCCGCCCGCCTCGTGCCGCCGGACGAGGACGAGCGGACCGACATCTATGCGGTCATCCGCGCCGGCGACCTGCTCGTCCATCACCCCTACGAGAGCTTCGCCGCATCGATTGAACGGTTCATCGCCCAGGCCGTCGGGGATCCCGAGGTGCTGACGATCAAGATGACGATCTACCGGACATCGGGCGACTCGCCGATCGTTCGCGATCTCATCAGGGCCGCCGAGCAGGGCAAGCAGGTCGTGGTCCTCGTCGAGATCAAGGCCCGCGCCGACGAAGAGGCGAACATCGTCTGGGCCCGCAAGCTCGAGCAAGCCGGCGCCCACGTCGTCTACGGGCTCGTCGGGCTCAAGACCCACAGCAAGGTCGCGCTCGTCGTCCGCCGCGAGGGCGGCGGTCTTCGTCGCTACGTCCACATCGGGACGGGCAACTACAACCCCCGGACGGCCCGCGTGTACACGGACCTCGGCCTGCTGTCCTGCCGGCCGGAGCTCGGCGCCGACGTGACCGACCTCTTCAACCTGTTGACGGGCCTGTCGCGACAGCGATCGTTCCGCCGCCTCCTCGTCGCGCCGCACAGCCTGCGCAGCCGCTTCCTCGAGCTGTTCGAGCGGGAGTCGGCCCACGCCCTGGCCGGCCGCGAGGCGCGGATCATCGCCAAGGTGAACGCGATCGTCGACGAGGAATGCATCGAGGCCCTGTACCGGGCCTCGCAGGCGGGCGTTCGGATCGACCTCATCAGCCGGGCTGCCTGCTCGCTCCAGCCAGGGCTGCCGGGCGTATCAGAGGGGATCACGGTCCGCTCGATCATCGGCGAGTTCCTCGAGCACTCGCGGATCTTCGGTTTCGCCAACGGCGGCAATGCCGAGTGGTACATCGGCTCGGCGGACTTGATGGACCGCAACCTCGATCGGCGGATCGAGGCGGTCGTCCCCGTCGAGGACGGCGAGGCACGGGCGAGGCTGGCCGAGATCATCGACATCATGCTGGCCGACGACCGTCGCTCGTGGCAGCTCGGGGCCGATGCGACATGGCGCCGCACCGAGGACATCAACGGCGTGCCGGGGACGGTCGACAGTCACGAGATGCTGAAGGCCCGAGCCCTCGCTGCCGGTTCCCTCGCGTCGACGCCGAGACGGCCGGGCGCCGGCACGGGCTCGCTGGATCCGCGTGCCTGAGGGGGTGTCGTGAGCGAATCACCGGCCACTCCCCGACCAGTCGAGATCGAGCTCAAGTACCGCCTCCGCGAGGAGGCCGCCGGCGACCGCTATCTTCTCGCCGACGAGCTCGCCGGCTTCGTCCCGATCACCCCGGTTCGCTCGACCCAGCTCGAGGATCGATACCTCGACACCGCCGACGGCGCCATGGCGCGGGCGGGATTCGCCTGCCGCCTGCGGCAGACCGCCAAGGGCACGACCGTCTCGGTCAAGTCGACGGCGCGTCGCCCCGACGGCTCGGGCTTCCATCGGCGCGAGGAGCTCGAAGGCCCGGCCGATCGGACCGCGGGTCCGCGCGACTGGCCGCCCTCGGATGCCCGATCGCTCATCCTCGAGCAGTGCGGCGACGCGCCGCTGGTCGAGCTCGTGACCATCCGCCAGCTCCGGCGCAAACGCCATCTCCAGGCAGGTGAGACCGTGGTCGAGCTCAGCCTCGACGAGGTCGACGCCGTCGCCCGAAGCCGGGTCGTCGAGCGGTTCGTCGAGCTCGAGGTCGAGCTCGTCCAGGGTGACGAGAGCCAGCTGGCCGGGATGGATGCCCTCCTCGCCGACGATCCGGCGCTCGCGGCGTCGACGGGCTCCAAGCTCGAGTCGGCGCTCGCCGCGGTCCGGGCAACGAGCGGCCGGCGCGGCCGGAAGCCGACGATCCCTCTGCCGGACATCGAACCGGGTGCCCGACCGAACGGCCAGCGGACTGTCGCGGACGTCGACGCCGACGCCGGGATCGAGGAACGAATTCCGGGCGGCCCGGCGACGACCGATGCGGCCGAGGCCGCGACCACCGACGCGGCCGACGCTACCGAAGCTGGGCCACCGGCATCCGCCCGCGACGACGAGCCGGCCAGCGAATCCGCGAAGCCCGAACGCGACGTCGAGCCTGTGGCGCCGGCGGCGCCAGCCTTGGGCTCGACGGGCGCCGCCGCGACGCACGAGGCAACCGGGGCCGCCGATGCGGCCGAGGTGGCCGCTGTGAGCCTGCCGGGCCCGGAGGCACCGCGACTCGTCGTCGGCAAGACGCCCGGCGTTCTGCCCGACGACCACGTCGCCGAGGCCGGCCGCAAGGTCTTCCGCTTCCACTTCGCCCGGATGCTCGCCCGCGAGGCGGGGACCCGCGACGGCAAGGATCCCGAGGACCTCCACTCGATGCGGGTCGCGACCCGCCGCCAGCGAGCCGCCTGGCGCGTCTTCGGGGCGGCGTTCCGGCCCAGCCGGACGAAGACCTACCGCGGCCACCTCCGCGACGTCGCGTCCCGGCTGGGGGCCGTGCGTGACCTCGACGTGCTCCTCGAGGCCGCCGATGCCTATCGGGCCGACCTGCCGACGGCTGAGCAGCGGGCCCTCGAGCCCCTCCTGTCGGGCTGGCGGACCCACCGCGACGATGCTCGCAAGCTGCTGATCCGCGAGCTCGACTCGGACGGCTACAGGCGCTGGCTCGAGGACTACGGCGAGTTTGTCCGCCACGAAGGCCTCGCGGTCGTCCCGGTCGCTCCGACCCAGCCGCATCGCGTCCGCGACACCGCGGCATCGCAGATCCTCACGGCGTACGAGGGTGTCCGGGCCTACGAGCCGGTCCTCCGCTGGGCGGACGTCGAGACCCTCCACGAGCTGCGGATCGCCGGGAAGTGGCTGCGCTACACCCTCGAGTTCGTCCGCGAGGCGCTCGCCCCTGAGGCCGCCAACCTGATCGCGCGGGTCACCGCCATGCAGGATCATCTCGGCGAGCTCAACGACGCCGACGTGACGAGCCATATGGTTCGCTCGTTCCTCGTCGAGAATGCCGGTGGTCTGAGCACGATCGAGAGCGGCGCGATCGCCCGCTACCTCGTGGTCCGGGAGAAGGACCGCGCCAGGTTGCGCCGAACCGTCGGCGCGCCCTGGCGCGGGGTCGCTGGGATGACCTTCCGTCGATCGCTTGGACGGACGATCGCGAGCCTCTGAACGCCCCGGCGCCGCACTGGTCGTTCCGGCACCGCGCTGGTCGTTCGGTCGCTAATCGACCCAGCCATGAGCGAGCTGCTCGAGTCGATCGCGCCAGGCCGCGCCCGCGTGAGCGACCGCGACGACCGTGCCTTCCCTGACGCCACCGTCCGCGACGCGAACCTCCCCGACCCCGTAGCGGACCATGATCGCCTCGACGATCGCCGCGCCGGCGCCGAGGATTCGCGCTCTGGCGGGCCTGACGAGAAAGCGTTCAACGAGAGCCTCGGCCGAATGGCCGGCCACAACCCCGAAGGCCGTCTCGAGATCGCTCGTCGTCAGCCGCCGCTTCAATCGTCCGTCCGGAACGATCTTGAGCAGGTTCGACGCCGTCCCGCCAACGAGGATGATCTCGGCTGGTCGTGACGACGGTGCTGCCACGACTGCCTCGGCGGCCGCGTTGCGGAGCTCGGTCAGCTCGTCGAGCCCGGGCGGATCCCGTTTGACGTGTCGACCTGTCAACCGCGCGGCGCCGAGCCGCAGCCCGACGGCAACGGCGCGTCGACCCGGGCCCACCGACACGAATTCGCTGCTCCCCCCGCCGATGTCGACGACGAGTACGTCGTGCTCGACCGGCCGGCCCTCCGTGACACCGATGAGCGTCAGGAACGCCTCTTCTTCGTGACCGAGCACGTGCAGGGGAACGCCCGTGGCCGCATCGACCTCCGCGACGATCCGGGCGGCGTCGGCGAGCCGGCGCAGTGGCTCCGTGCCGACGAAGGTGATGGCCGACGCCCCGGCCTGGCGGGCATCCCGAGCGTATCCGGAAAGTGTGTCAGCGAGGCCCGTCCGCCCGGCGCGCCCGAGGAGACCGCTCCCTTCGACGGCCGCGCCGAGCCCGAGAAAGACGGACTCGTCGATCAATGGCTCGATCCGATGGTTTACGACCCGGGCGACTAGCAGGTGGACGGAGGTCGAGCCCAGGTCCACGGCCGCGCCGATCTGCTCCTCGGCCGCCTCCCCCGTCACCGATCAACCGTCGGCGTCAGACCGTCGGCCCGGTCGGCGCCGTCGCGGGTGCGGCGCTTGCCAGCGCTGTCCCGGCTGAGGGTCGCGGTTTGCGCGTCCGGGTCGTCGAGGGCTTGGACGCGGCGCGCGTCGTCTTCCGCGCGGTCGTCGCTCGAGGCTTCGAGGCGGCCGATGCGCGAGGTTTCGGGGTCGCCTTCTTGGCGGTGGCAGGCTTCGGCGCCGCAGCCGACGGTGCGCCGGCGCCAGATGCCGCAGCCACGCTCGATGCCTTCCCGCGTCCTCGCCCGGCCGTGCGACGGGAGCCTGTCGACGGTCGAGTCGTCGCTCGCCGCTTGATCGCCGGTGCCGCACCCGGTCCGCGAAGGTTCTTGAGGCCGGTGACAAGCGCCGACAGCTCGACGACTTCGGCGCTGACCTCGGCGAGACGAACCGTGCGCTTGTCGCGGTTCTTCGACGTGGCCTTGTCGAGCCGGCCCTTGCGCCGGGCTTCCTCGTCACGTGCCGCTGCGAGCGCGAACTCGAGCCATTCGAGGTGACGAGCCACGGCCGCCGTCGGGCTCATCGGCTTCGGACTATCGGTGGCCATAGGGTCTCCTTTGGGATCGATCGGACGCAGGGATCATAGCCGCGCGCGGTCGCCCGCGGACCGGATCTGGTTGGTCCGCCGACCCTGTTAACAAAGCCTTAACACCGTACGAACCGCCTGTTGAGCGCGCGCCCGGACCCTTCGACTGGGAAAAGGCCACACAACCCGCGTCCGAGCGCGGCAATCAGGAACGCCGCGCCCCAACGCGGCCACGACGAATGTCGCCCCGAGCGCGGACATGAGGAGAACTCCTAGTGACGATACCGACGTCAAAGCGTCTTGGTGCGCTCGCCTTCGCGGCCGCCATCGTGTTCGGCGCCTGCACCAGCACCGGCGCATCCCCCAGCGCCCCGGCCGCCGCGAGCCAGGCCCCAGCCGCCACCACGAGTGGGTCCACGGCGCCAAGCGCCGGTGCGATGACCGGACCGGAGCCGGCAACCTCGGCGATCACCCTGCAGGGCGCCGGGGCGACGTTCCCAACCCCTCTCTACTCGAAGTGGTTCGAGGATTACGGCGCGAAGTATTCGAACGTCAAGATCGACTACCAGTCGATCGGCTCCGGCGGCGGCATCAAGGGGATCACCGAGCAGACCGTCGATTTCGGTGCCTCTGACGCGGCGATGAAGGACACGGAAATCGCAGCCCTTCCGGCCGGAACGAAGGTCCTCCACGTGCCGACGGCCCTCGGCGCGGTCGTCGTGATCTTCAACCTCCAGGGCGTGACCGACCTGAACCTCGACGCCGCGAACGTCGCCGGGATCTTCCTCGGCACGATCAAGAAATGGGACGACCCGGCGATCGCCGCCAACAACGCCGGGGCGACGCTACCCGACACGGCCATCCTCGTCGTCCATCGCTCCGATGGCTCCGGCACGACGAATGCCTTCACGACATACCTCGACACCGTCAGCCCCGAGTGGCACACGGGCGTCGGCAAGGGCAAGGAAGTCAAGTGGCCCGTCGGTGTCGGTGCCCAGGGCAACGATGGCGTCGCCACCGGCGTGAAGCAGACCGATGGCGCAGTCGGTTACGCCGAGCTCCAGTACGCCGTCCAGGCGAACCTGCCATCGGCCAAGATCAAGAATGCGGATGGCCAGTTCGTCGCCGGTTCGACCGACGGCGTGACGGCCGCCGCCGAGACCGCCGCGGCCGACTTCCCGGCCGACTTCCGGGCGAATCCGATCATCAACGGCAAGGGCGCAACGGCCTACCCGATCGCCTCGTACACCTACCTGCTCGTCTACCAGGACCAGAAGGACGCCGACAAGGGCAAGACGCTCGTGGCCTTCATGTATTGGGCCCTGACCGACGGCCAGGCCGAGGAGAATGCCCTCGGCTACGCTCCGCTCCCGAAGCCGGTCCAGGACAAGGCGATTGCCGAGCTCCACACCTTCACCACGGGCGGATCGCCGATCTGGCCCTGACAGTCCCCTCCTCCAGGAAGCGCCGCGGAGCTCGGACCGCGGCGCTTCCGCATACTCCGCGTCCGCGTCGGGTCCGCTGACGCGAAAGGCGGCCACTCTCCGAGCGCATCCGAGGCATCAATGACAACCGTTCAACTCCCAGGTCGCTCGCTTGAAGGCGGGTCGGGTGGCGCCGCCGACCGGCTGTTCCGCAATGGGACGCGCGTCGCCGGGAGCTTCCTCGTCATCGCCCTGATTGCCATCGGCGTGATGCTCTGGCTCAGCTCGAGCCAGGCGTTCGGGACGTTCGGGCTCGGCTTCGTCACCGGCCTCACCTGGGATCCGGTGGCCTCGATCTACGGGGCACTGCCCTACGTCGTCGGGACGATCCTGACCTCGCTGATCGCGGTGATCGTCGCCGCGCCGATCGGCGTCCTGACCGCGATCTTCCTGGCGGAGCTGGCACCCCGCCGACTGTCGATCCCGTTGACCTTCATGATCGAGCTGCTGGCGGCGATCCCCAGCGTCGTCTTCGGGCTCTGGGGCGTCTTCGTCCTCGGCCCGTTCCTCGGCCACACCGTCGAAGCGTGGGCCGTCGAGCATCTCGGCTGGATCCCGATCTTCGCCGGGCCGGCGTACGGGATCGGCCTGTTCACCGCCGGCATCATCCTCGCGATCATGATCGTCCCGACGATCGTCTCGATCTCGCGAGAGGTCATCAGCTCGGTCCCCGCCAGCCAGCGCGAGGCAATGGCCGCGCTCGGCGCGACTCGCTGGGAGATCGTCACGAAGGCCGTCCTGCCGTACGCGCGATCCGGGATCGTCGGCGCGATCATCCTGGGCCTGGGACGGGCGCTCGGCGAGACCATGGCCGTCACGATGGTGATCGGCAACGGCCAGGACATCCCCCATGGCCTGTTCGACCAGGCGCAGACCATCGCCTCGAAGATCGCCACGACCTTCAATGAAGCCTCGGTCGGGATCCAGACCTCGAGCCTGATCGCCCTCGGATTCATCCTGCTCGTCATCACCATCGCGCTGAATGTGGTCGCCAGGTTGCTGGTCTGGCGCGTTGCCGGCCCGCCGGGGGCCCGCTGACGATGGCCGTCATTGCGCCGACCATCAAGCCCGCCATTGCGACGCGGCTGCTGCGCTCGCGGTCCGACCGGCGCCGCGCCGTCTTCGACCGGACGATGCGGACGATCGCCCTGCTGGCCGCCCTCGTCTGCGTCGTCCCGCTCGGTGCTGTCATCCTGTTCGTTGCGATCAACGGTGCACCGGCGCTCAACCTCGATCTCCTGACGAAGGCGCCAAAGGCCCTCGGGACGGGCGGCGGCGCTGCCAGCGCGATCCTCGGGTCGCTCCAGATGATCCCGCTGGCCGCGTTGATGGCCATCCCCATCGGCATTGCGGCGGCCATCTACGTCGCCGAATTCAGCGGCACCCGGAGCGCCAGGATCGTGAGGTTCGCGGCGGACGTCCTCGTCGGGATCCCCTCGATCCTCATCGGGATCTTCGTCTTCACGATGCTCGTGCTGCCGTTCCACCAGTTCAACGCCTTCGCCGGCAGCGTCGCCCTTGCCCTGCTGATGATCCCGGTGATCATGCGGACCAGCGAGGAGATCCTCCGGCTGGTCCCCGGCAGCCTCCGCGAGGCATCGCTTGCGCTCGGTATCCCGATGTGGCGGACCGTCCTGTCCGTGGTCCTGCGAACAGGCCTCGGCGGGATCCTCACCGGGGTCATGCTGGCGGTCGCCAGGGCATTCGGTGAGACGGCGCCGCTGCTGTTCACGGCTCTCGGGAGCCGGCTGGTCAACGTCGGCAATTTCAGCAAGCCGATGGATTCGCTGCCGCTGTTCGTCTACACCAATGCCCGAGCGCCGTTCACCGTCCTCAACCAGCAGGCGTGGGGAGCGGCCCTGCTCCTGCTGCTCATCGTCCTGACGATCAACATCGCGGTCCGCGCCCGGTCGTTCCGCCGGAACGTTTCCTAGAGGTTCACTATGGTGACAACCATGACCGAGTCCCCAACCACACCTGCCGAGCCACCGCAGCCGGTGCCGCCCGTCGACGGCCCCTCGATCCGCCCCACCGTGCCGCCGCCGGCCCGGGCTCTCCCGGAAGAGGGTACCGCGGCCGCCGGCTCGATCGAGGTCACGGGCCTGAACGTCTTCTACGGCCCCTTCCAGGCGATCCGTGACATCAGCCTGACGATCAAGCCGAACGCAGTCACAGCGATCATCGGACCGTCCGGCTGCGGCAAGAGCACGTTCCTGCGGACGCTCAACCGGATGCACGAGCTGACCCCGACGGCCCGGGTCGAGGGCAGCATCCGGCTCGACGGGACGGACATCATGGCGCCCGATGTCGACCCGGTCCAGCTGCGGCGCGTCGTCGGGATGGTCTTCCAGCGGCCGAACCCCTTTCCGACCATGTCGATCCAGGACAACGTCGTCGCCGGCCTGCGGCTGACCGGCCGCCACTCGCAGGCGGAGCTCGACGAGGTGACGGAGCGCTCGCTCCGCCGGGCGGCGTTGTGGGACGAGGTCAAGGACAAGCTCAAGGCCAACGGCACCTCGCTGTCCGGCGGCCAGCAGCAGCGGCTGTGCATCGCCCGGGCACTGGCGGTCGATCCCGAGGTGATCCTCATGGACGAGCCGGCCTCGGCCCTCGACCCGGTCGCGACCCTCCGGATCGAGCAGCTGATGGCCGAACTGCGCCAGAGCTATACCATCGTCATCGTCACCCACAACATGCAGCAGGCAGCGCGGGTCAGCGACGAGACGGCGTTCTTCACGATGGGCGAGGAACGTGCCGGCTACCTGGTCGAGACGGGCAGGACGATCGACATCTTCACGAACCCGAAGAACCAGCTGACGGAGGATTACGTTTCGGGCCGGTTCGGTTGACGGCGGAGGACCAGCGATGAATGAGAACGAGGCCCTGACCCGGCAGATCTCGCAGATCATGGATCAGGCCGAATCCGAGCTGATCAATGTCGTCGATGCGGTGCCCGCGGTCGCCGAGATCCACCCGCCGCGGCCCGGCCTCGACTCCGAGATGGCGGAGATCAAGAACAGCGTCCTGCGAATGGGTTCGCTCGTCGAGGACGCGATCCGGGCGGCGATCGTGGCGCTCGTCGAGCACGATTCGGGCGCGGCGACGGCCGTCATCGTCAACGATCGCCGGATCAACGAGATGCAGCGGGACATCTCGACCCTCATTACCCGCACGATCGCGACCCAGTCGCCGGTCGCCCGCGACCTGCGCTTCCTGCTGTCGCTCGACCACGTCTCGTATGAGCTCGAGCGAATGGGCGACCATGCGGGCTCGGTCGCCAAGCAGGTTCGCAAGCTGGCCCCGGAGCCGCCGCTCAAGCGCTACGTCGACGTGCCGGCGATGGGCGAGCTCGCCGCCCAGCTCGTCAACGGGGTCCTCCGCGCGCTGGTCGACGTCGACCAGCAGCAGGCCCGCGAGGTTGCGGCACGCGACGATGAGATCGATGCGCTCTATCACCAGACGTTCAGCGAGGTCGTCGACCTGATGCGGGCGGATCCCGGCAACGTCGAACGCGGGACCCGGATCCTCTTCGCGGCCCACTACATCGAGCGGATCGGCGACCGGGTCACGAACATCGCCGAGGACGTCGTCTTCCTCGCCTCGGGCGAGATCGAGGACCTCAACCCGTGACTGCGGCTGAACGACCCATTCGAGTGCTGTTCGTATGCACCGGCAACTCCGCCCGAAGCCTGATGGGCGAGGCGCTCCTTCGACATTCCGGCGGATCCGCCTTCGAGGTCCATTCGGCGGGGACGGAGCCGAAGGGGATCAACCCCCTGACGGAGCGGGTCCTCGACGAGGCCGGCATCGACCACTCCTGGGCACGCTCGAAGTCGGTGAACGAGTACCTCGGCCAGAGCTTCGACTACGTCATCACGGTCTGCGACCAGGCGCGCCAGGCCTGCCCGGTCTTCCCGGGCGTCCATGAGACCCTCCATTGGGGCTACGAGGACCCGGCCGCCGTCGAGGGTACCGAGGCGGTGCGTCTCGCCGCCTTCCGCTCCACCCTCACCATGATGTCCGGGCGGATCCAGTCGTTCATCACGCTTGCGCTGCGCGACCGGGTCGCGGCGAGCGCCGGATAGGCAAACGTCGCAAAATCCGCCTCATGGCCGATCACCGCGACAGCGTCCAGCTTCACCTCCTCCGCCACGCGCATGCGGGCGAGCCGACCGGCTGGACCGGCTCGGACGACGAGCGGCCGCTCTCGGCAAAGGGCGAGGAACAAGCCGAACGGCTGGGACGCTTCCTCGCCAGCACCGCTTTTCGGCCGGACGTCATCGTCAGCTCGCCCAAGATCCGGGCGGCGCGAACGGCAGAAATCGTCGGCAAGGCCCTCGACCTGGAGATCCGCCTCGACGAGCGGCTCGGCCGGTCCCTCGATCTCGTGGCCATCGAGGCCATCCTCTTCGACCTCGACGAGCCGCTGAAGCCGGTCCTCGTCGGGCACGACCCCGATTTCAGCGACCTGGCGGCGTCGCTGACGGGCTCCGCGACGATGACGATGCGCAAGGGCGCATTCGCGAGGATCGACGTCCCGCGACCGCTCCAGCCGGGTGCCGGCACGCTCAGATGGCTCGTCTCGCCCGACCTGCTGGCAGGCCAGAAGGCGCGCTGACAGCCGCGGTCATCACTCCGCAGGTAATGCCGGTCCGGTCGTCGTCAGCGCCTCCGGCGAGATCCCCCGCCACAGGATCGTGGCGATCGTGACGAGGACGACGACCACCCCGACCCACTGCGTCGGCCCGAACCGTTCGCCGAGGAACACAAAACCTCCGGCAACCCCGAAGAGCGGGATGAGATAGAACGACAACGCCGCGACCGAGGCGGGCACCGAGCGCAGGCCGAAGAGGTACAGCCAGTACGCCAGGCCGTAATACAGGACGCCCGATCCGATCGCGCTCGCCCAGCCAGCAACACTCACGTCCCGAGGAAGAACGGACCCGCCGACGAGCCAGACGGCACCGACGAG
>Ga0193725_1000381_pt1 | contig 13538 bp, 8 predicted proteins | sample H2a2metaG_FD_143058 | JGI IMG/M metagenome (GOLD analysis project Ga0193725, IMG submission 143058) | Soil microbial communities from a riparian zone of the East river system, Colorado, United States - H2a2 | ecosystem: Environmental > Terrestrial > Soil > Riparian zone | place: USA: East River... | reverse complement strand
TTTTTTTATTTTAATTAATATTAATTAATTGGTAATTAATTGGGTTAATTTCAAGAATAACATTTTATGTAATATATTATATATTATGTGTATTTGAAGCGAAGTTTATTTTAGCTCTTATAAATAATCCTTATTAAGTATTAAAATAATATTTAGATAATTTGATTATTTATTTTATTAAAAATAAAATCGTTCAACGACTAGAAGGTGAATTGTGCTAATAATAATCCTTTTAATAATGCCCAACTTTTTATCCTATATATAGTTAAGTAATAATTATATTATTATAACATATTTTGTTGTTATAATATAGTATTAATAATGTTAGTACAATTTGTTGTACTAAATTTATTTTAGTTATAACTATAACTGAATACTCTAAAGCAATATATTTAAAAATATTGATTAATATCGAAATATTTTTTTTTATGTCTAATAACGATAAATTAAAAACAATTAAACCTTTTATTTTCAATAAAAAATTGAATAATAACTATAAAAAAATATTTTATAAAAAGATAGTTAGTACTTTAGGTTCTATGAGTTATTTTCCTCCCGCCAACCAAGAATGGTTAAATAGTATCTACGCCTATGATAATAATTACATTAAAAATATAACCATTGCAGATAAAAATTTAAGTAAATTAATAAAGAGTTATTTTAATATTTACTTTAGTAATAAACTTTTGGATAGTAAACGTATTATCACTAGATTTAGGCGATTATCTCAAAAAAAAATTTTTATAAGTAAAGCAGAGTTGAAACATACTAGTTCAAAAGTAATAATTACATTATACGTATATAATGAAGAAAGAAGAATTTTGGCTTGTAAAATAAATAGATTAGAAGCTATGCTTTTTTCTTCTACATTTTTACCAAGAGAGTTATATAAAGATAGAACTTTATTTTTGAAAGAAAAATTAAATATAATTGAAGATGAAAGAAACAAAAATGTTTCTTTTAAAATTTGATTGAATGAATTAATAAATTTGATTTCCGAAGAAATCAAAACAGAAATAAATCTTATTGTAACAACAAAAAACTTTAAATATAAAAAAGAAAAACAGTTTAATATTGAAATAATGCAAAAAAATATAAAAGATTTAATAAAAATTATTACTACTTGTGAAGAAGATACTAATATAAATAAATATTATGAGAATTTTTACAATAAATTTATTAGCAAGACGTTTTTAGAAAGAGAAATAATGACTATTGTTTATTATAAATTAATGTTGAATTTAAATAGATCTAAATTTGAAGATAAATTTCTTTTAAATTTAAAATCTTTAATTAGTAAGATTTATAATAAGGAGGTTGAATTTAATATAATTAATTTAAAAGCTGTACATTTGAATAGTAGTATATTTACACAAGCTATTTCTTTAAAATTGAAAAATAGAAATAATAGATTATTAAAAGTTTTAAGATCTTTTTTATATATGGTTAAATTACCAAAAGTAAATGTAATGAAAGAACGATTTAATTACAATAACCCTGAAAAATTATGAATTAATATAGTTAAAAATTTGAAAGTTAATTATATATTTTATAATAATAAAGATAGTTTAAATCAATTGTTATTTGGCCTTTTTAAAAACTCTAATTTCTTAAGAAAAATAGAGCAATCTAAAAAGGATATATCTTATTATAAATCTATATTTGATACAACTACTTTATCAAATTATGTATTAAATTTTTTAAAATACAAACACATAGGAGGTGTCAGATTAGAAACTAAAGGTAGATTAACCAGACGTTTTACGGCTTCTAGATCTGTTTTTAAAATAAAATGAAAAGGTAGTTTAAAAAATATAGATTCTTCTTATAGAGGATTATCTTCGGTTATATTAAGAGGTCATATTAAATCAAATGTGCAATATTCAATTATTAATTCAAAAACTCGTAATGGAGCCTTTGGTATTAAAGGTTGAATAAGTAATAAATAAAATAAATATTACATATTTATGTATCAATATCGCGTCGGATTAACTATTTATATAGGTAAAAATGAAGAAATAGTCTGAACCATTTTGTGAAAAATGGAAATGAAGGATAAAGAACCTTTATGTTAACAAATATTGAACAGGCTAATCGTGCCAGAGAGTACAAATTGAGTGCGCGGTTTGGCACCTCGATGTCGGCTTAACTTATCCACATGAATGCAGAAGTCATGAAGGGTTCGACTGTTCGTCGATTAAAAAGTTACACGAGCTGGGTTAAATACGTCGTAAGACAGTATGGTTTCTATCTTCTAGGGGTAATTAGAATCAAATAAAGATAGCCCCCTCGTACGAAAGGAGCTGGGTATATTAACCTCTGGTTTACCTGTTGTTTATGTGCCCAATATTAATTTATGTATAATGAAATTATACAGGGGGTATTATTTTTACTTTAGTAAATTTATAGCATAAGCATGGCAGGAACGCTATGTTAGTTAAAGATAAGTGTTGAATGCATCTAGACACGAAACTTACTTTAATATATTCTATAAATATACGTGGTATAACACTACGATTTTATATATTTAAATTAAATATATAATTAATAGGCTTTAGTTGAAATAATTTAAATATTATTAGGCATAAAGTACTAATTTTATAAGTTACTGACTTTTATTTATATCCTGCATTTTATAGTATAAAAATATACTAAAATACTTTAACAAGCCTGGTTAGCATAAAAGTAATGTAGCTGTTTTGTAATCAGTTGAAGTAAGTGCGATACTTGCACTGGGCTTACATATACTATATAAGGCTTTATAGTCAAGTGGTTTAAGACATAATGTTTTCATCATTATATTCAAGGGTTCGAATCCCTTTGAGGCTATACATATACATATTTATATAAATATATATGCGGGTTAATGTAATAGTAACATAATTGGCTCATGACCAGTAAATAAAGGTGCAAACCCTTTATCCGTATAGTATTATATGTATTTTTTATACACACAATGTACTAAAAAAAAAAGGGGGTAAGGGGTTATAGCTTAATAGGTAAAGCAAACTGCTCATGATGGTTTTTATAAGCGTTCAAATCGCTTTGGCCTTACATTAATATAATTATAGTAATAAAATTACTTTTTGTAATTAATCCAAGTGCTGGAATAGGTAGACAGTGCAAATTTAAGCTTTGTTGACGTGAGTCGTGAACGTTCAAATCGTTCCTTGGATAAATAGTTCAAAGCTATATTGTTTTGTTTTTACATTTTACCATTATATTAAATAATATAATTATTATATGTGATGCAGCTAAATATATTAGTGTTAATATATGTAACGATTTGAACCATATTAATAGATATAGATTATTAAAAGGTATTAATCTTATAGTTATTAAGTAACAATAGGGTTATAATTGTTATTCATATTTAACAATTATAACTCTATGACAACCAAATTCTTATATAAATAATGTTTTATTATTTGAATTCGGTTAATTGTAATAAAAAATTAAAATTTAATAAGGGGATATAGTTTAATTGGTAAAACTGCGATTTTGCATATCGCTATTTTAGGATCGTATCCTGATATCTCCATAGAATATTATTTATAGCTCGAGAAGCTCAATAGGTAGAGCGGAACTCTGAAGATGTTTAGGTTATAAGTTCAAGTCTTATCTCGAGCAATTAATAAAGTTAAATTAACAAGCATGATGAAACTGGTATACATCCAGTATTTAGGCTACTGGGGCTTAATTGCTATGTGGGTTCAAATCCCTCTGCTTGTACATTATATAAAAAAAAAATATTTTTTTGTTATGCAATAGATCAATAATAATATAATAATTAATAATTAATATCTAATTTAAAGAAAAATGAATGATTTTTTTATTACATTATAGGGTATAGTCTCTTTTTTTTTTATGAAAAAAAAGTTTATTTATTTTAATAAATAAGGTTTTATACTATTAAGCAATAACTTGGAATATTATAAATATAATATTAATAAAAACTGGAATATTATTATTATTAGTAGGTATAAGTATATTGTATATAGGCTCAACATACAATATACTAAAGTATATAGTACAACATAAATATTATGCTAATAATAAAAATAAATTTGTCCAAAGTTTTAGACTTATGTAATAAAATATGTTTAATATAATTTTAGGTTAGGTGTTATAGAATATATATATATATTATATATATTAAATAATAAAAGCTATATTAGCTATAGAGCAATATTATTTAAATATGCTGAAACACACTCTTAATATAAATAAAATAGCTGGATCTATGTTAAAGTATGGGTGTTTTATAAGCAATGTAATATTATTGGTGTATTCACAACACAGTGGTTAATAAATTGCTGAATTTTGTGATATACATTATGTAGTTTTACATCATTATTTAAATTAAGAATAATTATTATATAATAAATATTATTTTTAAAAAACTAATTATTGTGTGTAAATATATTATATATATGCCTTTATTATAGTATAATATTCTGTGGACTAATAGGTAAGTCATAAATTTTTGGTATTTAACATTAGGTGTTCGAATCACCTCAGAATAAAAAAAAATAAATATATTTACATATTATAAAATTAATTTAATGGAGGATATAGCTCAATAGGTAGAGTAACTGTATGTGGCACAGTATGTTCCCTGTTCAAATCAGGGTATCCTCCCTTTAATAACCTAAATATTATTATATAATAATCAAATAAGTTATATTGAAATACTATAGTTTATAAATAAATCTAGCCCGAGTAGTTCAACGGTTAGAACATTAATTTCATGCATTAAAAATGAGAATTCAAATTTCTCCTCTGGCTATAGTACAATATATTATATAGGTTCAAATCCTTATATATAATGTTAGTTTTTTCTATGTTATTTTTATTATTATCTAATGCCGTCACATTAAGACGAGACAAATCAATACTTTTTAGTAGAATTTCTATAATTATTTTACTTTATTCAACTTTTTTGGCTAGTAACAGTTTGTATATAAATTTTTTAAATAAAGGTATAGGTATATATAGTGGTTTATTTCATACCACCAGTATAACACAAATATTTCATATATTTATATTTTTATTAAGTGCTGTTATATTACAACTTACTGGATTTTACCCTAGAAAAGTTTGAATTAAAAAATATTCTTCAATTAACAAATTATTGTTCTATAATTTTATTTATTATAGAAGTAAAATAACAAATAAAATGGGAGAACAATTTAAAATAATAGAGTACCCTTTAATAATATTATTTATAATAACTGGGTCTGTTTTTTTAATATCAACAAGTGATTTAGTTTCAATATTTTTAAGTATAGAATTACAAAGTTATGGACTATATTTATTAAGTACACTATATAGAAACTCAGAGTTAGCAACTACAGGGGGTTTAACTTATTTTTTATTAGGTGGCTTAAGTTCATGTTTTATACTTTTAGGAACTAGTTTATTATATTCAAATTCAGGTCTTACTAATTTAGATGGTTTATATATTATAACTAGTTTAAGTGATATTACATATAATAATACATTATATTGATATAATAATTATTATATAAATATATCCTTGCTTATTTTAAGTGTAGGATTTTTATTTAAAATAAGTGCTGCTCCATTTCACTTTTGATCTCCAGATGTATATGATGCAATACCTACTGTGGTTACAACATTTGTGGCTATAATAGCTAAAATATCTATATTAATATTTTTATTAGAATTAGTATATTATACCAGTAATTTTTTATACACATCTGAATTTTACTGAACTTCAAGTTTATTAGTTAGTTCATTATTATCACTTATAATAGGTACAGTTGTAGGTTTAACACAATTTAGAATAAAAAGATTATTTGCTTATAGTACAATAAGTCATCTAGGATTCATACTTTTAGCCTTAACTATAAATAGTGTAGAATCTATTCAAGCATTTATATTTTATTTGATACAATATTCTTTAAGTAATTTAAACGCTTTTATATTGCTTATAAGTATAGGATATTCATTATACTATTATGTAAATAATAATAAAGAATATGATAAATTATCTGATAAAAACAATTCACCTATACAACTAATTAGTCAAATAAAAGGATTTTTTTTTATAAACCCTCTTTTATCTCTAAGCTTTGCTATTACTATATTTTCTTTTGTAGGTATACCACCACTTATAGGATTTTTTGCTAAACAGATGGTGTTAAGTGCTGCCTTAGATAATGGATATGTATTCATTACTTTAGTTGCAATATTAACTAGTGTTATAAGTGCTGTATACTATTTAAATATAATTAAACAAATTTTTTTTGATAAATCTGAATATGTATTAAATCCAGAATTATATAATATAAGTATCTATGGTAATATTAAAAAAAAAAATGTTTTAATTGAAAAATTGACTTTTAGGTATAATAATATAGTTCTATCTAGCTACTTAACTATATCCATATCTACATTAACGCTAATAATTTTATTATTTATTTTTATGCCTCAAGAATGATTAAGTATGGCTAATATATTAGCATTAATAATATTTAATCCTTAAATGACAAGCATGACATTATTCTTAATATTTATACCTTTATTAGCTTTTATATTTTTATTAATTAATTTTATATTTGCTCCACATAATTCCTACCAAGAAAAAGATTCACCTTTTGAATGTGGATTTCATTCATTCATATATCAAAATAGAAGAGAATTTAGTATTTCTTTTTTTATCTTTGCTTTGTTATTTTTACTTTTTGATCTTGAGATTCTCTTAGTTTTTCCTTATGTAGTAAGTGCATATATAAATAATATATATGGTTTAATGTTAATGCTTATTTTCTTTTTAGTGTTAACATTAGGGTTTGCATTTGAATTAGGTAAAGGTGCTTTAAAAATTAGTTCAAGACAAAATAGCTTTGATATTAAAAGTTTTAATACTATATACTATATAGATACTAATTATAATAATAAAAAGAAATAATAACAATATAATTGTCTATTTTCACGTTAAAATTAATACTCTTAAGAAAAAAAATTTTTTCTAAGGGTAAGCTGTTCTTAGGTTTCTATCTCTATTTATATATATCCTATATTTCTATATAATAGATTTATTATATAAATATATCTAAATATGTAAATGTAATAAAATATATAATTTTAAATATATATTATATATACATATATAAATATTAAGTTAATAATAATATAACAAAAGGGTTAGAATAATTTATTTAAACAAAAATGCTTTCTTTTTTATATATAAATATATATAATACTTGTGATACACCTAGACCATGGGGTTTGTATTTTCAGGATAATGCATCACCTCAAATGGAAGGTCTAATTGAATTACATGATAATATAATGTTTTACTTAGTAATTATACTATTTTCTGTAGGATGAATAATGCTTTCAATAGCTATAAATTTTGTTAGTAAAAAATCATCTATTTCACACAAATATTTAAATCATGGAACTTTAATAGAATTAATATGAACAATTACTCCTGCTTTAATATTAATACTTATAGCATTTCCATCTTTTAAACTATTATACCTAATGGATGAGGTTAGTGATCCCGCTATGTCAATATTAGCAGAAGGACATCAATGATATTGAAGCTATCAATACCCTGATTTTTTAACTTCGGAAAATGAATTTATAGAATTTGATTCATATTTAGTACCAGAATCGGATTTAGAATATGGGGCATTAAGAATGTTAGAAGTAGATAACAGAGTAATAATACCTGAATTAACACATGTTAGATTTATTGTTACAGCTTCTGATGTAATTCATTCTATGGCTTGTCCAGCTTTAGGTATAAAACTTGATGCATATCCTGGTAGATTAAATCAAGCTTCTGTTCTAGTTAATCGTGAAGGAGTCTTTTATGGTCAGTGTTCAGAATTATGTGGTATTTTACATAGTAGTATGCCTATTGTAATAGAGTCTGTATCAATAGAAAAATTCTTATCATGATTATACGAACAATAATATTTAAATATATTATACATAATAATAATAATAAAAAGTTTTTTAATTTATAAAAAAATAATTTTTTTAACAATAGTTTTAATATAAAAATATACAATGAATTTATCTTTAATACTTTTTTTAATAGGAATTTTAGGATTCGTTTTAAATAGAAAAAATATAATATTAATGCTTATTTCAATAGAAATAATGCTTTTAGCTATTACATTTTTAATATTGGTAAGTTCACTTAGCTTTGATGATATATTAGGCCAAACATATGCTATATATGTTATAGCTATAGCTGGTGCTGAATCAGCAATAGGTTTAGGTATTCTAGTTGCTTTTTATAGATTAAGAGGAAGTATAGCTATAGAATATAAATAATGTATTTAGCCATAATAACTTTACCTTTATTAGGAGCAATAGTTTCCGGAATTTTTGGTAGAAAAGTCGGGGTTAGTGGGGGACAATTAATCACATGTTTTTCTATAATTATAACAACAATATTAGCAATAATTTCCTTTTTCGAAGTAGGTTATAATAATATAACGGTATCCATAAACTTATTTAAATGAATAGATAGTGAATCATTAAACGTCATATGAGGTTTTCATTTTGACAGTTTAACAGTAAGTATGTTAATACCTGTATTAATAGTTTCTTCTTTAGTGCACATATATTCCATAGGTTATATGAGCCATGATCCACATAATCAAAGATTTTTTAGTTACCTTAGCTTATTTACATTTATGATGATAATACTAGTTACAGCTAATAATTTTTTATTAATGTTCGTTGGTTGAGAAGGAGTAGGAATTTGTTCATATCTTTTAGTAAGTTTCTGATTTACTAGAATAGCTGCAAATCAGAGTTCTATGTCCGCTTTTTTAACTAATAGAGTAGGTGATTGTTTATTAACTATAGGTATTTTTGCAATTTTTTGGTCTTTCGGTAATATTGATTATAGTACTGTATTTTCATTAACTCCTTTTATTAATGAAAATATTGTAACAATTATAGGTATATGTCTTTTAATAGGAGCTATGGCTAAAAGTTCTCAAATTGGATTACACGTTTGATTACCTATGGCTATGGAAGGGCCTACACCAGTTAGTGCACTAATACATGCGGCTACTATGGTTACTGCTGGTGTATATTTATTAATGCGTATAAGCCCATTAATAGAGTATAGTTCAACTGTATTACTAATATCTTTATGAATAGGAGCAATAACTACTGTATTTAGTAGTCTTATTGGTTTATTTCAACAGGATATAAAAAAAGTTATCGCATATAGTACTATGAGTCAATTAGGTATGATGGTTATAGCTGTAGGTCTATCCTCTTATAATATTGCTTTATTTCATTTGATAAATCATGCTTTTTATAAAGGATTATTATTTTTAGGAGCAGGTGCTGTAATACATGCAGTATCTGACAATCAAGATTTTAGAAAATATGGAGGATTAAGACCATTTTTGCCTTTAACATATTCTGTTATGTTAATAGCAAGTTTTAGTTTAATAGCTTTTCCTTTTATGACAGGGTTTTACAGTAAAGACTTTATATTGGAATCTGCATATGGTCAGTTCTATTTTAGTAGTATAGTGGTTTATTTTATAGCAACCATTGGTGCTATTTTTACTACTTTATATTCAGTTAAGGTCTTGTATTTAACTTTTTTAACTAATCCTAATGGACCCATAGTTAATTACAAATATTCTATTACTTCAAATGCTGTTGCACAAGAAGGAAACATTTTTATGAACTTGCCTTTAATTCTATTAGCAATATTTTCTATATTTTTTGGATATATGGGTAAAGATATATTTATTGGTTTAGGTTCAGGTTTTTTTACAGATAACAGTATTTTTATTCACCCAATGCGTGAAATTATGTTGAATACTGAATTTGCTGTACCTACTTTATTTAAATTATTACCTTTATTATTATCTATTTCACTTAGTGTTATAGCTATAGCTCTATCAGAATTTATACCAAAAGTCCTTATTATATTTAAATCGAGTAAAATAGGTTATGGTATATTTAGTATTTTAAATCAACGTTTTTTTATTGAATTTTTATATAATAAATATATAACTAATATTATTCTTAAATTAGGAGGTCAAACTACTAAAGTTTTAGATAAAGGAAGTATAGAATTTTTGGGGCCTTATGGTTTAGAGAAAGCACTATTATCATTAAGTAAAAGTATATCTGATTTAGATACAGGTGTTATTACTACTTACGCTTTATACATTTTAGTAGGTCTTATTTTTTATATTTTAATACCTTACCTTGCTATATTCGACAATAGTTTATTATTATTGGTTTTACTATCTCTTATCGCTATTACTATTAGTACTAATAAGTTTATTGGAAGTATTAAATTAGTTTAATATTTTATATTTATACTTTTATATTTGCTTTTATTATTTTAAATTTATTAAAATAATACTTTTTAATATTCATTACAAAAATTTTGTTCAAATTGAACTATTAGATTACTTACTTTTTAGTTTATAAAAAAATAAATAATTGTATTTATTTGTAAAACGGACTTTAAAATTAGTTATATTACATATATGCCCATAGACATCTAAAAAAAAATAAATAAAATTATTTATATAAAACTATAATTAAATATAAACAACCCACATGAGAATTTTAAAAAGTCATCCTTTATTAAAAATGGTTAACTCTTATATAATAGATTCACCACAACCAAGTAATATAAGTTACTTATGAAACTTTGGATCTTTATTGGCTTTTTGTTTAGTTATACAAATTATAACAGGTGTAACTTTAGCAATGCATTATAATTCTAGTGTACTAGAAGCATTTAATTCAATAGAACATATAATGCGTGATGTAAATAATGGTTGATTAATACGTTATTTACATTCTAATACAGCTTCAGCATTCTTTTTTCTTGTTTATTTACACATAGGAAGAGGTTTATATTATGGATCTTATAGGACACCTAGAACACTAGTTTGAATTATAGGTACAATTATATTCATATTAATGATGGCTACAGCCTTCTTGGGTTATGTTTTACCATATGGTCAAATGTCACTATGAGGAGCAACAGTTATTACTAATTTAATGAGTGCTATACCATGAGTTGGACAAGATATAGTTGAGTTTATCTGAGGAGGTTTTAGCGTTAATAACGCTACTTTAAATAGATTCTTTTCTCTACATTATGTATTACCTTTTGTACTAGCTGCTTTAGCCTTAATGCATTTAATTGCGCTTCATGATAGCGTTGGTTCAGGTAACCCTCTAGGTGTTTCAGGTAACTATGACAGATTACCTTTTGCTCCTTACTTCCTTTTCAAAGACTTAATTACCATATTCATTTTTATTATAGGATTAAGTGTATTTGTATTTTTTATGCCTAATATATTAGGAGATAGTGAAAATTATGTTATGGCTAATCCTATGCAAACACCTCCTGCTATAGTTCCTGAGTGATATCTTTTACCTTTCTATGCTATATTAAGATCTATACCTAATAAATTATTAGGTGTAATTGCTATGTTTACTGCAATTCTTATTTTATTAGCAATGCCTTTTACTGATTTAAGCAGAAATAGAGGTATACAATTTAGGCCTTTAAGTAAGATAACATTTTATATTTTTGTAGCTAATTTTTTAGTTTTAATGATTTTAGGTGCTAAACATGTAGAATCTCCTTTTATAGAATTGGGTCAAATTAGTACAATCATTTATTTTGCACATTTTTTAATTGTAGTACCTATAATTAGTTTACTTGAAAATAGTTTTATAGAACTAGGGAGTAAAAGGATAATTTTTAATTAAAAAAAAAAGATAAAAAAAAATTTTTTTTTATTACACATTTTGTATGCAAATATATATTGTGTAAATACATTAAATATAATTACAATTATATTAAAAACGAAATAGTATGTTTATTAATATACCTTTATAAATATGTTTATATAGTTATAGTAAAAAAGATTTAAATAGTAAGTAATTAATAATAAATTTATTTTTAAACTAATTAATTAACTCTTAACAGTTAAGCTGTTAAGACCTTGTTAAAAATTACAAGGTGTTTTTAAATAATATTCCCACCTATTGCTGACAATAATTTATATTATCTTCTTTAAATAGAAAGCATAGAGTATGTTATGTTATACAATATATGATAAACTATCATCAACATTTGCCTTTTAAATTATATAATAAATCTATATTAGAAGAAAGCCACACACTTTATTCATATTCAAAAGAAGAAAATTTATCTAAATTACATAACTTAAAATCGAGTATTTCACTATGAACAGAAAGATGATTTTTATCTTCTAATGCCAAAGATATAGGTACATTATATTTGATATTTGCAGTTTTTTCTGGGTTATTAGGTACAGCTTTTTCAGTTTTAATACGATTAGAGTTGGGTGGGCCTGGTGTTCAATACATAGCAGATAATCAATTATATAATAGTATAATTACCGCTCATGCTATATTAATGATATTTTTTATGGTTATGCCTGCTATGATAGGAGGATTTGGAAATTTTTTATTACCATTGTTAATAGGGGGTCCCGATATGGCATTCCCAAGACTTAACAATATAAGTTTCTGACTTTTACCTCCTAGTTTATTATTATTCTTGTTTGCTAGCTGTATAGAAAATGGGGCAGGTACAGGTTGAACATTATATCCACCTTTAAGTGGAATACAAGCACATAGTGGACCTAGTGTAGATTTAGCTATTTTTGCTCTACACCTAGCAGGTATAAGTAGTTTATTAGGAGCTATAAATTTCATAACTACAATACTTAATATGAGAAGTCCAGGTATAAAATTACACAAATTAGCTTTATTTGGATGAGCTATAATAGTTACAGCTGTATTATTATTATTATCATTACCTGTTTTGGCAGGTGCAATTACAATGGTTTTAACTGATAGAAATTTTAATACATCATTTTTTGAAGCTGCAGGAGGTGGTGATCCTATACTTTATCAACATCTTTTCTGATTCTTTGGTCATCCTGAGGTATACATATTAATAATCCCAGGTTTTGGTATTATTAGTACTACAATTTCCGCTAGTTCTAACAAGAGCGTGTTTGGATATTTAGGGATTTAATAAACCTTCAGCAAGTTTAGCTTAGTCCAACAACAGTGTCAAACTCCGGGGAAGCCCTAAAGAATTAAATACTAACAATTAGAGGTAACTCTAAAAGGGCCTGTGGTAATGCGCAGGGTATAGTAATAAGTTTAATTATCTACTTGAAAAGAGTGAATGGGTAATCGCGGATCTAAATTCCTTTAATTATATTAGGCTTTATGGTTAATAATCATAATAAATATATAAAGGATAAAAGAGCAACGAGTAGACGGTACTGGATATAAAATATTTTATATTTAAGGTGTACTCTAGTTGCCTTGAAAAAGGTTTATTTACCAAAATGTATATAAAAAATATAAGTAATAAATAATTAAATAAATAAGATAGCTGGATCTGTATATATGTATAATATAATATTATATTATACATATATAAAATATATACAATAATATAATCAAATATAATCTATTATAAATATGGGTTTATAAAATTT
>Ga0193725_1000380_pt1 | contig 13564 bp, 15 predicted proteins | sample H2a2metaG_FD_143058 | JGI IMG/M metagenome (GOLD analysis project Ga0193725, IMG submission 143058) | Soil microbial communities from a riparian zone of the East river system, Colorado, United States - H2a2 | ecosystem: Environmental > Terrestrial > Soil > Riparian zone | place: USA: East River... | reverse complement strand
GCGTGCATGATGCCGCCCTTCACCAGGCCCTGGCGCACGGCGGTCTTGATCGACCCGGCGCGCCGGATCGCGTTGATCGCGCGCATGTGCAGCGCGTGACCGCCTTCGACACCCTCGCCCGAGCTCGACATCCCGAGCGTCGTGCCGAAGATCGCCGCCTCGAGGTCGTGCACCGCCACGGCGTTGCCGCCGAGCAGGGCGCCGACATAGCCGTTCTGGATGAACCAGATCATGTCGTCGCGGGCGCGGGCGTGCACCAACGCGGGGCCGATCACCCACAGGATCTTGCCGCCGCGCTGCTTCTCTTCCCCGAGCAGCTCGGCGAGGACGGCGTAGTCCACCGGCCGCTCGCGCGACACCTCGGTCTGCATGAACCCGAACTCGTTGGCGCTGTGCCGGCCGCCGAGGAATCCCTCGCCGTGCACGTAGATCCCCTCGCTGCCGTCTTCGTTCTCGCCCACCGCCACGCGCTCGCCCTTGCGCACTCGGCGCGGCTCGGTCACGACGAGGTCGTCGGGCGCGTGGTGGACGATCACGCAATCCATGCGCGGCAGCCGCGGACGGCGCCACGCGCCTCCCACCTTGAAGTAGGTCGGCAAGTTCGTAGTCGAAAAAAAACCGTCGGGGAGGACCCCGTCGGCCGGTGCGGGCTCGAACCGCGCGTCGGGCGCCCCCGAAAGCGGCGGGGCATCGAAGTTGGGTGGTCGGTATTGGAACCGGGGGCGACTCACAGGCCGGTGAAAATACCCGGAAAGAAAGCGCTTTCACAAGAGCGAAACCGGATCGCGATCCACGGTCACGGCGCGATGCGCTTTCGCCCGCCAGGCGCGCACCACTCGGCCGAGCGCCCGCGCCTCCGCCGCCTTGACCAGCACGTGCCAGCGCCACAGGCCCCGCAGCCGCGTGATCGGGCACGGCGCGGGCCCCAGCACGGTTAGGGCGCCATCGAGGCGCTCCGTCCCCGCGCGGCGCAGCCAGGCCGCCACCCGCTCGGCGATGGCCGCCGTGCGCGCTTGATCGCGGCCCGACGCCACGAAGCGCACCAGCCCGACCCTCGGGGGATAGGGCGGGCTCGGGGGCGTGCGGAGCGGCAACTCGGCCTCCGCGAACGCCTCCACCGAGTGCGCCGCCGCCGCCCGGATGGCGTGGTGATCGGGCGACCGCGTCTGCACGTACACGCGCCCGCCCTTCGGACCCCGCCCCGCCCGTCCCGCCACCTGCGCCACCAGCTGGAAGGTCCGCTCCGCGGCACGGAAGTCGGGGAAATGCAGGCCCGTGTCGGCATCCACGACGCCCACCACCGTCACGTTCGGAAAATCGAGCCCCTTGGCGATCATCTGCGTGCCGAGCAGGATATCGACCTCACCTCGCGCCACCCGCTCGAGGATGCGGTGATGCGCCCACTTGGTGCTGGTCGTGTCCAGGTCCATGCGGGCGATGCGCGCCGCCGGAAAGCGTGCCGCCACGAAGTGCTCCAGCTGCTGCGTGCCGAGGCCGCGCAGCCGTTGGGTGGCGTGGCCGCAGACTCGGCACACTTCCGGGACCGGCTCTTCGTGCCCGCAATAGTGGCAGCGCATCCCGGCCGGCGTTTGATGCACCGTCAGCGCGATAGCGCAGTTCGGGCAGGTACGCACGTCGCCGCACGCGGGACACTGTACGAACGTCGCGAAGCCCCGCCGGTTCAGCAGGAGTATCGCTTGCTCACCCCGAGCCAACGCGCCACCCACCGCGCCGTCCAGCGCCTCCGTCCAGGGAATGGCCCCAGCTTCGGGCACCCTCGGGGCGGTTTTCAGATCGATGACTTCGACGGGCGGGAGGGGCCGGGCGCCGATACGCTCGGGGAGGGCGAATGTCACGACGCGACCGCGCGCCACGAGATCGAGCGTTTCGAGCGCCGGCGTGGCGCTTCCCAGAATTACGCGCGCGTGGCCCTCGAGACGCGCGCGTTCGATCGCCACATCGCGCGCGTGGTAACGTGGTGCGGAGCCCTGCTTGTAGCTGGGGTCATGCTCCTCGTCCACCACGATGGCGCCGAGCCGCTGGACGGGCGCGAACACCGCCGAGCGCGGCCCCACGGCCACGCGCCGCTCGCCGCGGCGCAGGGCGCGCCAGGCATCGGCCCGCTCGCCGTCGGAGAGCCCGGAATGCAGCACCGCCACCTGGTCGCCGAAGACGCCGCGCACGCGCGCCACGGTTTGCGGCGTGAGGGCGATCTCCGGGACGAGCACGATGGCTCCTTGGCCCGACGCCACGATCCCGCGAAGGTAATCGAGATATACGAGCGTCTTGCCGGAGCCGGTGACGCCGTGAACGAGGACCGGCGTCTCAGACGCCGTGCGATCGATTGCCGCCACCACACGCTGTTGATCGGTCGTGAGCGCCGTCGGCGGTGGGGAGGAAAGGCCCGAGAAGGGATCGCGTGTCTCGGTCACGCGGTCCACGCGGGCGAGCCCCTGCGTGACGAGCCCGTTGAGCACCGTCCCGGAGAGCTTGAGCTGGTCGGTCAGGTGACGCATCGGCGCCGACCCGCCCAGCGCTTCGACGGCTTCGTAGGCGGCGCGGCGCTTGGGCGCGCGCTTGAAGACCCGCTCCCGCTCGAGCAGCGACTCGACCCGTCCCGTGAGCACCAGGACGCGCTCCGCGGCCTCGCCGGGGCCCGCCGGCCGGGCGACGCTCCACAGCGGACCCGGCAGGATCGCCCGCAGCGCGAGCCCGAGTGGCGCGCCGTAGTAGTCGGAGATCCAGTGGCCGAGCTCGAGCAAAGCGGGTGAGAGCGCTGGCTCAGCATCGGGTGCTGCAGAGATGGGTTTGATATCGCTGACGGCTGGTGGCCGATCGCTCCCGACGGCCGTGACGATGCCGACGGCGGCCCCGCGCCGCAACGGCACGACGACGCGGGCACCGGGGACGACACGGGCCTCCAGCGCTTCCGGGATTTCGTAGATGTAGGGGCGACTTATCGCGACAGGCAGTACGACCGAGGCAAGAGTCATCGCCGCCGGACGCCGAGCCCCGGCTCGGTTGGCAGGCGGATCTCGCCGCGGTCGACCGTCGCGCCCACAAAGGGGTCGTCGACGGTCAGGGCCGCGCCGTCCAGATCGGCGGCATCCACGAGGGGCGTGAAATGGGCGGCGGCGGTGATGCCGAGCGACGTCTCGATCATGCAACCGACCATCACGAGCATGTCGTGGGCGCGCGCCGTCGCGATCATCCGCAGCGCTTCGCGCAGCGAGCCGCACTTGGCGAGCTTGATGTTGATCCCGTCCACCTTGCCCGCGAGCCGTGGGATGTCGGCGGCGACGATGCAGCTCTCGTCCACCACCAGGGGCAAATCGTGCTTGCGCGCGTGCCGGTGCACGTCGGCGAGCCCGTCCAGATCGCCGGGAGGGAGCGGCTGCTCGAGGAACTCGACGCCGTGCTCCTTCAAGACCGGGATCATCTGCTTGGCGCGGGCCACCGTCCATCCCGCGTTCGCGTCCACGCGGATCGGCTTGTCGGTGGCGTCGCGGATCGTCTTGAGGATCTCTTCATCCCGATCCGTGCCCAGCTTGATCTTGAGGATGGGGTACGCGTCCGCTTCACGCACCTTTTCACGCATCTTCTCACTCGTGTCGAGCCCGATCGTAAACGACGTGCGCGGGGCCTTCCGCGGGTCGAGGCCCCACAAGCGCCACAGCGGCTGCCCGAGGCGCTTCCCGACGAGGTCGTGCAAGGCCGCCGACAGCGCCGCGCGGGCGGCGGCGTGCTGCGGGGCCAGCTGGGCGAAGCGCGCGTCCGCGGCCTCGAGATCGAACGGATCCTGCGGCAGGTGCTTGGCGAGCTTGGCGAACGCCGCGAGGACCGTTTCCAGCGTCTCGCCGTAGTAGGACGACGGATCGGCCTCGCCCCATCCCTCCACGCCATCGTCGTCCACCAGCCGCACCCAGGCGCGCTTGTAGCCGTGCGTCGAGCCGCGGGCGATGGCGAAAGGATGTTTGGTCGCGATGGAGCACTGCTCGACGGTCAGCGTTAGAGCCATTTATTCTTCTTGAGCACCCACAGCATCACACCCGAGACGGCGGCCATCGAGAGGAGCGCGCCGTAGAACCCCCACGGGGAATGCGTGAACGGCATCTGGCTGAAGTTCATCCCATACACGCCACCGACGACGATCAGCGGCAGCGCGATCGTCGCGACGATCGACAGCTGCTTCATCACCTTGTTCATCCGGTTGGACGTCTGCGACAGGTAGGTCTCGAGCACGCCCGCCATGAGGTCCCGAACCGTGTCGAGCGACTCCATGATCCGGATCGTGTGATCGTAGACGTCGCGATAGTAGAGCTGCGTCTCAGAGCGGATGAACGTGCACGGGCGGTTCGTGAGGATGTTGAGGACTTCGCGCAGCGGGCCCACGTGCCGCCGGAAGGAAAACGCCGCACGCTTGGCCTTGAAAATTTCGTGGATCAGCTTCTCGTCGAACTGCTCGAACAGTCGCTCCTCCAACGTGTCCACCATCGAATTGAGCTGCTCGACCAGCGGGAAGTACGCATCCACGGCCTGGTCGATGATGTTGTGCATCGTCATCTCGGCCCCGCGCGCGAGCAGCTCCGGGTTGCGCACCAAGCGCTCGCGCACGGTCCCGCAGCTCTTGTGCGCCACAGCATGGACGGTGACGAGGAAGTTCTTGCCGAGGAAGAAGTACAGGTTGATCGTTTCGAGGTCGAACGGGTCCGGCGTTCCCTCGTCGAAGCGCACACCCGCCATCACCACGAACACGTAGCGCGGGTACTCCTCGAGCTTGACGCGGGTGCTGGGGGAGAGCGTGTCCTCGATCGAGAGCGGGTGGAACTCGAACACCTTCTCGAGCAACGCGTGCTGGTGCATGCTCGTGCTGTCGATGTCCACCCACAGCTCCCCTTCACCGCTCTGCACGACCTCCCGGATGCGCGCGGGCGCAATGTCTTGCTCCAGCGTACCGTCGGGACGGCGGTAGATGCTGGTCGGCCAGTGCTTAGAGGCCTGTGGGGGCGTGGCGGTGGCGGTCACGTCTGAAGTATAGGACGGCGCCCAAGTCAGGCAAGCTCAGGCAAGCGCGCGGATATGTGCGCTCACCCCCTTGGCCAAAAGATCGAGCCGGTACCCACCTTCCAGCACGCCGATCACGGGGCGTCCCCGCATCCGCTCGCGCAGCGCCGTGGTCCAGGTCGCGATGTCGTCCGGCTCGAGTGTGAACTCGCCGAGCGGGTCCCCCGCGAGCGAGTCGAAGCCGGCCGACACGAGCAGCGCGTCGGGCCGCCATCCGGCCAATGCGTCGTCCACGGCGGTCAAGAGATCGCGCACGTATGTCACGCGCGGCAAGCCGCCGGGCCGCGGCACGTTGAAGACGTTGCCGACGCCGCGTTCATCCGCGGCGCCGGTGCCCGGATACCACGGACACTGATGCATGGAGACGAAGCGGACGCCCGAATCGGCTTCGACCAGGGCCTGGGTACCGTTGCCGTGATGCACGTCCCAGTCCACGATGAGCACGCGGGCGCAGCCGAGTGCCTGCGCGTGCCGCGTCGCGATGACGACGTTATTGAGGAAGCAAAATCCCATCGCCTGGGTGGCGAGGGCATGGTGGCCGGGGGGCCGCGTCGCGCCGAACGCCGTGCCATCCGCGATGCCGCGCTCCACCGCCGTGAGCGCCACGCCGGCGGACGCGAGCACGCTCTCCCAGCTCGAGGGCCCGAGGAAGGTATCGGCGTCGAGCGCGCCGCCCCCTTGGGCCGCGATCCTTTCCAAGCTGTCTAGATAGGGACCTGGATGGACCCGCTCGAGCGCGGCGCGCGCAGCGGGCACGGCCTCGACCAACTGCACCACCGACGCCATCTCCGGCTGACGCAGCGCCTCGAGCACAGCGTCGAGGCGCTGGGGGCGTTCGGGGTGTCCTGCGCCGCCGTAGTGCTTCCGGCAGGCGGGATGCCAGACCACGGCAGTCATTTGCGGTTTCGCAGCAGCTCGCGCAGCGACTCCACTTCCCGCTTCATGTCACGCCGTTCGTCCTGGAGCTCCGCGACAATGCGGCGGTAGCGCCGCCCGGCCAGTATGACGAAGCACGTCGCCGCGACGAATACGCCGGCCGCCACGACGAGCCACGGGCGGTGCATGCCGATGCCGGCCCAACCGAGCAGCACGGCGTTGAGAAGGAGAAACGCGACAGCGAACGCTGTGAGGAGCTTCACCGCACCGGCTGGCGGCGCGCGGGCAGCACGATGAACGGCGCGTTCGGCACGGCGCCGAGCGTCCCGAGCGTCACGGACTCGTCGAGCACCTGGGCGCCGCGAAACTTCAGGACGTACGCGCTCTCGTCCACTGTCGCGCGCTTGAGCGCCGCCCGCAGCGCATCGCGCTTGAGCTGGAGCGCCGTGGTGCCGGCGTCAACGGGCAGGAACACCTGGTCCCATACGGGCGTGACCATCACGCGCACCGCGAACCGCTGCAGGGCGGCCCTCATGCAACCTCCACGGCGGACGCGAGCGGCAGCGTCGAAAAGAACCGGTCCACCGCCTGGTCGAAGAACAGCGTCGAGGCGCGAACCCGCGTCACGCCGGCATCGTCCCAGGCGCTGAACACCACTTCCTCGCCTCCCTGCCCCCGCAGCACCACGAAGCGGGGCCCCGCCTTCTCGACGTAGGCGGCGGCATTGGGGACGCGCTCGGCAAAAAACGTCTGAACGCGCGACAGCACTTCTGCCGGGGGCAACGAAACAGTCGTCGTGTGGGTCATGGCTCGCGCAGGATCGTGATGCCGGTGGGTTGCAGCGGGACCGCGATCGTCGCGACCCGCGCGAGCGTCCAGAGATCGATGACGTCCACGGCGCCGGGGTCCGTCCCGATGCTCTCCACCGAGATGAACGCCCAATGGCCCTGCGGCGCATAGGCGATGCCGTGCGGCAGCTTCTTGGACGTGGGAATGCGGGCGACTTCGGTGAGCAGCTGCGCATCGACCAGGGAAATGCTCTGCGCCTTCTTGTTCGTGACGATCACCCAGCGTCCGTCGGCGGACGGCTCCACGTTGTAGGCGCCCGCGCCCGTGGGGATCTCCTTTACTAGGGAGAGGGTCGCCGCATCGAGCACCTGCAGCGTGTTGCCGTGGTTGCACGCCACGTAGAGCCGGCGGTCGTCGGGGGACACCGACACGAACGTGGGGGCGCAGTCGTGCCCCGCAGCCGCAGGCGCCTGCGGCGCGGTCGCTGGTCCGGTGTGCATCCCCGCCATCGCCTGCGGACTGCCCGCTCCCGTCTTGTGGCGTCGCGAGATTCTAAACGACTGCCGATCGATCTCGAGGATCTCGTCCGAATTCATGCACGACACGTAAATCAAGCTGCCGGCGTGGTTGACCTTCACGCCGTGCGGCATGTCGCACGCCGGCAGATTGGCGAGCGGCGCCATCGTCGCCGTTTGGACGATCGTGACGACGTTGACCCTGGGGTGATCGCCGTGGAAGTCCGAGTTCGCGACGAAGGCGAGGTCGCCTTCCGGGGTCAAACCGATCGTCGTCGGAAACATCTCCACCGGCGCCTTGCCCACCACCGTGTCGCCGTCCACGGCCATCTTCCACAGGGTGCCGTAAGGCGTGCCGTGGGCGATCGTCACATACCAGTACTTGCCGTCGGGCGAGACGGTGACGTTGTGCGGGCCGTCGATGTCCGCCGGCATGATGCCGACGGGCACGACCTTGACCGTCGCGAGCGCCTTGCCGTCCCAGGTGAGTTGGCTGACGATGTCGCCTGACTCGCTCGCGACCAAAATGCGGTACGCGGGCGTTTGGGTCCCGAACAGGATGGCGAGGCCAGCAACAACGAGGAAGCGCATGCGAAAAAGATAGAGGGCTAGGCGCGAATGCGCTCGGTGAGAGCCCGTTCCACCTCGGAATTCGGCACTGCGGTCGCACCGGCCTCGCGAGCCGCCCGCAACGCGTCCGCCTTGACGTGGGATCCGAACGCGAGCACCGGGATCCCCCGCGCCACCAGCGCGCGAATCCGCTGCTCGGCGTCGGGCCCGCCCAGCTCGATCACGGCCAGGTCGCAGAGGGTGTCGTCTCGCACCGCTTCCGCCCCCGCGGCCTGCACCACGGCGCCGAGTTTGGCGCGAAAGAACAGATCGCGGGTGGCGACCAGAACCTTCATTCCGGGGTGGCGGCCCTCACGAGCGCCTCGAGGAGCGACGTCGGGTGGAGCAACCCGTCGTAGCGCGCGCCGTTGATGTAGAAGGTGGGCGTTCCGTTCACCCCGCTCCTCCCCCCGCTCGCGACATCCTCGCGCACCCGCCCGCGAAACAGGCCTTGCTCGAGCGCCGCCGCGGCCCACCCTGGATCAATGCCAAGGGTGACGGCGTACGCGATGAGATTCTCGTCTTCGAGGGCGTCCTGATGCTCGAACAACACGTCGTGCATCTCCCAAAACTTCCCGCGATCGCCCGCGGCTTCGGCCATTTCGGCGGCGTGTTCCGCGTGCTCGTGTGAGCTGGTGAGCGGGAAGTTGCGGAACACGAACCGCAGCTGGTTCCCCATGCTGCGCTGGATCGCCTTGACCATCGGGTAGGCCCGGCCGCAATGCGGACACTCGAAGTCGCCGTACTCGACGAGCGTGACTGGCGCGTCTGGAGGCCCCTGCGCGTGGTCGCGGGCGGTCACCGGCGGCGTGAGGCGGGCGCTCACGTGAGGGCCTCGAGCGCCGCGAGGATCCCGTCGGCGCCAGGATTCTCTCCCACCGGCGAGAGATAACTCCAGCGGATCACTCCGGCCGCATCGACGACGAACAACGCGCGTTCGGAGAATCCATCCTGCGCGCGATAGGCGTCGTACGCGCGCGACACCGCCCCCTTCGGCTCGAAATCCGCGAGTAGGGTGAAGTCGAAACGACGGGCCGAGGCGTAGGCCTTGTGACACCACACGCCGTCCACCGAAATACCGAGCAGCTCGGCGCGATAGCGCTGGAACTCCGGCAGCACCTCGTTGAAGACCCCGAGCTCGTCCCCGCACACGGGACTCCAGTCCGCGGGATAGAACGCGAGAATCACGGGATGACCGAGTGTATCGGCGAGCCGGAGCTTCGCGTCGGGGCTCTTCGGCAGGGTAAAGTCCGGTGCCGGCGTACCGGGTGACAGCAGCGGTGACATGATGTTTCCTCCGTGGCCGGAAAGTAGGCGCTACATTCAGGCGTGGCTATGCCCGCCCCCGGTGAACGGCTCCGCGCACTGTGGCGCCGTCTCGCCCCTCTCCCGGGGGGCAAGACGCTGTTCAGTCTGCTGCTCGGCCGCATGACCCCGTATTCCGGCACGATCGGCGCGCGCGTGGAGGAGCTGTCGCCTGGCTTCTGCCGGGCGTCCTTGCGCGACCGCCGCAGGGTGCGCAACCATCTCAACTCTGTGCACGCCATGGCGCTGGCGAACTTCGCCGAGCTCACGAGTGGCCTGGCGGTGCTCGCCGGGCTGGCGCCTGGCGTGCAAGGCATCGTCACCGGATTCTCGATCACCTATCAGAAGAAGGCGCGTGGCCGGCTCATCGCCGAGTGCCGAGTGAGCGGGTTGGAGGTCACCGCGGAGCGGGAGCAGGAGGCCGCGGTGACGATCAGCGACGCCCAGGGCGACGTCGTCGCCCGAGCGACGGCCCGCTGGCGGCTGCGGCCTCCTCAGCAATGACCCTCCTGACTACGCCTCTCACGCGGCAACTCGGTATCGAGGTGCCGCTGATCTGCGGCGCGATGTACCCCTGCTCCAATCCCGAGCTCGTCGCCGCGGTCTCGGCGGCCGGCGGCATCGGCGTCGTGCAGCCGCTTTCGATGATCTACGTGTACGGTCACGACCTGCGCGAGGGCCTGCGGCTCATTCGCCGCACCACGAACAAGCCGATCGGCATGAACGTCCTGATCGAGCGCAGCTCCAAGTTCTACCTCGACCGCATGAGCGCCTGGGTGGATGTCGCGCTCGAAGAGGGCGTGCGCTTCTTCGTCACGTCGCTCGGCAACCCGCGCTGGGTGGTGGAGCGCGTGGCGCCGGTCGGCGGGATCGTCTACCACGACGTGACGGAGCGAAAGTGGGCCGAGAAGGGGCTGGCGGGAGGCGTACACGGGCTGATCGCCGTGAACGACCGCGCCGGCGGACACGCGGGACCCAAGAGCGCCGCGCAGCTGCGTGAAGAGCTGGGCGACCTCGGCGTCCCGCTCGTGTGCGCGGGAGGCGTCGGCGATGAGGCGGCGTTCGTCGCCGCGCTCGAGATGGGGTACGCGGGCGTGCAGATGGGCACGCGGTTCATCGCGACGGTCGAATGCGGCGCCCACGCCGACTACAAGCAGGCCATCGTCGCGGCGACGGAGGCCGACATCGTGCACACCGAGCGCGTCACCGGCGTGCCGCTGGCCGTGATCCGGACGCCCTACGTCGAGCGCATCGGGCTGAAGGCGGGGCCGATTGCCCGGTGGATGCTGCGGGGCCGGCGCACCAAGCACTGGATGCGCACCATCTACGCCCTGCGGTCGGCGTGGCAGCTGAAGCGGGCGTCGCTCGCGGGGGGCGCCCGCGAGGCGACGTCGAAGGACTACTGGCAGGCGGGCAAGAGCGTGGCGGGGATCGACAGTGTCGAACCCGCCGGGGTGATCGTGCGCCGCTTCGCCGCCGCGGCGCTCAGCGCGTCCGGAACAGCGACGCCGGGGCACCCTCGTACGTGAAGTCTCGTTCGTACGCGAGACCGACTTTCTCCAGCACGTGCCCTGAGGCCCGGTTGCCGGGACTCGTGACCGCGACGATCGTCGTGAGACCCAGCTCGCGCCGACCGAGCTCGAGGCACGCGGTCGCGACCTCGGTGGCGAGACCCCGGCCCCAGAACGCCGCATAGAAAGCGTAGCCGACCTCCACTTCATCAACGCCATCCACGAGCAGGTGCCGCAGCACCGCTCGGCCGACCGGTTCCCCGCCGCCCAACTCACGCAGAATCCACAAACCGTATCCGTAGTCGCCCCAGTGCTGCAGGTTGCGGGCGAGGTAGGCAGCGGTCTGCGCCTCATCGCGCACGCCGCCGAGCTGCGCCATCACGGCCGCATCGCGATGCATGCGCCGCACTTCGGGGAGGTGGTCCGCCGTGAGCCGCTCGGCGCTGAGCCGGGCGGTGGCGAAGGCGCTGAGGTCAGCGCCAGCCTTCTTCGACATTCTCGCCATGCGATTCCATCTGCCGCAGCACCATGCCGTGATAGACGCCACGGGCATTCATCAGCTCGTCGTGACTCCCCCGCTCGATCACTCGGCCTTCTTCCATTAACAGGATCAGATCGGCGCGGCGAATCGTGGATAGCCGATGGGCGATCATGAAGGTGGTGCGCCCGGCGAGCAACGTGGCCATCGACGCCTGAATGAGCTGCTCGCTCTCGGTATCGAGGTTGCTGGTGGCCTCGTCGAGGATGAGGATCTGCGGTGACGCCAGGATCGCGCGCGCGATGGCCAGCCGCTGCTGCTGACCGCCGGAGAGCTTCACCCCCCGCTCGCCGATGAACGTCTCATACTGCTTGGGCAGTTTGACGATGAACTCGTGTGCGTTGGCCCGCTCTGCGGCGTCGAGGATCTCCGCGTCGGTGGCGGCGCGGCGGCCGTAGGCGATGTTGTCGCGCACCGAGCCATCGAACAGGAACACGTCCTGTTGCACGATGGCGAGCAGGCTCCGATAGCTGCGCAGGCGCAGGTCGCGAACGTCGCTGCCGTTGAGCAGGATGCGCCCCCGCGTCGGATCGTGAAACCGCGCCACGAGGTCGGTGACCGTGGTCTTGCCGGCGCCGCTGCGGCCCACCAGGGCGACCACGGACCCGCCGGGCACCGTCACGCTGAAGTCGCGCACCACCGCTTGGCCCGGGTTGTACTCGAAATCGACGTTCTCAAAGCGGACCTCGCGCACCACGGGGGGAGCGTCATGGGCGTGCGGCCGGTCCGGCTTGTCGTTCGGCATCGCCAGCACTTCGAACACGCGCTCCGTGGCGGCGAGCGAGCGTTGCAGCTCCGAGAACGAGTTCACGATGCTCCAGACCGGGCCCATCAGGAGGAACGTGTACCACTGGAACGCCATGATGTCGCCGATCGAGGCGCCGCCGGTGACGTTCATGTAGCCGCCGAACCAGACGATGGCGACGTTGACCGCCGCCTGCAGCAGGCCCCAGGAGGTCCACAGGACCAGCTCGCGGCGATGTGCGAACATTTCCTTGCGCACCACCGTGTGCCGCCCGACCATGTAGTCGAACAGCTCGAGCATCTCCCGCCGGAAGGCCCGCACGATGCGGATCCCCGAGAACGCTTCGCCGACGCGGCCGTCGATCTGCTCGACGTCCTTGCGCACCGAGCGGTAGATCGGCCGGACGCGCCGCGCGGCGACGAAGCTGATCAGCATCGCGCCCGGAATGACGAGAACGGCCGTCAAGGCCAGCCGCCAGTTGAGGACGAGGAGAACGCCGATGGAAATGATGAGGCGGAGAACCGAGATGGCGGGAGATACGATCGCCATCTGCAGCAATCCCGTCGTCGTTTCGACATCGCCCGTCAGGCGAGACAGGATCCCGCCCGTCTTCATGTCCCAGACTTTGGGGAGCGGCAGGTGCAGCAACCGGCCGAACAACGCCCGTCGCAGCGACAGGATGACCCGGGTGTTCAGGAGACGCTGGCGGTAGTCCTTCAGAGCGCCGATCAGGTTCGACAGGATGACCACACCCACGAACGCGGCGCCGGCCAGGTTCAGCTGCATCAGGCGCGATGCCTTGTCCAATCCGGTGTTCAAGAGCACGCGGTCGATGATGTACCGCATGAACAGCGGCTCGATCATCTCCAATCCCGCGGCCACCAGGGCGAAGCCAAAGAGCGCCGCAATCGCGTAGCGATGCGGCCGCAGCCAGCGCAAGTAGTCGCGCAGGTACTCGCGCCGCTTGCCCTTGCCCGGAGGCTTAGGCTTGCCCTCGTCCTCGCCTTCGTCGTCGAGGCGCCGCGCCTTGTAATCCCCGAGGAACTTCCGATACCGCTCCCGCGACGAGCGGGGGTGGGTCATCCGGCGGCCGTGGTCAAGGCTGCCGCGTCGCGTTGGCCAAATCCGTCACCGCCGCGGCGAGTGTCCGAACTTTGGCCGCATCCGCCGCCCCCGCGGCATCGCCAGCCAGCTGCGCCGCCAGCTGCGCCAGCGCGTCCTTCCGCGCCTGCCCCGACAGCTTCTCCGCGCGCGCCAGCGCTTGCCGCGCGGCGGCGATCTTCTCCACCGCGAGACCGTTCGCTCGCGCCAGCTGATCCAGGTACGCCCGCGCTACGACGGGGCTCGCCGGCCAGACGAGCTGCTGCTGGTCCTGGGCGTTCAGGTAGTCGAAGTGAATCAACTTCGCGGCGTCGATCTCGTTCTGCGACAGAAACCCGCTGGGCACCAGCTCGAAGATGTCGAGCCCGCGCGCGATTTCGGAGCTGACGATGTAGCCGTTGTACCAATACGCCGACCACGATCCGGCGCCGACCAGCTTGGTCGAGTCCATCGGCCCGCGGTCGAAGAAGGCGATCTCCCGCGGGTGAACGGGATCGGTCCAATCGAACAC
>Ga0193725_1000379_pt1 | contig 13619 bp, 11 predicted proteins | sample H2a2metaG_FD_143058 | JGI IMG/M metagenome (GOLD analysis project Ga0193725, IMG submission 143058) | Soil microbial communities from a riparian zone of the East river system, Colorado, United States - H2a2 | ecosystem: Environmental > Terrestrial > Soil > Riparian zone | place: USA: East River... | reverse complement strand
CAATTATTCCTTGCGATCGCTGCGCTATCGCACTCGTGACGAAAGGCAAATACGAGATCGATGCAATAGCGGGCGAAACTGAAGTCAACGAAAAGGATCCCAAAGTCAAAAAACTCAACGAAATGATGGACTGGGCCGGGCAGTCTGGCGCGGAAGTTTATGTTTCGGCGCAGAACGGCAAGATAGACTCGCCTCGCGCCGAGACCGTGGCGAAGTTTCAGACGCACTTTGAGTCAAGCGGAATGTGCAGCTTCTATGCGCTGCCTTTGGTTGATGAGGAAGGATCGCTCGGTTTGCTCGCCCTGGAAAGCAAGACACCCAACTTTCTTACAGCTTCGCATCTCGAGCTATTGAAGATCTTCGCCGGGCAAGCCACGGTAGCTATCCGCAATGCTCAATTGTACCGGCAGGTGCCGCTGATTAGCGCTCTGGAACCTCTGGCCGCAAAAAAGCGCGCATTTCAGGCAATGCCAAAAGCCAAGCGCCTGGCTCTGATTAGCGCAATTGCCGTGGCGCTGCTTTTCCTGATCTTCTTTCCGTTGAGTCTGAAGGTGGGTGGCAATGCTTATGTGTTGCCGACGCGTACCGCCACTGCTGATGCCGAGGTCGATGGCATAATCGATCAAGTTAACTATCGCGAAGGCGATTTCGTTCCGGCAGGCGCGGTCGTAGCCGTCCTTCGTGGCGACGAACACCTGCTCAACCTGAATCAGGCGCAAGCGCGTTACGACATCCTGACACGCGAGATAACTCGCTCGCAGGCGGCCTCGGGCGCGGCCGCCGCCCAAATCGAGAGAGTGAAGCTGGATCAAGCCCAACGCGAGATTGCTCTTTATCGGACCAAGCTTGAACAAACACAGATTCGCGCCCCGATCTCCGGCGTGATTGTCACGCCTAAGCTGGACGAGAAGCGAGGACGCCTGATCAAACGAGGCGAAGCGTTTTGCGAACAGGCGAATGTAAATCCCGTCGTGATCGACGCCGCGGTTTCAGAGGACGATATCGGCCTGGTTTCTCCGGGGCAGGAAGTGTGGCTGAAAGCAAATGCTTTTCCCGAACGCAAGTTTATTGGTCGCGTTTCGCGGATCAGTCCACAGGCGACTGTTGAGCAGGAGGAGCGCGTCTTCATTGTTCGCGCGGAAATCGACAATCCTGACCAGTCGCTGCGCACGGGCATGCTGGGACGGACAAAGATTCTCACTAGCTCACACAGTATCGGTTATGTACTACTGCGCGATCCGGCCCGATGGATACGGAAGAAGATTTGGAACTTGATGCCGTAGGAGCCGTCCGAAAGACCTTCAGTTGGCGGCTATGAAGTCAATTGGCAATGGCAGGTGACAAGGTGAATCTTGTCGCACATTTTTCGAGAAGAGGTGGCCATGTTTCGACTTAGCGCTCCGTCTCTCCTGATTGCCGGTATCGCTTTGGCCGGGCTTTCCGGTTGTGGTGGAAAAGCTCAAATGAGTTCCGCGAGCGGCTCGCCGAGTTCAAATTACAGCTCGACGCAGCCCGTCGCGGTTCGTGTTTTTCAAGTCGCGCCCTCAGTGGTCCGGGGCGACTTGATGATTCCCGCAGCGCTATCGATCGAAGGGGTGGCATTGATCACAGCGCAGCGAGATGGCGCGGTTGTCCAGCTTGGTGTGCAGGAAGGATCACGCGTGTCAAAGGGCGAGGTGGTTGCCCGGCTGAGCGGTGATGACGATCTGCGGGCCCAGCTTCGACAAGCCGAACTGGAGGTGAAGCGACTACAAGTTGAACAACAGCAACTGGAGGCTTTGGCCAAGCTTAATGGCAACGAGTTTGAGCGGGAAAAACTTCTGGCAAAACAGGGTTTGTCCAGCCAGCGTGAGGTCGAGCATGCGCAGTTTAGATTTGAAGCCGCCAAACTTGAATTGGAAAAGTCACGGGTTGCGTCACAGTCAGCTCAATCAAAAACCGACGGCGTAAAAATTGAACTCAAAAAGACCACTGTGAGCGCTCCCATCTCGGGTCTCGTAACTCATCGTTACGTCGAGATGGGTTCGAGTGTCGCCAAGAATGACAAGCTCTTCGAAATCTCACCACTTTCACCCCTTCAGGTTAAGTTTCAACTTCCGCAAGCCGACAGGGCAACGCTCGGCCCCGGAAGTCTCGTCGGCGTCTCCCAGGTTGACGGGGATAAGATCGTGGCCAGCGCCCGAGTTCGTCGCATCCAGCCGGTGGCTGATGCCGCCAGTAACACCTACGGCTATGTTGCCGACGTGATCGGCGGGCAGGGCCTGACCCCGGGTTTGGCGGTCACTGTACGAGTGCCGCGATCGCAATCGAGTCCCAACGCCCTGGTTCCTCGATCAGCATTTCCCGACGGCTCGAACCTGCGGCGCGGAACGGCTACCACACTCTTCATAGTCGAGGGCGACCGCTCCGCTGTGCGAACTGTCTGGGTGAACACAATCGACGGAGATCAGGTCGAAGTCGTTTCCGGCCTGAATGCCGGCGATAGAGTGATCCTTTTACCTCCCCCTCAACTGAAAGCGGGCGATCTCTTGCTGGTAAAAGATTAGTCCCCGTTCGTCAACGATCTCGATTCCGCAAGTTTGAGGTTGATCCATGGATAGATTTCGCCCAGACCTCAAAATAATCCGTCAGGTACAAAGAGGCGAAGTCTCCTTCATTGTCAAAGACCCAATCGCGCTCAAATACTTCCGCTTCGGAACTCTGGAAGTTTCGCTGTTCAAGTACCTGGATGGCGCGCACGACCATGCTCAGATTGCCGAGGCACTGACTGCGGAAGTCGACCTTTCGCTTACCGGTTCAAATGTCGCCTCGTTTGTGGAAGAACTGAAAAAGAAGGATCTAATTGAGCGCACGAGCTCGGAGAAAAGCCTGATATTGCTCGAACGGTTGCGTAAGCAGCGCAAACTCACGGCCGAAACAGCCGCTGAAGGACAGGATACGCTTTACATGCGCTTTCCCTTCTACGATCCGGACGAGCTTTACAACAAAATAATCAAATACATCTGGTTTTTGTGGTCGCGACGTTTCCTCGTGGTCTATCTGGTCCTCTTCAGTCTCGCGGCTACTATTATCATCGCGAATTTGGAAACTGTCCGGACCGGCCTTGCCAATCTTTATTCATTTGAAGACAAGGGCTTCCGGGACATCGCGATGTTTGTCGGTGTGCTCTTTACAATAATTGTGCTGCACGAAAACGGCCACGGGCTCACCTGCAAACGCTATGGCGGTGAAGTCCATGAGATCGGCTTTATGCTGATCTATTTCATGCCGGCATTCTATGCAAACGTAACTGACACGTGGACGTTCGAGAGCAAAGCGGCCAAACTTTGGGTTACGTTCGCGGGGGCGTTTGTCGAGTTGATTATTTGCTCGATCGCAACTTTTGTCTGGTACCTTTCGACCCCCGGATATTTCACGCACGACCTCGCGTTTACTTTCATGATCACGGCGGGGCTTTCCTCGATCGTGATTAATATGAATCCTCTGATCAGGCTCGACGGATATTTCGCGCTGGTGGACTACCTGGAAATTCCGAAACTCGGTGAAGACGCAGCTAAGTATGTTGGTTTGCTCGTCCGCAAGTACCTCTTTCGCGCACCGGTTGAGATACCCAGGTACGACCGGCGGCTGAAGCTCATACTCTTTACCTATGGCGTGCTCTCATTTCTATATCGAATTTTCATCATCACCCTCACGTTGCTGTTCTTTAACCGGCAGCTTGGCAGGCTGTTCCCGGAGATGGGTGTCTTCATCTTTCCGCTGGTCGCTTATCGTTTGCTGAGGAAAAAGCTGAGAGCAGCGTGGAAAAGCATTCATCATGTCTATCTCGACAAGAAGGAGTTGCTAATGAAACCCAAGTGGCTCGTTACTTCGCTTGCAGCCGCCACAGTCATCACGGGATTGTTTCTGTTTCTGCCAATTTCCTATTCCCATCACGCGACGTTTGTGATGGAACCCACCGAGCAAGTACCCGTACGCGCCGAGACGGAGGGCTTTGTCGGTAGTGTGCTGGCGCGAGAAGGCGACTTTGTGCGTCGTGGCGCTTTGCTGGCAGTCATGCGAGATATCGATCTGGAGCAAACACGCGACTCGCTTCGTTCACAGATTGGAGTCCTCGATCGCAACGCGCTGACGCAGCGGGCACTGGGCGACACCGCCCACGCCCTTGAAACCCAGCAGCAGCGCGCTCAACTCGGTCAGGCACTTGCCAAAACAGAATCTGAGCTGTTGAGTCTCAGCATCACGGCTCCAACTGACGGCATCATCATCACGCCCAGAGTGGAGGACAAAACAGGAATGATGTTGAAAAAGGGCGCAGAACTTTGCCAAATTGCCAGGGCTGGTTCCCTGCGTGCTCGTGTCGTGGTCGATGATTGGGATCTGAAGGAAGTTGAGGTGGGCGCCCCTGCCGTGCTGAGACTGAATGCCGTGAGCAGTGGCCTAACAGGCCACGTTATCAGTCTGGCCCCCGCGTCGAAACTGCACCAACGCCTCTCGCCGTTGGCTGCTCCCGAAAAGAATGAAGGCGGCGCTCCTGCCTTAAACCTGGCCGGCTTTAGCGGTACCCAGCCGAGATCGTCGGCCGCAGCCAAAAAGAAGCGGTCGGCCCGCGAACAAGCGGAAGCTGCGGCAGATGAGGCGACGTCGCCTTTCGAGGCGCCTTTGGTGCGCTTCGACGCTTTGATTGCCCTGGACAAAGAATCGGAAAGCGTAAAACCAGGGATGAGCGGTGATGTTAAGATCTACGGCCGTCGACGGCCGCTGGCAGTAACTGTCTGGCAGGGCTTTCGCGACTGGTTTCGATCCAAAGTTTGGTGGTGATCTTAGCGTCCCAGCCGCGAACTTTTTGCCATTTGTGCGTCGAATGGGACTTAAGCTTTGACTTCGGGGTTTGGAGGACCGCCTCCAGGCCGGGTGTCGTTCCCGTTAACTTCCCGCCTGAAGGCAGAACTCTAGACGCGTACTCCAAACGCAACCGACCACGAACAAAAAGAAAGTCCGTACAGCCATGGATCGGGCTGTACGGACCGAATTGAGATTGACCCAGGCTCGCGGATATTCGTTCCGCGACGGTAGTCGAGAAGTTAACTGACGTCTTCGCCGCCAATCGCCATTGGGTTCGAGCGCGAGGTTTCCGTGTCGCCAATCGAAAACGGGTTCGCACGCGAGGTTTCCGCGTCGCCAATCGCCAATGGATTCGCACGCGAGGTTTCCGCGTCGCCAATCGAGAACGGATTCGCACGCGAGGTTTCCGCATCGCCGATCGCCAACGGATTTGCGCGCGAGGTTTCCGCGTCGCCAATCGCCAATGGATTCGCACGCGAGGTTTCCGCGTCGCCAATCGCCAACGGATTCGCACGCGAGGTTTCCGCGTCGCCAATCGCCAACGGATTCGCGCGTTCGGTCTCAGTTCTTCCGAGCGACAGTGGGTTGGCACGCGAGGTTTCCTCGCCTGCAAACGCCAGCGGATTGGCGCGGTCGTCGACGGTACCGACCTTCAACTCCCCAATGTCCTTGCCCGTGGTGTCCTTAACCTGCTTACGCTGCTCCTCGGTGAGCTTAATGGTGACTTCCTTCTTATCTGGCATTAGATCCTCCTTTAAATGTTAGTGAGATCAAATCGTTGACCTCGGTTTTGCCTGAACTCTCAGCAAAGGCGATGCCACGGAAGTCTTGTGCGATGGTTGCCATCAAGAACCAGCATTTTTGCAGAAAGTCCGAGAAGATTGGGCGAGCTCTCCTCGGTCCGCGGGGAAATAAGTTCCCCACCGGGGTAACCGTTACCCCTCGGAGAAACGATGGAGGTCAAATTTTGTACTTCTTGCAGAGATATTTCATCCGGTCTTTGTTCAAGCGAAGTAACTCCGCCGCCTTAATCTTCACGCCGCCGGCAAGCTCCAGGGCCGCCCGAACCAATTCATATTCATAGCTGGCTACTTCCTGATCAAGACTAAAGCCCGCCTCCGTAATGATCGCCTGGCTGGCCCGATTGTTTCCCGTTCGATTAAAAGAGGTCTGCTGATTAAGGATGTGAGGGGGCAAGTTCGCGGCGACAATGGTCTCTTCGTCCGTCATAACTACCAGTCGCTGGATCAGATTCTCAAGCTCACGGACGTTCCCTTTCCACTGATAATCCATCAGATATTGAAGCGCCTCGCCGTCAAGCCGTTTCTCCTTAACCCCGTGTTCCTCACAGACGCGCCGGATGAAATGATCGACCAGCAACGGGATATCTTCGCGACGCTCGCGCAATGGCGGCAGATGAATCGGCACCACATGAATGCGATAGTAGAGATCCTCACGGAAGCGATGATCCGCGATCGCTTGCTCGAGATCTTCGTTGGTCGCGGTGATCAATCGGATGTCAATCTTAATCGCCGTCATCCCGCCGATGCGGGTGACTTCGCGTTCTTCGAGCACGCGCAGCAGCTTCGCTTGAAGTGGGAGGCTGAGAGTTCCGATCTCGTCCAGGAACAAGGTTCCCCCATTAGCCCTGGTGAATCTTCCTTCGACCTTCGCTAATGCGCCGGTAAAGGCTCCTTTATCGTGTCCAAACAATTCGGCCTCGATCAGGCTTTCAGGCAAGGCGGAACAACTGACACCGACGAAAGGTCCGTCGCGGCGTGGCGAATTATGGTGGATAGCCCTGGCCACCAGTTCTTTTCCAGTGCCCGATTCGCCTCGCAGGCTGACGGTCGCACTACTATCGGCTACCCGGCGGATGGCGCCAAAAACTTCGCTCATCGGCTCGCTGCAACCGATCAATCTTGAGTACGAATAACGGCTCTCGATCTCGCGTCGCAGGCGGAGGTTCTCACGCTCGATGCGCTGGCGCTCGAGAGCCCGGTTGATTATGATGCGCAGCTCCCGCATATCAATCGGTTTTCTGAAATAGTCGTGGGCGCCGGCCTCGACGGCCTGGAGGGGTGCCTCGGCGTTCTCGTCCCCTGTCATAACGATGATTACGGCCTGAGGATCAGCGCGCCGGATCTCGTTGATGTTCTGTAACCCATCGGCAAGCGCGTCGGTCGGTGGAAGATGCAGATCCAGGAGAACCAGATCGGGCCGCTCGTCGATTACAGTCTGCAGCGCTGATTCTCGATCCTGACATTGGCGCAGATCGAAATCATCCTTAAGGGCCCAGGCGAGTTGCTCCTGAAGAAGCCGGTCGTCATCGACGATGAGTAGTTTGTGGCGGTCCATAATCAATCCGTGATTGGCAGCGAGATGCTGAACACAGTACCTTTACCGAGTTCACTGCGCACCTTGATTTCGCCGTCGTGCATTTGAATGATCTGCTGACAGGTATATAAACCCAGGCCGAGGCCGCGAGGCTTTGTGGTTACGAAGGGAGCAAAGAGATCCTTTCTTATGAACTCTTGAGACATTCCTGGCCCCGTGTCCGCGATTTCCACGATCGCCTGCGGCGAAACGTTGTCGTCCGGGTGGATCACGAAACTGCGCACCGCCAGCAAGCCACCGCCCGGCATGGCGTCGCGGGCGTTATCAACAATACTTAGCATCGCGCTCTCAATGAGCATGGCATCGGCCCAGACATTTGGCAGCCTGCCGTATTGCTCCTGAATTCGCAATTCCAGGCCATCGCGGCGTCCCTTCAGGAGCACGCTGTGCACGATCCCGTTCAGATCGGTCGGAATCTTCACGATGACCATGTCCTTCTGTTCGCGAAAGCGTTTCACCATGCGATCCATCTGCACAGTAGTATCGTCCAACGTCCTGATCAAAGATTCTCGAAAGGCAGGATCTTGATAATGAGCCTCAATATTGCCGCTCAGGCTGCGGAGCCGGAACGACAGGTTCTTCATGTCGTGCACGAGAATCGAGCCCAGGATATTGAGAGATTCGATCCGCAACGATTCATACATCTGGCTATTGCCCTCAAAGAAGCGGCGGCGCATGTGCCGGACAGCGTCAGCGAGATTTCCTATCTCATCTGTCTCTTCTATTGGGATGCTTCGCGTAAGTTCTCCGCGCGCAGTGTCGTTAATCGCACTTCGAATGACCCCTATTCTGCTCAATATATCCACAAATTGACGGCCCAGCATAAATCCCACGGCGGCGATTCCAATCAACACAAAGAAACGCAAGACCAACCCAAACCCGAGGGCGCTCAGAATGAATTCGAGCAACGCCAGACCTGCCACAAGTGCGCTCAGCAGAAATGTTTTTTGTCTGAGAGACATCAGTGTTAGAATCACGCCCTTATTGTCCGACAAACTTCAGCTTGTCGTTGGGTATCGCAAACAGACCAGCCGCTCATAACGCGCCATAATAAGAGTAGCGACAAACTGAAGTTTGTCGGCGGTCAGCACAATGCCCGAAGAAGAATTCAATCCGGACAGACCGATTTGTCGTCGCGGAATTGTCGCGCGCGACATGGTAAATGGGATGGTTTATGTACGTCACCGCAGTTTCTCATCCAGAATCATAAATCGCGAGTCTTGGAACTTTCTTCAGCTCTGCGACGGCCGAGATCTGGAGCGCCTCGGCGAGGCGGTTGCTGACCTTCTCGGATTCCGGCTGACGCAGGAACAGCTCAAAACAAGCGTGCGAGAGTTTGCCGATCGCGGAGTCTTCGAAGGCACTAACGATGGCTCTCGAAGCTATCGCATCTGTGACGCCACTCGCGTTATTTCACAATTATCGCCTCTGGCGCGTCGGCTCGCCAGTAGTTGGTTCGCCGCTATCACGCTGCTGGCCTTCCTTGCTTGTCTGGTATTACTGATTAATGACTGGGTGCGATTTGTCGACGCGGTCAGCGCTGCGGCGCGGAACCGTCCGTTCGCAACGCTGCTGCTTTATTATGTGACCTTCATTCCTATCGCATTGCTCCACGAACTGGGTCACGCGACCGTAGCCAACTTCCACGGGGGTGAAGTCCCGGAAATCGTGATCAATACGAAAGGTCACTTTGCTGTCATTACAAACATGACCGTCCTAAAAGAGCGCCAGGCTAAGGCCTGGTACCTGGCTATGGGATCCGTCGTGGACGTCTTTGTCTGGCTGGCGCTGTTGACGGCATTCCATTATTCGAATAGCTACTTGCTCCTCATGTTCCTGCTTCCACAAACGATCTATTTTTTGATTTTTAGCTATTCCATTTTCAAAAACTCAGACTATCTAAAGTTCGTGTGCGCGCTGCTCGGCGAAGCTGTGCCGGCTGATTCATGGAAATTCCTGCGAGACTCCTGGTCCCATTCACCGAAAGAACCTGCCAGACAAAAACTTCTTTGGATTATGACTGTGAGCCTGGCGGTAAAGCTCCTGGTGACCGTATTTCTTGTCTGGACGTTCCTCAAGAGCGGTCCGTGGGTGCTGGTTTTGTATCTAGTCTACAGAATCATGGTCTACATCATCGGTCACTGGGCCATCTGGCGGCGCCGTTGGGCCAAACCTGGTGCTCGCGTCCCCCGACTCCAGCCCCGGAATATATCCGAATGAGTTCGCGCGGAAAAGACCTCGCGACGTTCGAAACTCGCGCCGTCACTTCATTTTGAGCGCGATCACAGTTACGTCATCGCCTTGCGGCAAACCGCTGGTGAAGTACACAATTTCTTCCAGCACCAGATCGCGAATCTGTTCGGCAGTAGAGTGCACACTTTTGCGAATCAACTCCAGCAGACGCTCATCACCAAAAATCTCACCTGAAGTGTTAGCGGCCTCGGTGACTCCGTCAGTAAAACAGAATAGTACATCGCCCGATTCCAGCTTGGTATGACTGACCCGATATTCGGCAAAATCAAAAGCTCCGATCACGAGTGACTTCGTGGCTAACTCTTCGGTTCGGCCATCACGACGCGCCAGGATTGGTGGGTTGTGGCCGGCATTTACCCACGCGAGGTTACCTTCGTTATCCAGCAGCGCTGAGAACATTGTGATGAAGCGGCTGGCGTCAGATCGGCTCACGATCACCTGATTGAGCGTGCCGGCAACTTCTGCCGGCGTGTGTTCCGAGGAGAATTGCGCTTCGATGACCCCCTGCGCCACAGACGCGAGGAGGGCGGCCGAGATGCCTTTGCCTGAGACATCTGCCAGCGTCATAGACACGACCCCGTTGGGCAGTTTGATCAGATCGTAAAAATCGCCCCCGACGTACCGGCAGGGAATACTGTGAGCCACCAAATCAAAGCGCTCCGTCTTGACAGAGCTGATTGGCATCAACGCCATCTGCACTTCGTGCGCAGTTTCGAATTCGCGTTCCATTCTCTGCTTATCCTCTGCCTCGCTCATCAGACGTACACTCTCGAGGGCTTTTGAAGCTTCAAACCCCAGCGATTCCAAAAGTCGCATCGAAGTCTGCGACAGCTTGCCACCGACCATGCGGCTGTCAAGATAGAGGATGCCGATCAGTTCTGTTTGATGAGTGGAAGTAACATTAATGTCGTGCTGCATCTGAAAGCGAAGCAGCGGAATGCAAATCGCGGTGCGCAGGCCCAGGAGCATCACGCTCTGCGACGGGTCGGAGCTTTCGTTTTCAGCAATATTCAGGACAACGGTCCGTTTACTCTTCAAGACTTTCCTTACCACGCTGGTACTCAGAGCAAAGTCTCGTCTCTGCACATCGGTTTTTTTGTTGTCGCGAGCGATCTTAAAGGACATGCTGCCCTTGCTGTCCCTCAACATGATTAACCCCCGCTCTGCCCCGGCCAGTTCGATCGCGGCATCAACAATCAGTCTCAACACGTCGTCAGGCGTCAGCGAGAACTTGAATGCCTGATTGATTTCGACGTACCGGGCGAGGTTTTTCAATTGCTCTTCCGCGGTTGCAGCGGGCGACCCGCCGGTAGAATCCAGGCGGAACTGATCGCTTGAGAACACCGGACCTCCGGTCGCCGCATCGGAAGCAATAAACTGAATCTGATAATCGTCAACTCTGCCCAGAGTGATACGGTCCCGATTATGAAGCTCCGTGCGTTTGATGCGCTTACCATTTATGAACGTGCCGCTCGTGCTTTCATTGTCGACCAGGTAATAAACACCGTTCTCGTACACAATCGAACCATGACGGCGCGAAGCGCTGTTGGACATCACTTGCAGATCGTTGTCCACCATGCGCCCGATAGTAAAGACAGGCTTCGACAGCGGGATCGTCTTTTTCACACCAAATGAATCGGTTACTTTTAGGCGGGCTGTCTTTTCCATTTCCGTACGACTGGCTTAAGAATTGAGTTTGCCGCTAGCCTGGATTAGCGCGAGAACAGAATTAGAAGGAAGCAACCGCTGCCGCTTCGTCGTCAAATGTCTCGAACACCGAGAGTAATCCCGTAATTGAAAGGAGCTGCTGAGCCAGACGTGTAGGCTTGAGGAGTTTTACTTTTCCGCCCTTATTCTTGGCGTTCGTGAACGACTTGACCAGACTGCCGATCCCTGAACTGTCGATCATCGGGACGTTTTCCAGGTTAATAAGCACGTATTTCTGATTCCCGGTCACAAGCTGTTCTACGCTCTGGCGCAGTTTCTCTTCGGCAGCCCCGATTGTGAGGTTGCCTTGCAAGTCAACAATAGTCACCTTCCCGTTTAATCTGAGATTGATGTCCATAGTTCGAAACCAGAAGAGCACAACTTTCGATAGGCTCAGCCGTCCGCAAACGCGAAGCACCAAGCTATCAGGCTTAGCAGGTGCGCGGATTATAACAAACAAGGCGAGAGTCTGCCTAGAGAGTTATAGTGGCATATTTAACCCCGAATTGCGGGCAAAAATGGACTGTCGTCTGGTTGTGTGATAAATCGTAGTTTGTTCCCACAGACAGGGACGAATCAATGAATAGCCGGCCCCCAGCAACCATAGTAGCTAGCGACGAGGACTTGAGATCGGAACTCGAGCAGGCCCTGAGCGACCTCGGCCAGCCAATCATCGCACGGTCAGAAAACGAGGCTGGTCGGCGGGAAAGCACGAGCAAAGTATTCATTGAGCTTCCCAGCAATATAGAGCTGGTCGAACCTGTTGCCGATTACCTCACGAAGCTCGTCGATAAAATCTGGTCGTTGGCGGCCGACCCTCGCCTGAGTCTCGCCATCGCCTTCCACGAAGCGCTGGTAAACGCCATCAAACACGGTAATCACAACAACGCCGCAAAACTGGTGCGAATAACGGCAGAAATTTCTAGCAACGAAGCGACGTTCACGGTAGAGGACGAAGGCGGCGGCTTTAAGGTAAATGACGTTCCTCCTCCGAAAGATCCTGACAACCTGCTGAAGCCTTCCGGAAGGGGCTTGCTGCTTATCAAATCCATAATGAACGAAACCAGACACAATGTTCGGGGCAATCAACTTACCATGATCAAGAAGCGCTCAGTCATACCATGACGAAGAAATGAATTGGCTCCGATCTAAGATCCGAGTACTGTCGCGCGTAGTTCTCAAAAAGTGATGAGTTTGGCTTCACGTGGCGGCGTGCTTCTTCGAGCAGGTATTTATCGTGGTGAGCCAGCAGAACAATTGGCTCGTGCCATCCGTCCATCCGTAAACACGCCTTGCGAAGCGAAAGCGAAAATACTCAATAGCAAAGCCCTTCTTTCTCGCGCGCATATGTAAATTGTCTGGATGGTTACTCTCAAACTGGGTGAGATGAATGTTTATCGCATCGGAGAGCCGCTTGAAAGAATGAGGAATTTGAAACTTATTATTCGACATCAGAGAGAGCTTAATGCATACGACCTCGTGTTGAGGCTTCTGTTCACCCGATGCATCCTTTCAATCTCGGCAACGAGGATGAGGTACGCATCTCAGGACGGGTTGGCGTATTTCAACTGACCGGTAATATCCATTATTTCGATTCCGACCAGTTCTTCCCCTTCATAATCGAAAACCACCAAATCGTCGACATCGCTGTCGCTGTGAGTAGGCCGCGTTTTCTCTTTTAGGCGGACGTAAAGAGTATCCACGTCATCTTGATAGTCAAGCCACAATTCGCCCGGCGGGAGGCTGACTCGCCGACGCGCCGCGATAAGCAGTTCCTCCTTGCTCGGAATGACTATTCCTCCTGGTTCTCTTTGCGCCATACGATCTTTGCCTTATCCATCTTCATCACCTTAAATCTCCACCGCCACACGCGCCGGCACGCCCGCTTGCTCGCGAGAGTGCATGGTTTCCGCAAGGCTGGTGATGCGGGTCGGGTATTGTTCGTTCCAGCAGGCGACGCACGCTGAGTTCGGATTAATTCCCGTCGCTTCGAGCATGCCGTCGAGCGAGAGATAGCCGAGCGAGTCGGCCTCGATAAAGTCCCGAATTTCTTCAATCGAAAGGTTTGCGGCGATTAGCTCCGATTTGTTGGGCGTGTCGACACCGTAGTAGCACGGGCTGATCGTCGGTGGGCAGGAGATGCGCACGTGAATTTCCTTCGCCCCGGCTTCGCGTACCATGCGCACGATTTTTTTCGAAGTAGTGCCTCGAACAATTGAGTCATCAATCAGGATAATGCGTTTGCCCTCGATCAGGTCACGCACCGGATTCAGCTTGATACGCACTCCAAAGCTGCGAATCGATTGCTTCGGTTCGATGAAGGTGCGGCCGATGTAGTGATTGCGCACCAGCCCGAAACGAAACGGAAGGCCGCTTTCTGAGGAGTAACCGATTGCCGCCGGCACACCAGAGTCAGG
>Ga0193725_1000378_pt1 | contig 13627 bp, 10 predicted proteins | sample H2a2metaG_FD_143058 | JGI IMG/M metagenome (GOLD analysis project Ga0193725, IMG submission 143058) | Soil microbial communities from a riparian zone of the East river system, Colorado, United States - H2a2 | ecosystem: Environmental > Terrestrial > Soil > Riparian zone | place: USA: East River... | reverse complement strand
TCGACACCGGAAGAAACTCGGTGAGCCCCTGCACCAACCCCAGAAGGAGACCCTGCCAGAGATTCATGCGACCTTTCCCGCGACGAGCGCGACGAGTCCCACGACCATCGAGATTTTCAGGAGTACGCTGACTTTTTCGGCGCGGCCCAGGATCAACCACGTCGCCGCGATCAACACGGCCATCTGAGCCGGCAGCGCGATCAGGAAGTACGCGTTCCCATACCCGGCGGCACGCGGCAACAGGAGGCTGGCCGGAATGAAGAGGAGTGCCACGCCGGCCGCCACCACTTGGGCCGGCCGTACCCCGAGCACGATCGGCAACGTGCGGCGGCCGATGGCCCGATCGCCCGCTTCATCCTCCACGTCCTTTGCGATCTCGCGCGCCACGTGCAGCCACGCGGCGAGAATCCAGGGCACGAGGCCCGCCGCCGGCGCGCCCACTGCGAGCGCGCCATAGAACGGCGGGAGCCCGGCGATCAGCGCGACCGCGATGTTCCCGGCCAGCGGCCGCGGCTTGATCAGCGGCGAGTATGCCAGCATGATCGCCAGCGCGACCAGCGCCGCGATCACCTGACGGCCGCTCACGAGTGCCGCCGCGACGATACCCAGGAACGCGCTCAGGAAAACAACGAGGTCGGCGGTGCCGCGGCGGACCCCACCGGCGCTGAGCGGACGCTGCGCTGGCGCCCGGTTCAGGCGGTCGGCGCCCTGGTCGCAAATGTCATTCCAGGCGTTCCCTGCCGCCCCCAAGGCCAGTCCGGAGATCGCCGCAAATACCAGGAGCTTCGGCAACAGGGCGGCGCCGAGCGCGATCCATCCGCCCGCCAGGACACCGGCGGCCGCGATGAGGAGGTTCGTGGCGCGAACGAGGCGGAGCCCGCCTCCAACACTCACGCGAGCAGGTCCTGGTAGAGCTTCTCATAGCGCGGCACGATGCGTTCGGCGGCGAACTCCAGCGCCCGCGCCGCGGCGTTGCGCCTCATCCGCTCGTGCTCGGCCTTGTCGTTCAGGATCGCGAGCGCCCGCTCCGTCATCCCCGCCACGTCGCCCACCGGCGCGAGCGCGCCGGTCTCGCCGTCCGTTACGACTTCCGGGATGCCGCCCGCCGCACTCGCGATGACCGGGACGCCGCATGCCATGGCCTCGAGGGCCGCGAGGCCGAACGATTCGGTCGCCGACGGCAACAAGAAAAGATCCGCACCCCGTAACACATCACCGACGTTGTCGACCTTGCCGAGAAACCGCACGTCACGCTTCAGGCCGAGCTTGTCCACTTCGTGTTCGGCAGGGTCGCGATCGGGCCCGTCGCCCACCAGCACGAGCGTGGCCGGCATGGCCTTCCGCACGCCCGCGAAGATGTGCACCGCGTCGAGCACGCGCTTCACCGGGCGAAAGTTGGAGACGTGAATCAGGATGCGGTGGCCCTCCGGGGCGAGGGCGCGGCGGCCGGAGGCGTCGGTCGCGGGGTGGTAATCGGCCGGATTGATGAAGTTCGGAATGACCATGACGTCGCAGCCCGCGCACCCGAACGCCTTGTACGTCTCCTCCCGCAGGAACGCCGACACCGCGGTCACCGCATCGGATTGCTCGATCGAGAATTTCGTGAGCGTGAAGTACGACGGATCCTGCCCCACGAGGGTGATGTCGGTGCCGTGCAGGGTGGTGACGATCTTGAGGTCGCGCTCCTCCTTCATCATCTGTTTCGCGAGCCAGGCGGTAGCGGCGTGGGGGATGGCGTAGTGCACATGCATGAGGTCGAGGTCTTCGCGCACCGCGACTTCGTGCTGCTTCACCGCCAGCGCCAACGCGTAGGGCGACGACTGCTCGAACAGCGGGTACTCCACCTGCGTGACTTCGTGAAAGGTCACTCGCTCGGCGAAGCCACGGAGACGGAACGGGCTCGCGTACGAGATGAAGTGGATCTCATGGCCGCGCCGCGCCAGCTCGAGCCCCAGCTCGGTGGCGACAGCCCCTGAGCCGCCGTACGTGGGATAGCAGGTGATGCCAATGCGCATTCAGCCGTGAGCTTTCAGCTGTCAGCCGTCAGCAGAAACGGCGTGCCAGCGTTCGTGGATGTGGGCTGCGAGACTCTTGGGATCATCGCTTGCGTCAAGGGTCCAGACGTGGTCAGGCTGACGGCTGACGGCTGACGGCTCACGGCGCAGTTGATTTCGAAACCACGTCTCCTGCCGCTTCGCATACCGGCGCGTCGCCGCAGTGATGGCCTCGCGCAGCTCCGCCGTGGGCTGCCGCCCTCCGTCGACCAGCATCGCCACTACCTCGCGGTAGCCCACCCCATCGAGTCCGGGGGCGTCGCGAGGAACGCCACGCGCCAGCACGCCGCGAACTTCGTCCACCAGGCCTCGAGCGAGCATGTCGTCGACCCGCGCCGCGATGCGGCTCCGCAGGGTCTCACGCGGCAGCGTGAGGTGAATGTACCATGGGCGCATTGCCCCCGTCTCACGCGCCTCCCGCTGCCACCAGGAGAGCGCCTGACCCGTGAGCAACGCCACTTCCACGGCCCGCGCCGCGCGCTGGCGGCCTCCCACCTGAAACCGCGCGTCCAATCGGCCGGCCCAACGGACCAGGTCCGGTCCGGGGAGGCGGTCCGTCCAGCCGCGCAGCCGGTCGCGGCGGCCGGGATCGAGGGGCGGCTCGCGGAACAGTCCGTCGGCGAGCGCCCGTATATAGAACCCCGTCCCGCCAACCACGAGCGGCAACCGGCCGACGGCGCGAATCTCGTCGAGCCAGCCCGCCGCGTCCCGCGCGAACCGGCCGGCGCTGTAGCGCTCGCCCGGGTCCACCAGATCGAGGCCCACGTGCGGCACGGTGGACCGAAGCGCGCGGTCGGGCTTCGCCGTACCGATATCGAGGCCGCGATACACCTGGCGCGCGTCGGCGGAGATCACCGTCACCGGCGTCAGGGCGGCGAGCGCGATTGCGACGGCGGTCTTGCCCACCGCCGTTGGGCCCACGAGGACGGGTGTCAGGATACGAACGTCAGGTCCGCCCAAAACGACGCTCCAGCTCCTCCTTGGGCAGCTGCACCATGCTCGGACGGCCGTGGACATCGTGCGCGGGTAGCGTTGCCGTCAGCAGCCGGATGACCAGCTCCCGCATCTCCTCACCGTCCAGGCGATTGCCGGCCTTGATAGCGGCGCGGCAGGCGTACGTCGCGGCGAACCGCTCGAGCCGATTCTGCCACCCGCCGAAACGCCCGCCCGCCAAGTCGGCGACGAGCTCCTGAAGGCAGCGGCCCGCCTCGAACCGCGGGTGAGGGTTCGGCACCGTGTGCACGACGACGCTGCGGCCCGAGAACGGCTCGAGCTCGAATCCCACGCGCTGGAGCAGCTCGCGGTGGGCGTCGATCGCCTCGAGCTCCGGCGGACTGAAGTCGAGCGTGAGGGGCAGCAGCAGGCGCTGTGCCGAGGCACCGTCGCCGGTGAGCTGACGCATGACGTCTTCGTACAACACGCGCTCGTGCGCCGAGTGCTGGTCAACGATCGCGACGCTCGACTCAGTCTGGAAAAGGATGTAGGTGTCGAACACCTGAAGCAGGGGAGTGGGGAGTGGGGAGTGGGCCGTGCCACTGCCCTGCCCGAAGAGCTCGAGCGGCGTCGCGCCACCGAGGTCCACACCCAGACCGGCCCACGTGGTGCCGCTCCCCATCGGCGCGGCCGCCGCGAGCGGCGCCAGTGCCGCCCGCACGGCTTCCTCGACCACCTTCTCGACGAAGAACTTGTCGCGGAACCGAGCCTCGTGCTTCGCGGGGTGGACATTCACGTCCACCGCGTCGCCCGGGAGGTCGAGGAACAGGACGAGGGACGGCCGGTCGCCCGGCGCAATCGTGGAGCGATACCCTGCTTCGCCGGCCCGCAGGATGAACGGGTCGCGGATCGGCCGGCCGCGCACGAACACGTACCCCTTGCGCCCCGCGGGCCGCGCCTGCGCCGGCCGCTGCGCAAAGCCGTGCACCTCGAGCGGGCCTTCGCGATAGGAGACGGGCAACAGCGTATCGGCGAGCTCTCGGCTCCACAGCGCGCGCACCCGATCGATGCGTTGCGCCGCCGGCGGGCAATCGAGCAACACGCGTCCATCGCTCGTCAGCCCAAACGCCACGTCGGGGCGTGTGAGCGCGAGGACGGTGACCACTTCGGTTGCCGCACGGGTCTCGGTCGCGGTGGCGCGCAGGAATTTGCGGCGCGCGGGCGTGTTGAAGAACAGCGCGCGGACGGTGATGGTGGTGCCGCGCTGCCGGACGGCGTCCTCGCTCGCCTCGACCTTGCCGCCCGTCACACGCAGGCGCGTCCCGGTCTCCCCGTCCGGCGACGTCTCGATCTCGAAGCGCGACACCGACGCGATGGCGGGCAGCGCCTCCCCGCGAAATCCAAACGTCGCAACGCCGATCAGGTCGGCGGCCGTGTGGATCTTGCTGGTGGCGTGGCGTTGCAGGGCCGTGGCGGCGTCCTCGGGGTCCATCCCCTGCCCGTCGTCGCTCACGCGGATCAGGGTCTTGCCGCCGTCCTCGAGCTCGACGCGCACGGCTCGCGCGCCGGCGTCAAGCGCGTTCTCGACCAGCTCCTTCACAACCGACGCGGGCCGCTCGACCACTTCGCCGGCGGCGATCTGGTCGGCGACCTGCGCGGGCAGGATCTGCACGCGCGATGGTGTGCGGGGAGGAGCGCTCACAGCGGTACAATCTCGCCCGCCAACACCCACCCGCGCACCCCGTCCGGGCGATGGACTTCCACCCAGCGTCCGTAGCGCCGCCCCATGATGAGCGCCGCACCGGCGTGCGCCGTAGCGGCCGCGCTCGCGCCACCGTACGGCGCGGTGCGCACGGGCGCATCGTTCGCCACGACCACACCGACCGCGCGCCCCCGCCGTTGCCACTCCGCGCCCCCGAGCGCCGCGGCGGCCAGCGCGACGGACCCGAGCGCCACCATCAAGACCGTCTGGCGCCGCGTCTTTCCCCCAGCTCCAAGGGCCAGGACCCACAGCAACACCCAAGCCCCTCCCCCGATCACCGCCCACTCGGCAGGCGTGGCCCACCCCACAGCGAGGAGCTGCTCGCTCGCGAGGTCTGGAGCGGGGAGGAGTCGCCGCGCCCGACGGATGACGGCGTCGCGCGGGGCGAGCCGAGTCGCAAGTGTCCAGGCCGCGGTGGCTTTGCCGTCTGCGCCCGCGCGATACAGTGTGGCCCCGAGGTTGTACCAATGCGCGGCGACGCTGGGCTCTCCCGCCGCCCGCGCGGCGAACGAGTCGGCCGCCGCGCGCAACGCCCCCGCCTCGTACAGCGCTTCCGCGCTGTGCGCCTGCGCATCGCCCCGCGAGGCCGCCACCAACAGCAAGATCGCCACGAAGATGCGGTGGCGCCGTCCACCGCCGGCCTCGGCGCCGAGCACCCGGAGCACCTGCTCGATTTCTGCGGCGAGCTCCGCCGCGTCGCCCAAACCGCGAGGGCCGTAGCGCGCCGCCCGCAGCCGGTCGCGCAGTCGCTTGACGTGGTCAGCCACCGCGCTGTCGATCCCGGCGGCGCGGAGCGCCTGGGCTAGGCCGTCGCCGTCGCGGGCCAAGGGGTCGGAGACATGACTCGCGAGTACCGTAAGGAACTCGTGCTCGAGCCGGCCGAGCCGCGTGCCCGCATGCGCCGCAGACGCCTCTCCTGCCGGCACCGCGGTCTTCTCGGGCCGGCGCCGCGTGAGCCCCACGAGGAGCGGCGGCAGCAATGCCACCGCGAGCCAACCGAGAGCGCCGAGTCCTCCGGCCAGGCGATCGGCCCAGGACTCGGCGCCCCGTGGCAGCAGCGGCGGCAACGCGCGCGCCGCGCGGGGCTCGGCCCCCGCGGCGACCGCCAAGACTCTCGGCGCTGCGGCCACGGCCTGGTATCGGCCGGCGCCGATGTCGAAGTAGTCGTACCGCACGTCGGGCAGGACTACGCTGCCAGCGGAATCGGGCACGGCGAGGAAGCGAAACGTCTTGCTCCCCGCGATCCGGCCCTGCACCGGTGCGAGCCGCACCTCGGTTTCGGCTGGATAGCCGCGGAACCCCGGCGGCCACCGCAGCACCGGCTCCGGCCACAGAGCGACATTGCCGACACCGCTGATCGTGGCCGCGACTTCGAGCGGCTCGCCCACGCGCGCCTCCGCCGGCTCGATGCGCAGGTCGAGCGTGAGATCCTGGCCCACCACACCGCGGTCGCCCGTGGGCCGGCCCGCGGTGGGCAGGGGCAGGACGACCACCCCCAACGAATCGCTGCGCACCGTGTATCGCTCCTCGCGACTGAAGAACGAAAACGTCACCGGGACCGCGTAGTCGACCGACGCAGGGGGCACGGTGATCCGCCCCGGCGCGAGGGGAAACACGATCTGATGCGTGATGAACAGATCCATCCAGCGCCCACCCACCTGGCGCGCGGCGGCGACGCCGCTCGGCGTGGTGGGCGGGTACGCCCACACGCCCTCCGGCGTGGTCAGCGCCAGGACCGGCACGCGACGCATTCGCTCGCGCAGATCGCGCGGCACCCACGCCGCGGCGATCAGATCCACCTGCTGGCCCACCAGCACCGTGTCGTCGGGGACGATCACGGTGAGTTTCACGTCGTCGGCACGTCGCGGCGGCGGCGCCGACTCGAGCAGCGCGCGCACCAGCGGGCTGAGCGCGGTGGCCACCCCGGTCGCCGCGCTATCCACGGTGATGAGGATCGGCTCGGTCGCCACCGAGGTTTCCCCTTGGCGCACGCGCACCGGCCCGATCAACACCGCCCCCGGTTGCTCGGCCCGGAGCTGAAGCTCGCGGATAGTGGTCCGCACGGGCCCCGCGGTCCCACTCATCGCGACTTCGGTCAGGTCACGCGACCCCACGATCGCGAAGCCGGCAAGGGGGGGAAGCGACATGTCGAGCGCTTCCGTCGAGCGAGTTCGCGCACGCACCGTGAGCATCAGCTCCTCGCCCACGACGAGACGGGTGCGGTCCACGGTCGCGGTCACTTCGGCTCCCTGCATCGTGGCCGCCGCGAGGACCGAGAGCAGCAGCGCGGAGATCACCAGTCCTTGACCCCGGCCGGGACGGCGCGCCGGTTGCGGCCGGTACGGTCGCGTCGCGTCCGCAGCTCCTCTTGACCGATCGACCGGAGCACCTGATCCGCCTGGGCTTCGCTGAGCCCGCCGCCCGACGCGTTTCCCGGCGGCGGCGGCGGGGTCGCCCCACCACTGCCGCGCTGGTCGGACGCCGCACCGCCCCCGGACGGCGTCGGCGAGGGCTTCGGGTTCGGGCGGCTGGACGACGAACGCTGCATGCGCGTCACTAGCTCGAGATTCCACTTCGCGGCCAGGTGCCGCGGCTTGAGGAGCAAGGCTTCGCGGTAGGCACGCTCGGCGTCGGAGAGTTGCGCTTCACGGTTCGCGGTGTCCGCGCGCGCGCGCGCGAGCCCCAACAATCCGAGGTTGTAGAGCGCCCGGAACCGCACGTCGGGGTCGAGCGAGGCCGCCGCGCGCGCGAGACTGGCGCGCGCCGCGTCGGCGTCGCCCGCGGCGAGCGCCGCGGTGCCCGCGTTGTACCAGGCGGTGTCGTCGTCCTGGCGTGCCGCGAGCTCGGCGAGGTACGCGAGCGCCGCTTGCCCGACGTTCCCCCGGTCCCACGCTTTCTCCGCCGCCGAGCGCGGCCGCGCCGGAGAGGGGGGAGCAGCGACCGGTGCCTGCTGTGCGGCAGCGGGCAGCGTCACGAACAACGTGAGGGCGACGAGCGCCGCCGTCCGGCGCGTCGCCGTCTGCGCGCCGAGCACCACGAGCGCGAGGAGCAACGGAATCCAGGCGCGCGGGCGGCCGCGCTGGGTGCGGCTCTCGGTCGCGGTGGCGCGTTTGTACGACGCCACGAGGTCGCGCACCGCGCCCGCCTGATCGGGCAGCTCCGCCGCGACGAGCGTCCCCTGCGCCGCGTCGGCGATGGCCCCGAGCACGGCATCTTCGCGGGCGGTCTCGATCACATTGCCGTCGGCGTCTCGCTGCCACGCGACAAGCGTTCCGCGCTCGTCGCGGACGGGAATGCGGGCGGGGTCGCGGCCTCCCTCCGCCACCAGGATGAGATGAATGCCGAGCTCGCCGAGCCGCCGGGCCTCGCGCGCCGCGCTCGCCAGCGAGTCGTGCCCTTCACCGTCGGTGAACACCACCAGGACGCGATCCGCGATCTCGGGACTGGCGCGCAACAGCTCCACTCCCTGGGCGAGCGCCGGCGCGAGCGCCGTCCCCCCCTCGGACGCCACTTCGGGATCGAGCGCGTCGAGATAGAGCGTCAAGGCTGGGCCGTCCACGGAGAGCGGCGAGAGGATGTAACTGGTGCCCGCGAATGCCACGAGGCCGAGCCGGTCGCCGTCCAAGTCCTGCACGAGGCGTCGCGCCTCGCGCAGCGCGCGGGCCAGCCGGCTGCCTGACGCGTCCTCGGCGAGCATGGAGCGCGAGATGTCCACCGCGATCACGAGGTTCAACCCCCGCGTCTCCGTGACGATCTTCTCCTCGCCCCAGCGCGGGCCGGCGAGCGCGACGGCGGCCAGGCCGGCGGCGAGGCCCAGGGTCCCGGACCCGAGCCGGCCCGCGGCGCGCGCGATGCGCGCCGTCTGTTCCGACCACGCCGCCGCGCGCCGGATACGCGCGCGCCGCGCCCACGCGGCGGCGAACCACACGGCCGTGACGACGAGCGGCGACAGCGCGACGACGATCGGCGCGTCGAAGGTCATTTATGGCGTCGTCATTTATGGGACCCGCACGGCGAACGTCGCCGAGACCACCAACTCGAGCGCCAGGGCGAGCAGCCCAAAGCCGAGCGACCAGCGGTACGCCTCCTCGTAGCGGCGGTACACGAGGTGCTGCACGGGTGTTTTCTCGAGGCGATTGATCTCACCAAAGATGCTGGCCAGCGAGGCCGCGTCGGTCGCCCGGAAGTAGCGGGCCCCGGTGGTGCGTGAGACCTCGCCGAGCAGCGCCTCGTCGATCTTGACCGGCATCGTTTGATAGCGCAGCCCGAGGGGGCCCTGCCCTGTCGGCACGGGCGCTTCGCCGATCGTGCCGACGCCGATCGTGTAGATGCGGATCCCGAACGCAGCCGCCGCCTGCGCCGCGGTGCGCGGATCCACGGTCCCGGCGTTGTTCTCGCCGTCCGTCAGCAGGATGATCACTTTGCTCTTACCCGGGGCGCGCCGCAGCCGGTTCGCCGCCGTCGCAATCCCCGTCCCGATCGCCGTACCATCCTCCAGAATGCCGATCCGCAAATGCCGGATCGCCTCCTCCAGCACCGGATAGTCGGTGGTGATCGGCACCTGCGTCAGGGCCTGGCCGGCGAAGGCCACGAGCCCGATGCGGTCGGACGTGCGGGCGCGCACAAAGTCGATCGCGGTACGGCGCGCCACATCGAGCCGATTCGCCGGCGCGAAGTCCTCTGCCAGCATGCTGCTCGAGAGGTCGAGCGCGAGCACGATCGAGATCCCCTCGCTATGCAGCTCGGCGCGGGCGGTGCCGACCCGGGGACCCGCCGCGGCGATGATCCACGCGCCGAGGCACACCGATCTCAACGTGGCGGGCAGCCGCGCCACCCACAGGCGCTCCATCGGGCCGAGGGCCGGTCGCACATCGCTCATCGGCGCGCCCGCGGTGCGCGCCAGCCGCCGCGCCCGCCACCACCACCACAACGGCAGCGCCGCGAGCAACAGGAGAAACGCCGGCCGCGCGAAGCTCATGACTCGAGCTCTTCGGCGAGCGCGCGGGCGCGCGCGGCGATGGGACCGATGTCCACACCGTGTGTCGTCGCGAACGCCACCTGGTCGAGCGCAGCGAGCAGCTCGCGCAGTTGCCTGAGCGGGGCGTCCGGTTTGGCGCGCTCCACCACCGCCAGACACTCAGCGGTACTGAGCGCGCTATGCGCTCCCGGCACGGCGCGCGCGAGCGCGACTCGCAACAGATGCGAGGCCCGCGCGGCCACCGCCCGCGGCTCGCCGGCAGCGACCCAGCGCGGGTCGCCGATTTCGGGGTCGAGCTCGAGGTCAGAGCCCGGCCGCGCCGCCCGGGGAGGACGGCGCCGCCAGGCGACGATGGCGACGAGCATCCCGGCCGACAGCAGCACGCCCGCGAGGGCGGGGAGCGGCGTGCGGCGCGACAATCGCAGCGGCACTAAAGCGGGCTGCGGGGCGGGACTCGCGACGCTGTCGGGAATGACGCTGGCGACGCGGAACGTGGCCGTGCCCCCGGGGAGCGAATCCGCGCTGCCGTCGGGGCCGAGACGCCAGAGGGGCGGCATCGGGGCCGACACCACGCCGGGCGCCCACGCCACGATCGGGTAGCGCACCGTCCAGCCGCCTTCCGCCCGCACGACCACGGGGTCTCCGAGCGGCTCCGTCTGCGGTCCCGGATCGAGTTTGGCGACGCGCACGCGCCAGCCGGGCGCCGTCGTCACGGTGCGCTCCAACCAGATGGTGTCGCCCACCGTCGGCCGAGGGCTGACCGCGACCCAGCCACTCCCTTGCAGCAACAGCGCCAGCAGGATCACCGGGACAACCGTCGCGCCCGTTCGGCGAACGCCCGCCGCAGCGGCACGCCGTAGGGCACCGTGGTCTGGAGCGCCACGCGGTCCACGCCGGCCTGGACCAGTTTGCGCGTGCGCTCCTGCTGCAAGCGTTCGGCGGCGACGCGGATGCGCAGGCGGGTCGGGGCGTGACTCGTATCCACGAGGATGCGCTGCCCCGTCTCCTGATCCTCGAGCTCCACCCAACCGGCGTCGGGGAGCTCGTACTCGCGCGGGTCGTCCACCGTGATGGCGACGACCTCGTGCCGCGCGGCGACTTGGCCCAACGCTTCCTCCCAGCCCTCGGCGCGGAAGTCCGACAGGACCACGACGATCGCCCGGTGGCGCAGCAGCTTGGCGGCGTAGCGCAGCGCGCCGCCCAGGTTCGTGCCGCGGCCCCGCGGCGCGAACGCGACGAGGTCGCGGATCACGCGCAAGGCGTGGGCGCGTCCCTTGGCTGGCCGCACCACGTATTCCGGCGTGTCGGCAAACAGCAAGGCGCCCACCCGGTCGTTGTGCCGCGCGGCCGCGAGCGCCAGGACGGCGGCGACCTCGACGGCGAGCCCCGCCTTGGTGTAGGGCCGGCCGAAGTGCAGCGACCCCGATTGGTCCACGATGAGGAGCAGCGTGAGTTCGCGCTCCTCCATGAATGTCTTGACGAAGGGATGGCCCATCCGGGCCGAGACGTTCCAGTCGATGGCGCGGAAGTCGTCGCCTTGCTGGTACTCCCGCACTTCCGCGAACTCGATGCCCTGACCGCGGAACACGGAGCGATACTCACCGGTGAAGAGCGTGTTGACCAGATTGCGGGCCCGGAGCTCGATCCCCTTCACGTGCTTCAGCACTTCGGGAGTCACCGCCCGCCGGCGCGCCCGCACCGGCGACGTCACCGCACGCCGGCGCTCTCCTCCCGTGTACGTCACGGCACGCCCACCGCCTCCATGATCTTGGTGATGACGCGGTCGGTATCCACGTCCTCGGCCTCGGCTTCGAATGTCAGGAGGACGCGGTGCCGCAGCACGTCGGACGCCATCGCCTTGACGTCCTCGGGCACGACGTAGGCGCGGCCGCGCAAGTACGCGTGCGCGCGGGCGGCCTGGGCCAGGTAGATCGACGCGCGCGGCGAAGCGCCGAACGCGATCAGGGGTTTCAACTCCGGCAGCCCGACGGCAGCCGGGTCGCGGGTGGCCCGGACGACATCCACGATGTAGTCCACGACCTTCTGATCCATGAACAGCTCGGCGATGGCGCTGCGCGCGGCGAGGATGTCGTCCGCCTCGGCAATGCGCTGCACTTCGATCGGGCGACCCGACGCCATGCGACCCACGATCTCCTTCTCCGCATCGCGCGACGGATAGCCGACCCTCACCTTGAGCATGAACCGGTCGAGCTGCGCCTCGGGAAGCGGGTAGGTCCCTTCGTGCTCGATCGGGTTCTGGGTGGCGAGGACAAGGAACGGCTCACCCAGATAGAACGTCTCGCCGCCGATCGTCACCTGCTTCTCTTGCATCGCCTCGAGCAACGCCGCCTGCACTTTGGCGGGGGCGCGGTTGATTTCGTCGGCCAGTACGAGGTTCGCGAAGAGCGGCCCCTTCTTCGCATAGAACTCCTGCGACCGCTGATCGAACACCATCGTGCCGATGACGTCGGCCGGCAGCAGATCGGGGGTGAACTGGATGCGCGAGAAGCTGATGCGCAAACACTCGGCGACCGTCTTCACCGCCAGCGTCTTCGCGAGTCCCGGGACACCCTCGAGCAGCACGTGCCCGCCCGTGAGCAAGCCGATGAGCAGTCGCTCCACCATCAGCTCCTGCCCCACCACGCGCTTCGCGACCTCGCGCGTGATGGTCTGCGTCAGGACCGCGTCGCTGGTCTTCGCTGCGCGGGTCGTCATCGCAGCACCGCCTCTGCCGCTCGCTTCACCGTCGGCTCCTTATCACGCGCATACAGCTCCAAGAGGGCCCGGGCTTCGGGCCGGTCGAGCCGCGCCAGACCTTCCACCGCCGCCGCGCGCACGTAAGGCGTGCGCCGCGGTCGGCCGCCCGGCTCGGCATGTTTGGCCAGGACCTCGAGGGCTTCCTTCGCCCCGAGCTGGCCGATGGCTTTCAGCAACGCAGCCAATACCCCTTCGTCGGCCTCCTGCTCCAACCGCCGGATGAGCACGGTGGTCGCCCCGGCATCGCCCGCCGCGGCAATCGCCCGCGCCGCGGCCATTCGTACCAGCACCGATTCATCCTTGAGGGCGGGCATCGCGGGCCGCGACACCTCCCGCCCGCCCAGCTCCGCGAGGCCCAGCAGGGCAGCCTCACGCACCCGCTCATCGGCGTGGCGACTGATGCCGATCAACAGCTGGACCGCCTGGGGGCTCCCCGTGAGCCCGATGAACTCCGCGGCCGCCGCGGCCACCTCCGGAACCTTACTCGCGAGCCGGTCTTGCAGCGTCTCCAGCGCGCGCTCGCCCGCGGCCCGCATCGACGCGCGATACGCTTCGCGCAGCTCCGCCGGCGCGTTGAGATAGGCATCGATCACCGGTCCGGCGGCCACCGCCGCGAGCGCGCCCACCGCATCCACGAGGTGTGCCCGCTCGACCGGAGGGACGCGCACTTCCCCGAGGCGAGCCACCATCCGCTCGACGATCGCGTCGTCGCTCAGAGCGGCCGCAATGTCGCCGATCCCCTCCTGAGCGACGGGGTCTTGGACTTCGATCAGCGCGCGATCGAGTCCCGCAATGATCTCCGCAATCGCGCCGATGTCACGCAGCGCCAGCAAGGCGCCCGTGAGCAGCCGCAGCTGCTCCACCCTGGAGCGCTGCTCTTCGACCGTCCGCGCCGTGAGCAGTCCGGCGACCGCGCGCTTGGCTTCGAGATCGGGGGGCAGCGCGTCGGGCCGAAAGACGGCGCTGGTCCGCCCGGGCGCCACCGCCTCGGCTGCGGGCGTCGGTGGCGCTGGTGCGGGCGGGGGCGGGGGCGGGGGCGGGGGCGGCGTCACGGGGGCCGCCGCGGGCTCGACGGGCGGCGCCGCCACCGCAGTAACAGCGACGACGGGCGCCGGCACGCCCCCCGACGCGCGGCTCGTGGCG
>Ga0193725_1000375_pt1 | contig 13674 bp, 9 predicted proteins | sample H2a2metaG_FD_143058 | JGI IMG/M metagenome (GOLD analysis project Ga0193725, IMG submission 143058) | Soil microbial communities from a riparian zone of the East river system, Colorado, United States - H2a2 | ecosystem: Environmental > Terrestrial > Soil > Riparian zone | place: USA: East River... | reverse complement strand
AAGCGATCCCGCGGAGACTCTCCGGCGCGCCTGCGTGGCAGAAAGCTCATCTGGAGCAAGGCCCCAAATCTTCCGCGCGTAGGGAAAGTAGAAGTTCTCGCAAATCGTCGTTCCCAGCCCTTGCTCGAGAACCGTCGCGAATGTCTCGGGGTGCTTTCCATTACCGTTTCGTCCCGACGAAGTGAGGCGTCTGAGAATATCCAATGATACGCCTGACGAGAAAGAGAAAGGCAGATGCATCAACAGGTCCTGCGGTTTTAGTGGAAAGTGAATCCAACGCCCTTGCAAGCGAATTCGACCGTGCCTTGGTCGATCAAGCAATCCATCCTTCAGTAGGTCTTTCAGATCTGACAAAATCTGAGGCGCACAGGCCGGATGCAAACGGTGGCTGCCATAGTCGACAAAGACGCCGTCGATCTCGAAACTGCCCGCATTTCCTCCGACATCCTGGCGCTGCTCAAGGACAATCGGATCCGCCTTACCGGTGCGGACCAATTGCCACGCGGCGCCGAGGCCGGCAGGGCCAGCTCCCAGGATCGCTATGCGGGGACACGGCATCTCAGTAATACTTTCCATCCAATCAGACTATAAACGGTATGAATCGTTTGGTCTGCGCACAATAGACTCGGTAACCCGGCAGTCCCTCGAGGAGCATCTTCTCTTCACGCACTGCCATCCATAGCACTACGGGAGCAAGGAGCAAAACGCCGATTACCAGCCACGAGTTCAAGCTCAACTCCAGACCGAATAGCAGGAGAAGATCGCCGACGTAAATCGGGTGCCGAACGTAGGCATAGATACCTCTCGATACTACGGCTTGCTCATGCAACACACGACCGGCTTCAATATCGGACCAGTTTCTGCCCAGGTGAATTCGACTCAGGACAGCCATCAGCAGGCCAAGTGTGTAAACAGACACACCGACTACGCGGAGGGTGGACGGCTCGCTGGTGATTGGCAGAATCTCCGGAGCCAGGGTCTGGACGATGATTCCCAGCAGCATCGCGATCTTCACGGCTTTGACGGACGCGAGAGAGCTGGACAAAGACTTTCTTGTCTTCCCGGTCTCGCGGCCCGGGCGGCGCTTCAGCATCTCCCAAACGAACTTGTGCGCCAACAACCCGGCCAGCAGATAAACTCTTAACGCAGTCATGTTAGTTCTTAGCAAGAGAATAGATCACTGGATCCTGAGACTCTTGAGCAATGGGCCCCACACTCTTTGGTTTAGAGCTGGGGAGTTCAATGGCTTCGTTTGGCCGGACCCCGAGGATCGCTTGATGATTCAAGCGCCCGAGGCGCGTCGCAATAGCATCTCCCAGCATGCCAATCAGGACGATCAGAAGTGCGCTCATCATCGAGAGTATGGCTGAAGCCGAGATGTTAGGATCGTGCATCAGATCGAAGCTCATCTTGATCACGCCATAGCAGAGACAGACGAGGGCCAACGGGAGAAAGACCCGCAGTGGTCGAAACAACATCGCCATCCTTAGGATCAGAATCGCAAAGCTTCCTGCGTCCCAGGGCACAATCTTGGAGCGGCCCTGTCGCTTGCGATAGTCGATGGGAATGTAACTGACTGCGTAATTGTCGCAGAGCATGGCCAGGGTAATTGTGGTCGTAAAGCTGAAATAGTTCGGGAGAATCGGAAAGTATTGCATCGCAATTTCCCGTCGGAACACTCGGAGACCACTATTCAAATCAGGAATCCGCGCATTGGATACGTAGTTTGCCAGATGCTTGAGGACCCACTTGGCGGGCCGCCGTATCAACGGAATGTGGACGTCCTTACCCAGACGAGCGCCCACGACCATGTCAGCGTGCTCCAATTCCGTTAGCAATTGCGGCAGGTAACGCGCCGGGTAAGTCCCGTCGGCATCCATGATCGCAATCGCATCGTAAGTTGCGGCCACGATGCCAGCTTTCAGCGCGGCGCCATACCCACGATTACTGCGATGTTGAAGCACACGTGCTCCCGCTGACTGCGCGGCGCTCGCGGTGGCGTCTTGCGAGCCGTCATCGATGACAATGACCTCTGCGCAAATATTGTTTTGCGCAAGCAGCTGTCGCACTTCAGTCACAACGGACTGAATTGACTGCTCTTCGTTATGGGCAGGGATGACTACGCTTACTCCCTCGATCATATTTTCACCTCTCTACTTCCCTTCTCTTTCACTACTATTACTAGAATGCCTGGTCAGCAACTCGGACCGCATTAGCCATCAGAGCAAACGTCAAATTTTTCGCCGGCAACGATGGAAACGACGTTCCATCGACAAAGTACAGGTTCTCAAAGTCATTGCTTCGGCAGTCTGGTGATGCTGTTAAGGCCGCCCGTCCTGTCGACATGGGAATAGTGCCCGCATAATGAACGCTCGCGCCCATCGGGCGGACGTGCATCATTCCCGGAGGAACGATGCAGCCAAGCTTCAATAAGGATTTCTTCACAATTCTTACAGCCCTCTTGATTACTGCCTTCTCGTTTTCGATAGATGTGTACTTGACGAACAGATTTGATCGTCCCGATCGGTTGTCAGGTTGAAGAGTTACGAAGCTGCTGTCACGCCGAGTATCAGGAAAGTTCAGGTTTACGATTCCCAGGCCTGCCCGCACGTTTCGGAATATTCTCAGGGACGTCCGCAGATCGAGAGGTATGTTCTGAATTATCGGATGCACGAGCGCGGTTTTCAGCGTCGTCACCAAAGCGTGAAAATATGATTGCTGATCTTTACTTTCAATTCCCATGGCAACCTGATGGTACTGGTAACTCTCGGGGTTGTACTTCTGTCCAATCATGCTGAGGTTAATAAACGGAATTAGAATTTGCCGGTTATCCATCAAGCCGGATAGTGTGATCGCCTCGCCCGTCCCCTGCAATACGGACTCCATAAAAATCCTTGAAGATGAGAGCGTTCCAGCAGCCAGAACAAATCGATCGGCACTAAACTCGCAAGAGCTTGCTCCAGCGATGGATTGTGCTATTACGCTTTCAATAAGACGTTGCGAATTAAACTTAAAATGCGTCACATACATGTTTGGAACGTAGGTGAAGTTGCTGAAGGTTTTGCATTCATTCAAGGTAAGTGAAGGAGTGTATAGCGCGCCCGAAGGGCAGCTCCACAGGCACCTTCCTGTATAAGTGCATCCTTTGCGCCCGTTGCGGTCTGAACTCAACGTTGCGACTCTGGCTCTTCCCATATAACAGTTCAGCTTGCTATTCAGGTAGCCCTTGTGTCGCGAGTAAGCGGCGAGTAAACGCTGTGAATGTTCATCCAGCCGCAAAGGCTGCATCAGATTTTCATGAACGGGATAAAACCTGGCGAGGTCGTCTTCGCATCCCGTGATCCCGATGCGCCTGGCAACTTCGCCGTAGTAGGGCTCCATGTCCGAATAGGTAAATGGAAACTGTTCAAGTTCCTTCTCGTTTAGTGGATAGACGCCGCCGGTCCAAGCTTCGGCAAGCCCACCGCGGGCAAATGATAAGAGCGGTTCAAATCCCTGTGTACTCAAATTGAAATTACGAGGCTTCGAGAAGACATAACTCTTGTTCGGAGGGAATCCGTAGTATTCGCCTTTTGAACCTGGGTGCACGACTGCTTCAAAGTTTTCACCTAAAAAATAACTAACGGGATCGCGCAAGTTGGTCTTGAGATCACTAAACGTATCCTCCGGGTTAACGGGCGCCGGCTTCGTATGGCCCACGTCCAGCATTACGACTTCATATCCCTTCTTGAGAGCTGAGAGCGCAAAATGCACGCCACTCGCTCCCGACCCGACTATTAATATCTTGTTCACACTCATTATGTTCGGCGAATAAGAATCGAATAGATTGCCAGTACTAATCGCAACGGCAGGAAAACTATGACCGATATGCAGAGAAGAGCTATGAACACCACTCCCTGGCAGATCATACCCGCAAAAAAGAGACTCCTCCCTGATGAATCCGGAGAATCAAAATAATCGTGCGACGGCGGGCAGGTCTCCATGATGGCCAGAATCAAGATCCATTTTTGCCGTACCGGGGAAGATTTCAGGAAAATCGACGTATGACAGTCCACCAGTTTTGCCAGTGCCGGGTGAGTGGACGAAATTCTCAACAGGAACCTATCGAAATCGCTCGGGTTACTGACGCCGAGAAAACTGTCGTTTGTGTGCGCGGCGCAGTACTTGTCAATAACATACCGGCTTGGATTCTGCTTGAGCAAGTAACGGGAAAAGGCAATGCACTCATTTTCCAGCGTAGTAACGATGTCAGCACGGTTACTTATCGGAACCACTTGTTCGAGCATGCCATTGACGTCTTTCATCTTCGGCGCGGCCATACTGAACAGTCTGTTCATCTCAATTGTGCCATCGTTACTAAAAGCAGCGAGTTGGCCGGCGTTGATCGGTAACGCCGAATAAAAGCCTTTTTCAAGAAGAGAGAATGCTGCCCTCAAGAGCTTTAGCGGGATGTGAACAACCGAGGGCTCTTTTCCATGATAGAGATGATGAATTCTCTTCAGGAGGTGCTCAAAGGTAATTTCCTCCGGGCCCCCCAGCTCGAAGATCTCGTTCGAGAAATCATTGGAATTCAGAATAGTCAACAGACAGTCAATCAGATCCTCTATATATATTGGTTGGATCCGAGTTTCCCCATCCCCCACCATGAAGAGTACCGGCTTCCTGGCCAGGCGCGAGAATGTTTTCCATATGGCGGCCTCTTTGCCGATAACAATCGTCGGCCGGACAATTGCATAATTCAGCAAACTGCTTCTTACCGCTTGTTCACCCTGCTCTTTTGACTGGGCATAATAATAGCGAGTCTTATCCGCGAACTTCACTGCGATCGTACTGAGGTGTAGAAAGTTTCTTACACCGCTGAGCTGGCTCTGTTCGATCAACTTCTCGGTCCCTCTCGCATTTACCTTGAAGTACTCGTCAGGTCCGGCTTTCCCGGTGGCCGCAGCCAGATGAACGACAGTTTCGCAAGAGTCCAAATAGCGAGCATATGACTGAGAATCGCAGATACAACCCTTCACGAACTGGAAATTCTCAGGGAAAGGCCCCGCGGGCTGAGTTCTGCCAAGACCATAAATCTTCTGGTATTTTCGAGGATCGATTCTGCCAACCAGATTGCTGCCTATGAACCCGGAAAAGCCTGTTATGAACAAAGAACTCATAGCACTACCTGTGGTCGACGAAAAACTTGTTCATGGTCTTTTCACGCTTCAGACTGTTTCTCACCGAAGCCGGGAAAAATCTTGTCTTCCAGAGTTGTCCTCTCAATCGCAACACACCTTTTATGTCATCCCAGGCGGTGCGAACGATCTTGACCCGGCTATCGTCATCTTCATTCCAAACAACGGGGATGTCCCTGATCTTATATCCCTGTTTCTCAGCCAGAACCAGAAATTCAGTATCGAAGAACCACGACTGGTCTTCAATCTGAGGAACAATCTGTTCTACAACTCGAGTACTGGCGGCTTTGAAACCGCATTGAGCGTCGGAAAAACGCGTAAGCAGAACCGCTTTCAGAAAAATGTTGTACGAGCGAGAAATGAACTCCCGCTTGGGCGATCGCCTGGTTTGCGATCCCTGCATCAGCCGGGAACCTGTGGCAATGTCGTATCCTTCTTCGGCGATAGCGCTTATTAATTGTGGCAGATGTGCCAAATCGGTCGAAAGGTCCACATCCATATAACTAACGATGTCTGCCTTGCTTTGCATCCAGGCACTACGCAGAGCACGGCCTCGTCCTCTCTGAACCAATTGTAAGAATTCAACGTCCCTAAATTCGCGTGCAAGCTTTTTGGCGACTTGATCAGTTCCATCCGTTGAGCCGTTATCTACGATTATGACTCGCCATTTGTACCTGTTCTGGTGTGCCACGAATTCCCGAACCTTTTTGACGCTCTGCTCGAGAACGTGCGCCTCGTTAAGAACTGGGATCACAAGATCTACGGTGACTAACATAGCTGTGGCTGCCTCCTGAGGTGCGCCGACAGCTCCTGGATGAGCGATTTCGAGGGATGCTGAGCTCCCGGCCGCGTTGTTAGACGAACTTATCCTGATGCCAGAACGGATCTTCCAAATCCCATAGACGACGAGCGCGGTCAATACAAACAGCGGTATGGGAGATGACCCGTTTTTGAAGAAGTCTCCGAATTGGGCGCTCATATTTGCCAGCGTAGTCAGCGCTGGCAACTCGAAGCCACCCAGCAACACATGCAGAATTGGGTTGAGCACGCCTGGGCCAGTCTCGACGTCCCGGTGCATTGCTAAAGACCATGATTCGACAAAGGAAAAAACCGCAATAGCCGCTATGACGAGGCGAGGCAATCGTTTCAAAGCGATTGCTGCCGGTATGAATAGAAACGGCAGGATCGGAGCGAGGTACCGAATCCCTGTATTGAACTGAAGTCTTGTGTAGTTGGATCCGCTGAAGAACACCCAGAGCGCCAGAAACAGGGCGAGCATTGTGGCCATCTCCAAACCCGGTACCACGCGTCCAGACCGGCGGTTGACCAATGGAGCCAGCAGCGCCAACAACAGCAGCGGGCTGCTAACGAAGAGGCCATATCGATAGTCGAATGCCAGCGAGCGCAATAGCTCAAGCTGTGGCCAGCCGAACCCTCGATAGCCAAGATCGATCCATTCAACGGGAGGCATCCAGTGTTGGCCTGGATAAAAAGGATGCCCAAAGCTTCGCCACTGGTAGAACCACAGCAAGCCCACTGGCCCCAATGTCCCAAGAACGTACCAGCAACCGTGGCGGACAACGTCTGCTGTTCCGGCCCCTCTCATCCGCTTTACGATTCCGTAAAGGAATAAGCCTAAAAGAAAAATGACCCCGCTATAATCGAACAGGAGAGCCGCTCCACCGGCCAGGCCGCCGAGGAAAAACCGCGTGCGCGAGGACCATAGACTGCTGCGCGCCGGGTTCCACATCGCGACAAACCCCATGAATGCAATATGGCCCAGCATGAGATTCTGATTCAAATAACCTGTTCTGAAAAAGACGGGCGTGCCAAATGCAAACAGCAATGTAAGCCAGAGCGAAGTCCTCTGAGAACCGAACAGACTCAACAGCACATAGAACATTACGACTGCGGCAAGAGCAGAAAGAGGAGCCATGCACATTGCTTGCATCACGAAGGCCCCGAGTCCCAACTTTATGTCAAGCCCACGTCGCCAGGCTTCTTTGTAGAAGTCTCGTGCCAGCGGCCAGGGAGAATTGTAGTCGGGAGGTTCCGTCTGCCCTCTCGCCGCGCGCTGTTGTTGGACATGCCGCACTACAGGGTCAATTACAGGACGTGATAACGCATAAGGGATGGCGGCCAGCATCGACGCTCCGGGATTGTTACCGATATGCCAACCATAACCCTCCTTCTCAAACAAGTCCGGGTGCATATGGGCGTATTCGTCAACGCGAAAAGAAAAATGATCGCCGAGCGCAAGCGCGGGGTAGATCTCGCGGACAGAATTAGTGGCAAAGTGCAATGCATAAATGAGCCAGCAAGTCAGAAATAGACGGACTGCGACACTGCGCGAGGAAAAGCGCCGCGCCCTCCTATTGGGAAGGGGATATGCCTCCAGTGGAATGGATAGCACTTCTTTAGATCTCAAACCGGCTTCCTCTCGCTTCAAGAATTACCGCGCCTCTGCCTGAGCCACCATTAGCAGGTGCTCTGCTTTATTTGTGTACCTTCACAGGAGTGACTTACCGGTTAGTTCGTCGGATTCAGTGCAGCGGCCTGAATGGGTTTGGCGTCCGCCGCCTGCGTGCCGCCCCCCGAAGTTCGCTGTCGGCAGACGAAAACTCCGCCGCCACCGAGTGTACCGGGAAACACTTCTACAGTTTGAAAGTCTCGCTGGATGGCGTCCCAGATTTCCGGACGATAAGCCTTCATCTGAATCGGAAGCGTATAGACCAACCAAACATTCGAGCGACCGTGTGTGATTGAATCTAACTCGTCCCTGGATTGGGCAACGGACCACTGCGGAGCGAAGTAGCGTCCATAAGCCACACCGGCCAGGCCAACTGCCACAACCTTATCGTCGGATCCACGACTGCGTTCCACCCAATTGCGCGCTCCGGTAAAATCCTGTTTCGGAAGCGCATAAAGCTTGGGTAGGGTCAGCACCGAGGCCAGTAGCAGAAGACACGAGAGAATCAGGCCCGCACGCTGACCCAGACCTGCGCTTGATTCCGCGCTTGGCAGTAACGGAAGAAAAGCGCGCGGCCACTTTGCGTTCAAGATCAACGAAGGCAGCGCCATTGCTCCGCGTATGGCAATCAATACCGCGAATCCCATCGAGAAGAAGAAAAACCGCGGCCAGAGGTAATGCTCCAACACCAGCATCGTGGCTCCGCCGAGAAAAGCAGGCAAAACGAGAGCAATACCCGCGAGCGGGTTGCGCCGTAAGATGCTTAACCAACCTGAAGCCACCAGCGCTAGACCGCAAACCACCGCGGGAACACCCAAAACTCCCAGGTGCAGACTGCGCACGCTTTCAACGACGACCCACCATGGATTTGACCACTCGGATTGTAATGACTCCTGATGTAAAGCCGACCTGAAGAAATCAGGCAGAGCCAGTGCATGTAGTTGCAACGTGATGCTGGCACACAGGACCCACGCGACAAGCGGCTTCGCGTCGAACACTGAAGCGGTATACCCAGGCGTTGCCTGCACGTCATCGTCTTGTGTTGAGCTTTTGAAGAGACTAGGGCGCACCGCCAACGCAACGAAAAGCAAAAAGTGAGCGCCGGCTACGAATATCATGGTCATATGTAGCCAGGCGCCGAGCGAGATTGAAATCGCGTAGCCAATCCAAAAGGACCAGGAATCGCGCTTCAAAGCTTCAAGCCAGAGCCAGGTCGCCAGCGTCGCGAAGAACAGCAGTCCCATGTAGCCCCGAGCATTTTGCGAGAACCAAATATGATGATAAGAAACGGTCATTAATGCGCACGCCAGCAGCGATTCGCGTTGACCGATTACGTTGCGTCCCAGGAGAAAGAGGGCCCACAAGCTACCAACGCCAAGAACAACCGAAGGTAAGCGAACGGCGGCAGCGCTTTCACCGAAAACAGTAATTGCACCATGAGCCAGGATCGAATAAAACATGTGCTGGTTCTGAGAGGCGAAGCTGGTGACGATTTGGCCAAATGGCTGCCGAAAGTAATCCAGCAGCGAGATCAACTCGTCATACCAAAGATCCGAATTTAGATGCCAGAGCCTGAGAAGCAGCGCGATGATACTCAGCGCAGTGAGGATGACCCATGGCCGCCTAACAGCTTGCTTTGCATCGCCAAGAGCATCGCGATAACTTGACGGCCGAGGGAGCTCCGACCTCCCTTTTGATCTCCAGTATAGAATCCCGCTGATGGTTAACGCGGCTCCGTGACCAGCCAGCAACAGGCGGAACAGCAGTGTCCCCCAGGTCAAAGATCTGGAGGTGGTGCTCAAAAGCGCTTGCTCAATTGCTCTGCCCGATATCAACCCCGCGGCCAGCGCCATGGCGCAACCGAGCAATATCAAACACAGGCCGTAGGCCTTTGTTCGTGATTGTGCAGTTAACAAGTTTAGGACTCCGCTATGGTCATTGGCCTACGCCTGGCAACGTGGTTGGCAATCCCTGTGGGCATACTGACCACATACTGGTCATGGTGTTAGGGCAATGTATCGCGATGTAGAGCAGGGCTTCCGCACGTGTTACAAAGAGGTCGAGTGCTCGCGGGCGGCGCGAACGACCTGAAAGATAGAGTCAGTTACCAGGAACGGCCGATCTAACTGAATGAAGTGCCAGCTGTTGTCCGCGATAATCTGCTTGCCATTAGGCACAAGCTTCGCCAGATCGGCCTGCACCTGCGCAATTACTTGCGCTTCCGCCGTGTCTTGCTGCACACGACGTCCGGCAGTCAGCACCAGCAGAGGCATCGCGTGAATCGGGGCAGCTCCGCGAAGTTCTTCGGCACTCGCCAGGAGATCGATGCCTTCATGATTTCCACCGCCTTGACTGTCCAGATACTCCTCTTTTTCAACGCCACTCATAAGAGCGGCCAGGCGCTGAGACTGATCTTCATGCGAAGAATCAACCAACACCATTCCGACAACCTTATCGGGATGTTGGCTCGCGTAAAGCCGAACATTGATTCCGCCGAACGAATGTCCGACCAACACATATGGTCCGGTAATCCCCGCATTGACAAGCAACTCATCCAATTCACTGACGATGGCTTTGCTGGTTCGTGGTCTTGGTTCCGCATCACTGAAACCCAGGCCCGCCCGGTTGTAGGTACATACTCTGGTAAAGCCCGCGACGTCGGATGGAACTCGGCCCCAACTGTCCATCGTCATATTTAGTCCCGAGTCCATCACCACCGTCGGGCTCCCGTTTCCGCGGCAGTCGAGCTGGATCCGGTGACCGCCGACATTAATGAGGTGACCGGTCAGGATGAGCCAGGTGATCGCAGCTCGCCTTCTAACTCCGCGAGGTCTAAGGACCACTCCAACAGAGAGCACGGCCACGAGCATCACTACTGCCAAAATTCGGATTGTCTTCTTCGGTATGACCTCGACCTCCTTCCTTTCCAGCGATCATTGAACTGCCGCTCAAGTTCCAACCTGGGACACAACTGCGCGCGCCTTTCGTGCTTTGATCCAGGATCGCACTTCCGTCTCTCCTAACAGTAGGAGAATGCCGAAATATGTAACCAGCCCAATGAAAGCTTGCGCCATCCAGAATAGCGACTGCGAGATAAGGAAGCTGGCTCCCATAACCGTGGCTGCCACCAACGACGGCAGCAGCAACGGAAGAAGATTCACCCGGGCGACGTACCGGTGGGACTGGTAAGCGGCCATGGCAAACCAAAGCGCATCCGACGCTACGATGGCGAATGCCGCTCCCAAAATGCCGTAGCGAGGTATCAATAACAGATTCAGAATCAGGTTGATTCCCACCGATGCGCAACCGCACCAAAAGTCGAGTCGCGATCTGTGAGCCGCGTTCAGGGCTTGCCGATAAGTGCCGCGCAGGATGACAAACACCGCCGACCAGGAAAGAATCCGCAGGGCCGGAACGGAATTGGCGTAAGCCGGGCCAAATAATAAGTTGATGATTGGGCCCGCCAGGAACATTCCGCCTATGCCGATCGGTAGGGCAAAGATCCATGTGAGTCGAAGCGAACGGACCAATAGCTTACGAAACGTCTCGTGGTTCTCTGAATAGGTACGCGAAAGCGCAGGGAAAAGTCCTACAAAGTAGGTCATGGGCATCGCCAAAACTACCGTCACCGGCTTATAGGCTGCTCCATAGAAACCTACGGCGGTTGCGCCCAGAAAGAACCCCAGCAACACTGAATCGAGGTTGAAACTCATCAGCCCGAGAATGTACGACGCGCCTAACGTGCGTGCCGGCCTAAGCACCTCGCTCGCTCCGCGAATTGAGAATGGCAATCGCAGGCCACCGTATACTGCCGAGAACTGCCACGCGAAATAGATCACCATCGCCAGGTCGCCTGCCAGTCGAGCTAATGGAACCCAGATGATGGCCTGCGGGCCGCGCACCAATAGAAACAAGGGCGCAATGAACAGGAACTGGGCCAGGATCAGACCCGCACCAACGCGCGTCATCTTTTCCTGCCCCATGAACGCCCATTTCAAGTTGATTGCCTGCGAAAAGAGCGTCAGCCCGAACAACAGAGTTACCGTCCTCAGCCCGGGATAATTCCGCAAGAACAGTATCAGCACGAGCAGCGCAACATATGATACGAGCGCCAGGATGAAGCGAATTGGTAGGATTCGCCCCGCCAGCTCCCTCATGTCCACTCCGCTCGCAGCTTCCCGCGTCGCCCATACCTCAAGACCGAAGTCGGCAAACAAGAGGAAGTACGCCAGGACAGAAAGAGAGAATTCCAGCGCTCCGTAATTTGTGACGCCCAGCACGCGCGCCAAATAAATAAGGGCGACGAAGTTCAATGTCTTGGCGAGGAAGTCACCGACTGCGAGTCGTAAGATGTTGCGAAATGGATTCATGAAAAACCGGACGGTGCGTAAAACGGACGATCAGGCTCTTAGCCTGTCAGTCGATTGGGCCCTGTCGCTTCCCTTTTCCGCCACTGCGTGCAGCACTGGTCCGATCAATTCCAGGCATTGGCGACTCACAGGCAGTCTCTTGGCAGTTTGATAAACGTCAATCATCATCTGCATTCCTTTGCCAAAGTAATCACGTTGGCCGTTCGCGATATCAGGCAACATGACCCTGGGCGCGCCAAAACCTGCCCTGCGAATAAGTGCCGACAGCGAACGCGCAGATAGCAATCGCCTTTTTGGTGGAATGCCACCCTGCCGCTCAACATATGAAGCCAGCCAACGTTCCGGCAATATCCCGCCACCCCAAATTCCCACTTGCGGGTCTGGCCCCAGGCTGAAACGGTTGGGGGTGGACACAAAGAGGCGACCGTTTGGGGTTAGAACTCTATGACATTGCGCCAGCGCCTTCTCCTGATCCCTCACATGTTCCAATACTGAGTCGGCCACGACGCGATCAAATGCCTCGTCGGGAAAGGGCAGCGCCTCAGCACAAGCACAAATGAGAGGAAGGTCGACGCGTTCGTCGGCCAAACGCTTTTTCGCCACGACCAACCAACGGAAGGCGATATCCACGCCTACCACCTGATCGAAACGCGACGCTGCCGCAACCAGCAAAGGTGCCGTGCCGCATCCTATTTCCAGGAGTCTGCGGTTGGCCGGCAGTTTGTGACCATTGCCGGCCGTCTTCTCCCAGGTGTCGAGCGAAGCCCTGGCTCGCGCCGCGCCCCCGAGTAACCCGCGTGTGTACCGGCGTGCATCTTCTTTCGGAACCGCCGAGGTAATGCTGTAATAGAAGTCGACCAGCGCCGCAAAGTCGAGCTCGTCGAAACGCGCGGAGAGCTGAAGTCCCTTGGCATGATCTGCTTCTATCTCAATATAAGGGTCCGGGAAAACGCGCAGATCCGGGATATCGAGTATGACTGGAAAGTCTCGCCCGCATGACTCACAAACAAGCTGTCTTGTTTCCCGAGTCGTCTCACGGAGATCGCCTTTGCAACAGGGGCAGCAGATTTCGACGCCCTTGAAATTCATTGAATGACTTCCCGACTACGCGGTACGAGGTTGTTGTCTTCCCGCTCCGCTGTCAATAATCCTTCTGCGCGTCCCGTCACGTAGCCAAGAAACTCTCCACCGGCCCAAACTGTCGAGACAAGCACAAGATAAGGAAGCGCGCGCACAAACTCTCTGACCACGCGCCGCTTACGAAGCACGTGAATCGCCACCCGCCCGACCAAAACCGCAGGCAACGTGACCGACAACAACGAGTAGAGAGATCGCTGAAGCCGCGAAAAGTCGACGGCACGGGTACTGGCAAACAGCCGTCCAAAGGCATAGCGGTCACGAACCGCGGCCCTGAGATCGACGTCTCTCTGTTGGTAGACGACGATCTTTGGATCAAGCCACAGCGTCTGGCCACCGGACTGCAGTGCGGCGTGCACAACCGGCTCATGAAACTCGTCGGCCCAGGTGTCCGCGACTGCATCCAACGCTGCCCGCTTATATGTCACGTTGCAGTCCGTCAGATTATTAGTGGCTCCCTCTGGCTGAGGATTCATGTAGCGCAGATAGTCCGCCAGGTACAACGACCAGTTGAGAGGAG
>Ga0193725_1000374_pt1 | contig 13685 bp, 13 predicted proteins | sample H2a2metaG_FD_143058 | JGI IMG/M metagenome (GOLD analysis project Ga0193725, IMG submission 143058) | Soil microbial communities from a riparian zone of the East river system, Colorado, United States - H2a2 | ecosystem: Environmental > Terrestrial > Soil > Riparian zone | place: USA: East River... | reverse complement strand
GCGGGACCATCCGTGACACGGACCACGTCGTGGCCGAGCGGCTCGATGAGACGGACGAACGTGTCCCCGACGTCGGGGTCATCGTCAACGATGAGAATGCGCAATCGGCCCCCCCTGGGTGATGTGGTGGGCGGAGCAGGGCTCGAACCTGCGACTTCAGCCTTGTAAGGGCTGCGCTCTCCCAACTGAGCTATCCGCCCGTGTCTGAACATCATGTGTGATTCCCGTCGGTTACGCAACGCCTCGTCCCTCACACGTGTCCCGCGAGCGGGCACATTTACTTAACTCTTACTTACCGCCGCGAACGGCACGACCACGCGCTCCCCCGCCGTGTCGGCCAAGTGCAGCGTGGCCAGCTTCGCCACGCCCTCGCTCAGGTCGCGATCGTTGACAATCGTGTATCTCCGGTAAATGGCCTCGGTCTTGTGGCCGATCAACTTCATGGCGACGGAGCGCGGCACGCCGGCCCGCTCCATGTTCCGCGCGCTCGTGCGGCGGAAATCGTGCACGAGCTTCGACGCCAGCCCAGCCTTGCGGCAGGCCGTTGCCCAGCTCTTGCGAAAGGCGCCGATCCGCTTCCCGCGAGGGTTCGGGAACACCAGCGGGACGATCGCCCCCGTTCGCTGGGCGATCTCTCGCATGCGTGCGTGTTGCGCGCGGAGCAGATCGCCCAGCGGGGGCAGCGAGTCGAACGGAAACACGCGGCCCTCGTGGTTCTTGGTCGTGCCGGGGTCCAGCCGGATCGTTTCGTCGCGCAGGTCCACGCGAGACCACGTCAGGTCGAGGACTTCCCGCTTGCGCCACCCCGTCAGGTAGAAGCATTCCGCGACCGGGCGCAGGTACTCGGGCAAGTGCCGCACGAGCGCATCGAGCTCGTCACGCTCGAAGAACCCGGCGCGCGGCGGGGCGTCATGGAGTCTCGCGATGTACGGCACGGCCCGCACCTTGTCGGCGCGCAGGCCGAGCCGCAGCGCACGCTTGAGCACGCCGCATTCGCGATTGATGGTCGAATTCGCCGCGCCCTCCGCCTGGCGCATGCGCTGGTACTTCGTGATGGCGTCCGACGTGATGGCGCTCGCCTTCCAGCCGGCGAAGTGCGAGCGCAGGTGGTTGAGACAGTCTTCCGTGCGTCCGGCGCTCGGCTTCTTGTTGGCGATGAAATCGTCCATGACCATCTGCGCCAGTTCATCGAAGGTCGTGCGCGTGGCATCGGGCGCCGCGATCCCGAGCTGTAGCTCCGCCTCCCGCGTCTTGCGCAGCCGCTCGGCCCCCTTGCGATCGTGCGTCTTCGTCGGCTCCACGTGCTGCTTGCCGCCGTGGCTGTACCGCAGGTACCAGCGCTGGGTCCCCTTCGGGCGGAAGAGGACGACGCTCCCTTGGGCGGCGCGAGGTCGGGCCGTCGTCGTCATCGCCCTCCCTCCTTCATCTTGGCCGGCGTCGTGCGGCGCAGGTACTCTTCGAGCGCCTTGCTCACGATGTCCTGCAGATCGAGGTCCTCCTCGATGGCCCGGATGCGCGCTCGTCGCCAGAGCGCCTCCGCCAGTTGCACGGTTGTTTTCACGGTGCCCGCCTTTGCCATGCCCGCCTCCTGTTTGGCTCCCGACACGGGCGCCTGGATTGCACGGGCACAAGTATAACCGTCTGGACGGGTACACGGCAAGGCAGATGTTAGGCGCGGCATGCCGCCTCCAGGAACCGGCGGAGCCGGCCGACGTGGTAGCGCACCGCTTTGCGAGACGGGCGACTACGAATCCGGTGCAGGTCGAGCGCCCGGCCGTGGTCCGAGAGCCACCGGGCGGACAAGCTGAACCGTGCCTCGACGCCGGCCGCGTCGAGCCATTCGTCCGGTGCCCCGCCCGCGGCGTGGCTGGCTGACTCCGGCTCCGCGCTGAGCGCCAGCAGCCGGCCAGCCGCGGCGCTCACGGCCACGAGTCCCGCGGCGACCAGGGCAGCGGCAGCGTGGCGTGGGACCGCGCCGGCCAGGCTGGGATCGCGGGCAAGGTCGTCGAGGGACGGCACCGGGACGAGCGCCACCGATGCATTCACGGACGCGACCATCGCGGCCATGTCCGAGTCTCAGCGCTCCTGCGCGCGCACGACGCGCCGATAGAGCGCGCGGGCTTGGTCCCACGGTGTCGGTGTCGGCTCGTGGGTGCTCATCGCGGCACCCGCACAGGCGTCGTGCGCCCGGGCTTGGTGGGCTGGGCGGCCCGGGCCGCGGCGAGCTGTTCGATGGTCTTCCGATCGAACCATCGATCGTTGCCCAACCGTACGCCGGGAATGCGGCCCTCGTCGTGGCCGCGGCGCACGGTGCATTCGGCCACGCCCAAAATGCGCGCGGCCTCGCTGATGCGGACGAGGTGTTCGAGCGAAATGGTCGGAAAGGGGGACGCGGGGACGGGCGGCTTCGACGCCACGGGCACACCTCCAAGTGCATTCTTGGCGGTGGTGCCCCCTTGGAGCCGCCCATCCTGCTAGCGGGTCAGAGGCTGCCCGGGCGTTTTACCCCTATCTGCTACGGGAAACCGGGCCTTACGGTGCCCGCCTGGGCACCGGCGCTTCGTACGCACAGCTAGTATAGCGCCCCGCCGCGCCCGCGTTAAACGTTTATGCTGCGAGCGAGGGCGAAGAAGTAGAGTGACGCAGCCATGCCCATCCCACGCACCCCCATGCAGCGCGGCCCCGATGGCCTCCTCCGTCCGCGATGGTCAGGCCCCGGCGAAGCAGCTAAAGAGGAACGCGTCAACGAACGCGTTGAGCATCTCAAGGTCAGCGTCGATGCTCGTGACAGCAGGACGAAAGTAACTTCCCGAAGGATCTTCTACGTAGATTGCATCATCCGTGACTACTGTCATGTGCCGAACACGCCAGAGGTAGATGGCGGTCGGTAGCAAATGTCGTGTGTAGGCTTCATCGGTCACCCACACAATGGGATCTTCCACTTTAAGGATCGCAATGATTTCCTCGTCCGATTTCCGAGATTCCTGCGTCTCCTCGAGTAATTCGCGTTGAATGCGGATCGCCGAATGTGCGGCCGGATGCCGCACATCGCCCATCACCGAGACCCAACGCGGCCCGTAATGCTTGATGAAGCGAGAGAGAGGCGCCCGCTCATGCCTGATGGCGTCGAGAAATGCATCACTGGTGATGCCACATTGGCGGGCACTGAGACCCAGGCCGAGGCGAAGATTCGCGATGCCAGTCAGAGCGTCCAGCATCCCCCAGACGTGGAGATAGAACGAGGTCAAGTGGTAGTTGAGTGACATGCGGAACTCCCCGCGTTGCCCGGTGTGACGGAAGCAATGATGTGTCTGCAGCTCATAAAAGCGGACGTAGTCGCGGGCGGTAATGATGAAAGGGTAACGGTTCAGGATTGCGGAGCGGAGCAATTCTCTGAGCGAAGTGTCGGTGAGAGTTGAGCTGACCGCATTGAGCCACCCAGCCAACCGACGACACTTCCAGTGAGTGAAGACATACAGCAGATCCCAGGGGATGTCGTGCGCGGGCACAACGGAGCACGGCACGCCGTGGCCACGGCCGCAGACTTCGATGAAGTCGGCAAACTCTCGCAGCGGAATGATGCGGAACTTATGGCGTACAAGAAGCTCGTATCGGGCGTCCAGGAGAGCCGGACTCTCTGTGAGGATACCGTCCGCTTTGAGGTGTTCCGCGAGTGAGAGCAGGCGGAGCGACCGGCACTCGTCTTCGGCACCGCGTTCGATCCGGCCGCGCAGTCTCCCGGGGATATGTCGACTTAACGCGACTTGCGGGACCGATACCTCGTCAGAGAAAAGGGTGAAGGGCAAGAAATAACCCTCGACCGATGCGAGCTGACTGGCGGTCGCAAGATACGCGGGGAAGACTAGCTGAATAGTTATCGGAGGAGCGAAGTCAGCGAGTGTGTCAACGAGCGCGAAGGCGTAGAGTAGTCGCCGATCGTGGGCGAGTACATCGAGACTGTAGGGATCAACAACGACGGTGAATGTGCGTGTGGGCACATGCGCCATGCGTGCGTCACGGCTTCTTGTGGACCCGGAAGGCGTCCGCGACGTCTTTCGGCAAATAGACCAACTTGAGCACCTCATCGAGAATCTGAGGATTGAGATACAACGGCGCGTTGCTCGCCCTGAACCAGGGCCGTAGCCTCACCGTCCGCCGCACTCTCTTTCCGAAATACGCATTCTGCCAAAGCAGCGCCTCGCGCGCCGGGTCCTTCGAGCTGTCGACAATCCTTTCGAGGTGACCGCCTTGGAGGCGAACTTGTGGAGCCGGGGAACCCTCAGTGAGCACTGCTTGGTGAGGTCGTGGATCAAGCGTACAGAACCGCCGGACCTCCCAGACGGCTCGGTCGAGCCTGATGATATCGAGGCCGAATGCATGATGGGAGACTTCCAGATAGCGGACATACTCGTGTAGGTCGTCAACGATGAACTCCTGTGTTCCCTTGGTCAGGCTCATCGAGACCTTGCCCGAGGTATTGATCTTGGAAAGGCCCTTGCTCAGGTCGTGCCGGACATCTTTTGCCGAAATGCGGTTCAGGAGCAGGATGCATTTCAGATACTTTTCTATTGCCTGCTGAGCCGACCAAAGGTACTGGGCCACCAACTCGGCCCGGAATGCCATGCGCGCGGCGATGTAGTCCCCATCCGCGGTATCGCGAAACGAGCGAATGGCGAAGTCGTTCACCAGCAAGTGCGCGGGTAGATGCTTGGCCATGGCCAGCCGATGGTAGCACGCTCACTCGCTGAGCCCTCCTCCCCACGACCCACGTTTAGGCGGCCGGAGAGCGGAGGGTGACGGCCTGCTCGTCAAGGACGCGCTCGCAGCGCAGACACGTCCACACGAGACGGAGCTGATGGGCGCCGACCGGATCGAAGCCACGCACGACCTCGCCGCCGCAAGTGTCGCAGAACAACGGTGCTTCGCTCCTGACCAACGGGAACGCCGGTGCCCTTGCGGCGCGGGGCGGCGGGGCGGTCACGTACCCGCGGCGCATTCAATCGCTCCTTTCCAGCAGGTCCCGGTCCTCGTGGTTCATCCCCACCGGGAGGCCGTCGTGTCTCGATCACTTGCTCTCGGTGCATCGGGCACAGCCACCCGGATTGGCGCGCACGCCAGAAGGGGGAACCCCCAACGTGCGCGCCCATCCCAGATGGGGGAGAGGGCGGGCGCGAGGGACTGGTCTGCTCCGGGGCCTCGCGCCACACCTCCCCGGCCGCTCTCCCCGGTCGGCCGTTTGCGAATCCTTACTGACTGCCCCCGGAGGTCGTTAACTCGGGATCACCAACTGGCTCGCGATCACGAACGCCTCGGGGTGGCTCGGCGCCATGTCGTGCCGAAGCAGCGCGCGGATCGCGAGCTGGTCACTCGCGAAGGCGTAGTCCGCCGACGCGGCGATTTCCACGGCGCCCACGCGTCCCACATAAAAGTTTCGGAAGTCCCCGGCGAGGACGTACGTGAGATTCGTAGCGGCGCCCTTCCGCATCGTGTTCGAAACCGTCGTGGTTTTCAGTGCCGGGACGCCGCGCAGGGTATCGGGAATGCCCAACGCAAGGTTGCCGGTCGTCGTCGTGAAGAGGAACATGCCCTTGGCGTCTCCGGCCGACACCGCGTCAGCGCGAGCGTTCGCGATGCCGCTGAACATCAGCGGACGCATGACGAATGCCGTGGCGCCCTCCGCGTTGCTCTCCTCGACCAGCGCGAGGATCGTCCCCACGTCGCCGGGAAGCAGGACGTTGCCATCCGCGCCGACGCCACCCCCGACGAAGCCTGTCACCTTCCCCACGACCGGGGCGTTCGTCGTCGTGCGGTCGTACCGCGTCAAGCCTTGCGGCGTGTTCGATGCACCGATGCCTTCGAGCGCGGTCAGGTCCTCGGTCCGCGCGGCCCGCTGCGCCAGGCCGTTCCGCACGACGGATTCCGCGAGGCCAGCGCTGTAGCGTGTCAGATCGTTGGGCAGCAGCACGAGCGCTCCCGCGCGTTTCGCCGCGAGACTGACGCTGCCCGTCGCGGGGTCCGACGGCGGGATGGTCTGGTTGGGCGCGAGGTAGGTGAACACGGCGTCCCCGCGCTCGGCCGGCATGTACAATCCGCCGGACGGCGGCAGGGGGACACTCTTCGCGCCCGCCAGCGCGAGCCACGACTTGGGGCGCATGAGGCTGATGAGGTCGCCGACCCCTGGGAAGCCCACGAGCGCGCCGCCGAGGGTGTCGTCGTCGCCCGTCATCGCCTTCCGGCGGAACGACGCGTACTCGTCCGGGTCGATCGCCATCTTCGCCCAGTACTGCGCCTGCTGCCGCCACTCGACGGCGAGCGCGTCGAGCTCCTGCTCGTGCCCCTCGACGCGCCACAGCGCGTCGGCACCGAGCGGCACCATGAGCCCGTTCGATGCGGCTTGGAACCCGCATCGTTCGAGCCGCTTGGAGAACGCGACCTCGACGGGGGCGAGACTCTTGTCCCCCTTGGCGATCGCGATGACGGCCCGCGCAAACGAGTAGGGCGCCTCGCCCTGGCTGTGGATCACGCCGGGCGCGCGGTCGCCGAATGGCGACGGAACCGCGCCGCGGCCGAGCGCGAGCTTCTGCCCGCCGAGCAGGAACCGCTCGCCGTCGTCGCCGCGCGCGCGCTCCAGCACGGCGAGGCGGGACTCGGCGAGGGCCGCACGGTCCTCGGCGGCTTTGAGGGCCAGCGCGGTCGGGTCGGGAGTCGGTGTGGGATCAGGCATGAGAGAGTCCTCCTTGTAGGACTGCGCGAGGTCGTAGAACTTGCGCGTCGGAATCCGGCCGAGCGCCACGAGCAGGTCGCGCTCGGTGGCGCCGTCGGGGAGCGAGAGCATTTTCGCGAGGGCGAGCCGGTTACTCGGAACCGAGACCGCCGAGACCTCCACCAATTCCGCGATTTCGATGGTGCGCCGCGCGCCCTTGAGCACGGGCGGCCCGATCTTCTCGACCAGGAAACCGATGGAAAACGCGCGGAGCATCTTCTCGGCGTACAGCGTCTCGATCTGACGGGCGCGCGGATGACTGGCGAATTCGAACAGCGCGGTGATGTCCTCGTCGGTCACGTCGAGGGCGAGCGCCCGGCCGATCGGCAACTCGGTGTGCTTGTGGTGGTCCAACAGGGTGGGGTTGTCCAGGTACGCGGACGTCGACAGTCCGCGCGGCTCGACCACGTCCAGATCGCGGTCAACCACCCGTCTCGTGATCGTCGCCTCGATGGTGTGGTCCTTCGCGTTCACTCCCCGGATGACGTCGAGGCCAGCGATCAGTTTTCTTTCCAGCGTGGGCGCAGTCATGGCCGGTGCTCGTCGTCGCCGTGCGGCGGCGGGGCGTGGTCGGGGGGAACGGTCTCGCGCTCGCGGGCCGGCTCCGGCACGGGTCCGGTGGCGGCCATGGCCTCCTCAACGAAGCGCCGGGCCTCGGGGTCGCTCGTCGCCCGGAGCGCGGCGAACGCCTGCCCCAGCTCGCGGAGGATGCCGACCGTCCCCGCGTAGAGCACCCGCGTCGTCGCGCTGATCTCGCCCCCGCCCTTGGACAGGAGCATCAGCTGGCGCGCCTCGTCGAGCGCGTGGGCAGCGCGGGCGTAGGCGGCCAACAGGGACCAGAGCGTGCGGGCGTCGAACAAAGGCTCGCTCATCGGGCGTGCCCCCTTTCGTGCCGGCGTCGGGGCCGGCACCTAGTACACGCATGAGGGGTCGAATTATTTTTCGGGGGGTCGGGGCGACCGAGGGGGGTTGGGGCTGGGCCACTGGGTCGTATCGGCTCACCCCCCTACGGCGCCCCTAGGAAGGTCTAGGAAGCCCTCAGGTAGAAGGCCGGGGGGCCGGAACCCCGCGCGAGAGGGCCGTTTACGGGGTCACAGTGGAGCGCCAGGCCGTAGCTCCGAAAACATCAACGGAAGCTAACACGCAGACGATTCCACGGGCGCCCGCGGACGCCGTAGCGTGTCGGTCCAGGCCCCCCCCTTGTGCTCGATGAGTCCGACGGCTAAGCTCGCCCAAAACAAAAGGGGGCCGCAGGGATCATCGCCTTCCCGTCCTGTGGCTGTCTTGGTTTACGCGGCCGTCCAGGACGAGGTTGCCCACGCACGGCTTGGCCTCTCGCGTGAATATCAATCAGAGGGAGAGGAATGGCACAGATCTCTGGCGCACAAATTCGCAGCGTGCTGCTAGAAGTTGTCGAGGAGTTCTCTGCTCTTGGACCTGGCTACTTCCAAAGCAATGTAATACTCCGGGAGACTGTCAAACGCCTTGCGCTGCCGCGGGATGCGGCAGCGCAACACGCGCTCTTGACGTTCTGGGGCGATCTATTTCGACACGGGCATCTCTCCTGGGGCCATGACATTGACAATCCAGATCCGCCGTTTTGTCACCTCACCACTCAGGGCCAGGAGACGCTACGACAATTCAGCCGGGACCCTGCGAACCCAGCCGGGTACCTTGAGTACGTCAAGTCCATCTCCTCGCTGAACGCCGTTGCAATGGCCTACATCGAAGAGGCGCTTGCTACTTACAATGCGAGTTGTTTCAAGGCTACTGCGGTCATGGTGGGCACCGCTGCAGAGAGTGTCGTTCTGGAAATTCGCGATGCTATCGTCGGGCGGCTTGGCACGTTGACTCGCCCTGTACCCAACGGCTTGAATGATTGGCGGGTAAAGAGGGTGCTGGCCGCGATCGAGTCCGAGCTCGCAAAATACGCAGCGCGAATGCCGCCTGAGCTTCGTACGGAATTCGAGGCATACTGGCCAGCCTTCACACAGCAGATCCGGGCGATCCGCAACGATGCTGGACATCCGACCTCCATCGCTCCCGTGACTCCAGAGAGCGTCCATGGTGCCCTTCTCATCTTTCCCGAAGTTGCCCGCTTGGGTGGCCGCCTTGTTGACTGGGTAACAAACGAGATGCCGTGAAGTGCCCGGACTCCACCCGCGGACTCCACCCGCGCCCTGTGCGCTACGTCGGTCCTTACGCCCCCTGACCCCTATGCCCGCCCGCACACCTGGCAGGTGAACGGCGGCACGCCCGTGGTGCGCCCGCATTTACAGGTGGCCACCGCCGCGTCGAGCGTGCCGGGGACCGCCTCGCGGCGGTCCCATTTCCATTGCTTCTTCGCCTCGTCGACGAGATCCTGGTAGATGTCCCACCCGAGATACTTCAGGTCGCCGCCCAGCGCGTGAGCGAGCACGCCGAAGTCGGAGAGCTCGTCGCGGTCCCACTGGGCAAGGAGCGTCGGGAAGAACTGGCTCACGAGCAGCCCTTCCAAGCCGTGCGGGGTCGCGGGCACGCCGTGGGCCTCGGCCAGATGCCGGCGGAACATCGCGCGGAGGAGCGGGCGGGCGGACGGCCCTGTGCAGAGTCGCCCGAGGTAGTCCATGGCCGGCGCGGCGTGGGCCGCGATGCCGGGGCTCTGCGGGTTGCGGTGGCGCACCACTTCCCACGCGGCGGAGACCTCCGGGTGCTCGCGCGTGCGGCGCCCCACCTCCGCCTTCGCGGCGTCGTACGCGGCCAGGCAGAAATAGAGTTGGCCGATGAGGCGCCCCGTGCCCTCGGGCACGTCCTCGGACTCGGGGAGGGGGATGCACACGTCGGGCACCACGTCGGGTTCCATCAGGTGCACGAAGTAGAACGCCGTGCGCATCTGGACCTCGGGATGCTCCCACGGCCACGCGTTGGGCACGGGCGGCCCCGCCCCGAACGCGCGCACGGCTTGGTGCAAGGCCTCGGCGGTGGCCATGACGTACACGAGGTGCTCGCCGGACTCCTGCGTCTGGTCCGTCGCGTCGGCGGCCTGCTGGGCGTGCGCCTGGAGGGCCGGGAAGGCGACGTCGGTGAGCCCACGCGTGGCGACGGCGAGCGCGCCGGTGAGGCGGGCCTCGAACCAGTCGAGGCCCGGGAAGCGCACGGTGTGCCAGAACGTCGGCTGCGTGAGGCGCATCGGGAGCTGCGTCAAAAGGTCAGGGGTCGGTTTGGGTTGTCGTGGGCGTGGCATCAGTCAGTTCCTCCCACCCATCACCAGGGCTCGTGGGTGACGTTGAACGTATTGTGAGGATCGGTCCATGATTGCCGCCTGGCGTCTCATCACAGGCTCTCTTCCTGCTCAGTACACGCATGAGGGGACACGTGGTTTTCGCGCGTCCCGCCGTCATCGCCACTTACCGCCACGCTCGCCAGCCGCCGGTGCCGGGCAGGCCGTTCACCGGCTGGTCGAACGGGGAGACGCGCGCCGCGGGGGCGGGGCCGCCCCAGATTTGCAACTCGGGGACGCGCCGCTCCAGCATGGCCACCACGCCGGCCACCGCGTTCGCCCAGTCGTCATGCTCGCCGTTCGGGTGATCGATCTTCCCGCCTCTCCAGATGAGCCCGAGAAGCTGCTGTTCGAGCATCGGACAGTCGAGCAACACGACACGGCGGCCGTTGAGCACGGGCTCGAAGGCTTCGTACAGCTCGCTCTTCGTCGACGCGGCCGGTACGTAGCGGATGCCGCGCTCCTGGAAGTCGCTCACGAAGGTCTCGCCGGCGTACTTGTCGCCCTCGACCTCGCGGACCTGGTACTCGCGGAGGATGGTGACGAACCGCTCGACGGCGCGCCGAGGATCGAACGGCGGGGGTGGTCCTTGGTTCTCCACGCGGGCGAGCACCGCGCGGCCGTCGGCGTCGGTGTAGCCGATGGCCAGCGTGGCGTCATCTGACGAGCCGCCCGACATGTCGACGAAGGCTTTGTAGGCCATGCCGTCCTCGGGCCGGCGCACGCTCACGCCGCGCTCGACGGCCTCCATGATCGGTTCCGGCGCGAACGCGGAGCCCTCGGGCAGGCCCGGTAGATTGAGATGCAGCCGACGGAACTTGTGCGCAGGCAAACGGCGCTGCTGCTGCTCCAGATATTCGGCGTCGGCCCACGTGCCGCGTGATGGGTTTGCGCGCGTCTCGGGGTCCGCGTCCGCGAAGGCCGGGTCCGTCGTGTGGTCGGCCCCGTACCACGAGAAGAGCATGCGCGGATCGGCGCCCGCGCGGCCTTGGTGGCAGAGGTCGAACAGCGGCACGCCGGGCCGGTGGTAGATGCTCGCGTACGACGTGATCCACTGCTGGGCGTCCAGGCGCGTGGGGTCCGGCTGGAGTGCCTCCAGGATGTCCCAGGTCTTGTACCCGTGGATTTCATCCCACCCGATGAACCGCGCGGTCTTGCCATGACTGCCCGCGATGTCGCCCGCGGGCAAGATCATCAAGAAGCCCTTCCCGTCTGCGCGCTCGATCGTCTTCGCCTTGACGACGAGGCGCGACGCCAGCAAGGGATTCGCCTCGATCAGTTTCTTCGCGAGGGTGAGATCGTCGGCGGCTTGATCCTCGTCGTTCGCGAGCAGGTAGCATTGATTGCCGCCCGGTGAGTCGTTCGCCAGGAGCGCGAAAAGCGCCGCGAGCACAAGGTCGGCGCTCTTCCAATTCTTTTTCGCTCTGCCGGACAGGATCAAGTTGTACCGCAGCCGCCCGTCGAGGTACTCGTCCAGCGCCTGGGTGAACAACGCCTGACGATACGGCTCGATGACCAGCGGCCGGCGGTCGATCCACTTGAGCGACCGGAAGAACTCAACGGACGTGAGGCGCGCACTCACCATCGGGGTCCTCATGGGATGGTGTCCTCCTCGGCGCGGCGCTCGGCCGCCGCGAACCGTACTTGGGTGGCAAAGTCGTCGGGGGTGGAGCGCGCATGCTCGGCCGCCAGCTCGCGCAGCCGGTCGAGCGCGCTGGCGTAGCTGCCATCGGCCAGGCCCACGCGTTTCTCCAAGGCGCGAATCTCTTGCCCGCTCGGCCGCCGGCCCCGGCCGCTCTCACGTTCGCGTCTGGCGGCCTCCAGGGACTCCGTAGCGGCCTGTAGGAGCGCCCACGCCAGGGCCACGCGCCCGGCCTCCAGGCGGGCCAAGGGGCGGTCCAGGGCGAACTCGGACGCCAACGCGTTGTAGCAACGGCGGTATGCCCGCCCGCGGGGGCCGTCGTGACGGCCCAGGAGCCGCGGTGCCCCGGCTGAGAGGCGGCGCCTACCGCCCATCAAACACCCTTCCAAGCTAGGTAATTGCTAGCTAAGTTCATCGACATAACCTGTAGTTCCACATAGTTACGAGGGCGCTTAGCCTTACAAAGGCCGAGCGCCGGGTCCCCGAGTCGGGTAGGCATGCGGGCGCTTGCGGCGCGTCGCGGGCGCTTATTTACGGTAGGAGTACAAACTTTCTCTAACGCGCGTGTATAGGGAAAAGTTAGCTCGGCCCCGGTAATAAGCGCCCGCATGCGCCCGCGCTCACCGCTCACGCCACACCTCCCGGCAGCACGGCGGTCGGTGGCGTACTCCCAGGCTTCAGCGCAATCCCGCGGAAGCCGCGGGTCTTCTGGTGGCCTTGCTCCTCCGGGGTGACCCCCTCCAAGCGGCCCGCGGCCAGCCCGAACGCCCGGCGGCTCAGCTCGGGAAGTTCCATGAACCCGGCGGTCCGCGACTTCCCGTTCAGCCGGCACCACGCCGTGTAGCCCTGCCAGAGATCCGCCGAGGCAGTCCATGTGCTGCCGTCGAGCGCGCACCAGTCCGCCACGAACCCGGCCAGGGGGTTCATGGCCAACTGGTACTGCCGCGTCGCCTGGACGACCGCCTCCGGTTTCTTGCCGAGACCTTCGCGGTACCAGAGGATGGCCCCCTCGATCATCCACGCGAGCACGGCCGGCCCGCCGAGCGCGGGGCTCTTCAGCGTCGCCTTGATCTGCGGGTCCCGCTCCTCGACGGGAATGGTGGGCGGGAACGGAATCACGACGATGCGCTCCCAGAGCGCGGGCTCCTCGTCGGGCGCCTCGGGCAGGTCATTACACGCGATCGTGATTTTCATGGTGGGCGGGAACTGCACCGTCTTCGCGTAAAGCGTGCGCGCGGCAATGGTGTCGCCCCCGGTCCACTGCTTGATGTTCGCGACGTCGAGCTGCATATCCTTCGGAACCTCGCTGGAGATGACGAGGCGTTTCCCGCGCAGGCGGAACACATCGTCCCGGGCGGCGCCGGCTTTGGGCCGGCCCTGGGCGAACGTCGCGATCTCGGCCGTGGCCGCGTACCCTTCGCCCAGGGTCTTTTGCAGGGCCTCCACGAATGTGGTCTTGCCGCCCTTCGTCTCGCCCCAGGCGAATGCGAAGGTGTCTTCGGTGATCTCGCCGGTCAGGCTGTACCCTGCCCACTTCTGCACGTAGCGCCGGAGCGCCGCGTCCGGGAACGCGCGGGCCAGAAACTTGTCGAGCATCGGGTGCGTCGTACCCGGCGCGTAGGGGGCGGCGGTGATCATGCTGATCATGTCTTCGCGGCGGTGCGGGTACAGGGTGCCGGTCCGCAAGTCGACGGTGCCGCTCGGCGTATTCAGCAAGTGCGGGTCCGGGTCCAACTCGGTCGTCGTGATCGTGATGGCGGGCTCGGAGCGCGCCAGGGAGATCATGCTGTTGAGGAGCTTTTCGCTCTCGGATTTCATCGCCCACGAGGCCAGCGCCTTGCGTTCGTCGTCAGTGGTCTCGCCCGCCGCCTCGTGATAGATCGACCGCGCGACGTCCTTCGCCAGCGCCTGCACGTGGTCGCCCTGGTCCGGGACCCAATAGGTGCCTCCCCACACGAACCATTGCTTCGTCGCCCAGCAGTGGCGCGCCTCGTCCGCGTGTAGGCGCGCAAGCCGCTCGC
>Ga0193725_1000373_pt1 | contig 13709 bp, 10 predicted proteins | sample H2a2metaG_FD_143058 | JGI IMG/M metagenome (GOLD analysis project Ga0193725, IMG submission 143058) | Soil microbial communities from a riparian zone of the East river system, Colorado, United States - H2a2 | ecosystem: Environmental > Terrestrial > Soil > Riparian zone | place: USA: East River... | reverse complement strand
GACCGTGTACGACTCGCCACGGGGAGTGGTGTCTCGTTTCAGTTCCGGATTCAAACTCTCAATGTAATCGACACTGGTATCAGTAGCGTCCGCAATCAATCGCAGGCTGGTTGCAGAGGGAACCGGGACGCTCTCAAAGGCCATCGGAGGCTCGGGACGAATTCCGTGGAATCCGTACTTTTCGGGATTCTTTGCAATCAGAATTACCGCCAGAATATTCGGCACATAGTTGCGCGTTTCTTGCGCGATGTAGGGATATATCTGCCAGTAGTTCGCAGCGCCGGCCCGCGAGATGCCCCGATCGACATTTAACGCGCCGGTGTTGTAAGCAGCCATTGCCAGCAGCCAGTCACCGTTGTAGCGCTTTGCGAGGTCCTTAAGATACCTGGCCGAGGCTGCTGTTGGCTTTTCGATACCATTGCGTTCATCGACCCAGGCAGTCTGTCGCAAACCGTACTGTGCGCCGGTGCCACCAATGAATTGCCACAAACCGGAAGCGGCCGCCCAAGAGCGTGCCTTCGGGCTCCAGGCGCTCTCAACCTGTCCCAGCCAGGTTATGTCTTCGGGTACTCCTTCTCTACGAAACGTCTCGCGCGCGATCTTCATGTAACGACCGGAGCGACGCAGACCCGCTTCCATAGTAGAGCGACCACGTCCCTGATAATAGTTAATGTACTGTTGGATCAGCGGATTGGTGGTGAAATTGAAATCCAGAGCGTTCTTGGCTTGTTCGAGCGCGTTGAGTTGCTCGTCCGACACGGTCTTCTCAACTTCGTTCAGGATCAACTTGCTAAGGGGATCGAGTGGTGAAGGATCGAAACCCTGCTGCCGGAATCCAATCTGCGTCTGTTTCGGCTGTACCCTGGCAACTTCGACTGTCTCAGGCTTCTGATCCGGCGCGCTTTGAGCGATCACCGGCGCCGCGTTCTGTTGCGGCATGGTCTGAATCAGCGGCACCTCTTCGCGATAAACCTTCTCTACTAACTCCAAATAAAAAGTCTGCAATCGCTGACTGGCACGCACATCAAGGCCGGACATCAGAATCTCGTCTATGGCCTTGTCAAACTCGTCGCGGGCCTGATCGCGCTTATTGTCTTCGAGGTTAAGTTTGCCCTTGCGAAAATGATCGTTGGCGCGCTCCACGACCTGGTCAACTCGCGGATCAGTCCGCTGGACCTCAGTCTGGATATCACGGGCTGACGAGCCTCCTGGTTGAGCGTTAATGATTGCTGGAGTAAAAAGAACTGCGGCGGCAAAAAAAGCGCTTACAAATAAACTATGAGGGCTACGGGTCATCAATCGTTGTTCTCCTCTGGTAATGCTTTGGGCGAATCCACGACTGCGACTTCCATCCTTGAGTCGCACAGCGGCATTCACTACTTAAACAATGCGGAACGTCAAGAAGTTCCGAAATTATGGCTCAAATGCGAGCCACTCGAGCCGCGAGGTTATCACACGAGCATGGGGGTGTCAAACCACTTATTCCGCAGAAATCGGCCTGAAGTTCGTGGTTTTGCTGGCGGAAAAGGTTGCCCCGGGCAACAAATCAGCCCGTTTCTTTTTTTGCTACAGGCTGGCAAAAAGTCCGATCGCAATCAGCGGCGGCAAAAGGATAAGAAACAACAACCCTATCCACAAAAGCACGTTTTTCAACGTTTCAGGCTTCAGTATCATCCCCCAACACCTGCCTCAAGAGTTGTTTCCGGGGGAGCCATCAAAAATTCCTGCGGCTGGTCGCTGCCTGGGGCAGGCGAGCCGGGCGCGCGCTGGTCGTCAGGGCTGATGGGGCCCTTTCCTTCAAAGCCTCGCGAAAAACCTGTCTCATGTTATCGACAAATATAAACCGGATGTCCTTGAACGGTTCTTTGGGCACTTCATCAAGGTCCCGGCGGTTCTGCGCAGGCAGAATGATTTTTGTCACTCGCGCGCGACGTGCTGCGAGGACCTTCTCCTTAATGCCTCCCACCGGGAGCACGTTACCGCGCAAAGTGATCTCTCCAGTCATGGCTACGTCTTTGCGCACAGGTCTCAGCGATAGTGCCGAGACCAACGCCGTCGCCAGCGTTATGCCCGCGGACGGTCCATCCTTGGGAATCGCTCCTTCGGGAATATGGATGTGCATGTCGAAGGTGTTGAAGTCTTCGGGGTCGATCTGTAGTTCCCTGGCGCGGGACTTGGCGTAGGAGTAAGCAGCCTGCGCCGACTCGCGCATCACTTCGCCAAGTTGGCCGGTCAAAACCAGATTGCCCTTGCCTTTCATGCGGAGCGCCTCGACAAAGAGCACGTCACCACCGACGGCAGTCCATGCCAAACCAGTCGCCACCCCGACCTGATCTTTCTTTAAGACTTCTTCGGGAATGATTTTCGGCGCGCCCAGAAATTCGTGCAGGTTATTGACCGAGACACGCACCGCCCCTTTGTGACCTTCTCCGAGGCGGCGCGCCACCTTGCGGCAGATCGAGCCAATCTCACGCTCCAGTTGACGCAGTCCGGCCTCCTGGGTGTAACGCTGAATCATTGCCAACAAAGCCGTGCGTGAGAGGTTTAGATCGCGCGCGCTGATGCCATTCTCGTCCATTTGTTTTGGCAATAGGTGGCGCCGAGCAATCTCCAGTTTCTCCTCTTCCGTATAGCCGGCAAGCCTAATCACTTCCATGCGATCACGCAACGCCGATTGCACGGTATCCAGAATGTTCGCAGTGGTCATGAAGATAACGTTCGACAAGTCAAACGTGACGCCCAGATAGTTATCGCGAAAGCTGTTGTTCTGTTCCGGATCGAGCACTTCCAAAAGCGCTGATGAAGGATCCCCACGAAAATCCGCCCCCACCTTGTCTATCTCATCAAGCATGATCAGCGGATTGTTGGTGCCGGCCTGCTGAACTGACTGAACAATCCGACCAGGCATCGCACCGACGTACGTGCGGCGATGGCCACGAATCTCGGCTTCGTCGTGGACCCCGCCCAAACTCAGCCGCATAAACTTGCGGCCCAGCGCGCGCGCGACCGATCGACCCAGACTTGTCTTTCCCACACCCGGCGGACCTACCAGACAAAGGATGGGACCCTTTGGTTTCTCTTTTAGCTTGCGAACCGCCAACGCTTCCAGGATGCGCTCTTTGACCTTCTCAAGGCCGTAATGATCTTCATTTAGGATTCGTTCGGCCTTGTGTAAGTCCAGATTGTCCTTGGAAGACTTAGACCAGGGCAGGTCGGTAATGATCTCCATCCAATTGCGCAGGGTTGCGGTTTCCGCCGCGTCGGGATGCATACGTTCGAGTTTCTTCAGTTGCCGCAGCGCTTCTTCCTCAGCGGGCTTTGGCATCTTCGCCGCTTCAATCTTTTCCCGAAACTGCTGAATCTCTTCTGCCAGCTCGTTACCTTCGCCCAGCTCGGTTTGAATCGCCTTCATCTGCTGACGAAGGTAAAACTCGCGTTGCGAGCGATCGATGTCGGCGCGCGCCTGGGTGTTGATTTCCTGCTGAACGGTGAGAACTTCGATCTCTTTATTGAGCAACTCGTTCACACGGCGCAGGCGGGCGGTCGTGTCGGGAATTTCGAGCACCGACTGCGCGTCATCAACCTTCAATTCCAGGTTTGAGGCTGAAAGATCAGCCAGCCGGCCCGCGTCGTCGAGATTAGCAATAATGGCCATTACTTCCGGCGAGATGTTCTTGCCCAGGCTCGCGGCCTTTTCCATCGACGCGCGCACGTTGCGCATAAGTGCTTCAACTTCGAGCGAACGCTCGGGCGCCAGAACTTCCGGCATCACTTGCAATCGCGCATGCAAACACTCACCGGAGGTAATCACAGACTCAACCTGAGCGCGCGAGACGCCTTGAACAAGGATCCGAATGCGGCCGTCGGGCAGCTTGAGCATTCTCATGATCACAGCGACGGTGCCGACCTGGTAAAGATCGTCCTGCTGCGGCTCCTCTTTATCGAGGTCTTTCTGGCAGGCGAGCAGAATCATTCGGTGCTCACCGAGCGCTTCGTCGACCGCGCGGATCGATTTCTCTCGAGAGACGAATAGCGGGACGATCATGAACGGGTAGATCACGATGTCGCGCAGCGGCAGCAGCGGCAGCTCTTCCGGAATCTGCAGTTGTTGTTCGGCTTCCGTTGGCTCAAGCGCTTCGGTAATTTCGTCGTTGATGATGTCTGTCATTCTGTTTTGACCGGTCTCTTTCGTCGGCTAGTTAGATTCCTTCTCAGTAATCGGGACCTTGAATTCCGATCCGCGACGGTCCCTTATCTTCGGCAAATTGATTAAGAGCATCCCGTTCACCAACTCGGCCGTGGCATCGTTAACGCTAATCGTCCAACGCAACGGCACTGCCCGGTCGAAATGCCCATAGCTGCGCTCCGAACACAGATGCGAGCTGATTCGCTGCCGGGAATTTCGTTTTTTCTTTTCTCCACAAATGCGTACCTTGTTGCTGTTCAGTCCAATCTTGATTTGACTGGCCGAGACGCCAGGCAGTTCGACGCGAATGCTAATCGCATCAGCCGTCTCGCAAACGTCAACGGGTGGCGCCCACGTCCCGGCAATTGCGGGCAATTGTGCCTCCGCTGCTTCCTGCAGCACTGAAAAGAGCCGGCCGAGGCGCTCCGTGAGCCGCTTCAGCTCGATCCGTTCCAGACCCGCAGAGCCTACACTCTTTACCATTTTATTACTCTAATGATTCCGGCCGGCTCTTCGCCAGCGGCGTAGTGCTTCGAGCGCCTCAGACCAATCCTGACCCACCTATGGTCTCTTAATCACTCCTCCCGCACGATTGCGTACCAGAGTCTTCAACTCGTTCATGAATTCCGAGACATCTTCGAACTCGAGATAGACGGATGCAAACCGCACATAGGCCACCTTATCGAGTTCTTTCAAGCGTCGCATGATAAGTTCGCCAATCTTACTCGTCGGGCGTTCGCGCTCGGGAGACTCCTGCACATATTTCTCGACGGCATTAACAATACTATCCAGTTTCGCGGGCGGAATTGGTCGTTTCTCGCATGCTCGCAAAAGTCCGGCCATGACTTTGTTGCGATCGAAAGTCTCGCGGCTCTGATCTTTCTTGGTTACCATATAGGCAATCTGGTCAATTCGTTCATAGGACGTAAAGCGCCGCTCGCACTTCAAGCATTCGCGTCGTCTCCGAATCGATTCGCCTTCGCGCGATTCACGCGAGTCAACGACTTTGTCTTCCAGAAAACCGCAAAAGGGGCATTTCATGAATTGATCCTCACTCTCGAAGTCTTTGCATTCGCCCGCTGCACTTCGAATGCTTTAGACGCTCTCAACAGCCGCAACTTTTTCATCTTCGACTGCGTGCTCGAGGGCGCTGGTCGAAGTCGACGCCCGCAACCGCGCTACGTTGATGTCGCCGCGGAGAAAATAGAACAGACCAAACAGGGCCGCCGGAGCAAAATCTACCAGATGTAGAACGATGGCTATCGCGGCTGCCTTCTCAAGCCCAACGCCGAGGAGTACCAACGCGGCTCCGGTAGCCGCATGGAAAGCGCCCGCGGCACCGCCCGGCGTAGGAACTGCCGATCCCACCATCGACCAACCAGTTACGAACAGTACTTCTGACGCGCCGAATGGCTCCCCGAAAGCACGGAAAACAAGAAGATTCCCCACCAATACGGAAGACCAAAGCAACACCGTCCACCCGATGCTTGTCGCCAGCAGGCGCGTTTCGGACAACACGCTCAATGCGGTTGAGAGCTGATCGAGCGTGCTCAATAAAGCCTTCTTTAGTCTGCTTCTCAGTCCGGAACCGTCGCCGATTCTCCGATCGAGCCAACTGATAACGCTCTGCGAACGCCGCTTGAAGTAAAGCAGTAGTGCGAGGGCAGTCCCCAGCAGGGCCACCAATACCCACCCGAAGATCCGGGCTCTACTAAAGTCTGCGGACGTTGCTGCGGTTGGCTTGAACCAGAGCAAATTAATTGCAAAGAACAAAACCACAGCCATCATGTCGTACAAACGCTCAACCATGATGGTCACAAAGGCTGCCGCCGGCCGAACGCGCCGATCTCGCAGGGGAAGGACGGCTGGCCGAACGACTTCAGCCAGGCGTCCAAAAACCAAAACGGCCCCGAATCCGACTGTAGTTGCGATCCAAACCTCTCGGAGGCTTGTCTTAGTTAAGGGTTTGAGGAACGTCTGCCATCGAATCGCCCGCCAAAGATAACCCAGCAGCACAAACCCGACCGCGACTGTGATTAGGCGCCAGTCTGATTTCTGTACGGCTAGTTTGACCTGGCCCCAATCGAGTCGCCGTCCAAACAGCCAGATGATTAGGACCGCCAACAGGAGCAGTCCGGTGAACTCAAGGAACTTGCGATATTTTCCCAAGGCTTTTTGTAAAACCGTCCTGGAACTTCAATTTGTCTGATGAACTGGCGCGTCTTCGTTGAACAACTCGGGCCAACAACGCGGTGACAAACTTGACTAAAATCCTAACGCGACCACAATATATGGTGTGGCTCAGCAAGCCTACAACAGTTTAATGTTGCACGCAAGAACCTCATTTGAAAGACCGATGAGCCCCGACTCTTACTGATCAGCCTTAACGGAACTTTGTTTTATGGTGGGACGTAAGACGCTCGTGTCGGGCTATCAGCCTGAATCTTCGGAAACGACGAGCGAAATCGGAGACGCAACAAGTGGGAGCCGCCAAAAGCTTGGCTACCAATGAAGGTGCTGAATTAGTCAGGCGGTGCCGTTCCGGCGATGGTGCGGCCTGGGAAGAGATTGTCCAGACATATACTCGCCGAATTTACAACCTTGCGTATCGCTTTACCTCTCGGGCAGACACGGCCGAGGACCTGACGCAGGAAGTCTTCATTCGCGTATATAAATCACTTGAACAATACAATCCGAAACAGGGTGATCTGCAAAACTGGCTGATGCGGCTGGCGCGCAATCTGGTAATCGACGACTATCGCAAGAGACAACGTGCGCCACAAGACGAAGCAGCAGACGACCTTGAGGACCACCAGTACCACCTGCGGGCGGCGGGCGGCACCGTACAGCGTGAAATGGAGCGCCGCGAACTGGGCGTACAGGTTCAGGCTGGCATCGACAAGCTTTCGCCGGATTTGCGCACCTGCGTAATACTTCGCGACATCGAAGAACTGAGCTACCAGGAGATTGTTGACCTGCTGAAGATACCTGAAGGAACCGTAAAATCCCGGATCAATCGCGGGCGTATTGAACTTGCGAAGATTCTGCGTCGTATGCGAGTAGTGGAGGCGTAACGGCGACACAGACCTCAGTCACTGATTGGAGACAGTTTGCACAAGATGCTTTGCCACGAATTTGAAGGCCAACTGACGGATTACCTCGATGGGGCGCTAGAGGTCCAGGCAAACAGAGAGTTTGCCGAGCATGCCTTGCGCTGCCCGGTCTGTCACGACCTTCTGAGCGAAGTGAAGAATACTTTGCTTGCTTGTTCCGCCTCCGAAGCTCCGCTTGCTGACGCGGGCCTGGAAGCGCGTATCCTTCTGAGGACGATGCCGGAAACCGCGATTACCTGCGCGGATTTTGAAGGGTATCTCACCGATTATCTCGACGGGTTTTTGATGGCGCCCCTCTATCACCGCTGGGAACGACACGCCGCACTGTGCATCAGCTGCAGCGAACTCCCCGGCGACGTCGTGCGGACAATTGGAGCTTGTTACACCTATAAGCAGGAAGAACTGGCGGCGCCCGCCGGGCTGGAGGCACGCATCCTACAGAGCACAATTGGTAACGTTCTCCCGCAGGAAGTGCGCGCGCCGGTGACAGCTCGGCTGATCGAATGGCTGCGCGGCGCGCTCGATCCAATCGTCTCGCCGCAGCTCGCTTCAGTGGCAACCATGCTGCTTGTATCAGTGTTTGTCTTGACGAATACGGTTTCGACCGACGGCTCGGTTGGCGGAATCTATCACGCCAGCTTGCAGTTGGCTGAGCGCACGGCCGGCAACGCTTCCAAGAGTTCGGCTCTGCCCAATGGAATGAAACAATTGGCCGGTAGCGTGAATGATCTAATGGGCGGCGACGAAGACACAGGAAAAGGAAATGATGCGAACAAGAATCAGAATAAGTCGAATCAAAACGGCGCGCCGCAGGGCCCGCAAGGCAAGTCGAAAGGCGGAAGCTCCGAGCAGAAGAACCGTTGACGCGTCGGGCGCGACCCAGATTAAGAACTAATGAACTGCGCTTATCACACAAAGAATCCGGCCGCAGTGCAATGCAGCCAATGCGCCCGGCCGCTCTGTCCAGCCTGCGATCATCGCATACGCGGGTTTCCACTTTGCCAGGACTGCATCGTTGCCGGCGTCGAAATGCTGCGTTACCAGCAATCACGTACCCCGGACGCACACGTTATCCGCCGCCAGACATCACCGTTTGTTGCTACGTTGCTTTCATTTTTCGTCCCCGGGCTGGGCGCGGCCTATAACGGCCAGACTTCAAAAGCCATTGTTCACTTTGCTATCTTTGCCAGTTTTTTTCAGATGGCTGTAGTAACTGATGGGGTGACATTCTTTGTTCTGGGAGTAGCCGGTACCTGGCTTTTTGCTGCTGTCGATGCCTGCCGCACGGCACAACTGATGCGAGCGGGTCTGGCGCCTGACGCGGAAGAAGATGCCATTGCCCGTCAGCTTTATGGCAATCCAATCGCATGGGGCGTGACGCTGGTCACGCTGGGTTCGATCTTCTTGGCTCACACGCTGCTTGGCGTGCAGTTTCCAGTGCGGCGTACCTTGCCGGTTGCCCTCGTGGTGCTCGGCGCTTATATGTTGTTTGATTACATGAAGCGGCGGCGGCGGCGGGAAGAGTTGCGTGGGTTTGACACAAGCAATCCGCCGCCTTCGGTGGTGGCGAGCTGGCCCACTGCATCGGGGAGATTTGGCACGAGTGATTTTCCAACCCACGCGAGCCGGCGACAATTAGGCTCTGCGCGGCTTAAGTAGGTATTAAGTGGTTATAGGTCATATCGGACCTATTTGGACCAATATCCAAAGCTTCAAGAGGTATTCATGGCAATCCTGGCAGCATTCGGTCGCGGCGGCGCTGTACTCGCACTAATTCTTCTGATCGTAGCCCTGCTCAAGCAACTAATTGTCCTTGTCGGCTTCCTTCTGGCAATAATCAAGTTCGCGATCGTAGTCGTGTTCATAGCAATGATCGTGATGATTGCACTCGCAATCCTCCGCGACCGCTCCCGCCGCAAACGCGAGGCTGAAGACGTGTGAGCTTGGCGGCTCACCCTGAACGAATCATTCTCGCCAGTAACGGGCTAACCTGCCGCACCGCGGTTCAGATTCAAAACCTACAATTAGTTATTGAGGTGCTATGGGTGTGTGCCAGGCAGCGGTTTCGCTAGTACGGTGGCAATTAACTCGCTCAGCCCTACGTCCGAGTTGTTGTGAAACGACTTGTAGAGCGCTGTCAACTGCGCCAGGACTTTGTTCCTGGCATCTTGTTGCTGGGGGTTGGTACTGAGGGCAACTGCGCGGGCGTAGGCGTCAATCGCGCGCTCGACAAGGTGATTGATTTGCTCAAACATGGCCCTCTGTTCGGACGATGATTGCTTGGCGCCGTATTTTTCGTTGTATTCAGCAGAAAGTTGGGCGAACTCGCCTTTGAGCATCGCAGCGCCCAGACGATGGTAGGCTATGGGCTCGTTACGGTAAGGACTGTCAGCCTGGACCGCCCTCAGGTAGGCTGCGGCGGCTTCAACCGGCGATTGGTCTTTGAGCAATTCTCCCAGGGCAAAATTCAAGAAGCCGCGCCCAAATTCGATACTCTTGAACGGATCCGGTTTTGTGACCTTGCCATCCTCTACCAGTTGAATTGCTTTCTTCGCATAAGCGACCGTCTCGGCGTTCAGACTCGCATTTCCGGCCATTGCGTTTTCGTAGCCGGCCTCCGCCAAAATGCTGAGAAAATAAAAGTTCTCCGGTTGCTTCTGCAGCAGCGACCGGCCAATTTCAAAAGTCTTCGCATAATTCTTTGCAGAGTAAGCAGTGTCGATGTTGAACTCGCCCCTCACCCTTTCATATTCGCTCACAAACTTACGCACAACTTTCACGTCTGGGTCCCTATTATCACCCCCGTACCGTCGCAAGTATTCCTTGCCCGCCTCGTAAGCAAGTTTCTGGTTCTCGGCAACTGGCACTCTTTTTAGGTCGGAAAACGTTGCATAAAGACTATCCTTCTGCGTATCGGTCTGCTGCGACGGCATCGTGGGATTCCTTTGCGCAGAAATACAGGGAGCGAAGCCGGACAGTATCAGTGCGGTGGCCATTGCAGTCAGGAAGAGGTGTGTTGATTTCTGCATGACGTGAAGTTCTCCTCCACAACTGACGGGATATTAATCCCGACGTTGGATAAGTCAAGAGCAAATTGGACCCAAGGGCGCGATGCACTCCTTACGGGATTCTCCACCGCCTCAGTGCCTTGCCGTGATTTAGGTACGTAGAATCCCAAAATGCAATGTAATCACCATTTGCCTTTCGCAACTTTCGTGTGATAGGGTTCGCGCTCAAGCAGCATCCAGGATGGCTCGCGTTGAATCCTACGTAGTCCCGGCGATCCGGCCGAACCTTCCGCTGCTAATCTTCAAGCAGGGTTCTTTAGATCTTCAAGTGGGTTCTTAAGTTTAAGACCTCCCAAGTTGAGTTTTTTCAGTCGCCGTTCTCGGCAACTGTTACTTTCGCGGTCGCCATGCGGCCCTGTTTTATGAGCGCGCGTGGAGTGACCGACAGGAGACAGGATTGATGACCCGAGACGACCGTTTCTATGCTTTTATCGTTGCCCGTACTTCCCGTTCCCGAGCCCATATCCGTCGAATTTGCGTACATAAGCGCTGGCTGAAAGCCTCTGCGCTGGTACTGTTCGCCGTGATGTGCGGCCTGGTCTATGGATTCTACGGACTGACACAGCAAGCCGCGCATTGGCGCATCGAGCGCGAGAATCAGCGTCTGCGCGCAGAGAACGAGCAGCAGCGGAAAGAGCTGCAAAACCTGAACAACCGCGTGGATGCGGTCGAGGATACGTCCAGAAAGCTGGCCGAAGTCTCCGGTGTCCAGGAGGAGAGCAAGGCAGCGCATGGTCAGGGCGGTCCGGCACGCCCGGTTGACAATGCCGCCGCGCTGGTGGCGCTGGAATTGAAGACGGCGAAACTCGAGCGTGAACTTCGTATGTACGAAGGTTTCCTGCGGCAACACGGCATGATTCCGTCAGTTTGGCCCGTAAATGGGAAGCTTGAGAGTGGAGTAGGCGGGCGCCGCAACCCATTTGGTGGGCGCGGATACGAATATCATGAGGGCCAGGACATCGATGCCGCCTATGGGACTCCAGTGCAGGCGGCAGCTACCGGGAGAGTGATTATTGCCGGATGGCAGCGAGGTTACGGTAACGTAGTCTATGTCGATCATGGCACCGGATTATCGACGCGCTATGGCCACCTCTCAGAAATTGATGTAAGCGTCGGCCAGACCGTCACCCGTGGTCAGACTGTCGGATTGGTTGGCTCAACAGGACGATCGACCGGGCCGCACCTCCATTACGAGGTACGCATCAACAATCAACCCGTCGACCCGCGGCCGTATCTTCCAGGAGCAGAAAAGCAGTAGCGTCTTGATCTACCAAACGAGTGCCAACTATCGTCGCGCTCTTCTCAATCGGTGAAGTCGACGTCGGTATTCTCAACGCGTCCGGCAAGCTGGCATTACCACCGCTTTCGCCTTTCCTTCTTGATTTAGCGCACCTCTGATAACATCCATCGCCCTTCGATAGTGACTAACAACAAAGGAAGAATTCAATGACCTCGACCTATTCGCGAGCCACCGCGCTCCTGCTGGCATTTTTGCTTTTTGTCAGCCTTGTACCGGTCTCGGTACTGGGTGACGAGGGCATGTTCTTGCCTGATACGCTCAACCAGCTACCGTTGAAAAAACTACAGCAGCGCGGACTGAAGATTCCGATTACTGACATTTACAATCCGAATGGCCCGAGTATCAAAGACGCTATCGTGATCGTTGACGGCGGCACCGGTGAGTTTCTTTCACCCGAAGGCTTGCTGCTGACGAATCATCACGTCGCCTTCGATGCCCTCGTGGCCGCTTCCGATCAGTCGAAGGATTACGCTTCAAACGGCTATTTGGCCAAAAATCGCGGCGAAGAGTTGCCCGCGAAGAACTATACCGTTCAGATTACTCAGGAGTTGAAAGACGTTACCGCCGACGTGTTGACTGGAATCACAGATGCGACCCCTCAGCAGGAGCGCAACGCCGCGATCGCCGCCAAGTCGGACGCGATCGAGGCCACGAGTACAAAGCCCGCCGAAGGCATTACCGCGAGCGTCCTGCCAATGAATGAAGGGTTGTCGTATTACCTGTTCACTTATTTAGAGCTGCAGGATGTACGCATCGTCTATGCACCACCCAAGAATGTCGGTTTCTTTGGGGGTGATCCGGACAATTTCGAATGGCCACGACACGATGGGGATTTCACTTTCATGCGCGTCTATGTTGGCGCCGATGGTAAGCCGGCCAGTTACTCAGCCGGCAACCTGCCCTACAAGCCAAAGAAGTACCTTTCGATTTCCATGGGTGGTGTGAAGGAAAACGACTTTGTCATGGTCATGGGATATCCCGGCTCGACCCGCCGTTATCGCGAAAGCTATTCAGTCGCGTACAACCAGAGCGTGGTCATGCCCTTCCTCATCGATGCTTTCAAGAAGCAGATTGAGGCCCTGGAAGATGCCGGTAAGAATGATCGTGCCCTTCAGATCCAGTTGCAAAGCCGGATCTTCGACATCGCCAACACGCTGAAAGACTTTGAAGGTTCAGTGCTCGCGATGCGGCGCACCGGCATCGTAGATCAAAAACGGGCTGGCGAAACTGCGTTTACACGTTGGGTCAATGAAAACCCTGACCGGCAGAAACAGTACGCCGGGGTGCTGCCGGCACTGCAAAAGGCTTATGAAGAACTCAACAAGAACCAGCCCCGCGACATCTTGATTCAGCAGATGGCTGGACTCAGCGATTTCTTTCGGCTCGCCGCGCTAATCGGACCGTTCGCGGCCGACAAAGAAAAGCCGCAATCTGAAAGGAGTCCCAATCTGGCAATGGGCGCCCTGCGGGCGCGCGCCGCCCTCGAGGGAATCTTTGCTGGACGCATTCCCGGCTTTGAGCGGGAACTGCTCACCTTTTACTTGCGAAAGGCCGCCGAGCTGCCGCCGGGCCAGAAGGTCGAAGCCATTGAGAAACGCTTTGGCAATCTTCAAGCTGATGCCCGCATTCGGGCCGAGGAAGAGTTTGCACGCGCCGTATTCGAAAGTAAGAAACTGTCGACGGCGGAGTCAGTTTCCGCCTTGTTCGATATGACGTCGGCGCAATTGCGCCAAATGAACGAGCCGCTGATTGATTTCGCCGCGGACATCGGGGAGCTCAATAGCCACGTAGCTGTGCGCACGCGCGCTTTCAACGGGATTGTGGGCCGGTGGCGGCCACTTTTGGTTCGCGGCATGGCCGAAATGCGCGGCGGCACACCATATCCTGACGCCAACCGCACGCTCCGTTTTAGCTACGGCGACATCCGGGGATATGTTCCCCACGACGCGGCGGTTTATCAGCCGTTCACAAATCTTTCGGGAGTGATCGAGAAAGACACCGGCCGCGAGCCCTTCGACGCGCCCGAAAAACTCAAGCAGCTT
>Ga0193725_1000372_pt1 | contig 13728 bp, 13 predicted proteins | sample H2a2metaG_FD_143058 | JGI IMG/M metagenome (GOLD analysis project Ga0193725, IMG submission 143058) | Soil microbial communities from a riparian zone of the East river system, Colorado, United States - H2a2 | ecosystem: Environmental > Terrestrial > Soil > Riparian zone | place: USA: East River... | reverse complement strand
GCCAACCGCAGCCGCCCGAGATCCAGCTCGCCGCGCGCGCCGAGCGACAATCCCTCGATTCTGTTGTACCGCGCCAGTCCCCAGCGGGGCGGCCGGGCCTGGAATTGCCACGGAGCGGACGGGAGCTTGCCCAGGCCGCTCGTGAGCTCCCGCATCTCGCCTTCGGAAAGGAGTGTGTCGTTGGCGGATCCGAACGGCGGCGGCAGCTCGGCGCTCGAGAGCATCGCGGCCGAATCAATCGGAATGTTGACCCGGAAGGCGAGACAGTGACCGTTCCTGCATTTGCAGGAAATGCGCTCGGCCGCCTCGCGCGCGTGGCAGGCGGCACGCGCGATCGAGTCCTCCGCCGCGGTCGCCACCGGGGGCCGCGCAGCCCGGCGCAACGTCGTATCGCCGGTGACCTCGTACTCGTCGTACAAGCGCTCGTAGCGCATCGGCATTTGCAGAAACGATCCGGCGGTCGCGACCGCGTCCATCGCGACGAGCCGCGGCAGCCACCACCGGCCCGTCCACAAGCCGTAATCGATCGTGATAAACCGGACTTCGATGCGAATTGGCTTGACGAAACCGGGGATGTCTTTGTCGTCCTCGTCGCTGACATCCTGCTCGAAGTCGAACGGACGCGAGGGACGAATCAGCGCCCGTACGACCGCGTGGGATGCCTCGTCGATCCAAAACGATCCCGACATGAGGCGGAAGTCGAGCCGGCGGGGAATGATCCGCAGCTCGCGCAGGGTTATCGTGCGCCCATCGGCGAACACCACGACACTCGAGTCCCCGGTCGCAAACCGGTAGTCCGCTTCACTGCCGGGCGCGAGCGGATGCCGGAACTCCATGTCGCGCCGCCTGCTGGTCGAGTCCTGCGTGGTGTCGCGCCGCGTATTTCCGAATCCGATGGTGAGCCGGTCGTCGGCCGGATCGAACGCGTAGTCACCGGCGTCGCCTTTCAGATCTTCCGGCACCTCCCGCTTTGGAGCGGCCGCGGGCACCGCCTGTCGGGCACCGATGACGTCGATCTGCGCGACGGAATCGCGGCGCCAGTCGATCCGCAACACGAGCTCGCGGCGGAACAGCATGCGGTCGCGCCGCAGGGCGCGGACCCCCACGCCGATGCGCTCCCGCATCCGTGTCCGGTACGCGGTGATGGATCGGTCGATCGTTTCCCGGCGCGTGCGCGCCGCCGCGACGAGCCGGCGCGCGGCGGCGTCGAGATAAGCAGTGCTGTCACCCGTCGTGGCGGGCGACTGAACGGCAAGGACGGCGGTAACGAGGAAAGCGAAGCTCACGTAGGGCTCTGTACGGACCCGGGTCAAGGATAAGATTCAGGATGCTTCATACCTATTTCCAGGCCAGCCGAGCCCCCCGCTACAGCCTGCTGTTTGCGTTGCCCCTGTTGATCTTCTACCAGGTGCTCACGGCGCTCGCGCCCGCGGGACCCGGCGGCATGGGTGTCCGCAATGGCGCCGACGTCATTCTCCAGTCTGTCTTCATCTGGATCGCCGGCGCGTGGGGCCCGCGCCTGTTCATGGTCTGCCTGATCGGCGCCGGCGGCTGGCTCATCGCCCGGGACGTGCGCGCCCACCGCGATCTGTCGCCCGCGGTGCTCGGGGGCATGCTGCTCGAGTCGGTCGTACTCTCCCTGGTGTTCGGTGTCGTCGTCGGCGGCCTCACCGCCGCGTTGCTCGGTACCCCGCTGCCACCGATGACGTCGGGGTTTACCGACCAGCTGAGCCGTTGGACGATGCTGATGTTATCCCTGGGCGCCGGCATTTACGAAGAGCTCTTGTTCCGCGTCGTGCTCGTGGGACTCCTCGCGTGGGGAGCGAAAAAGCTGCTGGGCTGGCGCCCCCTGATTGCCGGCATTGCCGCAACCGTGCTCGGCGCGCTCATTTTCTCCGCCTTCCACTATATCGGCCCCTTCGGGGATCGCCTCGACGTCTTTTCCTTCGTCTTTCGCACCATCGCGGGACTGTTCTTCAGCGGCCTGTACCTGCTCCGCGGATTTGGCATAACTGCTTGGACTCACGCACTTTACGACGTGCTGCTGTTGCTCCGCTAAACCGCCGTTCGCTATTTTAGGCGCCATGAAATCTCATCTCGTGAAGCTGGTCGTGCTGGCCTCTGTCGTGGCCTTGGGCGCGTGCAGTAAGAAACGCACCCGCCGAGCTGAAGTGGTCGAGTGCAGCTCGATCTCGCTCGACTCTAAAGGGACCACGCTCTGTCTGGTCCAATTGTACAAATGGAAGCTGCCGGACGCGCAGAAGGCCGCCGAAGCCCGCGCGGACGAGTTGGATTCTCTGAAGACGTTCCAGGAAGATTCCGTCTGGGGGCTCAGCGCGGCGAAACACAAGCGCGACTTTCAGGCCTGCCAGCGCGGCACCGAGCAGCTCAACAACTGTCTCCTCGTCGCCGGGTGGCCCCTCCGGCGCGTGAGGCACACCACGGATTCCGTGTGGAATGCCGCGCTGCCGAAACATCGCAGCGAGCTCCAGGCGTGCATGGCCAAGCGCGACTTCAATCTTTCGTCCTGCTTGACGCTCTACTACAAATGGGATTCGGATCGCGCGCTCGCGACGGCGGACTCCGTGACCCGCGCCCGGCTGGGGCGCTAGGGCGCCCTAGGGCTGGCTCAGGATCCTGAAGACCGCGCCTTCGCCTTGATCTGAAGCGACGTATAGCGAGCCATCCGGCCCGATCGTGACACCGGTCGGGCGATAGCGGGCTCCCTGAGGCGACACCACCGCACCCGCAAATCCGTCGGCGAAGACCTCCGACGGACCGGTCGCTACTCCACGCGCCATCGGTACGAACATCACCTTGTAGCCGGCCTGCGGCAGGGGGGCGCGATTCCACGACCCGTGAAACGCGATGAACAGACCGCCCCGATACTTGAGCGGGAACAGGCGGCTGCTGTAGAACGCCATGCCATCCGGTGCCCAATGCCCCGGGAAGGCGACGACGGGTCGCGCCGCTGACTCGCAGCGTCCTACCGTCTTGCCGTCACCGCCGTACTCGGGTTGCGTCACGTTCTGGCGCCGCCGCCAGTCGTAATAGCAGTATGGCCACCCGTAGTCGCCCCCCGCCTCCAACCGGACCACCACCTCGGCCGGCAGCTCGGCGCTCAGCGCCTCGGTGTAGAGCTTGGGCCAGTTCGCCGCGAGCTGGTCGCGGCCGTGCTGGGCCGCGAACACCGAGCCGGTGCCGGGATCGACAGCGAGCGCCACCGCATTGCGGAGTCCCGTGGCGTAGCGTTGGCCGTCAGACTGCGTCTGGCTGCCGCGCCGGGGATCGAACCGCCAGATGCCGCCCGCAAAGTCGAGGATCGGACAGGGATCCTGACCGGGCGACTCCGGCGCGCGGTCCTGCACCTGACACGAGTTGGACGGCGCGCCGATGTTCACGTACAACTGACCGTCCGCGCCGATCACGATGCTCTTCGCCGCATGCTGGCGGCGGTTCGTGAGGCCGCTGACCACGGTATCGGGGCCAGTGCTCGGAGTGAGCTGGCCAACCTGCCAGTGCCAGCGCACGACCGCATCGTTCGTGGCGAAGTAGAGGTATTCCCCTGCGAATGCGATGCCGGTACCGGCGCCGATACCAAACGAGCTGACGACGTCGGCCTTTCCGTCTCCGGTCGTATCGCGCAACAGCCGCACCCCGCCGCGTGGTCCCGAGACCGCGACCAGCAGATCGCCGTTTTCCAGCACGACGATGTGGCGGGACGGGCCGATCGATTCCGCCACCACAAGGGCGCAAAAGCCGGGCTGCAACGTCAGTCCGGCATTGTCGGGAGCACAGACCGGCTTCCGGACCTGTGGCGTTGAGGCGACAAGAAATGCAGCGAGAACAGCGACTAGTAGGCGTGACATTCGCGAGTATCCTGCTGGACGGGAGTTGCGAGAATATACAGCTTTCCCGCTCACACAAACTTCGTTCCCCCTCTCCCGTGGGAGAGGGGGTCAGGGGGTGAGGATGCCGTCCCTCAACACATTGTTGCTTGTTTTTCAGGCTGCAACGCTCCCGGCCTTCAAACAAGAAGTCGTGCGAGACATTGCGAGCCGCGCGCAGTTCACACAGCAGATGGTGGATCAGATTTTCAGTTACGGCGAGCTCGGGTTCCAGGAGACGGAGACGTCGCGGTATCTCGTGGATCTGCTGCGCAAGAACGGCTTCACCGTCCGCGAAGGAATCGCCGGGATTCCGACGGCCTGGGTCGCCACGTGGGGATCGGGGAAGCCCGTCATCTCGCTCGGCTCCGACATCGACGACATTCCGCAGGCCTCGCAGAAACCCGGCGTCGCGTGTCATGCGCCGCTGATCGAGGGCGCACCGGGACACGGCGAAGGTCACAACTCGGGACAGGCGGTGAACATCACGGCGGCGCTCGCGGTGAAGAAAATCATGGAGCGCGAGCATCTGCCGGGGACGCTACAGATCTGGCCCGGGGTCGCCGAGGAGCTGGTCGGCACCAAGGCCTACTTCGTCCGCGAAGGCGTGTTCAAGGACGTCGACATCGTCCTGTTTTCACATGTGGACGACAATCTCGCGACTTCGTGGGGCGACATCGCCGGCAACGGGCTCGTGTCGGTGCTGTTCAGCTTCCAGGGCCGGAGCGCGCACGCCGCGGGCGCGCCCTGGCGCGGGCGCAGCGCGCTCGATGCCGTCGAGCTGATGGACATCGGCTGGAACTTCCGGCGCGAGCATCTGCGGCTGCAGCAGCGGTCGCATTACGTCATTCCCAACGGCGGCGATCAGCCCAACGTCGTCCCGCCGACGGCGTCCGTGTGGTACTATCTGCGCGAGCTCGACTATCCGCACATCCAGGAGATGTTCGCGCTCGCCGACACCATCGCGCATGCCGCGGCAATGATGTCGAGCACCACGCTGCTGCCGCCGCGTATTCTCGGATCGGCATGGCCGGGCCACTTCAATCGCGTCATCGCCGAAGCGATGTACGAGAACATCAAGCAGGTCGGGTTGCCGCAATGGACCGAGGCGGATCAACGGCTGGCGCACGCCCTGCAGCGCGACATCGGCGCGCCCGACTCGGGGCTCGCGACCCGCCTTGATACGCTTCGGCAGGCGCTCAAGCCGAACGAACGCACTGGTGGCGGCTCGGATGACATCGGCGACGTGTCGTGGAACGTCCCGACGGTGACGCTGCGCTTTCCCTCGAATATCCCCGGTCTGCCCGGGCACAACTGGGCGAATGCGATCTCGATGGCCACGCCAATCGCCCACAAGGGCGCGACCGCGGGCGCCAAGGTGATGGCGATGACGGTGCTCGATCTGCTCATGCGGCCGGAGCTCGTCACCGGGGCGTGGGACTACTTCCGCACCGTGCAGACGAAGGACATCAAGTACCAGCCGCTCATTCGACCGCAGGATCGGCCCGCGATCGAGCTGAACCGGGACGTGATGGCCCGCTATCGTCCCGCAATGCGGGCCCTCTACTATAATCCCGCCAAGTACCGCACGTACCTCGAGCAGTTGGGGATCACGTATCCGACAGAGCGGGCGGCGGACGGGAGTTGCGCGGCGGCGGCGACACCCTAAAGGGGGGGGCCCGGCCTCCCGGGTTTCGCGAACTCAGGCATTTCACTATAGTGACGTATGGTCCTTTTGCCTTGTGAGAAGGCGTAACGGCCCCGCGTCGTAGCATGCCAACCGGGGGGGGCTCGGACCGGACCCTGCTGCTCGAGTGCCGGCTCGAGCAGCTGCGCGGCGCGCTCGACGAGGCGCGCGCCGAAGCCGATCAGGCCCGCATCCGGCTCGCCGAGGCTGCGGCCCGTGAGGCCGGTGAAACCCAGCGCCTGAGCGTGGTCCAAGACGAAGTCGCCCGCGCCCGTGCGGAAGTCGCCGCGCTGCACCGGCGACTGGAACACTCCGAGGCGCTGCGCGCCAAGCTACAGGGACATCTCTTCGAGTCGGAAGGTAAGGGCGACGCGCAGGAGCTGATGCGCCTGCGACGGGAAGTGGCTGCGGCCCGGGAGCGCATCGCTGCCAGCGAACAGACAGCCCCGCAGCTGCGGGCTCGCGTGGACGAGCTGGTGGCATCCCGCGAGACGCTGCTCACACGGGTGGTCGAGTGGCAACGCGCCGTGCGCCACGGCGACACCGAAGCCGTCGACCTTGCCGAGTTCATCGCCAGTCTGCGCCGCGCGGTCCTCGATCTCGAACGAGACAACGCCCTGGGAGAGCGCCGCGAGGCCGCCCTTCGCGAGCAGCTCGAGCAGGCGATAGCGCCATCGGCGGTGCCCCCTCCCCCGTCCCCCGTCCCCCCTCCCCCTTCTCCTGAGGACGATCTGGTCGCGGCGCTGGCGGCGGCGCAGAACCCACAGGACCAGGTGGAGCTGCTCCTCAGGCTCGGTCGTCGCGGCGGGGGGGGGGACGACGCGTTTTATGCCGTCCGGCCCTGGGCGACCGCTGAAGATCCGAACGTTCGCGCCGCGGCCTACCAGTCGCTCGGCCGGCTGCTGGAACGGGATCCGGCGCGGCTCGAGCCCCACATCCGCTGGGGGATCGCCGACGCCAACCCGCACGTTCGGCGGCGCGTCGTGCTCGCCGCTGCCGCGGCGCGCGGGCTCGCCCTGCGGCCGTTGCTGGAGCTGCTGAGCGGCGATCCCGATCCCCAGGTGCGCCGCATCGTGCATCGGATCCTTCGCACCGCCCCCCAAGACCCTCAGCGCATCGTGCAGCGAGCTTCGTAGTGGAGATCCGTTACAAGCGAAGCCACTTCGCCAAGCTCCTGGGCTTCACGGACCAGCAACTGTCCGCCGCGGACAAGCTACCGGAGCTGAAGGCACTCGCCGGCGGACCCGCTTCGTACCAGCCGCGACACCTGTCGGCGTACCGCAGGGTGCTGGACCGCCACCCTCGCCGGGAACCGTCGCGCCGCCAGCTCTTCCTCAACTTCAAGGGTGGCACCGGAAAGACCAGCCTCTCGGTGGCGTACGCCTACCGGCTCGCGGAGCTGGGCCATCGGGTCCTGCTGATCGACCTCGATTCACAGGGGCACGCGACCCAGCACCTGGGCCTCGCTGGCGAGAGCCTCGAGCGCACGGTCTTCGAGATCCTGGTCAACGGAGTACCGATCGAAGACGTGATCTTGCCGCACGCGCTCGCCGAGTTCGATGTGCTTCCGGCCAACCTGCGGATGACGACCATCGACATCTCGCTCATGCCGATGGCCGGGCGCGAGTACAAGCTCCAGCGGGCCCTCGCCAGGGTGGCGGACCGCTACGAGTTCATTGTCATGGACGCCCCGCCCTCCTTTGGGCTGCTGAACCTCAACGCCCTGATGGCGTCCGACGACCTGCTCGTGCCGGTGCTTCCGGATTTCCTGTCGTTTCACGGTCTCAAATTGCTGTTCGAGACGCTGGGCCAGCTCGAGGACGACCTGAACCACCGGCTGCAGCGGATCAAGATCGTCCTCAATCAGTACAACCCCACGACCCGGATCGCACGCGAGGCCAAAGCCGCGCTGGAGTCGCACTATCGCGAGTTTCTGTCGGACACGGTCGTGCGGCAGTGCACGCAATTCGCAAGGGCCTCGAGCGACGGCCTGCCCATCAATGCCTACGCCCCATCGTCCAAGGGAGCCAGGGACATCGACGCCCTTATCACCGAGATGATGAGCGCGCGCGTCGAGCGCGCGATGGAGAGAAGCGCGTGACCACCGGTTTCGACGCCAACGTTCCAGCCCGCAAGCCGCGGACGATCTCCCGCGTGCTCACCGAGCTCACGGCCGTCCCCGACAAGAGGTCCTCACCCCCTGACCCCCTCTCCCTTCGGGAGAGGGGGGACGAGCCACCGGCGAGTATCGAGCCTGCAGCTCCGAAACCAAGCCAGCGCGTGGCACGCGGGAATAACGGTAAAGAGCGGGCCGCGTCGCTGCGGGAGCGTCTGGCGATGACCGCTCACCGGTCTGCCGCTGGCGCCGAGCCGCAGCAAACCGCGGCCGCGGTGCGCGAGCTGATCGAGGCCATGCGCCTGCGGCTCGAGTCCGCCATCGAGGAACGGACCCGGCTGGCCGGGGAGCTGGAGGAAGTGCGCGCCGCGCTCGGGCGGGGCGAGGCCGAGCTGAAGAAGGAGCGCCGGGCCCGGGCCGCACTCGAGGCTCAGGCCGAGGAGCGGCGCCGGATCGCCGAGGAAGCGGTGGCCGAGGCAGAAGCGCTCGCCGCCGAGCGCGATCAGGTGCTCGAGGAGATTGCCGGGCTGCGCGGGCTCGAAGACCAGGCGGCGCTGCTGCAGGAAGCTGAGGCGGAGCTGGCCGACCTGGACGGGCGGCTGCGGGAGGCGCAGTCCGGTCGCGCGCGCGCCGAGGCGCGATGCCGAGAGCTTACATCGGACGTGGAGCGCCTGTCCGCGGCCGGCGAAGCGCTCGAGGCCCTTGAGTCGCTGGTGAAGCGCAATCGCTGACTGCTACGTCACGTAGTCGATCATATCCGCTGCCGTTGTGGCGACTACTCCTCGATGTAGGAGCAGCCCAGTTCAGACACGGCCTCTCTGAATAGCGAGTCGATGCCTTTACAAACTTTTGTCCCCACATCGGCAACCTGGTCCAAGAGGACACTCATCTCGCCCAAGAGCTGATAGCCCTGCACGTCGGTGCTGAGCGCGTGGTGAACAATCGCAATATCTGAAAGCGGGAAGTAGACATCTCCTGCCAGCGGAGTGTCACCAGCGACCAGCACGTATTCATCCAGTGCAACGCTTTGGAGCCCGTGGGCCATCACAACGTCGTCGTTGTGAAACACCGCGTGATCACGTAACCGATCCAATGGGCCATTCTGAAGGGTGGCTACGGTCTCGTCACGAAGTAGGGGTGCCAATTCCTCCCGAAACGCCCGAGAGCCAGAATAGTACTGGCGCAATCGCGGCAGGAAGCGGAAAGCCTCCTGCAGTAGGGCGCTGACGTAGTGAAAGCTAGCCGCGCGAGTTCTTGTCGATGTGTAAGTGACCGGTCCAGTGGCGGCCTTTGCGGCCATAATGCTAAAGCGTAGAGCGTTGGCAATCTTCCCCGCGATCATCAAGCGGTGGAAGGCCGGATCGTTTCTGAGGTGATTGAATCGTTCGGGAGGGCAGACAATCCGGAAGGGCATGGTCTCTTAATCGGAGAAGGCCGGCTAGCGGATCGCGCTTAAGCTGCGGCGCGCTGAAGAAAGATTCATTCCACAATCTACGCGCGCCGCCAGCTTAAGCGCTGTCCTCAACCGCTCACACAACGCGCTCGTCGATTGCGCGCCAAGACTACCCTTGGAATACGCGCGCCACTTCGTGTCCGTGCTGTCCAGCTGTACGGTACTCGACCTCGTGCTGTCGCCCAGAAGGACCAGTGGTTTCCTCGAGTCGAGCGCATTCAGCACACGTTGACGTAGACCTCGACAGTCCACTTCAACTTGTTCCACACGGTACTCGGCTCCAAACTCGGGCCGCCGATCAAAGTCCCAACGCAACCAGACGATAAAGGAGCCATCCCTGCGTCCGACCGCGGCGGTGTCCAAATCGACCGTCTCGCCTTCAGTGGTGAGAAGCCGCACCCAGTGGCGAGATGTGGCGACTTGGCAGGGAGCCATCGATGGCGCAAGGATAGAAGTGAGCAGAACAGCCAGGCTTATCTGAGTTTTCATGTGCCACCCGAACGCAAAAAGGACCGTGCCGAGCGCCTAACGGATCGCGCTTAAGCTGCGGCGCGCTGAAGAAAGATGCATTCCTTAATCTACGCGCGCCGCCAGCTTCAAGCGCTTGTTAGACGGCGCCCTTATTGATCTGATCGCTGCCAATGCCGGCGCCAGGTTTGGAACGGGACTCAAAAAACCGACTAGCGCTTTCAGAAATGATGAGCACGTAGAGCACGAACAGGTTCAGAACGACCAACAGGAGCAGATACGGGATCCGACTACTTGGCGGCCTGAGAATCCCCGACCCAACAATTCCCATGAGCAAGCCGAGGATAACTAGCGCTACCGTCACCCAACGAATCCATCGAATCCCGATGACTATGCCAACCGCCAGAAGTGCCGTCAAAGCGAGACGAAACCACTCGACGCCTCCGAGCTCCGGCGTCAGAAGAGGTCCGAGGAGCTCGGGGAGGATCATGGCGATCGCCGCCAGAACGACGAGCGTCCTTCCCTGCCGAGCCTGTTCTGGAAATGATCGCGTCATTTGATGGCGCCGTCTAACGGATCGCGCTTAAGCTGCGGCGCGCTGAAGAAAGACTCATTCCCTAATCTACGCGCGCCGCCAGCTTCAAGCGCTTGTTAGGCAGCGCGCTGCTAAGAAACGTCACGACCACAGTACCGGCAGACCTTCGCCTCGGCCTGAATCATCTCGGCGCAGAAGGGACACTTCTTCTTCCCTTCCGCCAGTGCTTGACCTTCCAGACCTTCCTTGTTGGGCTTGAGAATGAGTGCGTGCGGCAGCGCCACAATGAACAGAGCAGCTCCGTAGAACCACCAGACGCCGAAGCTATGACCCTTGCTCTTTGCAATCGCGGCTGGGATCAGCCCGATCAAGACCGCGACAACTAGCAACTCCACGGGGTCCCCTTCCTTCGCGAGGCTCCGTTCGCGCTGCCTAACGGATCGCGCTTAAGCTGCGGCGCGCTGAAGAAAGAGTAGTCATTCAATATCCTACGCGCGCCGGCAGCTTCAAGCGCTTGTTAGGCGGCGATGCTCGAAAGGCCGATCTATTGAGCAACATCTTCGTGCACGCGGTACTGCCGAACGACGATCTTGTCAGAATCGATGTGAAGCGCCTTGCACAGGCGCTCGTAGACGTTATGCACAAGGATGAGGCATGCAGACAACTTGTGGCTGTCGTCCCTTAGGGCTGATAGTGCCTCTTCAAGTACATTCTCGTAGAGGAAGGCGTCAATGTTGCGGATGAAGAAGTGATGGACGATGCGGTTCCTAGCATCCAAGGCGGCAGCAAGAATGCCGTGAGCTTCGGGCGGCGCCGCCTCAAAGCTGCCAAGAGCGCGGATGAGCTGACCCAGTGTACGCTTGTCATCTGGCGCGACCAGCTGGGATAGAACCAAGTGAAGGGTGAGATTGTCGTTCAGAATCGCAACGATAATCCCCAACTGTGACTCAAGAGTTTGGCAAGTATACACCGCACGTCCAACGGCACCGTACAGCTTCGCGCGGCGAGCCGTCTCTTCGGGGGTCAGGGGGGCCACATCTTGTCTCGGCAATTGTCACGCCGCCTAACGAGAATTAGACATAACTGTCTAATAATATTATCTGAACATCCTCGCAGCCTAATCAGGGTCTTTTGTGCTCAGGCGCCCTGATTATACAGAACTGCCTAAACGGTTTATTTCAACAAGTTGGTAGACATCAACACGTAAGTCATTCCCCACAGCGAATACAAAAGCAAAAGGCGCGGCAGGTGATCGGTCTACCGCGCCTTGTTATTCGTCCCCCCTCTCCCGAAGGGAGAGGGGGTCAGGGGGTGAGGACATCACGCCGCCTTCGGCGTCTCACTACCGCCCGCCCCGGACTCGGCTCGTTCGTGGTGTTGACGCTGCAGTGAGTTGACCGCTCGTTGATGCTAACCCTCGAGCGTGCTTGCCAATGCACCAACGCCGAGCCTACGTTCCCGATATGAGTACGCCACTCATGACGGCCGAAGAGCTGTTATACACCAAGGTGCCGAACAAGCGGACGGAGCTGGTGCGCGGCCGGCTGGTCGTGCATGAGCCGCCCGGCGGCAAGCACGGAAACGTAACCGCCAACCTCGGCGCGCGGCTCTGGACTCACGCGGATCTGACCCGCGCGGGAGCGGTGTTCGTCGGGGATACCGGGTTTACGCTGGCACGGAATCCCGACACGGTGCGCGGACCCGATATCGCGTTCATCCGTGCTGAGCGCCTGCCGCAGCCCATCCCGAGCACCTTCCTCGAATTCGCTCCGGATCTCGTGGTCGAGATCCTCTCACCTCATGATCGTCCCGGTGAAGTCCTCGCGAAGGTCGGGGACTGGCTGGATGCCGGTGCGCGACTCGTCTGGGTCGTCGATCCAGAGCGACGGGTCGCACGTGTGTATCGGCTGGACGGGACGGAAGTCGTCATCTCGGATGACGGAGCGCTGCTGGGCGAGGACGTGCTGCCCGGGTTCAGCTGCACGCTGACAACTGTTCTCTAACTCCTTCTCCCTTCTTTTTTTTGCCGGCCAACCACCACACGTTGTCATCCTGAGCGAGCGCTTTAGCGCGAGCGAAGGACCTGCTTGTTTGGGGCGCGTGTTCCCCGATCGCGTCGATGCGAAATTCAAGTTGGCGTCGGCCCATCCCTATCCGACGGGCGTGGTGGGACTGAGCTACATCAAGGCATAGTTTATAATAGGCCACAACCTGGAGCCGCCTTGGACAAGAAGAAATTCCTGTTCGTCTCACTCGACGGCCTGATCGCCGACATCGCGTGGCAGGTCGTCAAAGAGGGCCACGAGGTCAAGCTGTTCTGCGAGGCCAAGGACGAGCGCGAAATCGCCGATGGCTTCGTCCCCAAGACCGACGATTGGGTGGCGGAGGTCCCCTGGGCCGACGTGATCATCTTCGACGACGTGCTCGGCCAGGGCGCCAAAGCCCATCAGCTCCGCCAGACGGGCAAACTCGTGGTGGGCGGCACGCCGTACACGGATCAACTGGAAGATGATCGCGCCTTCGGCCAGCAGGAGCTCAAGAAAGCGGGCGTGCCCATCATCCCGCAGGAGAACTTTCATTCCTTCGACGAGGCGCTCGCGTTCGTGCGCGCCAATCCCAACCGCTACGTCATCAAGCCGAGCGGCGAGGCGCAGAACCTGAAACAGCTGCTATTCGTGGGCGAAGACGAAGACGGCAAGGACGTGATCCAGGTGCTCGAGGATTATCAGCGCGCCTGGGCGGATCGCGTGAAGGCGTTTCAGCTGCAGCGCCGCATCGTGGGCGTGGAGGTCGCGGCCGGCGCGTTCTTCAACGGCAAGGAGTTCGTGCTGCCCGTCAACATCAACTTCGAGCACAAGAAGCTGTTTCCCGGCGACATCGGCCCGTCCACCGGCGAGATGGGGACGACGATGTTCTGGAGCGAGCCGACGCGGCTGTTCAATGCCACGCTCAAGAAGATGGAGCCGCGCCTGCGGGACGAGCACTATGTCGGCTACATCGACGTGAACTGCATGGTGAACTCGAACGGGATCTATCCGCTCGAGTTCACCTCGCGATTCGGCTATCCCACGATCAGCATCCAGCAGGAAGGGATGCTCACGCCGATCGGCGAATTCCTCTACCGCCTCGCGGAAGGCTCGATCACGTCATTCAAGGCGCGCAGCGGTTTCCAGGTCGGCGTGCGCATCATGGTCCCGCCGTTTCCCTATACCGATCCCGAGACCTTCGCCAAGAACTCCAAGGACGCGGTGATCATTTTCAAGAAGCCCACGCGCGAGGGCGTCCACATCGAAGACGTCAAGCAGGTCAACAACGAGTGGGTGGTAACCGGTACCTCCGGCGTCGTGCTCATCGTCGTCGGTACCGGCACCACCATGAAAGCCGCGCAGAAACAGGCCTACAACCGGATCGAAAACATCATGATCCCCAACATGTACTACCGCAAAGACATCGGGGACCGTTGGTTCGAGGACTTCGACCGGCTGCATACCTGGGGCTATTTGCGCCCGTAAAACAGCCGGTACGCCGCCGCCGCGTGCATCACCCCTTTGTCGACCAGCTCGGCCATATACACCGGCATCG